>Ga0302324_100029318_pt1 | contig 10434 bp, 10 predicted proteins | sample Palsa_T0_1_FD_201949 | JGI IMG/M metagenome (GOLD analysis project Ga0302324, IMG submission 201949) | Peat permafrost microbial communities from Stordalen Mire near Abisko, Sweden - Palsa_T0_1 | ecosystem: Environmental > Terrestrial > Soil > Palsa > Peat permafrost | place: Sweden: Abisko... | reverse complement strand
CCTTCATTCACAACGCCGGTCATCACGACGAATGCCAGCAGGATGGTGGCGGGCACCACCCAGGTGCGGACGCGTCCCCGAGCGAGAAATAACAGACCAAGGGCCGCGTAAAGGCCGATGCCAAATGACACGCGCGTTAGCAACGCGAGTCCCGCGCAGACCGCCATCAGGCAAAATATTTGGCGGTCGAACCCTCGTTCGCTCGTGAAGCCTCGTATCGTCAACCAGATAAAGGCCATCGACTGGGCAAAAGCCCAGTTGATGATTTCTTGATAGATCGACGGGCGGAGGAAGGGAATGTGCTGCCCGCCAAGGATGACGGAAATCAGCAGAGCAGCGCCCAACCAGTGTTGTTTGGGCGGGGAGCTTCTGGTCCAAACCAGAAAAATCGTGTGGACCTGAAACCAAACGGCGATCCAGATCGCGATGAGACTGGACCACCAGGTGACATCCGTTCGTGCGAAACCGGGCAGCAGAACCAACGGAACACGAATCAGCGCGCAAAATATTCCGAAATATGAAACGCTCCGGTCGCCGATATCGAACCCCTCGCTGCCGATCGCGTCCGGATCGACATCGAACCGTCCGGCGAGCAAATGCTCCGCCATGGAGTTAAATGCCAGGCCGAAATCCAACCTCATGGAAGACGAGAAACCGAGCAGCCACATGAGCATCGGATACCAAACGACAACGACCGAGAGGGCGAAGATCCATGGCCATCTCATCCCGGGTGCGGACCTGAACATTTCCCGTGTCTACCCGAAGCGGGTAGAGTGCCGCCATAAGGAACCAGACGGGAGGAAAGCCGGGATGGACAATTGGAATCCCAAACCGCTCGAACCGGGCCTGATCACACTGCACCGGCGGGGTACGGGCAAGCCGCTGGTCCTGCTGCACTGCCTCGGTCAGTCCTGGCGGTTCTGGGATGTGCTGGATCCACTGATGGACCGCAACGAACTTATTGCTTACAGTTTTCCAGGCCATCACGACACCGCATTACCCGGTCATCAATATGGCGCGCCGGAACTGACCGAGCAGCTGCGAGCGGTCGCAATGCGCGAGGGCCTGCCAAAATTTCATCTGATGGGCATTTCTCTGGGTGGAAGTGTCGCGCAGCATTTCGCCGGCACATATCCGGATATGGTCGACAGATTGGTGCTGGCCGACTGCACCGCTCGCTACGACGATGAATCGCGCGCCAATTGGCCACTCCGCGCCGCCGCCGCGCGCCGAGACGGTGTGCCGAGCCTTATCCCGTTCCTGATGCAGGTATTCTTCACCAAAGACTCGCTCGAGCAGGATGGGCCGAACGTGCGTCATGTGCGCGAAACGTTCGAGGCTTGCGACGGCGAAGGCTATGCCCTGGCCTGCGAGACGCTCGCGACGCTCGATGCGCGTGAGCAAACGAAGAAAATCGGCGCACCCACTCTGATCATGTATGGCTCCAACGAACGGCCGTCATTCAAGGACGCCGCGAAATGGATGCATGAAACGATCAAAGGGAGCCGCGTGGTCGAGGTGCCGCTGGCCGGCCACGCCTCGGTGCGGGAGCGCCCGGAATTCGTGGTGCAGCACTTACGGGCGTTTCTGGATTAGGAGGACGTCATGCTGAGCGTCACGCGTGACATGATAATACCGACGGCCATCACCGGCTCTTATCCGAGGCCACTTTGGTACGACGTGAGCCTCAGCGGCCGGTCGTTCAAAACGGCGATGGGCGACTCGCTGTTCCGGGAACAATACACCGACGCCGTCGCCGCCGTGATCAACGCGCAGGAAGCGGCGGGACTCGATATCGTCACCGATGGCGACAGCCGCTTCGATCTCGCCGTCGGCGGCAAATCCTGGTTCTTTTATCCGATCGAGCGATTGGGCGGTGTTACCGGCCATCGCGATCTGTCTCGCGGCTGGATGAGCCGGCACGGTTTGCGGCCGGGCAAAATCCTGTGGGAAGTGCAAGAAGCGTATCAACCCGGAGTGGTGACGGAAAAACTGACCCGCGGCCCGTTGGAATATTCGGCACTGTGGAAGACCGCACAGCGGCTGAGCGACAAGCCGGTGAAGTTCGGGGGCATTTGTGCGCCCGCGCTCGCCAGCATGTTGTGGAACGAACATTACGGCGACGACAAGGCGATGATTCTCGACCTGTGCGACATCATGAACGCCGAGTTTCGCGAACTCGCCGATGCGGGTTGTCCACTGATCCAGGTCGAGGAACCGCCGCATCATGGTCGCGCGGTCAATCCTGAAACGACTGACGCCGATCTGCGTTTCATGACCGAGGCGTTCAATCGGCAACTGGTTGGTGTGAACGCGGAGATTTGGGTGCACACTTGCTGGGGCAATCCGAACCAGCAGCGAGTCTATTGGGAGGTACCCAGTTACGAACGGGCCTTGCCGCATTTGCTGGAACTGGACGCGGATGTCATTACATTCGAGTGCGCGAGCAGCGAGGGTCGCGATCTGCCGCTGTTCGCGCAATACAAGACCGACAAGAAAATCGGCATCGGCGTGGTCAACCACTGCAACACCGTCGTCGAGCCGCCCGAGTTCGTTGCTATGCTGATCCGCAAGGCGCTGGAGTACATTCCGCCCGAACGTCTGGTCATCACCACCGATTGCGGCTTCGGCCGCGAAGGCCTCAGCCGCCGCATCGCGTTTTACAAATGTGTCGCGCTGGTTGAAGGCACCAATATCGTCCGCCGCGAGCTCGGCCTGCCCGAAGCCCGTGTTCGCGCCGCCGATCCCGCGCTTTATTTTGCCCCATCAAGGAAGGACTGAGCCATGGCACGCGTTCCCCTGATCACCAGCAAGGACCAGGTTCCCGCGGAACATCACGCGATCGTCGATACCATCATCGGCAGCCGCGGAGCCTTGCACGGCCCGTTCAGCGTATTTCTGCACAGCCCGGAGATTGCCGGCCGCGTGGCGCATCTCGGTGCGTTGGTCCGGTTCGAGGGCACGCTGCCGATGCGCGTGCGAGTGCTCGCCGCGATGGTGGTGGCGCGCGAATTCGAGGCCGAATATGTCTGGGGTGCGCAGACTGGCGGTGCGCGGCGCCAGGACGTGCCCGAAGCGACGATTACAGCGATCCGTGAAAACACCATCGCCGGCGTGCCGCCCGAGGATGCGATGATCATCGAGTATACGCGCACGTTGCTGCGCAAGCATCGGATCCCGGCGGCGATGGACAATGCGATGCGGGACCGGTTCGGCAACGACCAGATGATCCAGCTTACCGGCGCGATCGGCTATTACAGCCTGTTGGCGATGACGGTGAATGCATGCGAACTGGAAGCCGGGCCGGGTGCCGAGGTGCTGAAGGTCTGATCGTTATCGTTTAGGGCCGGATATGGTATGACGCGGCCATGTCGCCAAAGCCGAGCAGACTGAGCATCTTCTGACCGAAGGGGAACGATCCTTTCCGCACCGCTCCGGACCGTTAGCGCAACATTGACAGCACAACCTCGGCGGCGCATTCCGAAGGCGTACCCGAGGGCGGTCGCAGCATGTTCATTGCCTCTTTGAAACCTTGTCGCTGCGCCATTCCAGTCCCCGGGTCGGTTAACAGGCGGTGTAACTCGGCGGCAAGACGCTCGGGATTGCAGTCGGCTTGCAGCAATTCCGGCACCAGCGGGCGATCCAGCAGGAGGTTCGGTATCGACGCGTATTTCACCTTAGTCAATCGTTTGGCAAGCTGGTGTGAGATTGGATGCAGCCGATAGGTGACCAACATCGGCACCTCGGCCAGCGCCAGCTCCAATGCCGACGTCCCCGACTTGGTCAACGCGGCGGACGATGCCGCGAATGCATCATATTTGGCGGCGGCATCGGCGACCAAAATCGGAGGGATCGACCACGCAGCCGTATGCTGCCGCACCACGTCCGCCACCGGGCCGGCAAGAGGTACCACCGGCACCACGCGATCCTGTAGACGCTGCATCGTTGCTTCGAGGACAGGCAGCAAGCGGGACACTTCGGTGCGGCGACTACCGGGAAGAATCGTCACGACTTTCGCGTCCGCGCCAATCCCATGCTGATTCCGGAAGCGCTCGCCGTTGCCCGCGTCCGCACCGCTTTCCATGACCGGGTGGCCGACAAACCTGGCAGACAGATTATGGCGAGCAAAGAACGCCGGCTCGAACGGCAGCAAACAAAGCAACTCGTCCCACAGGCCTGGGAAGTGCCTGACGCGGCTCTCCCGCCACGCCCAGACCTGAGGCGCCACGTAATGCACGCGTCGCACCTGGGTGGGCTGGATCGCACGCAACACGCGAAGCGTGAAGCCTGGCGAGTCGATCGTGACCAACGCGTCCGGTGCGCGGGCCTCAATATCAGCGACCGTCTGCTTCAGCCGCGCACGCAGTTCGAAGATTTTCGGCAGAATCTCGATCAGTCCCATCAGTGCGAGCGCACGGATTGGGAACAGGCTGACCAATCCTTGTTCCGCCATCGCGGAGCCGCCAATGCCGGCGAACGTTATATCCCGCCGCCGGGCCATAATAGCGCGCATCAGCCGTGCGCCGAGCACGTCGCCACTTTCTTCGCCGGCGATCAGGTAGACAAGCGGCACGACTAAAATCGTCCGATTTCGTGCAAGGGCAGCAAGAGCGGCGTATCAGCCAACGTTCCGCTTCGCGATCAGCCCTTTCGCCTCCAGCATCGGCAATACGCCGCCGCCCAGCATCATCTCCAGAAGCATGGAGGGGATGGGCGTGACGGCCAGGGTCTGCCCCGTCCGAGTGTTGGTCGCGGTCCAATCATCGATCGACAGTTCCGCTCGATCGCCTTCCTCGAACGCCTTGCTCACCCCTGGGCATTCAAAGGCTTTGAACCCAAAATTGACGCAGTTACGAAAGAACAAACCGTTGAGCGCCTCGGCCAGCAGGAACCCGACGCCACAGTTACGCAACGATCTTGCCGCCGGACGGGATGATCCCATGCCGTAATTGAAGCCGCCGATGATAACGTCGCCCCGCCGCATCTCGCGCAGAAACTCGGGGCGATTGTTGATGAAGACCGCTTTGGCCTGTTCCTCGGCCGACCGAAACAGCCAGGGGCCAGGCAACATCAGGTCAGTGTTGATGTTGTCGCCAAACTTCCAGACCTTACCGCCCAACGCGTTTGATCCGCTCATGCGACATCTCCCGCGAAGAACGATCCGGGGTGAGTGATGACCCCGGTCAGCGCCGACGCGGCGCAGGTGGCGGGAGAACCCATGTAGATCCTCGCGGAGGGATCGCCCATGCGGCCTTTGAAGTTGCGCGTGCTGGCGGTAAGGCAAATCTCATCCGGACCGACCGTACCGAGGTGCGCTCCGACACAGGCGCCACATGTCGCGGGAGTGACGATGCCGCCCGCCGCGGTGATTGTTTCGACGTAACCGGCCCTCAATGCGGCGTGGTAGATGGTTTGCGTTCCAGGTGTGACAATCAGCCGTGTACCTTTCGCGACGTGGCGGCCTTTCACCACATGCGCCACCACCGCGAGGTCGTCCAACGTGCCGTTCGCGCACGAACCAATGAAGGCCTGATCGATGTGCTGGCCCTCGACCTGGCCTACCGGCACCGAGTTGTTGACCACGGCATCCGGCAGCGCGACCAACGGTTCCAGCGTGCCAAGGTCGATGGTGCGGCGGTCGTGATAAATGCAGCCGGGGTCGGGCATGGTGGGGTAAGTGACCGCGGCCGGGTTCATCTGGTGCATGTAATCGGTGAGCATGTCGTCCGGTTCGAAAATCACGAATTCCGCGGAAAGTTCCGCGCCCATCGTCGCCAGAGTGCGCCGTCCATTCATGCTCAGCGTCCCCATTCCTGGGCCGCCATACTCGACATTCTGATTAACGTGCGCGCCGTGGGTGCCGGCGATGTAAAGAAAAATGTCTTTGGCGGAGACGCCGGGCCGCAACGAGCCGGTGAAGTCGTAGCGGATTGTCTCACCCACGCGGAACCACGCTTTACCCAATGTAATCGCATAAAGCATGTCGGGGCCGCCAACGCCGCGGGCGGCGCAGTTGAAGGCGCCCGCCGCGCACGTATGAGAATCGCCGTTGACCAGAACGGTGCCGGGGATGGCGTAACCCCGATCCGCGACTACGGCATGAGCGATGCCCTGGTCCAGACCGACATCGTGCAGGCGCTCGATGCCGAATCGCGCGGCGAACCGGCGGCCTGTGCTATGCGCGGTCGCCGCCTGAATGGTAGGGGCGGGGACAAGGTGGTCGAACACGATGACGACCCTGGACGGGTCGTGCAGTTTCAGCACCTCGCGCCAGCCTTCGGGCAAGAACGTCATGTCCATCAGGACCGCGGTTTCGACATCGACGACGGCGAGATCGCCGGGTTTCATCTGAGCCTCGCCACTGGCACGGGCGAGGATCTTCTCGGCGATGGTCATTGGCATGGCGGGCGTCCTCCCCGGATCGTTCGGGGTTCGGTGCACTTGTTGAGGCGGGATGTAAAGCCGTGCTCCCAGTCACGATCTGGTTGACGATCAACAGGGTATTGCATGGTGCCGGCAATCAGTCCCCCCGCTTCAACCCTTTGCCGCCCGGGCGGGCCGCGGTGGTTCGACCGGCACCAAAACCCGGATCGTCCGAGATTGGCGACGATCGACGTGAAGCGTTCGCCTTCATCGCCCAGAACGACCGGGCCATCGGGATCGACACCATGGCGAGCGTCAAGGATCTCCGGGCGCCGCCGCCTCACCAAACGGCAACAGCAGGCTTACATGCGCCGCGGCGATGCGCCAACCGGCATCGGTTCGCAGCCAGACATGACTTTGCCGGCCAGGGATCTTGCCGCCCAAACGTTTGAATTCGGTGTTGGCCGTGGCCAGGTCTCGGCCATAGGTCGTGATCACGGTATTCATTAGATCGCGGGTCAGATCCATCGCCGGCCGGCCGCTCCGAAAACTGGCGATCGCGTCATGGCCATGGAGATTCTCATTAATGCCATAGCGTAACGTATGTGGGCTGTCCCAGAACAGCGCGTCGAGTTCCGTCACATCATTGGCAATCAGCGCCCGCTCATAACGTATGAACTCCGCCGTCACTTCGGCGACCACTTCGGGAATGTTGATTTCAAGCATCAGCCTCTGTCCGGCGGCAAGTATGAAGGAGACGAAACCGGCATGCCGCGAGCGCGCCCGGCTGCGGTCTACCGGGCTATTTGGGCTTGCCGATGACGCCTTCGACATACCAATCGAAGCTGCCCATCTTGTCGCCGCCCCAGGACTCTCCTTCCTTGATGCGAACAACGCCGGTGTTGTCGGTGACCGGCCCGGTGAACGGGTTGTAGCCTTTCTCCACTTTGTCGGCGGCCGCCGTGACCAAAGCACGCGTCGCCGCCGGCACGGCTGGACCAAACGGCGCAACCGTTATCATTTCACCCAGCCCTTCGCGCACCATGCCCGGTTTGAAGGCGCCGGCGATCACGCTTTTGGCGGTCGCGGTCATGAAAGGGCCCCAGGTGAAACCCAGGCCGGTTACCCAGAATTTGGGCGCGAGTTGACGGGCGGCGATCGACTGGAAGCCGATCGAATACACGCCACGACGCTCCGCGGTTTGGATCACCGTCGCCGGTGAATCGACATGCATCGTCACGACATCGGCGCCCTGATCGATCAACGCGTTGGCTGCCGCGGCTTCCTTCGCTTTGTCGGACCAGCCGCCGGTCACGACGACCCGGACCTCCGCCTTCGGATTGACCGAGCGGGCGCCAAGAGCAAACGCATTGATGTTGCCGATGACATAGCCGATCGGCACGCCGGCTACGAAGCCGAGCGTGTTGCTTTTGGTCATCTTGCCGGCGGCGACCCCCATCGGATACCAGGCCGCCTGCGTCGCGCCAAAGAAGTTGCCGAAGTTGGGCGCCTGCATCCAGCCGCCGGCATGCTCGAAGAACACGTCCGGATGCTTCTGAGCGAGATTGAAGGCGAATTGCTGGTGTCCGAAGCTGGTGGCGAAGATCAGTTTCGCGCCTTGCTGGATCATGCCCTCCATGACCCGCTCCGACTCGGCGGTCTCCGGCACGTTTTCGGCCTGCAGGAGTTTGGTGCCGGGTATCGCGGCCTTCATCGCCTCCAGCCCATCCTTCATGGCGCGATTATACCCGTAATCGTTCACCGACCCGACGTAGATCGCGCCGACCGTCAGAGTGGTCTGAGCCGAAGCCATTTGGCCCGCTGGCGGCAACGCCGCGAGCAGCAGCAGCGAGACGGGAATAAGCAAGCGAAGGCGCATCGTACTAAAGCGCATCGTCCTGGAGCGCATGGTCCCTGGGGGCATGATCATTGTCTCCTCGATCGCATCGGGTGGGCTATTCCACGCCGTAGAAACTCCGGCCCAGTGAGGCGGGGGCAGCGGAGCGGCGGTTCCAGCCCCAGAACACCAGGATCAACAGGGTCAGCAAGTACGGGATCATCGTCATCAGGAACGGCGAGACGGCGGTGCCACGTGCCTGGAGTTGCAGTTGCAAAGCCTCCGCGCCGCCAAACACCAGCGCGGCGGGCACGGCCCACAACGGGTTCCAGCGGGCGAAGATCACCAGGGCGATGGCGATGAAGCCGCGGCCGGCGGTCATGCCCTCATCCCAGGTCAGGGCCAGAGCCAGCGACAGATGCGCGCCGCCGATCGCGCCCAGGAAGCCGCCCAGAGCAAGCGCTTGAAAGCGCAGGACTTCGGGGCTCCGGCCGGAGGCGAAGGCGACCGTCGGGTCCTCGCCGGTGGCGCGTAAGCCAAGGCCCCAACTGGTGCGAAAGATCAGGCACCAGAGCAGAACGGCGACTGGCGCGGCGAGCCACACCAGCAGGTCGAACTCGCCCAGACTTTCGATACCCAGAACCGACATACCCAGACCGGGCAGACCTGGAACGATGGCGCCGACGAACGGACGACCGATCAACGCGCTCGCGCCAAGACCGAAGAACATCAATGTCAGGCCGGCGGCGAGTTGGTTGGCGCGGCGGACGATGACCACGTAACCGAACAGCAGATTGGCCGCCGTGCCGGCGATCCCGGCCGCCAAAACGCCAAGATACGGATCATCGGTGACCGCGGCGGCGGCGAACCCCGCGCTGGCGCCGATCAGCATGATGCCTTCCAGTCCCAGATTGACGATTCCGGCACGCTCGCCAACCAGTTCGCCTAATGTGGCGTAAAGCAGCGAGGTGCCGGAGAGAACCGAATTCGTCAGCACCGCGGCGGCGAACGATGTGCTCATCGGTTCTGGCTGAGCACGATGAACAGGATCACCGCCATCAGCAGATTGACCACCGAGTAGGGCACGTCCTGGGTGATCTGAAGGATGTCGCCGACCGAACTGACCACGGCGAACAGGAACGCCATGACCACGATCCCGAGCGCGCTGTTGCCGGCCAGCCAGGCGACCAAGAACCCCGTGAACCCGTAGCCTGGCGACAGGCCGGATACGAGGCGTCCCTGGATGGCGGAGACCTCGGCCATGCCGGCGATTCCGGCGATCCCTCCGGCCACCGCCATGGTCGCCAGGATGTAGCGTGACACCGGAATGCCAAGCCGGGCGCTGGCTTCCGCGTTGCCGCCGATGGCGCGCATCTCCAGACCCCACCGGGTGCGCCGGATGACGAAGCTGTAGAGCGCGAGGCTTACCAGCCCGAACAACAGCCCAAGATGAACGCGTGTCCCGCCGAAGCTCGGCAGTCGCGCCGCGTCAACGAAGGCCGGCGATTCGGGATAGGACGCACTTTCCGTGCTCCGCCACGGCCCGAAGATGAAGTAACTGACGATCAGTGGCGCGACGTAATTCAGCAGCAAGGTGGAGATTGTCTCGTTCACCAGCCTGGCCGCGCGCAGCACGCCGGGCAGCAGAGCCCAGATGGCGCCTCCGGCGAACCCGAGCAGTGTCATCAGCGGCAACAGAAGCCATGCCGGCCAGCCGGGGAAGCTGAGTGCCCCGGCGGTCGCCAGCCAGCCGCCCATGTAAAGTTGACCTTCGCCACCGACGTTGATGAGACCGATCCGCGCCGGCAATGCCACCGCGACGGCGGTCAGCAGCACTGGGGTCATCCGCACCAGCAGTTCGGAGAACCCATAAGTGTTGCCGAACACGTAGATCAGCGTGTCGTGGTAGGCCCGCAGCGGATCTTTGCCGGCGATCAGCAGCAGCACCGCGAAGATCGCCAGCGACGCCAGCGCGGTCATGGCGGCGCGCGGCACGGGAAGTTTCATGGCGCGGAATTCCGGGCGAGCGAGAGCCAGCACCATGTCATGCCGCATGGGCTGCTCCCACCATGAACGCCCCAACTGTTTCGACGCGGAACTTATCGGGCGTGAAGTTCGCGGCGATTTGTCCGTCACGCAGTACGATCAACCGATCGCTGATGTCGAAAAGCTCCTCCAGATCTTCGGAAACCAGCAGGATCGCGGCGCCGGCCTCACGGGCCTCGCCTAAGCAG
>Ga0302324_100029317_pt1 | contig 10434 bp, 9 predicted proteins | sample Palsa_T0_1_FD_201949 | JGI IMG/M metagenome (GOLD analysis project Ga0302324, IMG submission 201949) | Peat permafrost microbial communities from Stordalen Mire near Abisko, Sweden - Palsa_T0_1 | ecosystem: Environmental > Terrestrial > Soil > Palsa > Peat permafrost | place: Sweden: Abisko... | reverse complement strand
CCCGCCTGGCTCCACCAGTTTGTTGTTTGAGTTCGATTTTTCAGGCCTGCGTCCCCATCGTCTAGAGGCCTAGGACACATCCCTTTCACGGATGCGACCGGGGTTCGAATCCCCGTGGGGACGCCATTAAATCAATGGGTTACGTCTAAGCGGCAGACGCCACGTGAAATCCACGTGAAAAGTCGCGCCAGGCATCTTTGCTGTTTCACAACGCAAGGAGCCGATCATGCCTGCCGACGATGCCACATCGACCGACGCGGCCGAGACGCCGCGCCCTCTCCCCTGTAAACGCACTCTAGCTCCCCGCGACCGCGATTCGATTTATTGGAGCAAGGAACGCTGGCGCATCATCGCGCAGCGCCTCGGCCCGATGTCGGTCCAGTATCTGCTGATCGATGCTCACCATAACGAAATCGTCGCCGCGTACCCGAAAATGTCCGAGGCCATGCACCACCGCGATCGGCTCGACACGGTGTCGCCGTGATCGCGCCGGCCGTTCGCATTGCCGCTTGGTTCCTGGGCGCGCTGGTGCTCATCGCGCTCGTCATCTGTATTTCGGTGCTCACATGACCACTTTCAAAGGGCGCATTCCCGCCCTGGGCGGCCTGCGCGCCGCGGTCACCGCAATCGCGCCCATCACGCGATTGGCCCTTCGCATCGCCGCTTGGATCGCCCTCCCGGTGATCATAGCGATAGCGTGCTACTTCGTGGATAGGTATGGGAGTGACGGGTTGACTGATAATGATCAGACAACTGTCACGCTGCCCGACACCCCAGGTCCCACGCCTGTTACCTTCGGCCAGAAACCTCAGTCGTCTACGAATGGTGTCCCATGAGTGCCGCGACCCCGCGTGCACCGGAAGGAAGCCGCCGGGGCTTCAAGCGCGAGGAGCTAGCGCATGGCTAACCGCGGAGAGAAACAAGTGCCAGATCGACTACATGACCTACTGAGCGAGTTTGCGCAGGAGATTGCCGATCGACTGAATGTCATGATGAGCGCGAGTGCGCAGGAGATTGCCACGGAAGTGGTCAAGGCTCTCAAAGCAGACAAGCCCGAAGTGGTAGCACCTATTGCACCCGTCGTTCTACCGCGACTGACTCCGAGCAACCTCAAATACTTGGAACAGAGACACCTTGCAAAGATTTTCAATGTTAGCTCACGGACCATATGCAACTGGCGAACCAAGGGCCAACTGCCCGCGGTTCGTCTGCTTCCCAATGGCCGCGAGGTATGGCGCGAGGATGAGATCGAAATGTGGATGGCGACCCGCGTAAAGCCGAAAAAAGGATAGCGGGGCCAAGCCGATGTCGCGCATTGATTTGCTCACGAGGCGAGCCCGGCACGCCAGGCAACTCGATCCGACGAAGCCAACCTGATCGGGGGGGGGTGTTGGGATTGCTCCGGCCGGCGAAGACGGTCTCGGCGACGATACGCGCGAGGCGGAATCCGACGGCCTTCGGGAGTTAACGGGACGGTCCGGGCCGCACTTCATCAAGGAGGTCCACGGGCATCTTGTCGGGGTTCGACGCGCTGTGCCCCGAGAACGACCGCAACGACCTCGGATGGTGAGCGCTCAGGCGCAAAGATCGGCGGGTAGGTTCGGTGAGGCTCCGCCATGCGCGCCCTGTCCTAGCGAGTCCGCGGCGGCTCGGTTTGGCGTTCCCATTGTCATCAGATGGGCGCATCAACAGATCCATCGCGTTGATTCACGAGAACTGCGAAATCGTCCGTGCTTCCTATATGGCGGATGAAAGGGTAGTCCGCCGACATCTCATGCGGCGTGATATCACAGAGAGTTCTGTTTTCATCCTCGACGACGCTGTGCGCCGAGATTCGAATGCATCCGTTGAGCAATCGATAGTCGAATAACACAAATCCGAAGACGTGCTTGTGCTCCGGATTGCCGGCTACCCAGCGCGCGACGTTATCGTGGCATTCCTGGGCTCTTGGCTGCCAGTCGCCTATCGATACGGTCTTTCGAACTAGGCGCACCCGTTCTCCAAGCCGCGAAATAACTGAATCGACGATCCGTTGAAGGGCGGCCCGGTCCGCGTTCGGCTCAGACATCTACCGCCGCTTTCCAGTTCGAATCTCATCAAGGATTCGATCCAAATTCTCGCGGGCGGCGTTGTCTTCCGCTCGCGCGGCGTCAAGATCGTCGAGGATTGCTTGCGTTAGCACTCCGTTGCCGTGCGGAATCATCTGGTGCATTACAGCGAAAATGGCGTCCTGATAACGCTGGTGGGCATTTTGAGCACGCGCAATCGCCATATCCTCATCGTCGCGCTGCTCTTGCGGAATCACGCCCGCCACCGTCGGCGCCACGCCCTTGTCGATAATGAGCTCTCGATCAGGCATCGCCACCCAGATTCGCGCCCAGCCTTCGCAGCGACTGCACTGCCGCTCCGCGCCGACCATCTGCTCCTGTACCGGCTGCAGATCGCCATGGTCCAGCGTGATCTGGGCTCGGCAGTGTGGACACGGGTACACGTAGGCCATCACCGGCGCGGCGGCGTAGGGCGGCACATCTTCGCTCATGGCGTCTGCACAATCCTTCGGGCCATCTGCGTCATCATATCGTCGTGTATCCGTTCGCGCGATTTGTCATCTGCGGCGAGGCTTGCCTCGTATTTGGAATTTAGACTTTCTGCTCTCGACAGCCTGGCATGCAGATCCACAAACGGGTCGAACAGACTGCGTGACGATGGATCTCGAATCGAGCGCGTCTATATTTAACATATCGCATTTTGCTCCGTGACGTGCTGCTCGTGATTCCTTAGTGGCCATCCTTTATGCTGTGTTCGACGTCACAACTAATGAAGGGAGTTAGGGGAAATGAACAGGAAGTTTCTAGGATTGTTGGGCGTTGCCGCGATGGTGGCTTCCGTGAGTGCGCATGCCCAACTGACTTCGGTTGATGGCGGGGCAGCGTTCGAGGACAGCAATGGACTCGAATTCGCGAGCGTGATTGGCACGGACCTATCCTATTCGCCAGTATCACAGGTCGCAGGGAGCGCTCAAGCGTGGATTAACTCTTTGAACGCTGAAAACTATGGGGGATACAACAACTGGTCTCTGGCCACAGGGAATGGTAGCGTTGCTCCAAATAACACCACCAATCAGCTCGGGGAACTGTTCTATACGGACAATTGTGCTACGGGCTGTTCGCAGTTTGCCGCTTTACCGACTGTGATAAACAGCTTCTTGAGCAGCGTCGAGCCGGGCGCGCTGTTCTTTTCGAGCAGCATCATTAGCTTTCAAAACTGTTGCGGTCTAACTCCGGATGAGCAAGCTACCTACTGGGTGACCATTGTTCCAGGGACAGGTTTAGGTTCGCCTAGCCAAGAAGGCTGGAATAACGATACGAACTTCGGTGGGGTGGTGGACAAAGGGGACGCTTTGGCGGTACGCGAAGCGCCCGAGATTGACCCCGCATCCGCTGCCAGCGGCCTCACGCTATTGCTCGGCGGCCTGGCAGTGATGCGCGGAAGGCGAAAAGTTGTTGCCTAGATCGCATTACATGAACGTGCCCGCGCAGGTCGGCCGTCGATAATCTGCACAAAGAGCACCGGTCTTCAACACGATGCGTCAGACGCTGCAGAGCCTGAGGATACAGACCTCAGGCGTCCATACCGCTTCGCGCGTCCTCGTGCGCGTGTAGCAGGCCGACCGGTGTTGTGAGTACGAGTTCGGTGTCTAGCTCGCTTTCGACCGGTGGTGCCGGAACGTTTTTCGAACGCGACGTCGCGGCTTACTGGCTTTCGCAGCTACTGTTGCGCGCCATTCCTCCGATCCTCGTCGACACACAGGTGATCGAAGTCAGTTTCCAGACAGAACATCTTGGCTGGAAAACCGACGACCTCCTCATTACCTGCGAGGGCGCCGGGGCGGTTCGCAGGAAGCTCGCCGCTCAGGCGAAGCGCACCTTCACCGTGAGTGCGAGCGATGAGGAATGCCGTAAGGCCATACTAGACTTCTGGCAGGACTTCAAAAATCCGGCCCAGTTTTCGGCAGAGCGCGACCGCTTCGTTCTCATCGTGCAGCGGGGCACCGACTCCCTCCTGGGGCAGTTCGGGCGGCTCTTGGATTGCGCACGCGCGGCACGCGATGGCGATGACTTCGCTCATCGGCTGGCGACAGCTGGTTTCATATCGAAGAAGGCGGTGCATTACGCCGATGAAATCTGCAAGATCGTGGGCGCCCACGAGGGTCGCACCGTGGATCCGGCCGACATTTGGCCCTTCCTCAAGGTGCTCTACCTCTTGAGTCTTGATCTCGACACGGCTACGCGCCAGGTCGAGGGACACATTAGGAGCCTCCTCGCCTATACGGCAGCCGAGCGCGATGGCCAGACGATCGCTCTCGCATCGTGGAGCGCGCTGCAACGGTTCGCGGAGTCCTCGATGAAAGAGGCCCGCACATTCAGCCGCAAGGACCTTCCCGCAGATCTGAAGCGCGGGCATAACCCCCTCGGCGCCGCAGAGGACAAGATCCTGCGGGCGCTCAAGGACCACACCGCACCGATCCTGCGCAAGATCCGCTCGACCATAGGCGCGACCTTACATTTACCCCGGACGGCGCTTGTGCAGCAGGTATTGGACCAATTGGAAAGCGCACAAGTGGTTGTCGTCTCGGGCGCCGCCGGCAGCGGGAAATCGGCTATCGGCAAGGAAGTCATGGCCCGACTCGCCGCCGACCATTTCGCGTATGCGTTTCGCGCCGAGGAGTTCGCCAAAGCGCACATCGATGAGACGCTCCAGGCCGCGCAGGTGCCGGGTAATTCCGAAGCCTTGGCGGCCGTCCTATCGGCCCAAGGGCGCAAGTTCATCCTGATTGAGAGCATGGAACGGCTCCTCGAGCGATCCACTCGAGATGCCTTCAGCGACCTAATCGCGCAGGTCACAGCGGACGCGGACCTGCGCCTCCTGGTCACGTGCCGCGATTACTCTACCGAGCAGGTGCGCGAGAGCTTTCTGCGACAGCCGGGGCTCACTCAGGAGACGGTCCTCGCGCCGGCGCTCGAAGACGCGGAGCTCGATGAAATTGCCACAGGCGTCCCGCAGTTGGCACGCCCTTTGAGTCACCCGCCACTCCGTAAAATCCTGCGCAACCCCTATTTTCTGGATAAAGCGCTCGAAATCTCCTGGTCGGCGGAGCGCCCGTTGCCGGAAAGCGAACGCGACTTCCGCCGGGACTTATGGCGAGATCTGGTACGCGTGGATCGCGACGGGGTGGCTGGGCTCGGGCGGCGCCGCGAGCAAGCGCTGCAGGAGATCGCGATCCGTCGCGCTCGTGCGCTCTCTGAATACGTGGCCTTAACTGATCTTGATCCTGCGGTCGTCGCGAGCCTGAAGTCGGATTCGCTCATCATCTCCCCGGAGGGACAGCCCTCACTCATCGCTACTGCCCATGATGTGCTAGAGGACTGGGCGATCCTTGAGTGGTTCGAGGAGCAGCACCTTGCCGAGACCGCTTCCTTCGCCGAGCTAGCCGCGGCGATCGGCACGCATCCGGCGATCCGGCGCTCTTATCGCAAGTGGGTCACCGAGCTCTTGGAGCGAGAGGCCGCCGCCGCCGATCGGCTCTTCCTGGCCGCGACCAACGATGCGCGCGAGGGCTCGCAGTTTCGAGATGACACGCTGGTATCGATCCTGCGTGCCCCATTGGCCACCGAGCTCCTGACCCGACAGGAGGCCGCACTCGTTGCGAACGACTGCGCGCTCCTGAAGCGGGTGATCCATCTGCTTCGGGTCGCCTGCGTGGCCATGCCGGATTGGGCGCGGGGCCTTCGCGAGCATGGCTCGGTGTTCAATGTACCCGAAGGACCGGCGTGGCCCGCCGTGCTCAAGATCGTGAACGACCATCTGGAGCGCTTCGGCGAGGCGGATCAACCGCTCCTGATTGGCCTGATCGAGTACGCCGTCCGAGGGGTAAGCTGGTCGGCGCCGGAGCCTCCCGGCGAGCCGTTCATCGCGGGAATCGCGTACAGCCTACTGTCGCACCTTCAGGGATGGCGATCCGACGATGCGCGAGGGCGGATTCTGAAAATCATCGCAAAGATCCCCGGGGCCGACCCGGCCCAATTCGAGGCCGCGCTGCGCGGCACGCAGGACGAGGAAGGCGAACGCGATCGAGTGGCCGAGGAGCTGCAAGACCTTCTCCTGACCGGCACTGAGGGTCTGCCCGCAGTGAGAGATCTGCCGCAGATGATGGTCTCCGTGGCGGCCGAGTATCTTTTGGCCTCAGAAGAGGAGCTGCGCCGTGATGAGTACCGGCACTACTCGCTCGAAGTAGACCTGCATTTCGGCATCCGTGACGGTCACCGCCATGATTTCTCCCCCGCGAGCGCGCTTCGGGGGCCTTGGCTGCCGCTCCTGAGGCACCACCCGGGCATTGCGTTGAAGTTTTACTACCAGGTCTTCAACCACAGCATCGACTGGTACGTTCATCCTCGGATTCCGGAACCGCTCGAGCCCGCCTGGGAGATGGAGCTCACATTTGCCGACGGCACCCTGCACAAGCAGTGGGGTAATCCTCGCCTCTGGACAGCGTATCGCGGCCTCTCGGTGAGTCCGTACGCACTGCAGTCGATGCTGATGGCGCTCGAAAAGTGGCTGCTTGAGGTAGCGAGTGCGCAGCCGGAGCAGCTCGACAAGGTGCTGCTCGCTATCCTGCGCCGGAGCCAGTCGGCGGCGCCCTCGGCCGTGGTGGCGAGTGTCGCCACCGCCCACCCGCATCTCGCGGGTGAGGCGTTGCTGGTGCTCCTCTCGGCGCGCGACTATTTGCGCTTCGACCGTGAACGAATGGGCCAAGAGACGCAGATTACGGCGGTTACCAATATGTTCCCGCAGCTCCAGCCGGAGAGAAAATCCTATGAGGACGAGCGTAAGAAATCGAACGCATTGCCCCACCGCGGCCGGGATCTCGAGTTTGCGATCTCGAACCTGCAGTTAGGCCCCCTCGTGCCTCGGGTCCATGCGCTCCTGGATCGGCACATAGCCGCGCTGACCGAGCGCGACGCGCGCTCACGCAAGGATCTGCTCTGGGAGCTTGCGCTAAAACGGATGGATCTCCGGCAGTACGACTTGGGTGAGCCGATCACGGTTCCTTCGCAAGTGGCCGATGCCACGGAGGAGGGGGCAACTACTACCCATGTCCCCTTGGAGATGAAACCGTTAGAGCCTGCTGTTCAGGCGCTGGTTGACGAAGGCACCGCGTCACTTAAGGCGATGAACAAGTCCCTCAGTCCTTGGATGTGGGCGATTCGAGTCCTGAAAGGTAAGGCCACTCCCGCACAACGATCGCTCTGGCGAGAGCAACTCACCCAGGCGCAGACCGCGGACCGCGACGCGGAAGACGTGATGGGTAGTCGCAACGGTCCCGGGTGCGTGGCCGCTGTCTGTGTTCGGGAGCATTGGGATGAACTGCTGTCCGAGGAGCGCAGCTGGTGCATCCGCGTCGTGTGCTCAGAGATCTTGAGGACTGCGGATCGGTGGACAGACACCGAACGCTTCCAGCGCCACGACAGGGCGGCGGATCGCCAGTGCGCGGGCGTGGTCGCTGGGCTTTTGACGAAGGTTTCATCCGAGGTTGAGCGCAATCAATTGCGTAAGGCACTTGTCGCAGCGCTCACGCATCCGATTCAGGAGGTGAGCTGGTCTGCCGCATGGAGCGTCGATGCGCAGGTGTGGCAGGCGGACCGAGCGCTCGCACTACGATGTGCGAACGCCATCGCCCTTCATGCCGAGCGAATCGAGGGGCAGTGGAAAAATTGGGTGCGGCGCGGAGGAATTCCGGAAGGTGCCCATGCGCTGTTTAAGAACCTTGCCGATGACGTGCGGAGCGCCTTTGAGCGATCGGACGGCATCCCTGAAGATGTCTTTGCCAACCTGAATCTCGAGGACCAATCGAGCGGTGATGCCTACGCTCGGATCCTAACCATTCTGGCCTTTGCACCTGCCGAGCCCGCGAGTGTTGCTGCCTTCGAGCGCGCGAGTAGCGCCATTGTTAAGCACTGGGACAATAAGAAGGAGGAGCGCAGGAGCGGCCAGCAGCGAGATTTCGACAGCGAAATGGTCACGAGACAGCGCATTGAGCAGTTTGCCATGCGCGCCACACCTCAAGATGCCATGCGCGTGCTGCAACCGTTCCTGGATGCGGTGGATCAGCACGCCGATGAGATTGATTCCATCGTGCAGGGCCTCACGATCGAGGAGGACCGAAGCTCGAAGATCGCTCAGTATTGGTATCTGTGGGAGCTATTCGCGACCGAAGTCAAACGGGCGCGCTGGCTTCAGTGGCTCGACCGGGAGCGCCCGAGCGGCGCGAAACTCCTGGCGGCCATATTCATGACCCGGAACTGGAAGGATAACGTGCGTCACTGGAAGAGCCTCGAGGGTCACGCACATCAGGTGGACACACTCTTTGATGGGCTGCCACGCACGAGGATCGTGCTCGATAACTACTTGACCTTCCTTTACCACATTGGCGCCAACTCAATGCCGCAGGCCTTCACCCGAATTGCCGCCGCCCTGCAACAGGGAGCTGTAACTCCGATGCTGGCTCTCAGTAACACCGTGTTTCTCCTTGAAGTCCTTTTGCAACGTCACGTGTACGGGCGGCCGCTAGAGTTGAAGCGGAACCATACCGTGCGTGATGCCGTGCTGTATCTGCTCGACGCATTGGTTGAACGGGGGTCATCGGCGGCGTTTCGGATGCGCGATGACTTCGTGACCCCCACCGCGTGACAGTCGGCGCGTAAGTGTGGATGGATGCCAATGACAATAATCAAAACAATTGCCCCGGTGGGATGTGTGTTTGCACTCACTTTGCTACTCAGTGCTTGCGACGTCGAAAACGCCCAACAAAAAGAAGCGTGGGACAAAGCGGCCGACGACAATCAATCGCCCGTTACGTCTTGCTCTTGGCAGAAAATGGGGCAGATTCGGTTCACTTCCGAAGCTCAAGTGGACGAAGCGGAAATATGTACAACGATGCAAGCGTCGCTCGGTCGGCTGCCATCCGTTGCGCTGCTTCGCAAGCTTTCCAAACTCGTGTTTACCTTGCAAGTGGTAGGAAGCCAGGACAGCGCGAAAGAGATCTCGTATCAAGTAATGAACATCGTGGAAGTACGCGGGCAACGGGAAAACGGTGCGGCGATTGACGAAACATTCGAAACCATTGCAAAGATTTTCAACGGAAGTCAAGGTCACGTGACTCCCAAGGATATGAATATCGTTTTGCGCGGCCCTGGATTAGATCCCCTCACAATTGACCAGCAGGGAATGTTCGCAGTGGCGGCGATGATTTCTGAAGCCAAAAAGGCGAACGGCGAGTAGCCCACGCGTTTGGGATTTGCCACATATCCGGTGGGGCATTGGCAGCTGCCACGAAAACAACGGTGGGAGACGAGCATGGAAGTTAGGCGATTTGAGCGAATGAAGCGGTGCCCCTTCTGCGCCGAGGATATTCTCGTGGCGGCAATCAAGTGCAAGCATTGCGGCTCGAGCCTGGATGAGGCACCCCTCTCTCCACCGCCGGCCGCGCCACCATTGAGTCTTTGGAAGCAAACGGTAGAAACCAAGTCGATATTCGGCATCCTTGGCGTGGCAGTTTTTTTGATGTGGATTTTCGGTACCTTCGATTCGCCCAAAGCAACCAATGTTGTTGCGCCTCCGGTGACAAATGGCGTCAACTCTGGCAATGACGGAGATCAAGCCGCACAGTTCCGCGCAGAGGCAGAACGTATCGCACGTGGAGCGGAACTCAAAGATAACGACACCTCTCCACCCGCTCCAGCCACAGAAATTGATTCGCCGGAACCGGTCGCGACCGCCGCGCCCATCCCTGTGCACGCGCCAACCCATTCCAATTCATCTGGTCCAGCGCCGCCTTCCATAAAGCGTTCTGTCTATCAAGTCACGGCGCAAGAACTCTTTCGCCAGTACTCGGCAAATGAGGTGGCGACGGATGACAGGATTGGTAGCGCCGAGTTGGAAATCAGTGGTGTCGTTGACGCGATCGACAAAGACATACTAAATCATGTTGAAGTGAAGCTAGAGACCAGCGACGAGTATGACCGCGTCATGCTCATGCTTGTCGACACCGATCGCCGGAAAGCCGCGGCACTCTCCAAGGGACAGACCGTCGTCGCAATATGCGATCATGCAAGGCGGATGCTCTCAACCCCGGTCGCAAGCGATTGCACCCTAACGTCTGCCCAATAAGCCCGCTTCGGTAGGATGGCCGGCCGTATTCAGCCCATAGCCTCGCCGCCGCCGGCCTTCAATTCCGTCTGCGCGTGGATGATCACATGCAGGTACTCGGCGGCGACTGTGTGTAGCTTCAGCGACTTCCGGACAAAAGGCTAGCGCAGAAATGAGAGACTTCGATCTGCTGCGGACGCCCCGCAGATGGAGCGAAGCGAATGAGCA
>Ga0302324_100029316_pt1 | contig 10434 bp, 9 predicted proteins | sample Palsa_T0_1_FD_201949 | JGI IMG/M metagenome (GOLD analysis project Ga0302324, IMG submission 201949) | Peat permafrost microbial communities from Stordalen Mire near Abisko, Sweden - Palsa_T0_1 | ecosystem: Environmental > Terrestrial > Soil > Palsa > Peat permafrost | place: Sweden: Abisko... | reverse complement strand
GTCTCTGAGATGAACCCGGTCATCAGTTCCAGATGCGCTCGATGCGTGATCGGGAGGTAGTCCATGCCTTTGAAAATCACCGCGCCGAAAATGAAGAGAAAAACCACATATATCAGCAGACGCCACCCGGCGCGCAGGCCGTCGCTCCCGAGAAAAATATTCTCCAGAGCGGTGGGTGTTCTCGGCGCAGGATTCAATGACGGCGGCCCCGAGAATTGGACTTCCGGGTTTGCCGGGTCGGCTTCGAAGTTCAAAGTGGGCCCTCCATCTCTATCGCCAGCGGATGTGGATTTGACGCGGCCCGCGCGCGTCGGCAAGCAAGCATGTCGGAAGTTCGTTCCGCGGGCCATGCATATTACTGGAGAGCTCCCGGGTTCTCAAGTGGCCTTTGCGAGCCAGCCTGAACCCGGCAGGCCACGCGATACATCGAATGGTTCACAGGGACCAGGCTTGCGGCCGCTTGGCACGCGTACCTGCCACTGGTCAGGGCGGTTGCGGGACTTGGGTGCCACTGCTAGAATTACATGTTTGCGCACCGCGCCAGGAACCCGTGGTGTGCGCAGCGCTTTGGTCTCGGGGAGGCCACGTTGGCGAAATACGATTTGGTGATCATTGGAAGCGGTCCGGGGGGCTACCAGGCCGCGATCCGCGCCGGGCAGTACGGTTTGAAGACGCTGGTGGTCGAAAAGGACCCGTTTCTAGGCGGCACTTGCCTGCACGTGGGTTGCATTCCCACCAAGGTGCTGCTGCATCACGCCGAGATTTACGACAATTTCCAGCATGCCGCGGACTTTGGCTTCGATGTCAAGGAAGTGAAAATCAATTGGAAGCAGATGCTGGCGCGCAAGCAGAAGATCGTCAACAGTCACGCCCAGGGCATCGCTTTCTTGTTCAAAAAGAACAAAGTGGAATTGATGACCGGCTGGGGCCGCATCGCCGGACCAGGTAAACTGTCCGTTGAAAAGGACGGAAAAATCACCGAGGTAGAGACCAAGTATACGATGCTGGCCACCGGCTCAGCCGCGCGCTCGCTGCCGGGCGTCGAGTTCGACGGCAAGACGATTCTCTCCAACGTAGAAATCCTGCAGATGGCGGAAATCCCTAAGACGATGGTGGTGGTGGGATGCGGCGCCGTGGGCGTCGAGTTCGCCTCGATCTTCAAAACGTTTGGCACCGACGTCACCCTGCTCGAAACTTTGCCGCGCATCGTGCCGCTCGAAGACGAAGACATTTCCGCGGAACTGCTCAAACAGCTCAAGAAGCGGGGCATGAAAATTGAGCTGGAGGCAAAAGTCGAGACGGTGAAGAAGAGCGCCAACGGCGCGACGGTCACCTACAAGGACAAAGCCGGCAAATCGCAGACGATCTCCGCGGAGAAGGTGCTCATCGCGGTCGGCCGGCGTCCGCTGACCGAAAATCTTGGTCTTGAGAAGACCAAGCTTAAGCTCGATCGCGGCTACATCGTGGCCAATTCCTACCTCGAAACCGATGAGCCCAACCTCTACGCCATTGGAGACATCGTGGCCGGCCTGCCGCAACTGGCCCATGCCGCCTCTCAAGAAGGTTTGATCGCCGTTGGCAGGATGGCTGGCAAGGACGTCCAGCCGTTCGACCGCCGGCGCTGCCCGAATGCGACCTACTGCGAACCGCAGATTGGCTCCATCGGCTTGACCGAGAAGCAGGCCCGTGATGCCGGGTTGAAAATCAAGACCGGTAAATTTCCGTTCGTGGGCAACAGCAAAGCGTCCATACTGGGACATCACGAAGGGTTTATCAAAGTGGTTGCCGACGAGAAGTACGGCGAGATCCTGGGCGTGCACGCCATCGGCGTGCTGGCCACGGAAATTATCGCCGAACCGGTAGCGGCGATGGGACTCGAGGCGACTCTCGACGACATGGCCGCGACGATCCACGCGCACCCCACGGTGTGGGAAGCGATGGGCGATGCGTTCAATTCGGTTCGCGGGCTCACCATTAACGCGTAAGGGCCCGTGTTGGCTGCGATGGGCGGAATGCACCGGTGAAAGCCTCAGCAACCGGGACCGCGCCGCTCCTTCAAACGAACGATTCTTTCCGGAATGCAAAGAGGAAATGACTTACCCTCAAGCAACGTGCTGGGTGGTCGATTTGGGCGCGGTCCCGTACGCCCAGGCGCTGGAATTTCAACGACGGGCCGTGGCTGGGCGCAAAAACGGCAGCGTGCCGGACCTGCTGCTCTTCTGCGAGCATTTTCCGGTGATCACCCTGGGTCGCAACGGGAAGCGCGAGCATCTGCGCGCCAGCGAACGCGTGTTGCGGCAGATGAACGTCGAGTTCCACGATACCGAGCGCGGCGGTGACATTACCTTTCACGGACCGGGGCAAATCGTCGGATATCCGATTCTGGACCTCACCCAGTTGAAGCGGGACGTGCGCTGGTACGTCGAGCAACTCGAAGACGTGATGATTGCGGCGGCCGCGGAATGCGGGATCGCGGCCCGCCGGGCCGAAGGGATGCATGGGGTGTGGGTTCCGGCGGCCGGCGGCGAAGCGGAAAAACTCGGCGCGTTGGGCGTGCATATCAGCCGCTGGGTTACTTCGCACGGTTTTGCTTACAACGTGTCCACCGACCTGCGCCACTTCGATTTGATTGTTCCCTGCGGTTTGCAAAAGAAAGCCACGTCGCTCGAAAAAATTCTGGGCCGCGCGGTGGCGGTCGAAGATGTGAAGCCGCGCCTGGCGGCAAACTTTGCTAAGATTTTCGGACGGGAAATGCGCTCGGTAGCGCGCCCGGATTTGGAAGCGGCCATGCGCGAGGGCGAAGCGTCAGGGGCGGACGCGCACCATCCGCCTTACGCAAACGAGGTGACGGTGGATTCAGCGCGGAGCGATCGAACATGACCGAAGTTCTCACCAACGAGCAGCAGCTCAATCTCTACTACTTCATGAAATTGAACCGTGAAGTGGAAGCGACCATGGACCGGCTGTTCAAGCAGAACAAGATCGTCGGCGGACTCTACGCCAGCCTCGGACAAGAGGCTATATCGGTAGGCACCGCGTCGGCGCTCGCCCCAGGCGACTGGATCGCGCCGATGATCCGCAATATTGGCGCGTTGCTCACGCGCGGTGTGCCGCCGCGGGATATTTTCACCCAACACATGGCCCGCTTCACCTCTCCCACCAAAGGCAAGGACGGCACCAGCCACTTCGGCGATCTGAAAGGCCGCCACATCGTCTCGCCGATATCGATGCTTGGCGATTTGATCCCGGTGATGGCCGGCGTGGGCATCGGAGCGCGCTATCTGGGGCAAAACGTTGTCACCATGACCTGGATCGGCGATGGCGGCTCGTCCACCGGCGCGTTCCACGAGGGATTGATGTTTGCGGCGATGCATCGCGCGCCGATGGTGTTGATCGTCGAGAATAACCAGTGGGCGTATTCGACCCCAGTCGCCCGGCAGACTAGCATTCGCGATATCGCCGACCGTGCGCCGGGCTACGGCATTCAGGGAGTGATCGTCGACGGCAACGACGTCCGCGAAGTCTATCGGGTAACCAGGGAAGCGGTGAACCAGGCCCGGGCGGGCAACGGTCCGGTGCTGATCGAAGCCAAGACCATGCGCATGCGCGGCCACGCCCAGCACGATTCCGCCGATTACGTTCCCAAGGAAATGTTCGCTTATTGGAAGGAGCGCGATCCGATTCCGCGCTACGAGAAATATCTCACCGAGAATGGCATCCTGGACGCCAAGAAAAAAGCGGGCATCGATGCACGGATCGAAAAATTAGTTCGCGAGGACCGCGAGTTCGCGGAAAACTCTCCATTTCCTCCGCCGGAACTCGCCGAACAAGGCGTTTACTGCGACGGCTGCCACACCATCCAAGCGGATTGGAAACGCGAGAAGCCAGTTGCGGCGGCCGGATATCCGGCGGCCCATCAGGTGAAAGATTATGGCGAGTTCCGGCCCAAGCTGGAAATTGTCGCGCCAGTAGTCGCGCCCGCAGCGGTCGCAGCCGCAATAACGGGCAGAGCCGACGACCTGGAACTATCCGAAGAAATGCTGGCTGCCAATTCCGACGGAAAAGTGCCGACCGCAGAAGAGACCGCGCTCCGCGTTCCATTCGGACGCGGCCCCAAGGACAAAGCGTTTCGCGACGAGCAAGCCGCCAAAACCTATTCACGCGGCGGCTCGGGCAAAACCTATCCGCATAACAAGCAGCAACAGCCGCCGGGGAAACTGCCGGGCAAAGTGTTCACCAAACCCTTCACCAAACCGTTCACCAAGGAATTCACCAAGCCGGGCCAGGGCGCGTCTTTTCAAAAGGGACCGCACCAGAAGCCCGGTAATGCGCCGCGCAAGAATTTCGTGAAGCATCCCGCGGGCAAGCCCGGGAGAGGCTGAATATGGCGCAAGTCACCATGCTGGAAGCGATCCGCCAGGCGATTTTTGAGGAGATGGACCGCGACCCCGCCGTCGTGGCCGTCGGCGAAGACATCGGCGTTTATGGCGGGGCATTCAAAGTCACCGAAGGGCTTCTCGCGAAGTTCGGCCCCGACCGGGTGATGGATGCGCCGATCGCCGAGACCGGAATCGTGGGCGCGGCGTGCGGTATGAGTTTCCTCGGTCTGCGCCCAGTGGTGGAGATGCAGTTCATCGATTTTATTGCCTGCTGCTTCAACCAGGTCACCAACTTCGCCGCGAAGTCGCACTACCTTTGGGACGCGCCGGTGCCCATCGTGATTCGCGGCCCATCGGGCGGCGGCGTGCACGCCGGTCCATTTCATTCCGCCAACCCGGAAATGTATTTCGTGCACACTCCGGGCCTGAAGGTCGTCTACCCCTCCACTGCCTACGACGCCAAGGGGCTGCTGAAATCAGCGATCCGCGACAATAATCCGGTGCTTTTCTTCGAACACAAATACCTGTACCGCCGGATCAAAGAAGAATTGCCGGCCGAGGATTACACCGTTCCGTTGGGCAAAGCCATCGTCCGGCGCGAGGGACGCGACCTGACCATCCTCACCTACGCCGCGTTGATGCATACCTCGCTCGAAGCCGCCGACGAACTGGCCAAAGAAGGAATCGAGGCGGAAGTGGTGGACTTGCGCACCCTGCTGCCGCTCGACCGCGAAACCATCCTCACTTCGGTGAAGAACACCAACCGGCTCCTGGTGGTGCACGAAGATACCCGCACCGGCGGGATCGCCGGAGAAATCGCGGCAATCGTATGCGAGCAGGCGTTCGACGATCTGGACGCGCCCATTGCGCGGGTCACCGCGCTGGATACCCCGGTTCCGTATTCCCCGCCTCTCGAAGAGCGGTTCTTGCCGCAACGGAATGACATTGTGGCCGCGGCGCGGAAACTGGCAAAATATTGAAGCTGACAGGGAGATAAAACATGTCCGTAAACGTTATCATGCCGCAGATGGGCGAAAGCATTTTCGAAGGCACCATCACCAAGTGGCTGAAGAAGCCCGGTGAGAAAATCGAGCGCGACGAACCGCTGTTCGAGATTTCCACCGACAAAGTGGACGCCGAAATTCCGTCGCCTGCTTCCGGCATCCTGCAGGAAATCAAGGTCGGCGAAGGACAGACCGTGCCGATCCAGACGGTGGTCGGTGTGATCGCGTCCGAAGGCGCCGCTGTTGCCGCGCCTGCTCCGGCCGCTTCCGCGCCCCCACCTGCGCCTGCTGCTGCCAAGCCGGCTGCTCCGCAGGATGAAGCCGCCGCGCCGCCGTCCGAAAAGAAATTGCCGCTGCCAACCGCGCCGGCCGCCAGCGCGCCCCAGCAGGCGCGCAGCGGCGCGCAATCGCAAGGTAATGGCGCCGAGAAGGTCCGCAGCTCCCCTCTGGTTCGCCGGCTGGCAAGAGAAAACAACATCGACGTCGCTCAACTCACCGGCACTGGCGCCGGCGGCCGGGTGAGCAAGCAGGACATTTTGGGCGCGATTGAATCGGGACCCGCACCGGCATCTACGCAGGGCGCTGCCGCACCCGCGGCGCCGCGTCCAGCAGGAGTCATGCCTCCGCCCAGCGGGGGAACCGCGGCCGCCTCCCTGGAAACCGCCGTGCCTCGCGAGAAGATGTACTTCGGGAATTTTCAGGTGCAGCCGATGACCGTGATGCGCCAGCGAATTGCCGAGCACATGGTGATGTCCAAGCGCGTCTCGCCGCACGTATATTCGGTGGACGAAGTCGACGTCACCGAAATCGCCAGGCTCCGCGCCAGGATGAAAGAGAAATTCGAACAGACCACCGGCACCAAGCTCAGTTTCATGCCGTTCTTCGTGCGCGCCGCCGTCGAAGGCTTGCGCGCGTTTCCCACCGTGAATTCCTCGGTGGACGGCACCAACATCGTGCTGCACAAGGAATGCAATATCGGCATCGCCGTCGCGCTCGATTGGGGTTTGATCGTCCCGGTGGTCAAGAATACCGAGGAGAAAAATTTCCTGGGCATCGCGCGCGCGATCAACGATCTCGCCGAGCGTGCTCGCGCGAAAAAACTGAAGCCGGAAGAAGTTGCCGAAAGCACCTTCACCATCACCAATCCGGGTACCTTCGGCGGATTGTTCGGCTTGCCGGTGATTAGCCAGCCCAACGTAGCGATTCTCGGCCTGGGAGCAATCGAAAAGCGCCCGGTGGTGATCGACGACGCCATCGCCATCCGCTCCATGGTCTATCTCACGCTGAGTTACGACCATCGCGTAGTCGACGGCGCCATCGCCCATCAGTTCATGGGCAAGGTCAAGCACACCCTCGAGAATTGGACCGAGAGCGTGCTATAAACCCGCGGCGCGGACCGCGCGTCGTATCGCAGCAGATGTTTGCGTCAATAAGTACAAAACGGCCGGGGGGCTGAGCCGAGTTTTGCGGAATCCACCCGGCGTTGTCCTTTTCGGCGCCGGTGCTGGCGATTCTGATTGGATGTTGATTGGGCGCCCGCATCCTGCTGCTCAAGGCTGTGTCTCTGGAGCTTGATTTATCCTGGCTCGCTGAAAGCGGATCGGACGCGCCATTTCCGCGTTTCGGAGGTGGGCTGTCGCCGTCGACTTTCTGAGCCCCGTGCGAACGGTGTCAACTCAAACTCCTTTTCATGCCGGTTGGGGTGCTCCACCTTGGAGCATCGATTTCAGCCCGCGCCGCTCACCTCTCCCCGCCCGCGCCGACGTCGCGATCATCGGCGGAGGTTTTTCAGGGCTGGCGACAGCGGCGTGGCTCCGTCATCTCGATCCCTCGAAGTCGGTAGTAGTCCTGGAATCGGAAACCATCGGCGCCGGAGCCAGCAGCCGAACCGGTGGAATGGTTCTAAGCGAGACAGCTGCAGGCGATCTGCCCGGTTTGGGAGATGTGTTGGCAGGCTTCCAGCGCACTATTTCGCAATTGAAAATCGATTGCGCGCTTGCCATTACCGGCGGCTGGGAAATCGAGCGATCCGCCCGCAAAGCCGAAGAGCGCGCCAGAACTCGCGGCGAATCTCCGATCGAGTGGCAGGATTTTGGCGCCCTGCAGGTAACCAAAGACGTCCCCGGCGGCACCATCGATCCCGGTATGCTGGTTAGCGGCCTGGCCCGCGCCTCGGAAGGTTCCGGCGCCATCATCTGCGAGAACTCCCCAGCCGGCGCTCCGGTCTGGTCCGCAGAAGAAGGAAAAGAAATCGAAATCACTGCCGGGGGCCAGCAACTCCGCTGCAATCAACTTTTGCTAGCCACCAACGCGATGAACCTCGAAGTCGCCGGCCTGGCCGAAGACACCGAACCGAAGTTCACCATGGCGATAGCCACCGAGCCGCTAAGCGAGGCGCAACTGGAAGCGATCGGCCTGGCCGGCCGCCAGCCTTTCTATACCGTGGATTTTCCATATCTCTGGGGCCGGGTGACCCGCACCAACGCGGTGGTGTGGGGCGGAGGACTGGTCCACGTAGACGATTGGCGCGGGCTTTCCGAAATCAACGTAACCACCGGCGAAGCATGCCGCCTGCTGGATTCTCTGCAAGCGCGCGTCCGCAATTTGCATCCGGCGCTGCACGGAGTCGCCTTCACCCATCGCTGGGGCGGCCCGATCCTGTTCGCCGAATCGATGAAGCCGATTTTTCATCGCCATCGCGCCACCCGCAACGCGCTAGTGCTAGCGGGTTACGCGGGCCACGGTGTGGCTCTGTCAGTCTATTTGGGCTGCTGGGCCGCCGAAGTTCTGCTCGGCCGCCGCGAACTGCCAAAGTGGTGATGGTCTTCATGCGCGAGCAGACCTATACGTGGGCTGAATATGGCTGTCAACTACCAAAGAGGGAAGGTGGATTGTCCTTCGGCGTCGAAATGACCGCGAAAATCGCCACGCAACTGGCCGCGCCACGACTTGCACTGACGCATGAGCTTCCCGTAGCTCTCCGGCTTGGCGGGTCAATTCAATCGCGGGCGCAGGCGCTCCGCAAACGATTCAATCTGCGGCAGCGCCACGATCTCAATCGATTGCTCGGCCAACAGCCGCGCCACGAACTGGTGCCGCGGATTGGAAAGCTGCGGCGTCCCCTACAAATTCCGTCGCCGCGATGTGCCGCCGAATCGCTTCGGCGGTAAACGCCAGAATTTTGGCTTGCCCGGGATCACGGCCCAGGGAAATCGCATGCATGAACCCGCGCGTGCCGTTCACCCGGTAGCCGTAATCGATATGTAATGGATCTCCCGGCTGGGTGAACTGCTCCACCGCGATCCCTTTTTCGAGCTTGCCCAGAATCCGGTGCCGCCGGAAAACATCGTTCATCCGCGTGCGAATCCACGCCCGCGTGGATTCGATAATCAAAGCGCCCCGGCCGCGGCGTAATACTGGAGCCACGTAGTCGCGATGCAGCCGGTCGAGCTCGGCATCGAAATCCTCGCCCAGCAGCGCCCGCTGCGGGCTCAGCTGCAAAACGTTCGAAAGCGTGTCGTCCAGCTTGGCCAGATTCGCCGCCGAACCAGCGCCGGACTCCGAGAGCCACTTTTCCATTTCGCCGGGAAGCCCGCGCGGCACCGCTTCGTCCGCGTCGGGTTGCGCCCGGCGAATCCGCGCGAACTCGGCAGACTCCTCCACCAGCCGCGCCTGCCGCCGCGCCGGCGCAAACTGCTCGAGGATCACTCCAATATTCACCCATTCATCGCGCAGTATATTCGGCGCGTAGCGCAGAATGCGAAAAGCAAACTCCTGCCGCCCGCTTTCAGCCATCGGTCACGTCCAGCGAGGAAAGGGATTTCGCGCGGATTTGCGCGTCGTGTAAAAGATCACGCACCCGCGTCCTTCGCCGGTAAAGAATTCCAGCATGCGGTAAAGCGAATCGCTCTCGAAGTTATACCATTCCGAAGGTGTCTCCCCGGCGGCCTCCTCCAGCATCGCTTCGGTTACGTTCTGTTCGATGCGCCCCAGCCACGGCTCAAAGCTCTCCAGGCTGGTCACCGTCTCGTATACCCGCTCGCGAATGTAAATCCCCCGCAGCGGCGCGTCCGGGAAACCCCAATCGGCGGCGTTGAAGCAGAATCCTTGATCGATCATCAAGGCCCGGTAAGCACTTTGGGAGGGGGCTGCGATCTGGTGCGGCGCAGCGCCAGCCGCCCGTCCGGGCGCTCTGAAAAATACCGCCTGCCGGCCATTGGTGTTGCACGTCCATTTGTCGAACGCCAGCATCCCCGCAAACGCGGAAATATTTTGTACCGCGCGCAGCTGCTCTTCCGGCAAAAAATCGTACACCACCACCGCCGCCGGATGCCCCGGATAGCGCGATCCAAACGACGGCCCCGGTTTGCAGACGGTGCGGCTGCGCGCCAGCTGAATATTCAATTCTTCCGTATGCTTTACAAAATACTCGCTCACCTCCACCACTGCCGCCGCTGGCACAGGAAGCCCGATCCTCGCCGCCAATCTCGAACCCAGCAATTCGTTCGCCAATATCCTCACGCCTTGCGGATTATTCTGGAATTTCACAATATGGTACTGATCGTCCTCGCAACGCAGCAGATGCGCCTGCGCCCCTCCCCTCATTCGCCTCACGTACTCCACCGCCACCGGCATTAGCCGCCATGCTAAGTTTACGTTTGGAATACAGCAAGCAAGAACTTTCCCTTTTCCGTCCGTTTCGCACCGAACGCAGAAAACTCGAGATCCGTATTTCTACGCAGGTGTGACCCGCATTCGCCGCCTGCGCCGCACCCTCACAGTAAGCCCGCCACTCTTGGCGCAGCTATGTTTCCCTGGGTGGCGCATCCTCAGCCTCACGCAAGGGCGCCCCGTTTCAAAGCGGCAGGCTACCCATCTGGGGAGGGGCATCGTGTGCCGTCGCTTTTCTGCGCCGCGTGCTAACGCCGCCGCGTGCTAACGCCCGCGTCGAACGCCTTTGCCGGTGCTAAGTGTGCGTTCGCCGATTCAGGCTTCAACCAGCTCTCTACGCGGGCTAGCATCGTTCCAGAAACGGAGGATCAAATGCCCGC
>Ga0302324_100029315_pt1 | contig 10435 bp, 11 predicted proteins | sample Palsa_T0_1_FD_201949 | JGI IMG/M metagenome (GOLD analysis project Ga0302324, IMG submission 201949) | Peat permafrost microbial communities from Stordalen Mire near Abisko, Sweden - Palsa_T0_1 | ecosystem: Environmental > Terrestrial > Soil > Palsa > Peat permafrost | place: Sweden: Abisko... | reverse complement strand
ACAAATAGCGAAGAAATGCAAGGATAAGCATAGTGGGTTCGATCGCGTCGAATTACCACATCCGAGGTCATGACTCATCAGTTCCAGGATCTTGCCAATGCCGTCAGGCGGGCCGTTTGCCCCATGCCGTTGGCCGGCGGCGTGTCACGCCGCGATCCGCTCCACCCCGCCCATGTACGCCCGCACCGCCTCCGGGATCAGGATCGAACCATCCGCCTGCTGGTAATTCTCCATCACCGCGATCAGCGCCCGCCCGACCGCGACGCCCGATCCGTTGAGCGTGTTCACGTAAGAGACCGTCTTGCCATCCGGCGAGCGGAACCGGGCGTTCATCCGCCGCGCCTGAAAGTCCCTCGTGTTGGAACAGGAACTGATCTCTCGCCAGGCCTGCTGGCCCGGCATCCAGACCTCGAGATCGTAGGTCTTCACCGCGCCGAACCCGGTATCGCCCGCACTCAGCACGACGCGGCGAAACGGCACGCCCAACAAACGAAGCACCGTCTCGGCGCAACCCGTCATGCGCTCGTGCTCAGCCGTGCTTTGATCGGGGTGCACGATCGAGACCAGTTCGACCTTGCGAAACTGATGCTGCCGGATCATCCCGCGCGTATCGCGGCCGGCCGCGCCCGCCTCGCTGCGAAAGCAATCGGTCAGAGCGGTGATGCGGATCGGCAGCTCCTTCTCGGGCAAAATCTCGCCCATGACCGTTGCCGTCAGCGGCACCTCGGCGGTCGGGATCAGCCACCGCCCGTCCGTGGTACGGAACATCGTATCGCCAAACTTCGGCAGCTTGTCGGTGCCGTAAGCAGCGGCGTCGTTCACCAGCGACGGCACGGCCATCTCGACATAGCCATGCTGACCGGTGTGCAGATCGAGCATGAACTGGCCAAGCGCCCGCTCCAGCCGCGCCAGAGGACCACGCAGAATGGTGAACCGCGCACCCGCCATTTTCGCGGCGGTGGCGAAATCCATCATCCCCAGTGCCTCACCGAGATCCCAATGGGCCTTCGGCTGGAAACCAAGATCGCGCGGTTCGCCATGCTGCGCGAGCACGACATTGGCGCTTTCCTCCATCCCGTCCGGCACGTCCGGATCCAGGACATTCGGCAGGCCCTCGAGCAAGCGGGGGATCGCCTCATCGGCGGCCGCGGCCTGTTTCTCCAACGCCTCCATCTCGTCGCGCAACGCGGTCGCCTCGGCTTCCAAAGCGGCGGTGTCCGCGCCGGTCCGCTTGCCCTGGCCAATGTCGCGAGCCAGAGCGTTGCGCCTGGCCTGCTTCTCCTGCAGCGCGGTTTGCGCGGCGCGGCGCTCGGAGTCACGGGCCAGGATCTCGTCGGACGCCGACGGCAGTCCGCGGCGGGCCAGCGCCGCGTCGAACGCGGTCGCATTGGCTCGGATGGCGCGGATGTCGTGCATCGGGTCAGTCCTCCTTGGCTGGTTTGGTCTCCACGTAGCCCGCCGCGATAATGGAGATTTCGTAAAGCGCGATCAGCGGCAAAGCGAGCCCGATTTGCGTGATGATGTCCGGCGGCGCCAGTACCGCGGCGACCATGAACATCCCGACGATCGCGTAACGGCGATAGCGGCGCAGCGCGGCCGAACTGGTGATCCCGACCTTCGCCAGCAAAGTCAGGCCGACCGGCAACTGAAACGTCAACCCGAACGCGAAGATCAGCTTCATCACGAGGTCGAGATATTCCCCGACCTTCGGCAGCAATTCGATCGGTATGCCGCCGCCTCCGGTCTGGGTCTGGAAGCTGGCGAAGAACCGCCAGGCGAACGGAAACACAAAGAAGTAAGCCAGCGCGGCGCCCAGGATGAACAGCACGGGCGTGGCGAGCAAGAACGGCAACAACGCGCGCTTCTCGCTGCGGTACAACCCCGGCGCCACGAACAGCCAGAGCTGGCAGGCGATGATGGGAAAACCCAGGAACATGCCGCCGAAGAACGCCAGCTTGATGCGGGTGAAGAACGCCTCGTAGAGCTGCGTGTAGATCAGTTTCGGGTCAGGATTGCCGCTGTCGCGCAGGATCTGCGCCAAGGGCCTCGCCAGGAAATAATAGATCCTGTTGGAAAAGTAATACGACACCACGAAGCAGATGGCGAACGCGACCATGGCCCATATCAGCCGCGTCCGCAGCTCGATCAGGTGCTCCAGCAGCGGCATCGGCTTGTCGTTGATGGGATCGTCTTCAGTCGTGGCCACGGAAGTTCTTCATGTTGTCGGCGGGAGCCGGGATCAGCCGCATAGGCGCTAAGTCAGGTCGGTTTGGGTGGGCGCCCGCCATATACCCGTCATCCCACGGCTTGTCCGGGGGACCTTTCGCGGCACCGAGCGGTTGCGGGTGGCCCGGACGATCCCCCGATCGCGTCGGGGGAGGCTCATGACGTTTAAAGGACAGTGGCATTCTCTCAACGACCTAATCTCGGCGCCTACGGGGATCAGCCCGGCGGGCGTTGGAGCATGCCGGCCGGCGGAATGAAAGGCGGCGGCGGCGGCGGCGCTTTTGGCCCGTCGACGAAGGGCACCAGAGCGGGCGGAATGAACGCCGGCGCGTCGACACGGACCGGCGGCGGTGGCTCGGGTTCCGCCCCGTCCTGATCCGACACGTGCTCATCCGGCGCGGCTTCGCTGACCAGGACATCGCCGTCCGCGTGTTCGCTGGTCCCGAAGTTCCCGGCGCCCAGGTTACCGTGCGACGTGGTCGAGGGCTCCAAAGGGTTGCCGGCGAACGTGTTCCGCAGGCTGTAATCGGGGTCGATCGCCTTTTCGACGGTGCCGCGAAAATCGAAATTCCGGATTTGGTTGAGCGAGTCCTTGACGTCCTTCAAATCCGCGTCGCGCATCATCTCATCGACATGGGTCTGGAATTCTCCGGCCATCCGGCGAGCTTTCTTCACGAAACCGCTGATGGCGCGCAGGGCGATCGGCAAATCCTTTGGCCCGATCACAACCAACGCCACGGCTGCGATCAGGGCGATCTCCGACCACGCGAAATCGAACATGGGAGCGAATGGGTCCTCAGAGCGATGTGGCCGCCGTCTTAGCCCCAAATCCCGGGAGCCCCAACCCCGTTGGCCCCCCGTTGTTGGCTCCGCGTCGGCCGCCCCGTTGGCACCCGATGGGCCAAAGCCCGCCGGCCCAGTCCCTGGCGAAATCGACGGGTACCGGGAACCGCTGAAAGCCTGGTATGGTTCTCGGACCATATCGGTTGCCGCGAAAGGCCCCACCATGTCCGCTGCCTCACCGGATCCTCTGCCTTTGGCGGATAAGCTCAGCCGTCTGCTTTACACGCCGGTCGTGTCCGACGTGCTGGACAGTTTCGGCCTGATGCATCAGGCGTTGCGGCCGTTCGTCCGTCCGCTGGACGAAACGCTCGTTCTGTTCGGCCCGGTGCGCACCGGGAAATATGAGCGCGCCACCATGCCGTCTCCCGAGTACAATCCGTACGAGCTTGAAATGGACCTGATCGACAGCCTGCGGCCGGGCGAGGTCGTGGTGCTTGCCTGCGGCGGGCCAACCGAGGTCATCGCGCCGTGGGGTGAACTATTATCGACGGCGGCGCGGGCGAGGCAGGCGGCGGGTTGTGTGACCGACGGTCTGGTGCGCGATGTCGGCCGCATCCGTACGATGCAATTCCCGGTCTTCCACGGCGGCATCGGGCCTCTGGACACGAAAAACCGCGCCGGGATGGTGGAGAAAGATACAACCGTCACCGTCGCCGGGGTTTCCGTTTCGCCGGGGGATTGGATCCTCGGCGACGTCGACGGCGTGGTCGTGATACCGGCGGATCGATCCGAACATGTGTTTCGCGCCGCGCTTGAGAAAATCGCCGCCGAGGACACGACTCGCGCCGAACTCGAAGCCGGCCATTCCTTGCGCGCCGTGTTCGCACGCCACGGCGTACTTTGACAAACGGTCCGTCATCTCGGCCAAACGGGGCAATGAGAGAGGCAGACCGCCATCACCTCGACCGAGAGCGTCACTTGGACGCGATTTTTATTGGGCATCGGCTAACATCAAGGTTTGCACAAGCTCACCGCCCGGAGGGAAAAAAATTCTCGCTGGCTACTGGTGGAATCCGCGCCTTGATCATAAAGTCCGCTATAGGCGTCGCGACTCGGCCAACGTCACGTTGATCCCGCGAAGTACTAAGTCGGCGAGGAAGCATTGGGCTGGCGAAAAAGTACTGGACTGGTGAAACTGGACGATATCCACCGCGCGCTCGCAACGCGTATTCATCGTTGAGGAAATCCACCCCATGTCCAAAGCCTTCCTTTCCCAGATCCTGAAGGACTCAGTCGATCTGACCGGTGCCGCGGCCAATCGCGCGGCCGGCGATCTGATGGATGCGATCGTCAAGGAGCTGAAAAAGAGTGGCAAATTCACGCTGCCAAGTTTCGGAACGTTTACCGTGAGGAAGACCAAGGCGCGCAAGGGCCTCAATCCGCGGACGGGTGAGTCGATCAAGGTGAAGGCAGGCAAGACCGTTCGCTTCAAGGCCTCGCCGACCTTGAAAAAGGCTGTCTGACCAGTCGTGACGATGGCGGCCTGACCGGGATCGGATGGCCTGGTCAGGCGGGTTCGCCGCACGGCATCCCGGCTTCGGGGTCTTTGTCGTTGGGCTCGGCACGCTGGTCGTGCCGTTCGATTCATCCGTAAATGTCGCGTTTCCACACATCATTCGTGGCTTCGATCTGCCGATTCCGGCGATCCAATGGGTCGTCATTGCCTATACCTTGACTTATGCGGCCCTGACGCTGGTGTTTGGCCGCGTCGGCGATATGCTGGGATATCGCCGCATCTTCCAGTTGGGCAACGTCAGCGGTGCGATCGCCTTCCTGCTCTGCGCCGCCGCACCGACGTTCGGTTGGCTCCTGGGCGCCCGCGTGCTGCAAGGCGTCGGCGCCGCGTTGGCGCTGAGTTGCGGTCCCGCGCTCGCCACCAGCCTGTATCCCGAGGATCACCGGATCCGGGTGCTCGGCCTTTACACCATGATGTTCGGCATCGGATCGGCGCTTGGACCGATCATCGCCGGCGAACTGGTGCAATACTTCGACTGGCGCGCGGTGTTCTGGTTTCGCGCGCCGATCGCATTGCTGGCGTTCGCTTTCACCTGGACACTGCCGCGCGGTTCGCCGCGAGGCCATCAGCGTTTCGACGCGCCCGGCGCGGCGTTACTGGTGATCGCGGTCACCTTCCTGCTGCTGACATTGAATCAACTGCGGTCGCTGGATCAATCGCCATGGGGCTGCATCGCGGCCGGCGCCGTCACGATCCTGAGTGTCGCCGGCTTCATCCATCGTGAAACACACACCGAGCAACCGATCCTCGATCTGCGTTTGTTTCGCGATCGCGATTTCGCCCTGGTCACCGCCGCGAACGCACTGCTGAACCTCGCCGGGTTTTCGATCATGCTGCTGATGCCGTTTTATCTCGACCGGCTCGGCGGGCTATCGGTTCCGGCCGGCGGGCTGGCGTTGGCGAGTTCGCCGGCAGGCATCATGCTGGCCGGACCGGTCGCGGGACGGCTGGCCCGGTCGGTGTCGCCGAAACGGCTCGCGCTGCTCGGGGCCGCCGCGATGGCACTGGCGCAGATTTTCATCAATACGGCGGATGCGCCGGCCAACATCGCCTTCCTGACCGGGTCGATGTTTCTGCAAGGCGTCGGGCTTGGCCTGTTCCAGGTCGCCTGCTTCGACATCTCCACCGCGACGATCCCGCGTGAGGATCGCGGCGTCGCCGGCAGCCTCGTGATGATGACCCGCACGGTCGGAGTCGTCACCGCCGCGACCGTGCTCATGCTGATCTTCCAGACGATCCAGTCCATGGCCGACCGCGCCGGTGCTCCAGCCGGCGTGGCTTTCCTGGCGGGCTTCCACGGCGCATTCCGCGTTGCCGCCGCCCTCCCCATCCTCGTCGTCATCGCCGGGCTCCAACGCGGCTGGGCTCGCGCGCGCTGAGCCCCGCGCTCGGTGAGCAATGCGCATCCGAAGTCCAGCGGCGATTTACGATCCCCCTTACCCCCCGCGGTCATGAGACTTGCAACGCTGACGGCGATTTTTCGCGTGCTCTCGGGACTTCGCGTGCGTTACGATGACACCCAAGTGAAACCTTGATGATGATCAGTCCCGCCGCGCCTCCTCCCGGCACCCCCATTCGCGTGGTGGGTGATGTTCACGGTGACGCCACGGCGTTTTCCTATGCGGTGGCGACCGACCGGTTCGTGGTGCAGCTTGGCGATCTGACGGATTACGGCCCCGACAGCGCCACGACGCTGCGCATCATGTTCGAACTGATCGATCGAGGCCGCGGCCTGTTCCTTCTGGGCAACCACGATCTCAAGCTCGCCCGGGTCCTGGCCGGCCATGCGCGCATGGAACCCGTGGTCCGCGCCACCATCGACCAACTCGACGACGAGTTGCGGGAGCGGGTGCAGACGGAGGTCGCCCGGGCGCCCGGTTGGCTGCTGCGCGGCACCGATTTCCTGGTCCACGGCGGATTTCACCCCGTGATGCTGACCACGCCGCCGCCCGAACACGGCCTCGACCGCGCTGACGGCCCGCTTGCGAGAGCGTTGTTCGGGGAGCCGACCGGCCGCACCCAGCGCGACGGCTATCCTGAGCGGAGCCTGCGTTGGGTCGATCACATTCCGCCCGGCATAACCGTCTATTGCGGCCACGACACGCGGAGCAGCGACGGCCGTCCCTACGTCAGACACGGCAGCGCGGGCGGCCGGGCGGTGTTTCTCGACACCGGCGCGGGCAAGGGCGGACACCTGTCCTGGATCGATCTGTAACAACGCGGAAAGGGGTCGAGGGCCACATTACAGAGGTCGGCCCTTCGCCTCAGGATTCACGCGATGAGAACCTTCGGATTCCTCGTAAACAGATCGTCCGGCCTCCACGAGGTTCGGATTCCCGGTGCGCGGCTGGCGCGTGTGAACCAGTCCCTCAAGCGCCGCCTGGACGACGATCTCGAGGAGGTATTCAACCGGGCGTGCGCCGCCAACGACCTTGAAGCCGCGGGCGATCTGCTAACCGTGCTGGAAAAATGGCACGCTCGCCGTGCCGCCAGTTACGGGCGTGAACGACGGATCAACAGCGCCTCCCTGGACCGCGCCCGCAAGGACCTGGAGCGCCTGATCGTCCTGCACGGCAACAAAACCGCTGCCGCCGCCGACGCCGCGGAGGCAAAGGCCACCGATCCGGCCGGTACGGCATAGCAGGGTTTTGGTGGGCTCGGATGACGTGCATCCTGTTAGTCTAGCGCCTCGCGTCTTGTCCGCGGTTGACGCCCGCCGCGGTTTCCGTCCACCTCAGTGAGATGTGCACAGTCGTGCTGCTTCACCGTCCAGGCCATGCGTGGCCCGTGGTTTATGTGGCCAATCGGGATGAATTGGTGGATCGTGCCTGGGATCCGCCCGCCGCGTGGTGGCCCGACCATCCAGGCGTGGTGGCCGGGCGGGATCGCACCGCCGGCGGCACCTGGATGGGCATCAACGCCCATGGCGTCACCGCCGCCGTTCTCAACCGGCCGGGTTCGCTGGGACCCGCATCCGGCAAGCGCAGCCGGGGCGAGTTGCCGTTGCGCGCGCTGGCCGAGAACACCGCGTCCGCCGCGGTCGGAGCGATCGTATCGTTGGATGCGGGTCAGTGGCGTGGCTTCAATCTGGTGATCGCCGACCGCACCGGAGCGACGTTTATCCGCGGCTCAGGCTATGGCAAACCGTCGGCGCGGGTGCTACCGCCAGGCGTTTCCATGATCACCGCGCATGATCCGAACGACCAGGACAGCCCTCGGGTTGCCCGTCACCTCACACGGTTTCAAAACGCCGCGGCGCCGGAACCGGATCGTTGGGAGGAATGGCGGGCAATCCTGTCCGATCGTTCCGGTCCCGCGGGCGAGCAAATCAATGTCGAGGCGCGCGGAGGTTTCGGAACCGTGTGCTCGTCGCTGCTGGCGATCCCGGCGAATGGCGACCCTGTGTGGCTGTTCTCGAGCGGACCGCCGGACGAGGCACCGTTCGAGAGGGTCAGGGCAGTGTCAGCCGCATCTCGCCCTTGAACGCGTGGATCAGTTCGCGACGGCGGAACCTCCAACCCTCCGGCGTGCGCGCGAGCACGTCGGCATAGGTGCCGCAGACCGACGGTACTGGGCCGTCGGCTCCCTCGACCATCACGAGATAGTTCGACTTCGCGGTGGCATCTCGATGCACGACGGTAATGACCGAGTTCATCACGTAGTGCATCCGTCGCGGTGACGGCGGCACTGACTGGGTCAGCCATGCTTCGATCGCAGTTGGTCCGCGGACGGAACGATACGGCGCGATCCATTGGCCGTCGGGGGTAAAAAGCGCGGCGAGTTCGGCGAAGCGCCCCTCATCCATGTGGAAGCAATAGAGGTGCAGCAGTTCGCGGATCGCGTCCTTATCGCTGTCCATGCTCGGCTCTTTGGGCATCGCTCCTTTGGGCATCGCTCCTTTGGGGATCGCCCGTTTTGGGATCGCCTGTTTTGGGCGCGGCTCTTTGGGCGCGGCTCTTCGCCAGCTCGGCGGCCAGGGCGATGGCGGCGATGAGGCTCGACGGATCGGCCACTCCCTTGCCCGCGATGTCGTAGGCGGTGCCATGGTCCGGGGAAGTACGCACGATCGGCAGGCCCAGGGTCACGTTGACGCCATGGTCCATGTCCAGCGTCTTTAGCGGGATCAGCGCCTGGTCGTGATACATGCAGATCGCCACGTCATAGCGCTGCCTCGCGGCCGGCGTGAACATCGTATCCGGCGGCCAGGGGCCGGAGACGTCGATCCCCTCGCCGCGCAGCGTATCGATCGCGGGCTGGATGAGCGAGGTTTCCTCGTCGCCCAGTACACCTTGCTCGCCGGCGTGGGGGTTGAGGCCGGCGATGGCGAGGCGCGGGGACGCGAGGCCGAAATCCCGCCGGAGCGCAATTGCCGTCGTGCGCGCGGCATCGACGATCATCCGGGTCGTCAACATCGCGATCGAGGCGCGCAGCGACGCGTGCACCGTGACCGGAACGACCTTCAGGTGAGGACTGGCCAGCATCATGATCTGCTGGCCGACGGCACCGGTCAGCTCGGCGAGGAACTCCGTGTGGCCAGGGTAATGAAATCCGGCCTGATACAGCGCGGCTTTGTTGATCGGATTGGTCACCATCGCGGCTGCCTCGCCGGACAGGCAAAGCGCGGTGGCCTGCTCGATCGACTTCACCACGGCCGGCGCGTTGGCCGGGTTGGGGTGGCCCGGGATTGGCGGTTCGGCGAGGCGGACAGGCATCACCGGCAGCGCTTCCGCGTAGACCGCGACCGCGTCGGCCGCCTGGTCCACGATCCGGATCGGCACATCCAGGCCTAAAGCTTTCGCCAGAGCGGCGAGCCGGTCGGGGTCGTCCAAGGTCACCAGGCACGGGCCGGTTCGGGTCAACCCCCTCTGGAACAGCCCCCTCTGGATCAACCAGGTGCGGAGGGAAAGCTCGCCGCCAATTCCGGCAGGGTCACCCATGGTGAGAGCGATGGGAAGCATGGTTCAGATATGCAACGCCCGGCCTTCAACCGCCAGCGCCGCTTCTTTCACGGCCTCACTCAGGCTGGGGTGGGCGTGACAGGTGCGCTCACGGCCTCGGCCGCGGATGTCGCAGATCATTGAGCTCTATCCAAGGGAGGACGCGAGATCCGAGGTTATATCTCTGTATATGTTCGTTACCACACCACGGCCCTGAGCCGTGATTTTGATTTCGATGATATGATTGCACTGATGAAAGTGCCATATACGCGCCGTGACCGATCTTCCCACCGGGACGGGATTCGCCTGAAGATTTATAAGGAAATCGCGCAGGCATGAGCGTTCGGAGGCACTAACGACTGTTCTCAGATATCCGCCAACGCTCAGATCAATTGTTAGATCAGGAAGCGGACCAAAATAGAACTTCGAGGCTTCGGACATCTAACTCTCCGTGATACCGAAGGCCTGTTCCACACTTTCCACGCTATTGCCCATGCCACTGGGCTCATGCAGAAGTTTTTCCAACCGCTCCGGATCACGCGCGATCAATGCCGCCGCGGTCAGAAGTTCGTATTCGTCACGCGACAAAAGAACGCCCAATACCTCTTTGCTCCTGCCATGCATCACGAAGCATGTGCCGGTAGCGGCAGCGCCAGTGAGCAGGCGCCGAAGCATAATGGTTTCCGCGCCGGACGCCTCCACGAGCGAAACGTTCGTTATATCCGGGGTCGCGGAAATTATTTTGAAACTTCGCGAAGTCTGGTCCATTTCGGTCGTTCGGAATACCGGCGTCGGAAACCAACCATGGCGCTTTGCGATCCAAACCGCGCAAAAAGTCTCGCAGGCCAGCGCCGGGATGATCCACTCCCCCCCTTTCCCAAGGCCAGCGACGCCAATAGACCGGTTGCGAAAG
>Ga0302324_100029313_pt1 | contig 10435 bp, 8 predicted proteins | sample Palsa_T0_1_FD_201949 | JGI IMG/M metagenome (GOLD analysis project Ga0302324, IMG submission 201949) | Peat permafrost microbial communities from Stordalen Mire near Abisko, Sweden - Palsa_T0_1 | ecosystem: Environmental > Terrestrial > Soil > Palsa > Peat permafrost | place: Sweden: Abisko... | reverse complement strand
AAGTTTTGATCGACCAGGACGCCGACGCGGTCGAGCTGCCGTCGAAGTCCGGCTACATGGAGGTGCTGTACGGGCATGCCCCGTTGCTGGCCGAGCTGGGCGTGGGTGAAGTGCGGCTGCACGGCGGTGGCGGCGGCGACCAGACCTACTTCGTGGTGTGGGGATTTGTCGAGGTGCTGCCGGACCGGGTGACGATCCTGGCGCAGAACGCGATCAAGCCGGAAGAGATCGACGCGAGTGCGGCGCAGCAAGAGCTGGAACGCGGGCAGAAGATGTGGAACGAAGCCGGCGAGGATGCGGAGAAGTATGCGCAGGCGAACGAAGTGATCCACGAAGCGCAGGTGAAGCTGGCCAGCGCGCATGGCGGGAATTCCTAGACACCCCGCCCTGAAGACCTATCGAGAAGCAGCTTTCTGTTGTCCCGTAATCGCCGGAAATTTGAGTTCGAGCGATTCCCTCACGACATCCGTTCGGAATTCCGTGAAGTAAGCAACGATGAAGGAATACATTATTGTGCACGTCAGGATAGCCACTGCTGCCACAATGTGCGCCGTAGTCGGCTGCCATCGAGCATTTCCGACCAGGTAAGCCGCCAGAAAAGCAAGGGTTGGCATGTGGAGGATGTACAAGGAAAAAGAGCCTCGCGCCAAGACCCGTATCGCATTGACCAGAAGGTTGTTGGGCGCCTTTGACGTAGAAGAGAGCAGCACCCAGAGGACAACTCCCGTCGCCAGAGTTAATAAGTAGTCCAAAATCAGCAAATCGAAAAAGCCTCGAAAGACCGCCATGGTGAGGACGAGAGGCACATAAAATGCCACTACTGCCCATCGCACCCCCGCCCATAGCGGGATGCGTGGGAGCACGGATACGACCGCGCCTACAAGCCAGATTGGAAAAAGCGCCAAAAAATCTCCTCGCAACCAAAAGCAAATTGCGAAGAAGAGGAGGCAGCAGAGAACCCTCCTCGTGGTGCCTTGCCCCTTCCACCCGGCCATCAAAGCCAAAGGAAACAACAAGTAATACCAGAACTCATTCGCCAAACTCCAGAGCGCGCCATTGGAACCAAAAGTTGGGACAGACTTCCCCTGCAAAAAGAAAAGATTGCCCACAAAGTAAGTGACCTTGCGCTGATCCGCTATATCGCGCATGAGATGATTCGCCGCGTCACCGAAGTACAGGGCGTGGGTTGTGTGGAGTGACACCCCCAAACCATCCCACGCGGCGCAAAGGAATAAACCTGGCACCAGGACCATCCACAGTCTGAGCAATCTGTGTGTCGCATAACGGCGCCACGTCCAGGAATTGGACTGCAGCATACGAACCACACTGCCGGAGATGAAAAATCCACTCAGTACAAAAAAAATAACGACCGCCTGATGCCCGGCAGTGGTAAGCACATAAGGCAGAACAAACATCTTCTTTTGCGGAAGATTGACTTCCCCGAAGTCGACGAAGAAGAAGTTTCTCCAGTGGTCTCCAAGAACCATGACAGCTGCTAAACCACGCATTAAATCGAGGATTACGGAAGCCCAGGTTTCTCCAAAACGCTGGGATGTCGACACGAGCAGCCACCTCTTAGCGAGCAGTCTTCAACCGAGCCGGAAAGGATCTGCTGTGCACCGTCTGCATTATAAACAGCGCGTCAGCTGACGAGTTTGCTGGTGGTATCCTTTAAGAAATCGCGAAGCGACGTCTTCTTCGGATCCGTCCGGGACGGACTTTCTTGACGGCAGAGGAAATGGATGCCCATCGCAGTTAGCAGGCCCGTAGGAGTTCGGCGCCGACCACAGCCTCTTTGGGGGTCCCGGGAGGCCTTCTTTACAGAAGCAGGCCTGTTTGTTTTCGGCTTAGCTGGCTTATACGATGTTAACCTCATCGGAGCTTTACCCGGTAGCGAAGTCCTCCTTTTCGCGTTGCTCCCTGTACTGCTTTTAGCCCACGGTAGCCGTGCCTTCGAACAGCAATATTTGCGTTTTTACATGTTGGCGGGCGGCTGGCTCGTTGGCACGTTAATCGCAGACGCCTATAACGGAATTGCGATGTTTAATCGGGCAAAAGGCACGGCAAGGGTCGTCTTTTTCATCCTCGACTTCGTGGCGCTTGCTATTTTTCTAAACCGAAAGACTCGTAGGATTCTGATCTTCGCGTTGAGCGTCGCTTTCCTACTATTGGCAAGCTCGTGGCAGTTCTCCAGCGACTTCCCGCTCCAATGGAAATTTGGATTTAGCCAAGGCTTTGCCATGCTCGCTCTACTCGGAGCCTCGTATTTCTATGCCAAACGAAGGTATCGCCGGAGTTTCTTAATCTCGGTTGTGCTCGCGGGACTCAATCTACACTACGGGTTTCGTTCGCAGCTCGGCGTTCACTTTATTTCGGCGATTGTGATCCTGCCTCTGTTTGCTGAAGCAGGCCCGCGAAAGGGCGCTACCGATACCTGGAGAATTCTGGTTTTGCTCGTTCTAGTAGGCTCGGGTGCCTACGCTGCCAATGCATCGATCAACTTCGCCGCCCGCAATGGTTTTTTTGACGAATCGCAGAACTCAAAATTTCTGGGACAGTCCAGCGGTGATTACGGCGTTCTTGTGGGCGGACGCCCAGAAACGCTTGTCGCGATTCAAGCTATTCGCGACCGACCGATCATCGGTCACGGATCCTTCCCATTCGAGATGAAATATTTGCAATTGAAACAGGATATCCAGTACCAACACGGCTACAGCGACTCAGACCAAGCAGAAGATACTGAAACTCCTGTCATTCCCACCCACTCGCACCTGACTTTGGCTTGGGTGGAAGGCGGCATCCTCGGCGGCATTTGCTGGATCTATATTCTAATTCTGACGATCCGAAGCACTCTGCGGCTCAGTGCTCTCCGCCCACAGTTGGCCCCCTTGTATTCGTACCTGCTTGTTAATTTCTTGTGGGACATCCTCTATTCACCGTTTGGGAGTATCAATCGAATCAGAGCGGCCTTTTGTATATTATTGAGCTACTCGATTCTAAGAACACCCCTCGCGACTTCCGTGCGACCACTGGGCATTCAGAAAAAAGTAGCGGCAAGCCCCCGTCGCACTGTCCGATTAGTCAGCAGAGTCACGAACTAGATGCTCGGCTTGATACATCTGTATCTGGCCTCACCCCGGCAAGCTGAGACCAATGCTCCTCCTTCGGGGCAGAGGTCTCTTATGCTTTACAACGGTGGTTCCGGGGACAGGAGGTTCCCGCGACCAGTCCACCCGGTCTAGCGTTATTACCTTGGTCCTGACTCGTTCACCCCATCCGTGTCGTAGGTGAGTACGGAGCAGCTGGATTCCAGGTGAGGCATTACCATTCAGGTGATGGCAAAACTGCTATACAAAGTCCGACCGGGCCCGCAGCGATCCAAGGTGAGAGACACGGTCCGCAGTCGGAACCATCAGTTTGACCTGCTTCGGATTATCTTCGCAACGCTAGTGTTGCTGTCGCATGCTCCGGAGATTACCGATGGCAACGCATCGCGCGAGCTTTTGCACCGCTTCATCGGCCCGCCGATCACCTTTGGCGCGCTGGGTGTTGACGGGTTCTTCGTGTTAAGCGGCTATTTGATCGTGCAGAGCTGGTTGGCGAATCCCGAGCTTCTCAATTTTCTACGCAAACGCGTTCTGCGCATCGTACCGGGCTATTTGGTCGCGGTCGTCCTCAGCACTCTCGCCGTTGGCCTGCTTGCTCCCGGGGTCCCTCATTTCTTTGCGAGTCTCGACCGGCATTTTTTCAGGAGCGTCGTTCTTCTAAGCTCGCCCATGACCCCACCGGTATTTCCCGGTCATCCCTATGCCTTGGTGAACGGTGCGATGTTCACAATTGGTTACGAGTTCCGATGTTACTTGCTGGTCGCGATCCTGGGGCTGTGCGGTTTGTTCCGAAGACCAATTTTTGTATTGATCGCCACTCTCTTGTTGCTCGTTTCACTTTTTTACACGGCCCCTTTTGAACAACTGCACTGGCCGAGACAGGCGGAAGCTTTGTTCGGTCAGCCTGTTTACGCTCTCCGTCTGACCGCGGTCTATCTGGTTGGTTGTTGCTTTTACCTCTTCCGTCGATGGATAGCTTTTCGCCGGCCGCTCGCCTGCACCGCCATGGCGGCGATTGTGCTCGGCTTTGCCCTCGTGCCCTCCAAAGCTGAGCTGCCATTGGTGCTGGGTGGTGCGTACCTGATGTTCTATCTTGGCCAGATGCATCTGCCTTGGTTGGCAGGGATGGCGAAGCTTCCTGATATTTCTTACGGAATTTACCTTTATGGATGGCCCGTGGAAAGCCTCTGGATCTGGTTTCATCGCGGTTCGCCCTGGGTTGCGTTCCTGGGTTCCGCCGCCCTCTGTTTTCCACTTGGATGGTTGAGCTGGCACTTCGTCGAGCGTCCGGCACTTGCGTTGAAGCGCAGGCCTACCGCACCGTTGCCCGCCCCGTAACCTTGCCAGCGTGAGAGATTTTCAAGGTGAACAACAACGGTGAAGTACTATAGGGAGATCCTGCGATGTATCTAACAGGCACGGGTCTGAGCCGCTTGTATTCTTCCCCGATGAAACCGAAGAGCGTTTGGGCAAACGGCAAATTCAAGACCGCAGTTCCCTGGCTCATCCTTGGAGCTTGCGCTGTTTTCTGGTTCATCTTTTTTGCCCTCACATCGCCATTGCCGGGCGGGCCCGACGTCTTTGTGTTTCGTGACGCTGGTTGTAATTGGGCCAGCGGCAGCGGTCTGGTAGCCGCATCAGTACCTCATGCAAACACCGTTCGTCCACTACCGTTTGCCAGCTATACGCCGGGGGCTCTTCTGCTCTTCGGCGCGGCTGCTTCGCTCTTCGGCTGTTCCGCATTAGTCGACACTTTTTACAACCTCGCATGGGCAACGATTGCGGTCTTCCTGCTCTACCGCTGCTTCAACCTGGCAGTCGCGGAGGGAAGGCAACGAGCTTGGGCAGTGGTCCTGCTTGGGGCGGTGCTCCCCACAGGTATGGTGGCGTTCGACTCTGATCGTCCGGAGATGCCCGCATTTTGCCTGCTGGTCGCCATCCTTCTGCTATGGCGCCATGCATCGTCGGCCATGATCAGGTCTCTCCTGTTAGGCTGCACCGGCATTGTGTTTCTCATCCATCCATTCGCCGGGATCGCCGGCTGGCTACTGCTCGCGTTTCTGCTGGTGTTTGCTGAGGACACGGGTTCTGACTCGCGCACGGTACGTCTGCAGGTGATGATCGCCGGAAGTGCGCTGTACGCCTTGATTCTTGCTGCCTGGGTCTTCTCGATGTGGTCGCAGGACCATAGCGCGCTTCACCGCTTTCTGCAACATGCTGCTGGCCAAGGAACGGGAGCGGGAGTCGTTCTGCATGGGACCAAAGCGGCCTCTTCAAGTTCCAATGCAGCGGTCGAAAATGGATATGCGGTTGCGTTTCGCCGCCTGTTTGACCCTGCCTTCCCGGCTTCAGCAGCCCTGGCAATCGGCCTTCTCGCCTCCGGCTTCGTCGCCGCGGGGTACGCCTTGCGCGGACCACAGCGACGGTCTCTCCTGCTGCAGTGCGCACTGCTGCTTTTCGTGTTGCTGATATTCCCCCTCGCCGTTTTTCCCGCACAGACAAACTATCTTGGCATCTCGCGTGCGCTTTTGCTCGCCGTGCTCTTTGTCGGCGGATTTCCGCTGGCTAACGCCTTACGTGGATCCCTGGGCCCACTGTCTCTGCTGCTGATCACCTTCGCAGTCCTCGCGCCCTGGGTTGGGTTGGAGATGTTGCAGAATGTCGAGTCGCGCGCCTCATATCATAATGAGCAGCGCCAGGCGGCGCGTGTGCATCTCTGGTTCGAGCAGCACGGCGCGCCTAACCCTGCTCTCCTGGTAGATTCCGGACACTACTTCGTCTTTAAGCGCTACTTTCCCAATCTCTACAATCCCAACTACCTCGAACCGGGTGATCCGATCGACCAATATCAGGGCCGCATTGTTTGTTACTCCGGCTCACACGCGTTTTCGCGGGCACAGCTTGCAGGGATTGCCGGACCGGAAGCAAACCGATGGCGGTTGATCGACGGTGGCGAGGATGTGGTCAGGGTTGCGCTGCTGGGTCACTCGATCATGCGCCGCAACTGGACCTGGATGTGCGACGCCTACGCGCGAAGATGAGGCCCGTGAGCGCATTCTGTGCGCGACAGCGCTTCGTACGCCTTTGTCCTGCGAGCCAGCCGCGCGGTAGATGGCGCTGCCCGTGGTTTGTGCGGAATCGGGCGTTGGCAGGACGAATTCCTCTAGGTTTATGCGGATGCAGGAATCACGAGGGCGTGGCGGCAAGTACTTATAATAAAGAGGGATGCTGAATAAGAAGAAAGTCGTGGTGGTTTTGCCGGCGTATAACGCCGCGAAGACGTTGCGGCGCACCGTGGGGGAGATTCCGCGCGAGATTGTTGATGAGGTGATCCTGACCGATGACGCCAGCCGCGACCACACCTCCGAGCTTGCGCTGGAGCTAGGCCTTATCACCATCCGGCACGATCATAACCGCGGCTACGGCGGGAACCAGAAGACATGTTACACGGCTGCGCTGGCGCGGGGCGCGGATATCGTGGTGATGCTGCATCCCGATTACCAGTACACGCCGAAGCTGGTTTCGGCCATGGCTTCCATGATTGCTTACGGGGAATACGACGCGGTGCTGGCCTCACGTATTCTGGGGCGCGGGGCGCTGCAGGGGGGCATGCCGCTCTACAAATACGTCGCCAACCGCGGGCTGACATTCATTGAAAATATTTTGATTGCGCACAAGATGTCGGAGTATCACAGCGGCTACCGGGCCTGGAGCCGCGAGTTGCTGCAGAGGCTGCCGCTTTTGAGTTGCTCCGATGATTTCGTGTTCGATAACCAGATGATCGTGCAAGCACTTTATTTCGGTTTTCGGGTGGGCGAGATTTCCTGCCCAACGAAGTATTTCAAAGAGGCTTCGTCGATCAATTTTCGGCGCAGCGTGACGTACGGATTTGGGGTGCTGGGCACGGCACTCGATTTACGATTGAAACGATGGGGGCTGGCCAAGCCTGCGTTCCTGGCAGATGTGCCGGATGAGAGGCTTCCACCGGAAGGTTCGGCACCGCCCATTTCCAACACTCTCGGTTGAGATGACTGAAGCTCAAATGGAAGTATCCCGGGGATCTCCAAGGCCGCCTTCTACGGTTATGCGCGTCTGGCTAACGCTGGAGATCCGGGAAGGCATCAACTGGCGATGGCACGCGGTGGTTTTCTCAGCGACCCTGATCGCAATCTTTAGTCGTCTTCCTGGCGCTCTGCTCCACCCTCAGTTTTTCGCCGAGGATGGTTGGGTCTGGTACCAGCAGGCTTACAACCTGGGGTGGTTGCGAACGCTTGGTATCACGCAGGCCGGATATCTACAGACGCTCCCGCGGCTGGCGGCAGGACTAGCACTGCTTTTTCCGATGCAGTGGGCGCCGTTTATCATGAACCTTGCCGGCGCCGTGGTTCAAGTGATGCCGGTTACTGCTCTGCTCTCCCGCCGCTGCACGCCCTGGGGTCCACTGCCGGTCCGGATGTTAATGGCGGTGCTTTACATCGTGATCCCCAACGCGCCGGAGATCCACATTGTGATGACCAATGCGATGTGGCACCTCGCTGTGCTTCAGGTGCTGTTGGCCTTTTCAGTTCCGCCACTCAGCTGGCGGGGACGGGTATTGGACATCCTCTTATTTGGCATCGGATCGGTGAGCGGGCCGTTCTCTATGCTGCTGCTTCCCTTGGTAGCGGTCTACTATTGGGTTCGGCGCCAAAGCTGGACACTTGTCATCCTGGGTCTTCTGTCGGCAGGTGTCCTCTTGCAGATTTTCTGTCTCGCGCACTCAGTGAGAAGCGCGTCAGCCCAGCCTCTTGGCGTGACAGCCCTATCGTTGCTGCGGATCGTGGCCGGCAACATTTTCGTCAACAGCATGACGGGAAGCGGCGGCGCCTACTTGCCGCTTTGGTTGCTTGTCAGCGCTGCCATCGGCGGATTCGCTATTATCACTTGCGCCTGGGGAAGCTCTCCTCTTGCGCTGCGTCTGTTCATCGCCTTCACTGTCTTCGCGCTGGCAGCCTCGCTGAGGGACCCTCTGATCACGGGCAGCACAACTCGCTGGGAGGAACTCGCCGATGTAGCCGGAATCCGTTATTGGTTCTTGCCGTCGCTGATGTTTCTGTGGGTAGCAGCCTGGTGCGCCTGCGGCGGAAAAAACGTATTGCTGCGATATGCCGGGGCTGCTGTCTTGTTACTGACGACCATTGGAATTGCCAGGAAATGGTCTTACCCGCCGTTTCTTCCAGAAACTCACTTTGGCGCAGACGTGGAACGTTTCAAGGATCTAAAGACGGGGGAACACATGCTTTTTGCTGTCTACGATCCCCTGGGCAGGAAGATGGAGCTGATCAAGCATTGACGAAGCAAAAGCAGCACGAGGGGGTTGCTAGAGGCAAAGCGCCGCACCGACAACTTTGCAATGAGCCCTCTGTCGACCCCAGGTGGGACTGATGCTGAACAACCGCACACTTCCAACACGGTCGGCTCCGATGGAAAAAGCTCAGGTACAGGGACCCGGCGCATTTGAATCCTGGGCGGCCGCGGTCGCGCGTTTTTCGCGTGACCGGGGATCTGCGATTTATGTTCTTGCTCTGCTGACCTCCCTTTCGACTTGGTTTATTGTCATCCGCGCTCCGCTCTGGCTCGACGAGACGGTTTCGCTCTTCCTGATTAAAGGCGGCTTTGCCGGGATCATGTCGCGGCAGGTTTGGCCGGACGCGCCGGCGTACTCGTGTCTGCTCTGGTTGTGGACGAAAGTCATGGGCACGGGCGAGATCATGCTTCGCATCTCGTCCGTGCTTCCCATGCTGGCAGCGGCTTACCTGCTATACCTGGCGGCGCGGGAGTTGTTCGACCCGGACGTCGCGATCATTGCCGCCATCTTCTTCTGTCTGCATCCGATCATTATTTTTGCGGCGATTGACGTCCGTCCCTACGCATTTGCGGCCCTGGCCATCAACGCGACGATTCTTTCGCTGGTTCATTTGCGGCACAACGACTCGAATTGGCTCGCGGCCCTGTTCGGGCTGCTGGCAGCAGGCATCGTTGAGTTTCAATTGCTGTTCGCGACTCTTGTGCCGGCTCTTGCTCTCTGTTTCATTGTCTCCAAGCTGGATCACCGGAGGACGCTCTGGCGGCAGTTCAGCATTGCGCTGGTGGTTTTTGCAATTGGGTGCCTTCCGGCTATTCCCCGGCTGGAGTACATGATGCACACCAGCGGCACGCATGTTTTTTCTGAGGCGCCGCGACTGGTCCAGCTGCTTTCGACCATCACGATTCGTGGATTAGGGATTGTCCTGGTGGTCTTCATCCTGGCAGCTGCCTTCAGAAAACGCCTGCATGTAAAGCCGGATGGCTGGACTGTTCTGCTTTGTACTTCGGTGGCGCTGTTTCCTCTGGTGATCTTGTTTGTCCTGAGCGTGGGCACATCAGTCCATGTTTTTGTGCCCCGCTACCGGTTGGGTGCGGTGCCTGGGATCGCTCTCTGCTGGGCTTTGGTGGTCAGCTGGATTGATTCCCGTGCCCTGCGACTGATGTTCGCGAGCGCTCTGGTTGTGGTAGCAGCCTGTGTCTGCTTCACCTCGGCATCATTTCATCGACATATGTACAGCTGGAAGGATGCCCTGGCAGTGGCGGAGAAGAATGCTTCCGCGGACAACGCGCCAGTGTTGATCTGTAGCGATATTCCCGAAGCCGATTACTTGCGCATGCCGGTGGGTTCGGCGATCGAGGAGAGCGGCATTTTGCCACCGTTGATCTACTACAGGCTCACGGTGCCCGTGGCACCGCTGCCGCGGAGCCTTAATCCGGAGGCAATGCGGGCTGGGTTGGAGTTTCTGCAGCAACAATCCCAACGGCATGAACGCTTTCTGGCGCTTGCGTTTGTCGAGTCGTATGGGACACTCGACTGGCTTCGAAACCAGGCTGCGGCAACGTACGACGTAACACAGTTGGGAGTCTTCGATGGAGTCAAGGTGCTGGAGTTTGTGCCGCGTGGCGGCAAACCGGGTCCATCGAACTAACCGGCCCTCTGCCCGTAGGATCTACTTGACGGGATGGATGCGCCTCGACAGCTATCCCGCTCTCCGTTACCGCAACCACTTAACCCGTTAGGTAAATTTGATAAATCGAGCAGTGTCATGGTCGGCAGCGGGACAGGCCGAGCACACGACACCCTTTATTTTTCGCAGTGGGACCTGAACTGTTCGATCTGCTTCAGGGTGAAGGCGTGCATGTCGGAGCCGGTCTGCCAGGCGCGGTACCAGCCGACGAGGAGTTCGAGCGCCTGCTGGAGATTGAGCTGCGGGGACCAGCCGAGGTCGGCGTGGGCGCGGCTGGAGTCGAGCTTGAGGTAG
>Ga0302324_100029310_pt1 | contig 10436 bp, 11 predicted proteins | sample Palsa_T0_1_FD_201949 | JGI IMG/M metagenome (GOLD analysis project Ga0302324, IMG submission 201949) | Peat permafrost microbial communities from Stordalen Mire near Abisko, Sweden - Palsa_T0_1 | ecosystem: Environmental > Terrestrial > Soil > Palsa > Peat permafrost | place: Sweden: Abisko... | reverse complement strand
CCCGAATCTCAAGTGTTTAGTGGCTCTCGGCAATTCGATCACCCTGCATGGTCCCACGCCAAGCATTGGTTGGACTGGAGACTGGGGTATGGCGGCGACAGACCCAAGTCGCGATTATGTGGCTCAACTGACATCTCTACTATCCAAGGGTTCAGCGTGGGGTGCGGAGCGACTAAGCCTCTCTGCATTAGAGATCAATCCGGAAGATTTTCACATGGCGGAATCGTCAATTCAGCTGGCAAGTCATGCAGATGTTGTAATAGTACAGGTCGGAGATAACTTCAAACTCGGCACTGATAATGGGGCAGCCTTTGCCAAGGCATATTCGGAAACGCTTTCTTCTGTCCGACCTCATAAGGGTGTGCTCGCATGCGTAAGCACATGGTGGGCGTCCGAGGCGAAAGACAAAATAATCCGTGAACGCTGCAGCGCAGTTGGCGGCAGGTTCGTGGATATATCCCAACTGCACACGAATCCCTCAAGTGTCGCGGGCTTCGATCGTCACTTCGCAGATCCCGGTGTGGCGGCTCACCCAGGCGATAGAGGAATGAAAGCAATCGCCGATCAGATCGCTAAATCAATACGTTCAGAATGAAAAGCTAAAAATGGACGCGGAATCCGCTATCAGCACGCCCATCAATCTTTTGAACGAGAGGTATTGCGCTACTGACGGTACGCAGTAATCGGGCAGTAATCAGTAGGTACCGCCGAAACGTCATTTCGGCCGCGTAGTCGAGCTGAACTTACTTTCTTGCCTTTCGGCCACGCAGTACAGCTAACGTACCTACAAGCATGGTGAACCCAGCAAAAGCAGAGGCTGGATCGATCTCGGGACACCTAAAGGGAATGCCTGCATAAGCATTCACAGCCGTTAGTAACAACACGACCGTTCCCGCAGTTTTCAACATAAACCTCTCCCCAAATTAGGGCTCGTTGCCAAACAATTCGAACACAACTTCTTCGGCGATGCAACAATCCCACTCAAAACTCAGTTATGTTAAACACACGGCTGCGTCGCCGGTCGGTATAGCGCTTGTCACCACAGCTGCCATTGGTCCCAATACACCACTGCAACGGCGATAAGGAAGTTAGTTGTGGCGTGCGCCAGAACGGCTTCGCCGATGCGACCGGTGCGCACAGCAAGCACTCCGAAAACTACGCCCGCAACGATGCCAGGCCACCAAAGCACTCCGTGGGGTAGACCAAATGCAATTGCCGAAACAATCACGGCGGGCCATCGCACAGCGCGCAACGACACGGATTCGAAGTCCCTGCTCATCAATCGTCTCATTAGATAGCCCCGATACGCGAGCTCCTCGGCAATGGGAACGATCAAGACAGATCCCAGGATCCGACTTGTGATCCAGACTGCGCGTAGGCCCGGCGACATTGCGGCCAGTGAGCTGGGCATCCGAGCCCAAGGAACTGTCAGATACGCAGCCAGATCCCATATCAGGAACACTAGAATGCCGGCCGACAATCCACGCCAACCAAACTCCCAATTCAATCCAGTAGATCTGCGCCGACACAACCAGAGGACCGCCGCTCCGGTGATGACCCGTATCGGGTAAAGTGTCTCGAAACCGCTGGAGACGGCTTGTGCTAGAACCCCGGCGGCGAGAATTGTGAGCAGCGGAAGCAAAAAATATGCTGTGGGATTTTCGGTCCCCTCACCGGGAGCAGGTCTTGGATTTGCGTGCGCCTGTCTCAGCCAAGCGCTGCGATGGCTGACGTATGCGAGGCCGAAGGCCGCAGCGTTGAAAGTTATCCAACCTGCTTGTGAATGAAATCCGTACACAGCGGCCGCCGGATGCCCAGCTTGTCCCATTAGCATTAGCGCTGCGATTCGAAAAACATTTAGCGAAAAGATGATTACCAGTCCGGCGGGAATAAGTAACAACGAGCGGGGGAATGCATATTCCTTGCGAAAGTAAAGCAGCCATGCGCAGCAAAAAGCCAGCATCAATCCTACGCCCTCGAGGCCAGAGCAAAAATCATCAATCTGGACAGCGAATAAATCAGTGCCGAGCACACGTGTCGCAACGTCAGCCCTTAATCCAGGTAGAAAGGGGACGAGCAGCATTCGTACCAAAGCGAAGGTGAGGCCGGCGGTCGGCTTCCAAAGCATCAGGCTCAGCTGCCAAGCGCAGGTCCCAACGATGGCTGCGATCGCCGAATAAAGCCATAGAACACCAAGACTCTGTACGGCGCGTAGCCAAAGCGCCACAGGGGCCAGCGCCGTGGCTGCAGCCCATACGGCAGCAGCGGCTAGTAGCGTCGTGACAAAGACCAGCAAAGCAAACGCCAACAACCTTGTGTCACTACGAAATAGCAGATAGCAAAGTGGAGCAAGCGCGGCGAGAAGAAGGAGATGAAAAAACATCCGCGCTGGACGAAACTCGGCCTTGCGAAAGCCAACGGTTATGGATCGCAGCTGTGCTGGATTGCGCACCAAAGCGAACACCGTGATCGCCGCCGCCACCGCGATCAGCCAACGAATTCCCCAGTGCCATATCAGCTGCACGACCGCCCCAAAACCTTGAGCAGAATGGGCGCGTTCGAATTCAACAAACGGATTAAGTAGCAGCTTGTCCGCACTGAATACGAGCGCTAGCAACGCAAATCGCGCCAGAAAGCCAAGATTCAATGCGGGCACGGATCGCACGCGAGATTCAGTCATGGACGCCAACAGACTAAGACAGCGAGTCACATATGGTGGCAACGCAGTCTAGCCCAACATGCTCGCAGTTCGCGCGGACGTGGGCGGACTAGTGAGTAGAGCTCAGGTTATGTTAATACACGTACCAACAACCGACTTGTTAGGGTCGGTCGACGCACGGATCACTCATTTCCACTTCAAAAGACAAACGCAAATTCACGCTCGCCTTGGTCCCGCAAGCCGTCTATATATTTCTGCGAAATGTGCCACCTGAGTTACGAGATTGAATTGCGCCATCTGTCGCCGCTGACCAGACAACCCAAACTCACGGCGTTTGGAAGCATCAATCGCCAATACTTCCATCGCGTCGGCCAGCGAACGCGCCGATCCTGGTTCGACCAAGATCCCCGTGGTTCCATCTTGCACGATATCAACTAGTCCGCCGTGCCTTGCCGCAATGACCGGCTTTCCCACCGCCATGGCTTCGATGGCAACCAACCCGAACGGCTCCGGCTCGATAGAAGGGACAACAGCCACATCGCTTGCGTACCAAGTTGTCCAGACATCCTCGACATAAGGGAGGATTGAGAATCTGTCACGAATCCGGCTGCGCGTTATCCTAGCCTCAAGCGCCGCCGCAAGACCTTCGTACCCCACGGCATGGCCTCCGACGATGGCAAACCGTGCCGACTCGACGCCTCTATCGTAGAGAATCTCAGCAGCCTCAATAAATACCCAATGACCCTTCCATCGATTGATTCTGCCAACAAGCGCAAATAGAAGTTGGTCGGGATGAACACGCACACGACGACGAAATGCCGCAATATCTGAGTCAATGGGTGCTGGGGGGGGTCCGAGACCATTCCACACGACTTCGGCCCGTGGCTTAATATTCGGCTGCTCGCTAAGCAGCCAAGCCTGCGTCATTGTTGAGTTGCTGACCACGCTATTGGAAAGCCAACGCACTAATAGGGGCAATCCCTTTCTGGCGATCATGGGCGCGCGAATAATTTCGTGCACGTGCCACAAATGAGGAACCCCATGACATCTTGCCCAGACGGATCCCGAGACTACTGCCAGCGTATTTGAGTGCACCACTGCAATCGGCCTGCCTGCCACTATTCGATTGATGTCTATGACACCTCGAAATAGGTTCATCAAAAGCTTCATCGCGCCGCGGATACGCAACGAAGCTCGCGTGACTCTTGCCAATCGTGCAGCGTGCGTCTCCACACCTTTGGCCACAAGTGCCTCGTACAGTGGGCCCTTCTCCGGGAGCACGACTAAGGATCTAAAGCCCGGAAGCATCTCAAGCGCGATCGCCAACGCGAGTAGCACCTTATCGGAACCGTACATCTCCGATGATTGGTGCACAAACAGCACCGTTAAGTTATTGGGCTTAGCAGAACGCTCTCCCATTACCGTAACACGCGTAGCCAGCTCACTTTCCGCTGATCGCCGCCACGACAAGTTCGGCTTCGCTCATCTTAGTGAATATCGAGCGCTCGACGTCATGGCTCGGGTCTTTCCCTCGAGCATCGCGTCGACAATCTCAGCTAGATGTCTGGCAAGTATCACATACAGTAGGACGCTGGCGGGAACAAAGAGTCTTAGTTGACGTACAACTCCAACAACCGACATGGTCAATATCCATGCGATGACTAGCGCAAGGATCAGCATATCCGTCCGGTCCAGTCGTTTGCGGATTACCCATACCCCCAAATAAAGGTAAGAGCAGATGTTCAGAAGGGCGAAGAATAGCAAAGGATTCCTCAGCTGGCTCAATGTATTGCTAACAAACTGATATTCGTACTGCGGGCCACCCGTGGTCGTTGTCAAGCCAGAATGAGTGACGAACATGACAACAAATGACCGCGCCAACAGGAACCCAGCAACCGACGCCAGTAATACAAAAGCGACCTCCTTCCAGTTCGTCCGCCTCTCGATACTGAAGGCCAGATAGAGGCCGCTGTAAAACAGCGCCGTTTCTTTATTTAACGTGGCCACGAATACGGCAATAGGCAAGAGAATCTTGGCCGCGCTGGAAGGCGACACGCAGAGGTAGAAAATCCCTGCCGCGCAGCACATGTCGGGAAAGTCGTAAGGGTAGAAGACAGCATAATTAGGGACCATGAAGAAGCCGAACACGACGATGAGCAGTTCAGTGGAGCCGGCGAACAGAATAACAACTCTGGCGGGAAGCAGGGGATTAAGTCGGCTCGCGATCCTTGCCATAAAAATAAAGGTTCCAATAAGCGATGCGGAATCCAACAGGAGTTGGAACACACCGAAGTACGTGTCCAGGGGAGCCTTAAGGCCAGTGATGCCATTCACGTGAGTAACAAGGAGGATCCGGTACAGCATTGCGGGCAATATTCTGTATATGAAGGGTGCGCGAGCCGCAAAACTATAATAATCATTCAGAGTGACCTGTTGCGTCAGAATCACCTGATGTTCCCAGGCAATATTTAGAGAGACAACGACCGCTAAAAAGCTGAGTAGGGCCACGCCGGGGAGTTTGTGCAATTTGATCATAGTGATGTCTTCCAATGGGGAGTTATATGCCGCAATTCCCCGCTAGTCTCCGGCTACGATGAGATGGCCGCGGCAAGACGCGCGTGAGCTAGAATGGGCTGGAACAATCGTCATAGTGAGGTGAGGCCAGCAGTTGCGGCGATGCTGCGCACCGCAATAAGACCCCTTTTGGATTTCTCGAATCGCTCATTCCCGAGCCAGAAGCTCCAGGAGCGCAACAAATTAAGGCCGCGAACCTGAGGCGAACCGGCATTGCGGCGACCGGAGGCCCAGTGCCCATAAATCTGCCCTTTTCGACTTTTGTACGGTCGGGCCAACATTAGGTCTAAGTAACGCACGTCAGATACACCGTCGGTACCGATTAACGCCAAATCACTGACAAATTCTTCCCGGCAATTATCAATCCTTCTTTCCGGCTTGTTGCGATCAGCGCTGCTTGCTTTGATGGTCCAGTCAACCTGTTTGACCTGAGGACGGACACACAGTCCGCAGCAGAATGTCTCCTACCTCTTTCGCGTAGCCTCGCGACAAAAAGGTGGTCTGCTGACGAGTGCGTCCGGCTTTGCCCATTTGCTGCCGCATCTCCGGATCGTTCGTAAGTTGGCGCATTGCTTGGAGCAACGCACGAACGTCGCGTGGTGTGTACAGGATTCCGGTGACCTGATCCTGAACTATTTCTACAAGCCCACCATGCGCAGCCGCTATCACCGGAAGTCCGAACGCCATCGCTTCAATGGCGACTCGCCCGAAGGGTTCAGGTTGAGTAGAGGAAACCACGGCGATATCCACCGCGACCCAAATCCAGTCGGTGTCCTCTTGAAAGGGCAACATCCGCACCTGCGCTCCGCAGCCAAGTTCCGCGATCAGACTTCGCAGTTCCGCTTCATAGTGCTCTTGCCCAAGCACCGTCGACCCGACTATTACTAGTCTCGCGTTGTCGGCGCCTTCTCTAAGGAGTTGCGCGAACGCCTGGACCAATTGCTTTTGCCCCTTCCAGGAGTTTATCCGGCCCACCAATACGAAAAGAACGTCCCCATCTCGAACACCCAGCCGCCGACGCTGCGCAGCGCGATCGATGCTCAACGACTTGGGGGCCACCCCATTCCACACGACCCGATATTTTGCAGGCATCGCTGAGGGCGCAATCCATTCTCTGGTACTGTGCGAATTGCAAATCACGGACGTGGATAATGCATCTACAAAAAAGCGGAAGACGGCCGACACGAGCCTAAACTTTGTCAGGATTTCGCGGACATGCCACACGTGTGGCACGCCCCAAAGCCGTGCGGTGAAGGCGCCTCCTAGTACGGCGATTGAATTCGAGTAAACCACATCGAATTTACTCTTGCGATGTGCGGAACTGAGGAAAATGCACGACGGCACCACTGCAACAAGGGTGCGCAATAGACCGAAAGGTGACAGCATTTCGCGGGCGACCTTGCAGACAGGGCCGACGATGACCGACGCGCCGACGCGCTCCAGCTCGCGTACCAAAGTACCGGGGGTCGGCACGGCGACAGTGATATCCATCGAGTCTGCCTGAAATTCGATGAAATCAAGCAAGGATCTATCGGCGCCGTACAGCTCCGACGACGAGTGGACTACGAGAACTCTCAGCCGTAACATCAATTAGTTCGCGACATTGCGGGAATTCTCTAGAATTCCAGGGGTGCTCACGCGTTCACCTCCCTCAAATCGGTTTGGATATTGAGCTTCATAACAGCAGCCGCGGGCAACCTCAGTCTTGCTGACAGGCATTTTAAACCAAAAGGAGGTTCAACGACTTGACGGCTCGGCCGAGTTTTCATCGAGGAGGGACAACGCTTAGTTGATCGATGTACGAATTCGATTTCAGAAAGTTCTCAATGAAGAATCGCTTTGTGCTGGCTGCAACCTCGCCTTTAAATAGTCTTCTTAATCGGGCTCGCCGACGGTGGCTGGTACTGATCCGGTCGAGCGATTTTTCAGGCAGCGGCACTGGCATCAGATAAAACTTATCGCATCGTGTACCAAGCAAGGTCTCCCAAAACGCATCATAGTCAAAGTAAAAATTAGCCATATCTTCCAGATTCATCGTAATCTGCTCGCTGTTTCGGACGCCCGCGAGTACCTTCACTTCCAACGCGGCGGCGATCCCTTGAGTAGCGGCAACCAGCAGGTGGGAAAGTGCAATATCCCGACATTGCTTGGTAGCCGCTTTAATCTCGTCGAATTGCCCGCGCAAGCCCTGAAGCCGTCCGATGGCGATAACCTCACGTGCCGCGCTGCCGGCGTAACAGCCCGGCACAATGGTGAAGCTTAAATGGTACAGCGGCACTGCATTCTTCTGAAATTCCAATAGCAGGTCGCCTTCGTAATGTTGCTTGTGCGTAAACGACAGCGCAATAGCAAACTTATCCCCATCTATGATTGCTCGCCAAAGGGTTGGTTTGACTCGCAGCACCTCCGAAAAAAATCCCTCCTTTACCTTGTCCGCCAAGTAAAGGTAATGGGCTTTCAATATGTCGCGACGCACCTTCTTGGTAAAACTGGTCGCAATATAGGTGCCAAAATACCGGTATGTCACCATGGGATAATGTCGCAGCAGAGGCCGCATCAGAGGACGACGCATTATAGAAAGAACTTTAAAGTGCTCTCTGAGCATCGCCAGTACAGACTCGTCCCAATTGGTTCCGTCGCAGAGCTTTATCGCAAAACCAAGCGGACTCTCGCGGATGGTGTGCCAGAGCGCATGCATCGTGAATTTCGTGCTTGGTTTCAAGGAACGCCAACGGGGCTATGCGAGTTTTCCGACATGTTGTTCTCAGAAGTCTGAGTCCGCTACATGAAAGTTATTATCCAGTGATCATGTAGAATTTACTTAAAACGGGCGGTAATGCACCAGAAGACAGTCCTCGCACGTGGACCGGCGGAAAATCCTCGCGATTTCTAGCGTTCCCACGACGGCCAATTGGGAGGTTCGTTGCAAAACCGACTGCGCGATGCCCCAGGGCCAAAATCGGAGCAGCGCCTAAGATGGCGCGCATAGTGGTTCAATTAATATTGCATAACCATCTTGCAAACATTATTGTGAGCCCAAGCGTAATAGATCGGCACAGGCTTTGCCCTCCCCAGCGGCAACCCTGCAGACTTCGTGTGGTTCAAACGCAGTTTGACCTGCAAGCACGGTCTCGATGAATCACGGCTGTTCATGCAACGATACTTCCCGCTCGCGCTGCGAGCCCGAAGTTTGGAACAGCGCGTGGATTCAGAGGACAGCGGCGAGTTAACTGACGGCGAGCGCAGTTAATGCCATTCACTGGAATTGAGGCTTAATAGCGGCCTTATTACGCTGCGCTGCGCGACCGGCTCTCTGAAAGCCCTTGATTTTGGCTACCGGCGCCCGCTCGACAAAAAGCAGATCGCAACGCTTGGCAGCTGTCACTATTTTCGAGCACGGCGAGAACGCGGTGATTCTCGGGCCGCCCGGGATCGGCAGGACACATCTGGCTGTGGGATTGGAGGCGATCGAGGCGGGCTACCGTGTGCTCTTCACTACGGCAGCGACCACGATCGCGTGGTCTGGAAGACAATCGGAAATTATTCGACGTGCCACGCGCCTGCTGATTGTCGATGAGATCGGCTACCTGCCAACTGATCGGCTCGGTTCCAATTTCTGTATTCCAGCTCATCAGTTGTCGCTACGAGAAAGGGCCGATGATCTAGGCCACTTACCACAGCTTTGGTGCCTGGGGCGAAGTCTTCGCGGATCGGTCATGCCACCGCGATCCTCGATCTGATCTAGTAAGAGGCCATCATACTCAAATATCTGCGGCAACTCCTATCGACTCATGGAGAAACTCAAAGCCGGACTGATTCGAGCCGAATAACCTTCGCCGATTCACTAGCCCACCCAAGAGAGTAGGGACTTTTCGAGGACCATACCTAGTGGTTCTACTTAGTGGGTCTATATTGCTGGACTGCAGCAATGACCCCACGCCGTATCAACTTGTTGCGGAGTGCCAAATGTGACGGTCGTCACTCAATTTGCGACGCCTGGGGATTAGGCTCGTCAAGCACAAATAGGCGACTTCAATAATGTACGCCAATCTCGTTTGCCAAACCCTTCGCGGAATAGCCCTATTGCTGCTTTTGGGCATAGCGCTATGCGCAGTGACCTGGGCATATCTGCCGCTCCGCAGCGCGGCCGGTCCCTACGCAGCCTAGTACTGCCCATCTCGGCCATACACAGGACATGCTCCGAACGATCACGTAATAGCAATGGTTGGCGTTTGGCGACTTTGGGCGAAAACGCCGGACCGGCTCCGATCGTCGGGAGCTATTCGATGTAGGGTCAGTATTCGGGCGCGAATCGTAGGACTTCACGTAGGCGAGCGACACGTAGCTTATCGCTGCCGACGGATGTCTCACAGTGTCGTGTTGCCTCACGGGGGATGTTACCGGTTGCGCCGTCAAGCCTCGATCGAGTGAGGGCAAGGCGCCCGACTGACCTCATTGATGAGTCGCTGAACGGCTTGTTGCCGCCAGACTCTCACTCGCTTCTGGAGGGTATGCAGTTGTTTGTGACTGCATCGTCCTGGGTAACGAACCTGGAACTCGACGAGCAGTTCGAGCGCGGTCTGATCCGGTAGAAGTCGCTTGCCGCAGACCCGGTCCGAGGCTTCCCACAGCACGATGAGCGTGGCTCGTGTGGCCTCATCGCAGAGCGATGGCCGGTTTCGAGTCTGTCGTTCCTTGTCAGCCGGGACTTCGTTGAGAACGCGGATCGCAGACTTCTCGTGGCAGCCGGACGCAGCAATAAACTCATCCAGGATTCGCCGCTTTGCGTTACCCGAAGCGGCGCCATACCTGCTTCGGTTTGCGTTGGCCAGTTCCACGCGCGCCGCATGAGTCATCCTTGCCTTCATGGTGCCTCCCTAGTTCTGAAGGCATGGTCGCACGGCCTGCCGGTAACATTTCAGGTGAGGCGGCGACCTCACCGCGGTAACATTTTTACTGAGGCAATGCGACACACAGAAACTTTTGATGGTGCATATAGTCACCGGGGGACCGGAACCGTGTTAGCAGCGCGCGTCCCAACATCACTTCTATAGTGCGGCGGCTTCTCGAACCCACCCGCCTCGCCCGCCCCTCAATCGATTCAAGCTGCGTCTTCAGGGTCAGATGTCAACGACGGAGTGATTTTACCCACATTGGGCGAAGTAAAATTACCCAGGTGTAGGGGGGATCAGCCCAGAAGGGC
>Ga0302324_100029309_pt1 | contig 10436 bp, 8 predicted proteins | sample Palsa_T0_1_FD_201949 | JGI IMG/M metagenome (GOLD analysis project Ga0302324, IMG submission 201949) | Peat permafrost microbial communities from Stordalen Mire near Abisko, Sweden - Palsa_T0_1 | ecosystem: Environmental > Terrestrial > Soil > Palsa > Peat permafrost | place: Sweden: Abisko... | reverse complement strand
GGGGTGGCGAAGAACGAGGCCATCTCGCGCTCGCTGGAAGCGATCACGGGCTCTTCGGCGGCGATCCAGTAGCCGATCCAGCAGGCGCGATTGTGATTGTTGGCAAAGAACCGGATCCGCTGGCGCATCTCCCACGCCAGAGCCTTTTCGTCGAACAATCGGGCCAGGTCCCAGACGGGGGCGTTCACGACGACGTTGTCGGCTTCGAGCATCTCACCGCCGGGCCCGCCTGGGGTTTCCTGGTCGCGCAGCTGCACACCCTTCACGGTGCCGTTCTCGATCACGACCCGTTCCACCGTCGCCGGGTGCACGAGCTCGCCGCCCAGCGCGACGAACGCCTCGGCGATCTCCGTCCACAGCTTCTCCCAGCCGCCCATCGGCCAGAACGAGTAGCCCGCGGTGCGCTTGCGCTCGTAATGCAGCTTGCGGACATAGAGGTTCTCGGAGGCTGAGTGCTCCCACCAATGGTTGGTGATTTGCTCGAGCACGGAGATCGCCTCCCAGACCAGGAACACCCCTTCGTCGCTGGTGTACTGCGACATCCATTCGCGCAGCGACGCGTGATCCCAACGGTCTAGGTCCTCGTAATCGCTCTCCGTGACGGCCTCGATGCAGCGCTTCAAGCCCTGCTTGGCGGAACCACCGTAGTACTCCTGGATCGGGCGCCAGCGGTCGCGATCCCAGAACGGCATCGCGTCGCTGCGCTCGCTGTGCACGAGATCGACGCCGATGAACTCGCACGCCCGGGTCAGGCTGTCGCCGGGGTCCTCGACGAGATGGGAGCCCAACCCGAGCTGGTGGCCGCGGAAGCGGTGCTCCATCGCGCGTCCGCCCAGGTAGCGGTGGCGCTCGACGATCGCCACCCGCTTCCCACTCTTGGCCAGGAGCGAGCCGCACACCAAACCGGCGGCCCCCGCTCCCACAACGATGACGTCGTATTTCATTTCGGGCTCAAATCGGCAGTTGACAGTGAGCCAGCCGGTGGTGAGTTCTACCAACCGTTGGTTTGATTGTAATAATACTGAGCATGGACGCGCAGCCACCCCCAGGCGGCGCTCGCCCCGCCCCTGGACCGGCCACGCGTGGCGGCGAGCTGGACGGATGGGGAGCACTCATCACGGGCGCCGGCCGAGGCATCGGGGCCGCCACCGCGCGCGAACTGGCCTCGCTGGGTGCGGCGGTCTGCGTGGCGGACATCGATGCGGAGCCGGCGGTCGAGGTGGCGGCTGAGATCGATGCGCGCGGACAGGTGGCCTTCGCGGTGACGACGGATGTGAGGAGTCGAGACGACTGCGAACGGGCGGTGTCGCTGGCCACCGAGCGGTTCGGCGGACTGCAGATCCTGATCAACAACGCGGGTCTGACCAGCGACGCGATGATGGCCAAGATGACCGACGAGCAGTGGGACGCGGTCGGCGACGTGATTCTGCGCGGCGCATTCAACTGCATCCGTGCCGTCGCCCCGGTGTTCCGTGACTCCGCCCCGGTCCCGCGGCGGATCGTCAACATCGCCTCGGTGGCGGGCATCTACGGGGGCATCGGGAACAGCAACTACTGCGCCGCCAAGGGCGGAGTGATCGCCCTCACCCGCGCGATGGCCAAGGAGTGGGCGCGCTACGGCGTCACGGTCAACGCCGTCGCTCCGGGCTACGTCGAGACGCGCCTGACCAGCGGCATGCCCGAGCGGATCCGCGAGGTCCTGGTCGGTCGCATTCCGGTGGGCCGACCGGGGGTCCCTGAGGACATCGCTCATGCGATCGCGTTCCTGTGCTCGCCTCGGTCGGGCTATGTGACCGGACAGGTGCTGGAGGTCGACGGCGGGATGTCCGATCTCGTCCTTCCCCGCTGACCGAGCGAGGTCGTGCGTCGTCCCGCGCCACGCGTCAACTCGATGTGCGTCAGCCGGCGGCGGGGGTGAACTCGATGTGCAACTCCTTGAGCGAGCGGAGAAAGTAGTTCGCGTGGTAGCTGAAGTCGTTGGCCCCCTCGACGAAGCGCACTGCGTCGATCCGGTCGAACAGCGCCTTGAAGCCGAAGTAGAGCTCGCGCCGAGCCAGCGGCGCACCGATGCAGTGGTGGCTGCCGACGCCGAAGGTGAGATGAGTTCGCGGCTTGTCGCGCTCGAGGTTGAAGCCTTCGGGACAGTCGAAGCGCCGCCCGTCCCGGTTGGCCGCGGCATTGGTCACCTTGATGATCGAACCGGCCGGGATCGTCACCCCGTGGAGTTCCACATCCACGATCGCGGTGCGCACCAGACATTGCACCGGGGCCTCCAAGCGCAGCACCTCCTCGATGAAATTCTCCAGGTAGCGATCGGGGTCGGACTTCACCCGCTGCCAGATGTCCGGGTTGCGGATCAACAGCAACATCCCGGCTGACAGTGCGTTGGTGGTCGTCTCCGATCCGCCGACGAACAGGTCCGCCATCATCTCGGTGTGCAGTTCGGCGTCGGTCAACGGCCGTCCCCACTCGGGGACCTCGTCATTGACCAGGTCGCTCAGCAGGTTGTCCTCGGGCTGGGCGCGTAGCTCCTCGTAACGGGCCTTGAAGAAATGCTGCGCCTCGATCTCGAGCTCGGTCGAGCGGATCCTCTCCTCGCGGTTGAGCATCAGCCCGAGGCGACGGATCCAGGCATCGGTCCACACTTTGATCTGCGGCATCACCTCCTCGGGCATGCCCATCTGCTTGCCGATCACATACAGCGGCAGCGGCACCGCGAATTGGGCCACGAATTCGCACCGGCCGTCGGCGATAAAGGAGTCGAGGATCCGGTAGGAGAGCGCCTCGATGAAGGGGTCGAGCTCCTTCACCCGCTTCGGGCGGAAGGCGTGGTCAAACACGCGCCGCAGCTGCATGTGCCGCGGCTCGTCCAAGCGATCGAGGCTGTCCCCCGGCACCCACCCCCGTTCCTGATAGAGCCGCGTGATCTCCTGCTCCACGGCCCCGGTACGGGTGCCCACGTCGTTGCTGAAGCGTTTGGTGTCAAGCAGGATCATGCGAACGTCCTCGTAACGCGAGACCACAAACATGCGCGTGACCGGATCCCTCCACACCGGAGACTCATTGCGCAGCAGTTCGTGGGCGGGATACGGGCAGTCGTTGGTGGTCTGGTCGAAGAAGCTGATCTCGCTGAGTGCCTCCGTCATGCGTCCGCTCCGTTTCCTAGACCTGATGACCGTTGACGAGCCATCCGCCGTCGACGGGCAGTATCACTCCGTGGATGTATTCGGCATCGTCGGAGGCCAGAAACACTGCGGCGCGGGCGAGTTCCTCGGGATGGCCGAGGCGGCCATAGGGCGCGCGGGCCGAGAGCGCGGCGCGATCGATCACGCCCTGCGACATCAGGTCGGCGACGAGGTCGGTCTCGAAGTAGCCCGGAGCGATCGCGTTGACGCGGATTCGCGGGGCCCACTCGGCGGCCATCACCTTGGTCATCGCGACCAACCCCGCCTTGGCCGCCACGTAGGAGATGCGCAGCGGCGGCGTGGTGAAGGCGGCGACCGAGGCGATGTTGATGATCGCGCCGCCATCGGCGCCGAGCATCGCCCGCGCCGCGTGTTGGCAGCACATGAACGGCCCGGTCAGATTGACGTCGAGGATTCGCCGCCACTGCGACAGCTCCAGATCCTCAGCCGGCCCCGCCACCGAGGTTCCCGCGTTGTTGACCAGCACGTCGATGCGACCGAACTCAGCCAGCGTGCCGGCAATCAGTGCGCCCGAGTCCGCCTCGTCGGACACGTCGGCCCCGATCCCGATCGCCCGGCCGCCAATCTCGAGCGCGGCGGCGCGGGCGGCCTCCTCATCACGCGAGTTGACCACCACGCTGGCGCCGGCATCCACGAACGCCTCCGCAATCGCCCGCCCGATCCCGCGTGTGCTGCCGGTAACCACGGCGACGCGGCCCTCCAGCCGCCGGCTCGGCGCGCTCACGTGCGCGCCCCGGCCATCTCCGCGCCCGCGAATGGAGCCCCCCACGTCAGATGCCCGAACTCGACCACGAGGCCGCAATTCTACCAATCGATTGGTTGAACCGCATTATGGCTCCGGTATAGTCGGCAGCCGTGGTCCGGGTCGGTCGGGACCGCGTGAACTCGACTCGAGGAGATAGCGGATGACCCTTGCCGAAACCCCGCCGGCGGACGTCGAGTCAGGCGGGGCGCCCGCTCAAACGATGCTCATCGACTGCGACGTGCACGAGGGCTTGAAGTCGATCGAGCAGCTGGTGCCCTATCTCGATCCACACTCCCGGCGGCTGACCCAGCACTACGGAGGCTGGGTCGCGTCCAATCCAAATGGCTTCCCCTATGTCGTGCCGATGGAGAGCAAGGCGGTCGCGAGAATGGAGTGGGAGCTCACGGACGGAACCGTGGGGACCGAGCTCGACGCCATGCGGACCCAGCTGTTCGAGGGCGAGGGGGTCTCGCGCGCGATCATCAACGGCTTTTCCTACTTCTCGGCCCGAGCGGCGTCCTACGAATTCGCCACCGCATTGTCGTCCGCCTACAACGACTGGCAGATCGAGCACTGGCTCAACCAGGACGACCGGATCTACGGATCGGTGCACGTCGTGGCCAATGATCCGCAGGCCGCCGTCCGGGAGATCGATCGTGTCGCCGCCCATCCCCAGATCGTCCAGGTGTTCCTGCCTCTAGTCACGGACCGTCAGTTTGGCGATCCGATCTACCGCCCGATCTTCGAGGCCGCGGCGCGCAATGACCTCGTGGTGGCGTTCCACCACGGCGCCCACACCGAAACGCTGTTCGGATGGCCGCGCTACTACATCGAATGGCACATGGTGGCGGCTCCCCAGTCGGCTCAGAATCAGCTTCTGAGCCTGATCTGCAATGGCGTGTTCGACCAGCTTCCGGAACTGAAGGTGGTGTTCATGGAGACCGGCGTCGCCTGGATGCCCTGGTTCATGTGGCGCCTGGACCAGCAGTATCGCGAGCTGCGCAGCGAGATCCCGTGGGTCAAGCGCCTACCCAGCGAGCACATGAAGGACAGCGTGCGGATCTGTACGCAGCCGCTGGGAGACATCACCCCCCGCCAGTTCACCCAGCTGGTGGAGATGGCCGACAGCGAACGGATCTTCCTGTTTGCCAGCGACTATCCACATTACGACGCGGACTCCGTCGACGTCGTGCTCAAGAGCTCGATCCCCGAGGGCCTGCGCAACCGCGTTCGCTACCAGAATGCGCTGGAGACCTATCCCCGCCTGCGGGGGTTGATCGGATGAGGTACGAGTTGTTTGCCGCCGACGAGCTTGAGCCGGGGTCGATGCGCGCCGTCGATGTCGGGGGCATATCGGTGGCGGTGATCCGCACCCCCGACGGCTCGGTCCACGCGCTCAAAAACGTCTGCTCGCACATGGGTGCCAAGCTGTCCGACGGCATCGTCCACGAGGCTGTGGTCGCCGACGAGGTCGGCGGCTATCGACTGTCAGACGATTTCGTCGTCCGCTGCCCGTGGCACGGCTTCGAGTTCTCGGTCGACACCGGGCGCTGTCTGGCGGATGCCCGCCATCGCGCCCGGGCCTACAACGTGACGCTCGAGAGGGACATGATCGTGCTCGAGCGATGAACCAGGCGGTGCTCGAGCGGGACCTCCACGACTTCCTCGCTCGCTCGCAGGTGAGCACCGAAGCCGCGGAGCTCGACCGGCACGCCGGCGAGTCGGGCTTTGGCGCCGACGTCGAGCCACAGCGCCCGGATGTGGTCGTCTTCCCCGAGGACGTATTCCAGGTCGCCGCGATCTGTACATTCGCCTCCCGCACCGGCGTACCGATCGTGCCGGTCGGCACGAGAACGGGGGTGGGGGGCATGACGCGGCCGGCCGTCGGCGGCATCAGCCTCGACATGACTCGCATGGACGACCTGGTCGCGATCCACGCGCAGGACTTCGCGGCCACCGTCCAGCCTGGTCTCACGCGCGTGGCCCTGAACCACCGACTGGCCGGTGAGGACCTGTTCTTCCCCGTCGATCCAGGTGCGGACGCGAGCCTCGGCGGGATGGCGGCAACCAACGCGAGCGGCAGCCGAGCCATGCGCTATGGCGCGATGCGAAGCAACGTCCTGGCGTTGCAGGTCGTGCTGGCCGACGGCTCGATCGTCCGCACCGGCACACGGGCGCGCAAGTCCTCGGCGGGGTACGACCTGACCCGGCTGCTCGTCGGCTCGGAAGGCACGCTCGGCGTGATTACCGAGCTCACGCTCAGATTGCACGCCATTCCGCAATCCCTGCTCTCGGCCCGTGCGGCCTTCCCGGACGCCGACGCTGCCCTGCGGACGGTGGTGGCCATTACCCGCAGAAACCTGGCGGTCGACCGGCTCGAGTTTCTGGACGGGCCGACCGTCGGTCTCGTCAACGACTACAAGGGCACGACCTACGTCGAGTCCCCGACGTTGTTGATCGAGTTCGCGGGGCCAGAGGACACCGTCTTGGCCGACACACGGGCGGCGCAGAAGCTGGCCCTCGAGGCGGGCGGGACGAGCTTCGAGTTCGAACGCGAAGCCGCCGGCCAGGCGCGTCTGTGGGAGGCGCGCCACCATGTGGGGTTCGCCATCCTGGCCCGCCATCCCGGAAAATCGCTGGTCGGCACCGACGTGTGTGTGCCGGTCTCCGAGCTTCCGGGGGCGATCCGGCACGCTCGCCGCCTGCTCGACGAACGTGGCCTCGAGGCGTCGGTGATCGCCCATGCCGGTGACGGCAACTACCACGTGACCTTCGCGATTGACCGTACGAACCCGGTCGAGGTGGGGCAGGTGCGGAGCATCTACGTCGAGCTGATCGATCACGCGCTGGCCCGGGGCGGGACCTGCAGCGGCGAGCACGGGATCGGGCTGGCGAAGATCGAGTTCCTGGAGCGCGAGCATGGAGACCTGATCCCGGCGATGCGGGCGATCAAGCAGGGGCTCGATCCCACCGGGATCCTCAACCCAGGAAAGATCCTGCGCGCGGTCTAACGGAGGGGCATCGCCACTGAGCGCGATCGAGCCGCTGGGCGCGACCGCGCGCGGTCAGTCAGCGCGAGGCGGCTCCCGTGCGCAGTTGGAGGTTCGCGTCCCAGTCGGCCCTGACGGCGGTGGTGATCCGGCAGTCGAGCACGAGCAACCCATCGAGCGCTGCCGCCCGCTCCCGGATCTCAGCCAGGTCAGCCAGAGATCGCACCACGATCCCGTCTCCGCCCACGGCGCGGGCCATGGCGACGAAATCGGGATTGTCGTAGCGGGCTTCGTTCTCGCGCAGTCCCCATTCGCGGAGGCTGTGGATCTCCGATCCGAACCCCCCGTCGTTGAGCACGACAAGGATCAGCCGCAGCCGGTGCCGAACGGCGGTGTCGAGATCGGCCAGGCCCATCATCAGATCGCCGTCGCCGAGCACGGCGACGGTCGGCACGTCGGGCCGGGCCACGGCGGCTCCGAGCGCCGCCCCGAGTCCACACCCGACTGAGCCGAAGTTCAGCGGATGGACAAAGTTGGACGGATGGGGAACCGAGAGGTACATGCACGGCCAGCCTTGACAATGGCCTCCGGCGGCGACCAGCGTCCGCGCGCGCGGCAGCACCGAGTCGAGCGCCAGGGTCAGGGTGCGGGGATCGAGAGCTCCATCCGTACTCACGTCCTCGAACTCGTCCTCGGGGCGCCAGGCGGCGAGGCGCTGGCGGACGGCGGCGCCCCGGTAGCCCGGCTGACGAAAGCCACGTCGCTCACACTCCTGACGCAGCAGGCGAGCGCTCACCGCGCCATCGCCGTGCAGCCCGAAGGCGACGGGCAGCATGGCTCCGATCGCCTCCGCGTCCACGTCGCACTGGATGACGGGAGCGTCAGGGGCGAACAGCTCGCCGCCCTCGGTCGTGAACGGATTCAGTCCAGCCCCGAACACCACGGCGCCGTCGGCGTCGGCGAGCAGCTCGAGCGTGAGCCGGGAGGCGAAACCACCCGCGATCCCGACCGAGTAGGGGTTGCCGTCAAAGAAGCTCTTGGCCAGCAGCGTGGTGGCCAGCAGCGCCCCGATCGTGTCCGCAAGCGCCTCCAGGTCGGCGCGAGCATCGGCCCACACGGCCCCACGCCCGGCCAGGATCACCGGCCGGCGGCAGCGCTCGAGGATGTCGATCGCCCGCGCGATCGCCGGCGCCGGCGGGACCAGCGGGGCCATCATGTCGCCCTCGCCGATCGCGGGACCCAACACGCATTCTGCGTCCTGCTGACCGAGCGGCGGCATGTTCACGCCGATCGGCGTGCGCTCGCTGCGAGCGCGGCGAAACGCGCCGGTGAGGGCGTCGCCGAGCGTCTCGGGCCCGTCGATGGCCTGCACCGGGACCCCCGCCGCTGCGAAGATCGGCTCCTGGTCAATCCACTGGAGATTGCCATCCACGCGCACGCTGTCGCCGGCGAGGACGATCATTGGGGTCCGAGCCTTCCGCGCGGTCACCAATGCGGTCAGGGTGTTCGTCAGCCCAGGCCCCTGAGTCACCGTGCAGACCCCCACCTGCCCGGACACGCGCGCGTACGCGTCGGCCATCAACATCGCGTTCGCCTCGTGGCGCGCCGCCACGAATGGGATGCCCAGTTCACCGGCCAGGTGAGGAATCACCTTGATATTGCCGTGTCCCATCAGCCCGAACACATGGGCCACTCGCTCTCTGGCGAGCACCTCGCCGATCGCCTCGCTCACCCGCATCGGTTGTCCTGCCTCACTGCTCATGGCGCCAGGATCGTCTCCGATCGCGACGACACCGCCGTCTGGACGCGCCTGCCCGGCGCCCGCGGCCCGCGGCCGGGCACAAACATCGCGATCACGCAGGCTCCCAATGACCCGGCGGCGCACAGCCAGAAGGCAATCACGAATCCACGCTCGGCCGGAAGCCGGAGCGGACCTGAGATGTGCTGCGCGACGATCGTGGCGCAGATCTGGATCCCCACCGCCCCGCCGACGACGCGCGCGATCGTGTTGATCGCCGTGGCGGCCCCCGTCTGGGCGTGCGGAACCGCCTGGACGATCAGGTTCGGCATCGCGGCGAAGGCCAGGCCCAAGCCAATTCCGATCAGCGTCATGCCGGCGTAGACATGCCAATGGATCGTGTGCGAGGCCGCAATCAGGACAAACCCGCAGGCGCCAAAGGCGCCTCCGAGGACCAGCGGCGGCTTGGAGCCGACCGCCCGCTCGATCCTTCCGGCTAACGGCCCGATCAGCGCCATCATGACCGTCGCGGGCAACAGGAAGACGCCAGCGGCGATCACCGACGCCCCATAGCCATAGCCGGTCACGTGCGGCTGCTCGACGAATTGAGGCACGATCGAGAAACCCGCGAACATCCCGAAGCCAAACAGCGCGGCGGCGAGGTTGGTTCGCCACACGGCCGTGAGCGCCATCGTGCGCATATCGATCAGCGGCTCGCGGGTCGCCAGCTCCACGCGAATCCACACCAGCAGGATCAGGAGCCCGCCCGCCAGCAGGCCGAGTGTCTTGGGCGAGCCCCAACGCCACACCGTCGCCTCGCTGATGGCGAGCAGCGTGGCGAGCAGTCCGGCGGCCATCAGGACGCCGCCGCGCCAGTCCACAGAGCCCCCGGGCCGCAGTGGCGATTCAGGGATCCAGCGCGCCGCCGCCACCGCCACCGTCACCGTGGCGGCGAACGGGAACCAGAACAGCCAGTGATAGGAAAAGACCTCGAGGATGTAGCCGGACAGCACAACGCCCGCTCCGGTTCCGATACCGACGCTGACCGAGATCACCCCGATCGCAGTGGCGACCCGTTCGCCGTCGAACTCGTCGCGGATGATCCCGTAGGCCAGCGGGAACACGCCGCTGGCCACGCCGGCGAGCAGCCTTCCAATCACCATCGGCGCGAGTGTTGTCGACAGCGCAGTCACCAGCGTGCCGGCCGCCACCGTGATGAAGAGGCACACGAGCGCCCGTTTCTTGCCGTACATGTCTCCGAGCCGCCCGACGATCGGCGTGGCCACGGCGCCGCTCAGCACGTACGCGGTCAACACCCACGTCACATCGATCTCGGACCCGTGCAAACCGCGGGCGAGCGTGCGCACCGCCGGCAGCAGCAGAGTTAAGAGCATCGTGTAGATGAGCCCCGCTGCGAACAGAATCGACAGCACCGTGCCGTAACTGCCGCGCGGCGCGTCGCGCGTCCGCACGGCATTTAGAATACCAAACGTTTGGTAGATTATTCCGGCTGGCCGTCACCTGGACGGCGGGCGCGATCGACGTCAGCCGGTGACGGTGATGTCGGGCAGCCCGCCGTGAATCTCGAGCACCTGGCCGGTCACAAAACCCGCCTCGAGCGAGCAGAAGTAGGCCACGGCGGCGGCGACGTCCTCGGGCTCGCCGGCGCGACCGACGGGAATCCGGGCGATGATCGCATCGCGCACCTCGGCGGGCATCCCGAGTTCCCGCTCTCCCGACCGCGCGGCGGTCATCCG
>Ga0302324_100029303_pt1 | contig 10437 bp, 7 predicted proteins | sample Palsa_T0_1_FD_201949 | JGI IMG/M metagenome (GOLD analysis project Ga0302324, IMG submission 201949) | Peat permafrost microbial communities from Stordalen Mire near Abisko, Sweden - Palsa_T0_1 | ecosystem: Environmental > Terrestrial > Soil > Palsa > Peat permafrost | place: Sweden: Abisko... | reverse complement strand
AGACTAAGGTTCATCTTCGTCTGTGCAATTTCCTCGCCCGTAATCGCACGCATCTTTTCGCCCACCGCCAGCTCCGTGGTCAACATCTCGGCGATCCCGATAGCCAGCCAAGCCGCCTCCGGGCGAGAGGTGGAATTCTTGAGGTTCAACACGGCAACCGTACGGCGCCGGCTCAGCGGCTTCGAGGCTGCTTCCTGCGGCGACCGACCGCGGAGATACAGGATTGCGACCAGACCGAGCATCAGCGCTAGGATGAGTCCGGCAACAGCCATCGCCGGCTTGATCTTCTCCGGCTTGATTCTGAACGGCGCAGAAATTGGACGGGCGGGAGCGGGGATGGCAACATGCGCGCTTCCGACCTGTGAGATCGGCATCGTCAGACGGTCGAGATCGACGCGCAGTTCCCGCGCCGATTGATAGCGCCGCTCCGGATCTTTGTCGAGGCACTTGAGAATTGCCAATTCCAATCCTGGCGAGATTTTAGGATTGATGGCGCTCACCGTTTCCGGAGGTTGGTTCAGGATAGAGTCGATCAAAAGAGGAACCTGCGACGACGGAAACGGACGCCGCCCGGTCGCCAGTTCATACAAAACCGCACCTGCCGACCAGATATCGGAGCGCTGGTCGGTGTGCTCACCCCGTAATTGCTCGGGCGACATGTAGGGCAAAGTGCCGGCGACTTTTCGACTTTCTGCGACGCTCGCGGTGGCGCCTAAGTCGAGGTCTTTTCGCACAAACTGCGCCAGCCCGAAATCCAACATCTTCAGCCGGTTGTCTTCGGTTAGGCGTAGATTTGCCGGCTTCAGATCGCGGTGGATGACGCCGTGGTCGTGGGCGCTGGCTAAACCGTCCGCCAGTTGAAAGCCCAGGCGCAGCACGTCTTTCTGAGGCAGTGGACCGTATCCAAGCCGGGAGTCGAGGGTAACTCCTCCCACGTATTCCATCACCAGAAAGTCCACACCTTCCTGGCTGCCGAATTCGTAGACCGTACCGATGTTGGGATGGTTCAGCTTGGCAACGGTCAGCGCCTCCCGGCGGAAGCGCTTGCGCGCGGCTTCGTCCTCAAGCATGCCGGGAGGCAGAACCTTGATGGCGACATCGCGCTCGAGTTGCTGGTCGGAAGCGCGGAAGACCATTCCCATTCCGCCGGCGCCGATCTGCTCGAGCACCAGGTAATGCCCCAGAAGTTTCCCGACAATGGATTTCTCCTGCCCCATTAGGCCCGCATATTAACCTCTGGGGAAAGGGTGGTCAACGCAAGTATTCCCGCGGAACTATGTCTGGGAGGATGTTAGGTGTGGCTGCAAACGAGTAGTAATGACAGAAAACAGAAGGACCGGCACGCAGATTGACCGAGCAAGAAAGCCCCGCTCGTTAGAGCGGGGCTTTCGATTCGTTGGAACAGTGATGACTAGAGGACTATGCCGACACTTAGCGCCTGCCGCCGTGTCCGCCGCCACTGTGACCACCGCCGCCGCTGTGTCCACCGCCGGAATGTCCAGCGCTGGCATGTCCGCCGCTAAAGTGTCCGCCGCCGTGCGAACCGCCGCCACCGTGCGAAGAGAATCCGCGCGACTCCCCACCGCGGCTGCCACTGAAACCACCAGCGCGCGGTGCACTTGACTCGCGTCCACCGAAAGCTCGCTCGCCGCCGGAGAAACCCCGGTTGCCGGCGTAGGCTCGGTTGCCTTCAGCGCCCCGGTTAAAGGCCGCTCCGCGATTGCCGCCGGCGAAGCCGCGCGACGCCCCCCCGTAGCCTCGCGATGCGCCCGCATAACCGCGACCTGCGCCTGAACCAAACCCGCGCCCATCGCGACCGGCAAATCGGCGCGCTCCGAATCCGCCATGCGCGGAAGAGAATCCTCGATAATTTCCGTGCACAAACGCAGCATGGTTATAAAACGCTCCGCCGCGGAAGGCATAAGGATGGCCACCGAAGAAGATTCCGCCGTGGAATCCCCATCCAATACCCCACCCATGCCATCCCCAGCCGAAGCCGAAGAACGGAAAGAGCGGGAAGCCAAAGCCGAACGAAATGCGCGGGCCGCCAAATCCCCACCACGGATAAAATCCAGGCCACAGGCCTACCGGATATCCGTAGACGTACGCCGGATTGTAAGCAGGCACATACACCACATCCGGATCAGCCGGCTGGATGTCTACATTCGGCCCCTGCTCGTACACGCGCTCTTGCGGCGTGCTCCGTAGATTGCCCGCGTCGTAAGCTTTGTGACGCATGTACTGGATCGCCTGCATCACGTCTTCCGGCTGGTTCTGATAGGCCGCGCCCAACTCAGAGGTCCACGACAAGTCCCTGTCCAGGTTCGCCAGCACTGTGGGAAATTGCACCAGAGCCTTTACGCTCGGATCCCAATCCTGCTGGTCTACTTCCGCGCCCAGATCCCGTCCCTTCAGGTCCGGGTTCTCCCGCACCATCCGGTCCGCCTCTACAACCTGCGTTGGATACCCTGACGCGGCCAGTATCTGCGCCACGAGCGCATCGGGATATAACGCAATCGGAGCCACCAGCGTATTCAACTGCTCCGGAGGCAACTGTGTGTACTGCCGTTGATCCGCTCCCATTGCAGGCAGAGGCGCCTGCGCCTGGTCTGGGTAAGTATTTTGATCTTGCGGCGATGGAGGCGCGACATTCGGAGGCGCGCCCTGGTCTTGCTCGTTATATTGCGGCGCATTGTATTGCGGCGCGTTAGATTGCGGCGCGGTCTGCTCGGGAGGCGGTCCTTGATTTATCGGAGCCTGATTCGCCGGAGCCTGATTCGCCTGAACGTTAACAGCCGCGGAGGGCTTGTCCATCGACTGGTCCTGCGCCCCCAAGGAAGCGGCAGTCCCAAGTGCCATCGCGCTCGTCAATACCGCGCTAAGAAGCGTTTTAGATAATTTAGTTTTCATGGTGTCCCCACATTTCCTGCTACTAGGTTGAACACCGGGGATGGAGGAGAGTTCCGTTGTTTTGATTAACTTACAGTGGTTGATTTCAGCCAGGCAGCGGTGGATTTCGGCCAACAAATGCGCTAGCGACAAGAAGGTACACTGTAGTTTTTCTAAGGGGGCTGTTGGACGGCAAGCCGGAGGCTATCCAGAAACGAGCGAACGACCTCTGGTTTGCAGAGACGCCGCATTGCTTCGCGCTGCGGAAATAGCGGAACCCACGGCTGGACGGCATTTGGCGTGTCCTAAATCGCAACAGTCGCGGCACGTCGTCTTGTTCCCCCCACAGTGGACCAGCCAACACGCGAGTTTCTGTTCAAAATCCTTGTCAGGCTGGCGGAATCCGCAATTCTGGGCTTCTAGCGCAGAATATGGCACATCATAACCGTAAGCCGTTGATAAATACTGGCGGAAGCGAGTGGGGGTCGAACCCACCGGTGACGGGGTGACCCGCCGCCCGCCGGTTTTGAAGACCGGGGCAATCACCGGACTGCATGCGCTTCCATCCGCACAAAAGGCCACGGATCACATGGATCTCCGCGGATCGATGGGATCAGACCACAGCTTCAGACTAGCAGTTTCAGTCCATTCGATCCGCGATCATCCGTGAGATCCATGGCCAAGCCCTTCGCCCGATTCTACTTTGGCTGGGCCGTGGTTCGCAGATAGGGCTTTACGGTCTTGTAACCCGGGAACTTCTGCGCGGCTTCTTCGTTGGAAACCGCAGCGGTAATGATGACGTCGTCGCCCGGCTTCCAGTTCGCCGGAGTGGCGACTTTGTGTTTCGCGGTCAGCTGCATAGACTCGATCACGCGCAGAATCTCGTCGAAGTTGCGGCCAGTGGTCATGGGATAGCTGAGTTGCAGCTTGATCTTTTTATCGGGACCGACCACAAATACCGTGCGCACGGTGGCGTTATCCGCTGGAGTTCGTCCCTCGGAGGTGTTGCCGCTGGCGGCCGGCAACATGCCATAGAGTTTAGCGATGGTGAGTTGCGGGTCGCCGATCATCGGGTAATTCACCTTGTGGCCCTGCGTCTCTTCAATGTCAGCCGCCCACTTGCTGTGGCTGGTGACCGGGTCAACGCTCAGGCCGATGATCTTGACGTTGCGCTTGGCGAATTCCGGTTGCAGTCCCGCCATGGCGCCGAGTTCGGTGGTGCACACCGGGGTAAAGTCTTTGGGATGTGAGAATAAAATGGCCCAGCCGTCGCCGATCCATTCATGGAAGTGGATTGTCCCTTGCGTGGTTTCGGCGGTGAAATCGGGGGCGGTGTCGTTGATGCGGGGAATGCTGTGGACTTCGTTTTCAGTCGCGGTCGTCATGAAATCCCTCCTTTGTCAATTATATAGCTATAGATTGTCGGACAGCTGACCCTCGAAGGCTCGGTGTGGAGAAAGAGCCTCCGAAAAACAAAACCCACCCGCATTATTGGGTGGGTTGGAAAGAAATTTGCCTGATTCCTTACCCACACGCTGGCGCCGGGCGACAACAAGCCTTGGCGGTCACGGTCGTAGGACGAATCATCTTGCTAGCATAGAAGCGCGAACCGCCACTGTCAAACGCGCGGCTTCGTCATTTTAAAGCGTTTAACGACAAAACAATATGCCATAACTCCCGTTGTGATGCCTCGTGACGAGGTGACTCCAGCTTTCAGTCCTGGCGCCAATTTTCTGCATCGCCTTCACATCGCGAGCATCTTTTGTTCTCTGTCCGGTTCTCTGTCCGGGCGGTACGCCGTTCTCGGGGATATTCATGGCCAAACAACAGCGTCGGTTGGCGATGGCGCAGTGGGATGTATTTTCCTCCCAGCCGCTTGAAGGAAATTCGCTCGCCGTGTTCTTCGACGGGCGCGGGTTGAGCGACGGCGAAATGCAGTCGATCGCGAAGGAGATGAATCTCTCGGAGACCACATTCATTCTGCCGCGCGACCTGGAGACGGAACGCGAACGCGGCGTGCGCGTGAGAATCTTCACCGTGCAGGAGGAGTTGCCATTCGCCGGACATCCCACGCTGGGTACGGCTTTCGCGCTGCGTGGTGCATCGCGGCATGAAAGTTCAGAGAAATCCGCAGAAATCCTTCTCGACCTGAACGTAGGAAAGGTTCCCGTACGGTTCGAAGACACTCCATCACAGCCCACCTTCGGCGAAATGACCCAGATCGATCCTGTGTTCGGAGTTCAGCACGAGCGCGAGGCAATGACTCAGGCTACGGGATTAAGAGTCGATGACTTCGATTCGTCACTGCCCATTGAAACCGTGTCGACAGGAATCCCTTACGTGGTCACTCCGCTGAAGTCTCTGGCGATAATTCAGAATCTCCGAGTCCAGTTGAGCCGGGTCGACGAGTATCTCGCAAAGACTGGAGGAAAGTTTCTCTACTTCGTAGCCCGCGAAACGGTCGACCCTGCGGCTCGATTGCACGCTCGCATGCTGTTCTACAACGGCGAAGATCCCGCCACCGGATCGGCCGCGGGTTGCGCCGCAGCATGGATGGCAGCGCACGGAGTCGCCCAGTCTGACGAACGCGTGCTCATCGAACAAGGTCTCGAGATGCAGCGCCCAAGCCGGATTTTTGTACGCGCAAAATGTCTCGACAATCCAAAAACGCCCGGACACGATAACCGCGTAGTTAACGTGCGTGTCGGTGGCCACGCGATTGAAGTGATGCGCGGCGAAGTTTTCCTCTAGCGCGCATGCTCCAAGCTGCCGAAAACACTGAGGTGCACTGGCGCGCAAGAAAATCAATGGCCAGAAAGTAGCATTAGCATCGTTGCCACTTTACAGCGAGCGTTCTTCCCGTTAGCATCCACTTCGCTCTGACATTCTTCATATTGAGAAAAGCTTCTGTCGGTTTTGTGACCCTCGGTTGTGGTCGCGCCCGGCGGAATGCGGAAGGCTGATGAAACCAAAGCGCACAATCCTGTGTGTGGACGATAACGAGCAATCTCTTTCCCATCGCAAAATCATGCTGGAGACGCGCGGCTACCGCGTGGCCAGTTTCTCCCGCGGAGAAGACGGGCTGGCGCGTTTTCTGGAAGGTGGAATCGACCTGGTCATCGCCGACATGGCCATGCCCGGCCTCGACGGCCCACAACTCATCGCCAAAATTAAAGACATGTCACCGCACACGCCCGCGATTCTTATTTCGAGCAAGGTCCGCATCTACGATCACGATTCCAAGGCCGACGTCTTTCTTGCCAAAGGCATGTACGCGCCCGTCGATCTGCTGGAGCGCATAAGGCTCCTGCTGGTGCGCAAGCGCGGTCCCAAGCGCATGCAGCAACGCTCGCCGCACCTTCCAAATCAAATCGGCGCCGCGTAGAAGCGGCTTCCGGTTCTCGCTTTCCGGAATCCCACCCTAAAACTACACCTTCCGAGTGCCGAAAGCCGGGAGCCGGGCGCCGCCCTTCGTGTAAGATTCAAGCAACCCATGGGCGGAGCAACCAACGAAGCCGGTTTTATTCAAGCGAAGAATCTGCGGAAGACCTACCACGTCGGCAAAATTGAGGTCGAGGCCCTGCGCGGAATCTCGTTCAGCGTACAGAGGGGCGAATTCGTCAGCGTGGTTGGCCCCTCGGGCAGCGGCAAATCGACTCTCTTCTACCTTCTTGGCGGACTCACCAAGGCCGACGGCGGCAGCGTGGTGCTCGATGGCGACGACCTGGCCTCGCTCTCCGACTCTCAGCGCACCAACATGCGCAAACGCAAGATCGGATTCGTCTTTCAGAAATTCAATCTGCTGCCAACGCTAGACGCCCGCTCGAACATCATGATGGCGCAGGAAATTTCCGGCAACGGCGACCGCGATCCCGCCCACTTCAGCCGCATCACCGACCTGCTCGGCTTGACCAAGCGCCTGGCCCATCGCCCCTCCGAACTTTCCGGAGGCGAACAGCAGCGCGTTGCCCTGGCGCGGGCGCTCATCAACAAGCCGGTCGTTGTTCTCGCCGACGAGCCCACCGGGAATCTCGACTCCAAGAACTCCGACATCGTCCTCAGCATGCTGCGCAAATCGAATCAGGAGCTGGGTCAAACCGTCCTGATGATCACGCACAATCCCGAAGCCGCGAAGTACGGCGACCGCATCATCCACATGCGTGACGGTGAGATCGTCAGGCCGGAAGATGATCCGCAGTGGGTAGGTCGGTAAAAAAGAAAACCCGGAACTGTTGGTTCCGGGTCATCGTTCCGGGTGATCGATTGCGGATACCTAAGCTTCACGGCGTCACACTGAAGACAGCCCCAAGATTATCGGTGCCTCCGGCTTGAGTCGTGCCGTAGAGCAACCCGTTCTGGAGAATCAACCCGCCCAGGGGAGCACCTCCGTCACCCGGCGTTGTCCCAAAATCATGCAGCAGGACAAACGTCCAGACTCCTCCCGAGACGGCAGGTGCCTTCAGCTTGAAGACGGTGCCGGCACCGCCGTGTTGACTCTCCCCCCGGATCGTGGTGGTTCCGAACAGATCGTCGAGGGAGTCGCGCCACAGCGGACCAAAGGGCCTGGCACCGTCAGAAAGCCCCGTAAAGGAGTAAAGCGTAGACTTCTGCCAGGCTCCGCCCGCGACCGCCGGAGGTGAAAGCTCGTAGATCGTGCCGCAACTGCAGGTCTCGTCGGTTCCCCCGCTCGACGTCGTTCCGAAAAGATTGCCGGCAGCGTCGGCGATTAGCCCGCCCTGCGGAACTATGCCTTCGCTACTGGCGAAATTGTACAGAATGGTTTCGGTCCACAGTCCAGTGTGTGGGGTTAGCTGAAAAACGGTTCCGTAATTGTTAGTTCCCCCGGCCCGCGTCGTCCCATACATGCCACCACGCAAAAGCAGATCGGGACTCGGAACGAAGCCGTCATGGGCAACCACTCCAAAATTGTAAAGAACCCTCTCGGCCCACACCTGGTCAGACGTCTTCGGTTTGACCAACTCGAAGACCACGCCGCAAAGCGTGCAGGTTTTGACCTTGGGCCCGCCGGCTCCAGTCGTGCCGTAAAGATTGCCGGCCGCATCTATGCTTAATTTTCCGGCCGGCGAATACCCTTTCAAAAAATTCGCCGGGAAAGTCCAGAGTATGGCCTCCGTCCACTCGCCCCCGGCCGTAGTTGGAGCGGTCAATTCGAAGATTGTCCCGGTTCCGGAGGGTCCGCCTTCTTGTGTAGTGCCGTACAAATTACCTTGCTTATCGAAAACAAGAGTGCCCGTCGGATACGTTCCGTCGGTGGAATCGTTCTGAAAGGTGTGCAGAACCTGCTCGGTCCAAGTGCCGCCTGCGGTGGCCGGAGGACTCAACTCAAATACCGCACCGTAGTTGGAACCACCGACTTCAGTCGTGCCATAAAGATTGCCGGCCGAATCAGCCACCAGGCTGGCTTGCGGCGAAGATCCATCGGGAGGGCCCTGGAGGCTGTAAACTACTTTCTCAGTCGTGGCGAAGGTATTCGCGGCAAGCAACGACACCCCGAGCAGGGACGTTGCGACCCGGCCAAGGTTAAGCGAGAACTTGAATCGGTACATTCGGATTTTCTCCTTCAGAGGAATCTTGCTGCCGGGCGACCGCATCCTGGAGCCGGAAAATAAAGGCGTTAAAAGAGTCAACCCGCACCACAACGTTCCGAACACGGCGAAATGAACCGCACTCCCGCCGAAAAAGTGTCCCCGCGTCCAACTACGGCACGACGCTGAACACGGTCCCGTAATCGTTGTAGTCGGGCGTGCCGCCGAATGTGGTGGTGCTGTAAAAAACGCCGTTGAACATCATCAGCGCTCCGGTTGGAAAGCTGCCGTCCGCTGCTGGGTAGCTGAAGTCATGCAGCACCGCCAGCGTCCAGGTGCCGCCCGCGGATGCAGGAGCTTTTAGCTTGAAGACGGTGCCGCCTCCCACGTCATTATTCTGTCTGTTCTTGATGCCGCCGGCACTGGCGGTGCCATAGAGGTCGCCAGCGCTATCCCGCCACAGCGTGGCCGAGGGATAAGCGCCGTCGCCGTGCGCCAGGAAATTGTAGAGGATCGTTTCCTGCCAGGCTCCGCCGGCGACCGTCGGCGGCGAAAGCTCGTAAATCGTTCCGCAGCCCGGCGGGCAGTTCAAGCTACCCCCATCAGCAGTGGCGCCATACAGATTCCCGGCCGGATCGAGAACCAATCCTCCCTCTGGACGCGAACTTTCGCTTCCGTCGAACCGGTAGAGAATGTTTTCCGTCCAGGTGCCGGGTTTGCGGACCAACTGAAATACGATGCCATTCTGCGATGTTCCGAAGCCGGAATGCGTGACTCCGTAAATCACACCGTTGCGATAGATGATGTCCGGACTAGGATAGAGCCCATCGTCGCTGGTCGTCGGCCCAAAGTTATAGAGCACAATGTGGGTCCATGCTCCACCTGTCGTTGCCGGTGCCTTCAACTCGAAAACCGTCCCACAATCGCACTTGCTTCCTCCGCTCTGCGTGGATCCATAAAGATTTCCGGCAGCGTCGAAAACCAGTTTGCCCTGCGGCCCATATCCCCGCGAAAGATCCGACGGAAAAACAAACAGAACCTTTTCCGTCCAGGCGCCACCCGCCGTTGCCGGCGGACTCAGCTTGAAAATCGTGCCCGGATTGTTCGCTCCACCAGCGAGCGTCGTGCCATAGAGATTTCCCTGTGCGTCGAAGGTCAGGGTCCCCATTGGCCTTTCCCCGTCGCGATTGCCACCCCGAAAACTGTAGAGGATGGTTTCGGTCCAGGCACCGCCAGTCGTGGTCGGGGGACTCAGTTCAAACACTGAGCCGCAACTGCAAGCGGCATTGGTGCCACCAAAGGCAGTTGTGCCGTAGAGGTTGCCCGCGGCGTCCGCCACCAATCCGGCATTCGGATTCACGCCATCCGAGGAGCCCTGGAAGCTATAAAGCAGCTTCTCGGTGGTGGCGAAAGCGCTGCTCACCAGAATCAATGCAGCCAAGGTGGTGAACAAAAATCGGGCGGGAGTGTGCAAGAATCGGCGAGGGTACATAGAGGATCCCTTCGGAGGAAATGCGGGTCGGAGCGGGGGAGAAACTAGATCGACCGCAATTTCCGATGCTTTGAGAAGCGCCCCATCATACCCCACTTTCGCCGGTTCGCCCCAGCCAGAGACATCTTTTAAGCGGCGGTTCACACACCCTGAGATGGAGGAACCCATGGCCACGTGCCCGATGGTATCCTACTGAAGACATTTCCGTGACGCCGATCCCGCGACGAGGGCTGTAAACCTTTCATGGCCGACCCAGTAATCTCTGACCAGATCAGTTCCACTTCCGAAACGCCCGCCACCCAACCTGCCGAAACCACCGAATCTTTCGGCGACATTCTCTCGCAATATCAGAAGAGCAGTTCGCGCAAGACCGAGGGCAGCCGGCAACTGCAGGCCACGGTGATTGCCCTCAATGCCGAGTCGGTGTTCTTCGACATTGGATACAAGTCGGAAGGGATTCTTCCGCTGGCAGCTTTGCAAGGCGAGACTCTGAAGCCCGGCGACAAGGCT
>Ga0302324_100029301_pt1 | contig 10437 bp, 9 predicted proteins | sample Palsa_T0_1_FD_201949 | JGI IMG/M metagenome (GOLD analysis project Ga0302324, IMG submission 201949) | Peat permafrost microbial communities from Stordalen Mire near Abisko, Sweden - Palsa_T0_1 | ecosystem: Environmental > Terrestrial > Soil > Palsa > Peat permafrost | place: Sweden: Abisko... | reverse complement strand
CAAACCGCAGGCCACCACCATGCTGCAAGCGTGCGCCCTGGCCGGCGTCGATGTCCCCCATTATTGTTATCATCCCAAGCTGCCTGTCGCCGGCAATTGCCGCATGTGCCTGGTGGAATTCGGCACTCCCATGCTGGGGCCGGACCGCAAACCGGTGCTCAATCCGGATGGCCAGCCCAAAATCGCCCGCTCCGTCCTGCCTTACGAACCGGGCACGCCGCGCGGCGCCATTGCCTGCGCCACGCCCATTTCTCCAGGCATGGAAATTTACCCGGCTTCGCCGGCCACGCGGCAAATGCGCGAGGCGGTGCTGGAATCGCTCTTGATCAATCATCCGCTGGATTGCCCGATCTGCGACCAGGCGGGCGAATGCAAGCTGCAGGAGTATTCGGTTGACTACGGGAATTCCGCCAGCCGTTTCGCCGAGGAGAAAGTCCACAAGCCCAAACACGTGGAACTGGGGCCGCGCATTGTGCTGGACGACGAACGGTGCATCCTGTGCTCGCGGTGCGTCCGTTTCTCGCGCGACATCGCGGGCGACGACGCCCTGGGCTTCACGCAACGCGGCAGCCACAGCACGCTGACCCGCTATCCGGGCAAATCGTTTGACAACAATTACACGCTCAACACCGTGGATATTTGCCCGGTGGGCGCGCTGACGTCGAAGGACTTTCGTTTCCAGATGCGAGTCTGGTTTCTCAAGGAGAGCAAAAGCCTCTGCACCAGTTGCGCCACCGGTTGCAACATCGTCATCGGCTCGCGCGAGGACAAGGTCTATCGCTACGAGCCGCGCCAAAACGACGCGGTCAACTCCTGCTGGATGTGCGATTACGGGCGGCTGAATTACAAATGGATCAACCGCGAAGACCGGTTGACGCGCCTTCAAGGCTCCAAGCTGGGAGGCGCGCGGCCCAGCGCCACTTGGCCGGGCGCATTGGCCGCCGTTGGCGAGATTCTCCGCCAGATACGGCCCGGCGCCGCGGCCGTCATCGCCTCCGCGCGCCAGACCAACGAGGAACTTTATCTCTTGAAAAAGCTCGCGGCCAAGCTCGGGGCGCTGACGGATTCCGTCCCCCGGTTGGCGGAGGGCGACAAGCTGCTCTTGCACGCGGACCGAAATCCCAACGCCACCGGCGCCCGGCTGATCGGGTTTGCCGGGCAGCCCCTCGGCTCGAATTTGCCCAAGATCGCCGCCGACATCGCCGCCGGCGCCATCAAGACGCTGATCGTTTTTGGTGAAGATGTGACCAAGGTTGGTTTGGACGAGAATCTGCTCTCCAAGCTCGACACCCTCATCGTGAGTGACATCCTGCCCAACAAGACGACGGCCCTGGCGCACTACCTCTTGCCCGGATGCGCCCACGCGGAAAAGCGCGGCAGCTTCGTCAACGCCAAGGGCCGCGTGCAGCGTTTCATGCAGAACATCCAGCCCAAAGGCGACGCGCGACCGGAGTGGGAATTTTTGCACGAACTGACCTCCCATGTGACCGGGGCAAACGGTTTTTCCAGCATCGAGGGCCTCTTCAACCAAATGGCGGCGGAGGTGCCCGCCTTCCAAGGGCTGACTTGGGCGGCCTTGGGCGACTTGGGAGTGACGGTGCCAATTTGAACTGGAGCGAATAAAAATAATGGCCTGGTTTCACAATTTAAGCGCGACGGAGCAGTTCCTCCTCGTGAGCGCGATCAAGATCGTCGGTGTTTTTTGTGTGGTCATGCCGGCGGTGGCGTACTCGGTGTTGGCGGAGCGCAAAATTTCCGCCATGATCCAAGACAGGCTGGGACCCAATCGCGTGGGGCCGATGGGCCTCTGGCAGCCGCTGGCCGACGGCTTGAAGACATTCCTGAAGGAGGACTTCGTCCCGGCGCACGTGCGCAAGGCTTATTTCTGGCTGGCGCCGATGGTGTCGATGACGCCGGCGCTGCTGGTGCTGGCGGTGATCCCATTTGGTTCGAACCTGGGCGGGGAGCCAATGGTGATCGCGGACCTGAACGTGGGCATCCTTTACACCTTTGGCATCGTTTCGCTGGGCGTGTATGGGATTGTGCTGGCGGGCTACGCCTCCAACTCGAAGTATCCTTTTCTGGGCGGCATCCGCTCCAGCGCGCAGATGATCTCCTACGAAATCGCCATGGGCATGTCGGTCATTCCCGTTTTCCTGATCGTGGGCGATTTGAATCTGAGCAAGGTCATCGAATACCAATATAAGAACGGCTGGCTGATCCTTTACGCGCCGTTGTCCTTTGTGATTTTTGTCATTGCCGCCTTCGCCGAGACCAACCGGCTGCCTTTCGATCTGCCGGAGTCCGAACAGGAGCTGGTGGGCGGCTACCATACCGAGTACAGTTCGATGAAATTCGCGCTTTTCTTCATGGGCGAGTACGCCAACATGATCGCGGCCTCGGCCATGATGGTCACGTTATTCCTGGGCGGTTGGACGCTGCCGCTGCCCGGCTTGAACCGGCCGGCGGAGTCCATCCCGATGGGGGTGGTTCACATGGTTATTTTCATGGCCAAAGTGGCGGTGCTGATGGGACTCTTTATCTGGGTGCGCTGGATGTGGCCGCGCTTCCGCTATGATCAATTGATGGATTTGGGCTGGCGCCGGTTTTTGCCGCTGGCGCTGGCCAACATCCTGGCCACGGCCCTGTGCCTGTGGATGTGGGGCTGAAACTCTTGCTGGCATGATTGTCAAACGAACAAAATTAAATTTCTGGGAGCGGCTTTACCTGCCGGCGGTGGTGGCGGGCTTCCGCGTCACTTTGCGTCACTTCTTCAAGAAGAAGGTGACCATGCAATATCCGGAAGAGAAATGGAAGGTGCCCGAAGGCTATCGCGGCGCGCCCTATCTGGTCAAAGACCCCGAAGGCCGCACCAAATGTGTCTCCTGCCAGCTCTGCGAATTCATCTGTCCGCCCAAGGCCATCCGCATCACTCCGCCCGGCCCGGTCGCCGACCCCGCCGTCGGCAACGTGGAAAAAGCGCCGCACGAATTCAAGATCGACATGTTGCGGTGCATTTTTTGCGGCTTCTGCCAGGAAGTGTGCCCGGAAGAAGCCATTTTTCTGATGAAGGACTATTCCCTGACCGGGCTGACGCGGGAGGAGATGGTTTATGACAAGACCAAACTGCTGGCGCTGGGCGGCGTCCACCAGGACCAGATTTGGAAGTGGAAAAACAAATAGATGCAGGACAGCTTGTTCTATCTTTTCGCGGCGCTGACCCTCTTGTGCGGGGTGCTGGTCATCGCCAATCCGTTCACGCGCAATCCCATCACCAGCGCCATGTTTCTCGTCTTGACTATTGTCTCGCTGGCCGGTTTGTTCGTGCTGCTGCACGCCTTTTTCCTGGCGGCGGTGCAAATCCTGGTCTATGCCGGCGCGGTCATGGTGCTCTTTCTCTTCGTCATCATGCTGCTGGACCTCAAAGAGGAGGAAGGCCGGAAAATCAAAGCGGGCGCGGGCTTGGTGGGCTTGGCCGCCGCGGGCGGCATCGCTCTGGTGATGATGGCCGTCATCCGGCAATCCAACGTGGGGGTCGGACTCAAGGCGGCCAACGTCGAAGGTTCCACCGCGGCATTGGGCCAGAGGCTCTTCGCCGACTACGCGCTGCCCTTCGAATTGATTTCGCTGCTGCTGCTGGTGGCCATGATCGGAACGGTGCTCTTGAGCAAGAAGGACCTCAAATGACTCCGGTGGGCCTGCAACATTACCTGGTGGTCAGCGTGCTCTTGTTCTGCCTCGGCTTGCTGGGTGTGCTGGTGCGGCGCAACGTCCTGGTCATTTACATGTCGCTGGAATTGATGCTCAACGCCGCCAACCTGGCGCTGGTGGCCTTTTCGCGTTTCAACAACAATCTCGACGGCCAGGTCATCGTCTTCTTCATCATCACGGTGGCCGCGTCCGAGGTCGCGGTGGGTTTGGCGCTGATCGTCGCCCTCTACCGCCGCCGTCACACCACGCACGTGGAGGATTTGACCGCGCTGAAAAACTGACCCATGAACCAAACGCTCCCCTGGCTCATCCTGTTTCTGCCGCTGCTGGCCGTCGCGGGGATCACCCTTTTCCTGCAGCGCAAGCCCCGCCTCAGCGCCGCCCTTTCCATTGGCGCGGTCCTGGTTTCATTCCTCTTGAGCGTGACTTTGCTGGCCGCGTTCCTGCAAGGGCGCGCGCCCGACATTTCGCTCACCTGGTTGCAAGTCGGTTCTCTTCAGATCGAATTCGGCCTGCATATCGACGCCCTGAGCGTGCTCATGCTCCTGGTCGTCACCGGCGTCGGCTCAGTCATCCATATTTATTCGATCGGCTACATGCGCGACGATCCCGATTACGCGCGGTTTTTTGCCTGCCTGAGCCTTTTCGTCTTTTCCATGCTGGGGATAGTGGTTAGCAATAATTTTTTCCAAATGTTTGTCTTTTGGGAACTGGTCGGCCTGTGCAGCTATTTGCTCATCGGCTTCTGGTATCAACGCCCCTCGGCGGCGGACGCGGCCAAGAAGGCGTTCCTGACCAATCGCCTGGGCGACGTTGGTTTTCTCATCGGCATCGTCATGGCCTGGGCGGTGACCGGCACGCTCAGCTTCGCCGGCATGAAGGACCAATGGCCGCACGATCCCGCCGTGTACGGCACGACGGCGACAGTGATTGGACTGCTGATCTTTTGCGGAGCGGTCGGCAAGTCGGCCCAATTCCCCCTGCACGTCTGGCTGCCGGACGCCATGGAAGGCCCCACGCCCGTCAGCGCCTTGATTCATGCGGCCACGATGGTGGCGGCGGGCGTCTATATGCTGTGCCGGGTCTTTTTCATCTTTACTCAACCCGCCTTGCTCGTCGTGGCCTGGATTGGCGGCATCACCGCGCTGTTGTCAGCCCTGATTGCCGTGCAGCAGGATGACATCAAACGCATCCTGGCCTATTCGACGCTTTCGCAATTGGGTTACATGGTGATGGCGGTCGGCTTTAGCGCGCCGCCGGCGGCGCTGTTCCATTTGACCACGCACGCGTTTTTCAAGGCGCTGCTCTTTTTGGGCGCCGGCTCGGTCATCCACGCTTTGAGCGATGAACAAAATATCTGGCAAATGGGCCGGCTGCGGCACAAGATGCCCGTGACCTACTGGACTTTTCTGGCCGGCACCCTCGCGTTGTGCGGCCTGTGGCCTTTGAGCGGCTTTTTCAGCAAAGACGCCATCCTGGCCGCGGCCTTGGAGAGCAACAACAAGCCGCTCTTTGCCCTCGGCGTGCTGGTGGCCTTTCTGACCACGTTTTACATGTTCCGCCTCTTCTTTGTGGTCTTCCTCGGCAAGCCAAAATCGGACCGGGTGGAACACGCGCACGAGTCGCCGCGCGTCATGACCTATCCTCTGGTCTTTTTGGCGGCCGGCTCCGTGGTGGGAGGATTCTTCGGCGTCGAGCATTTCCTGGCTCCACAGTTTTTTCCCAATAAGGCGGTTCCAATTGTCCCTCCGCTGGAGCCGTGGGCGATGATTCCGGGATTGGCCGCCTTTTTCATCGGCCTGGGGGCGGCGTATTTTTGTTATGGCGGCGCGGACTCCGACCCGTTGCCTGGTAAAATGAAAGCGGTTTGCAGCCTCCTGCGGCACAAATTTTACTTTGACGAGATTTACGCCGGAGTGGTCAACGTTGCCCAGGACACCCCCGCCCGGGCCATCAATCTCAGCGACATGGGCCTCAAGCTGGTGGTCCGCCTGGCGCACGGCACGGTGGAAGGAACGGGCCGGGTCCTGCGCCTGGTGCAAACGGGCAACCTGCAGACCTACACCCTGCTGCTGGCCGCCGGCGCCGCGCTGGCGCTTTATTTCATATTGACGCGCTGAGTCATGTCACCCTTGACCCTCATTTTTGTTTTGCCGCTGCTGGGCGCGTTGGTCCTGGCCCTGATCCCGCGCAATTTCCGGTTTGCCATTCGCGGCCTGGCGCTGCTGGCGGCCTTGGTTTCGATGCTCATCGCGATCCATGCCTTTTGGAAATTCGACAGCGCGGTCTCTCCATCGGGCTTCGCATATGAATATCAGCACGACTGGGCGCCCGGCGCGGGCATCAGTTACCACGTGGGAGCGGACGGACTGAACCTGGGACTGATCCTGATGGGAGCGGTGGTGCTCTTTGCCGCCCTCTGCGTTTCCTGGCGCATCCACACGCGCGAGAAGGAGTATTACATTTTGCTGTTGTTGATGGGCGGAGGCATCCTGGGCGCTTTCGCCTCTCTGGATTTGTTCTTTTTCTACATCCTGCACGAATTGGCGTTGGTGCCGGCGTTCATCCTGATCGGCGTCTGGGGGGTGGGGAAAGACAAGAATTACGCGGCCTACCAGATCACCCTCTACCTGAGCCTGGGGGCGCTGCTGGTCCTGGCCGGTCTGCTGGCCGTCTATCTGCAAGTGCCCGACTCCTCCCGCACCTTCGACATCGTGGAACTGACGCGCTACTTCAAGGCGCACCCCATGCCGCCGGGGGCCGCGCACTGGATTTTTCCCTTGCTCTTGATCGGTTTCGGCATCCTGGTTTCGCTCTATCCCTTCCACACTTGGGCGCCGCTTGGGTACGGGACGGCTCCGACGGGCGCGGCCATGGTTCATGCCGGCGTGCTTAAAAAATTCGGCCTCTACGGCCTGCTCCGCGTCGCGCTGCCGCTGATGCCGGTCGAGGCGCAGCATTGGGCTTCAATCATCGCCGTGCTCGGCTTGGGCAACGTCGTGCTCTGCGGCGCGGTGGCCATGCGCCAGCGCGACCTCAACATGCTGCTGGGCAATTCGAGCGTCGCCCACGTCGGTTTTGCCTTTTTGGGCATCGCCAGCATGAGTGTGATTGGTTTGACCGGTGCGGTGGTGGTGATGGTGGCGCACGGCTTCCTGGCCGCCCTGAATTACGCCCTGAGCGGCTATCTGCGGGAAGAACTCAAGACGTTGGACATGGACCAAATGGGCGGGTTGCTCCGGCGGCTGCCTTTCATCGGCACCGTGATGATCATGGCGATGATGGCCGGGTGCGGCTTGCCTGGTTTCGCCGGATTTTTTGGCGAAGCCCTGGTGTTCTTTGGCAATTGGGCCAGCTCCAAGGCGGTGACGGTGCTGGCGATTTGGGGCGCCTTGATCATCGCCGGCGTCTATATGCTCCGCGCCATTCGTTCCATCTGGCACGGAGACAAGCCGTGCCCCAGCGTTGCCGACGCCATCAGTCCCTGGCGCAGGCTGCCTTACGTATTGCTGCTGGCGGGCTTGATGGTCTTTGGCTGTTTCCCGCGGCTCTTGACCGACGACATTAAGACCAGCGTCACACCGGTGGCGCGCCTGGTAGGCAAGGAAATCGCCGGTGATGCTCCAGTGCCAGAAAGGCCGCACGGATGAATCTGGGCATGCTCTCATCGGAACTGGCCGTCATCGGTTTGGCGCTGGCGGTCCTGCTCATCGATCTCTGGACGCCGCGCCAATTCCGGCATCGGCTCGGCTACCTGGCGGCCGCCGGGCTGCTGGTCATCCTGATCGCCAGCCTCTGTTGCGCCTCCACGAGCGCGCCGCCCGCCACCGGCTTCAGCGGAATGTTCATTCAGGACGGCCTGGCCTTGTTCTTCAAACGGATTTTCCTGGCCACCGGCGTGATGATTGTACTGATGGGAGTGGAGTTTCGCGACCACATCCCCGTGGGCCTGGGCGAATTTTTCTCCATCAACCTCATGGCGCTGGCCGGGATGATGTTCGCCGCCTCGGCCAATGATTTCGTCATGGTCTATGTGGCCATGGAGATGATTTCCGTGAGCTTTTACGTCCTGGTCAGCTTTCAGCGCTCGCGGTCGAACTCGCTGGAGGCGGGTGTCAAATATCTGATTTTGAGCGCTCTCTCGTCGGGCCTGCTGGTATTCGGCATCGCCCTGATTTTTGGGATCAGCGGCGGGACCAATTTTTCCTTGGTGGCCGGCGAAGGGACCCGCTTGGCGCAGAACAAAGTCTTTTGTCTGGGCGCGTTGCTGGTGCTGCTGGGGCTGGCCTTCAAGATCTCCGCCATCCCGATGCAGATGTGGGCGCCCGACGTGTATCAAGGCGCGCCGACGCCGGTGACGGCCTTCCTGGCCATCGGCTCCAAGGCGGCGGGTTTCGTTCTGGTGCTGCGGGTCTTGTTTGTGGCCGCGCCGGCCCTCTCGCTGCAGTGGGGCAAGCTTTTGACCTGGGCCGCGGCGCTGACCATTCTCTACGGCAACCTGTGCGCCATCCCGCAACGCAGCCTCAAGCGCCTGCTGGGTTATTCGAGCATTGCCAACTCCGGTTATCTTTTGTTGGGCGTGGCGGCTCTCAACACCGCCGGCTCCGTCGCCGTGCTCTATTATCTGGCCGGTTACGCATTCACACTGGCGGTGATCTTCATCGTCCTATGCCTGGTCGCGCGCGAGAACGACGACATCGCCGTTCTGGCCGGATTGAACCGGCGCTCCCCGTTGCTGGCGCTGGCGTTGACGCTGGGCATCATTTCCCTGGCGGGCATTCCGCCGCTGGCCGGGTTTTTCGGAAAACTCCTCCTCTTCAAGGCCGTGCTGGAGCAAGCCGCCGTGCATCGGTCGTATTTGTGGCTGGCGCTGGTGGCCATCGCCGGCGTGGTCATTTCCTACTACTATTATTTTGGGGTGATTCGCGCCGTCTATTGGGGCGAAGAAGGGCCGGAGATGAAGCCCATTGCCGTCTCGGCTCCGCTGAAGCTTTCCGTGGGTGTCTGCATTGCCGCCATGTTCTACCTGGGCCTGGGTCCCGACGCGGTGCTGTCGGCGGCAAGGGAAGCCGTGGCGCGAGCCCTGCGGTTCTAAATCGCGCTTGTTTTGATCCGGTTCTTCCCGTACTGTTGCCGGAACGTAAATTTATGGCTGATATTGCAAACAAATATCCTGACAATGTCGCGGGCAAGTACTACGTGGACAACCAGTGCATCGACTGCGATCTTTGTCGCGAAACGGCGCCGGCCAATTTCACCCGCAACGAAGACGGCGGCTACTCCTTCGTCAAACAGCAACCCTCGTCTCCCGAAGAGGAAGCCCAATGCAAAGAGGCCAAGGAAGGCTGCCCGGTCGAAGCCATCGGGGACAACGGCGATCAGGCCTGAACCGGTCCGCGCCTAAACGGAAGCGGCGGCACATTCCAGGTGGATAAGCACGATTTCCGATTTCGTGCCCACTCGCATGGGCGGCCCCCAGGTGCCCGCGCCGCTGCTGGTCAGGACCAGGAGATTTCCCAGGCGGTTCAACCCGTAGGCGAAAGGGCCATGCACTTTATAAGCGACCCAAAACCACGGCCACATCTGGCCCCTGTGCGTGTGGCCGGAGACTTGCAGGGAAAGGCCCGCCGCTTCGGCCATCGCCAAATTGGCCGGCCGATGGGCTAACAGGATGCTGGGCTGCCGGCGATCGAGCGCGGCGTCTTGCAGAATCTTGCGCAGCCGCTCCGGTTCCTCCGCCTCGCTGTCATGCACGCCGACGATTTGCAATCCCTCCACCGTGACTTTTTCGTTGTTGAGCACGCGCAGCCCCGAGCGTTCGATGGCGGCGATATACTTGGCGCGATCACTGAATTCCTCGTGATTGCCGGTGACGAAATAGACCCCGCCCGGCGCGGTCAGAGCGCGGCACGGTTCCACCAGCCGGTCGTAATCCGCCTTCGGGCCGTCAAACACATCGCCGCAAACAAACACGGCGTAAGGCCGGAGTGACATTGCCTTGTTGACAACGCGGCGCATGAAGGCGGCGCCCCGGACATTGCCCAGATGCACATCGCTCATCAACACCACCTCGCGTCCCTGCCAAGCCGGGGGCAGATGGGGCAAGGGCACGCTCACGCGCGTGACCCGCAGCCAGGCGGCGTTGAGCATTCCGTAGCCGCAGGCCAGAACGGCCAGCCCGTAAAACACCGCCACGATGACCCGGCGGTCCAGGTCCCATCCCAAGACCTTCGCTATGGCGGCGGCGCACCAGCAGGCTGCCGCCGCGAAGAGGCACAAGTTCAACAGGCCCATCCAAACCGCGGAGACTCTGTAGCTTAGCCGCAGCCAGCCGCTGGAATAACGCATTCCCGCCAGCAGTGAGAGGATGAACGCGGCGGTCAGCGCGAATGCGACAAGGCGCCAAACCAGCAGGGCGGGCCTTCCCCAAAAATGGTCCCAGGTCGCGCACACCATCCAGGTGACCGAGAAAAGAATCGCCGAGACTACCGTCACGAAGGAAGAAATCCGCCTGCGTTCGCGGCGATGACCGCCGGGACTGGACTCCATGGGCTGGCTGGCTGAAGCCGGAGCGGCGCCGGAATTTCTATTTGTCACGGCGCCAAAGTCAATGGCTCGCCGAACGTCGCGGGCCCGGTGATGGCCAGGCCGTTGACCTTGGCGGCGTCGTTTTTGATGGTGGAGGAAACGAAGGCGCGACCGCCCGGCATGGCGCCCAGGTACATT
>Ga0302324_100029298_pt1 | contig 10438 bp, 6 predicted proteins | sample Palsa_T0_1_FD_201949 | JGI IMG/M metagenome (GOLD analysis project Ga0302324, IMG submission 201949) | Peat permafrost microbial communities from Stordalen Mire near Abisko, Sweden - Palsa_T0_1 | ecosystem: Environmental > Terrestrial > Soil > Palsa > Peat permafrost | place: Sweden: Abisko... | reverse complement strand
GTGGGGTAGAGCTGCAGCTGAGGTTTGTTCATCAGGCATCTGCGGTTCGACGTCGGCGTCCGGGACAAACACCAGACACTTTGCTGCTTCCCGTGGAGTCTGACAAGATAGTAGAGATGCCGACCGCCACCAGTGTTTTCGCCGAACGAATTGGCCGTATTGAGGTTTCCGCCACCATGGCGGTCACCGCGGAAGCTGCCAAACTGCGCTCCCAGGGCGCCCAACTGGTTGACTTCGGGGCCGGTGAGCCCCACTTCCCGACTCCGCGCCACATCAAGGACGCCGCGATCGCGGCCATCGAAAGCAATTTCACCCGCTATACAGTCGTCGCCGGGATCCCCGAGCTGCGCAAAGCCATCGTCCAGCGCCACTCTTGCGATTTTGGCTCCGATTACACGGCAGACGAGACCGTCTTCACTACCGGCGGTAAGCTAGCCCTTTTCAACGCCATCCAGGTGCTGGTGGACCACGGCGATGAGGTCATCCTGCCGGTCCCCTACTGGGTGTCGTTCAAGGACATCATTCAATATGCCGGAGGGAACGTCGTCTACCTGCCCACCGAGGAAGCGGAGAATTTCCGCATCACCGCGGACGCCATCGAGCGCGCGATTACCCCGCGAACCAAAGTTATTATTCTGAATTCCCCGTCGAATCCAGCCGGCTCCGTCGTCTCGCCCAGCGATCTGGAGCGCATCGTCAAGCTGGCCCACGATCGCGGCATCTTCCTGCTGCTCGATGAGTGCTACGTGTACCTGCAATATGCCGGCCGGCCCATTTCCGGAGGCTCTTTTGTTGAGGCTAAGAAGCATGTGATCGTGCTCGGTTCTCTCTCCAAGACCTATGCCATGACCGGGTGGCGCGCGGGCTTCGCGCTCGGTCCCAAGCCGGTGATCGCCGCCATGAGCAAGCTGCAAAGCCAGTCCACGTCCTCGACGGCGGCAATCGTGCAAAAAGCGGCCATAGCCGCACTCTCTGGGTCGCAGGAATGTGTCACCGAGATGCGGGCGGATTACCTCCAGCTGCGTGACCGCATCCTGGAGGGACTGCGGGCCATCCCCGGCATCACCTGCACCAAGCCGGAGGGTGCGTTTTATGTTTACCCCAATGTCTCGTCGTTCCTGGGCAAAGCGGGCGTAAAGAGCACAACGGAACTCGCCTCACGCCTGCTGCATGAGGCGCACGTGGTCACTGTTCCGGGTGAGGCCTTCGGCACCCAAGAACACATCCGCCTGTCGTACGCAGTGGCCCACAGCGATATCGAAGAAGGCCTGGTCAGAATGAAGAAGTTTTTCGCCAGTCTTTCGTAAAAGATGAAATCTCAAGTGGAATTTCGCCCCATTATCTTGGCCGGAGGCAGCGGGACACGGTTCTGGCCCAGAAGCCGGCGCTGGCGAGCCAAGCAACTGCTGGTGCTGGACGGTGCGCGCACCATGATCCAGAGCACGGTTGACCGGCTAGGCGAATTGGCCGCCGGCAAAGACCTTTGGGTCATTACCAACGATCTGCTTTCCGTAGCCATTTCGGAGCAGCTGCAATCCCTGCTGGGAGAGCAGATTATCTGCGAACCGGCAGCACGCAACACTGCTCCGGCGGCCGGCCTGGCGGCTTTCCTGATCGAGCGCACGGCGCCCGATGCCGTCCTGGGCGTCTTTCCCGCCGACCACGTGATTACCGATGACGCTACGTATCGGGCCACCATCGAGCAAGGCATCGCGCTGGCGGCGCAAGGGGAAAACATCGTAGTGATCGGCATAAAGCCGATTCGGCCGGAGACCGGCTACGGTTACATCGAGACGGGCGATACACTGCCGCACGGCGTGATGCGCGTCCGCCGCTTCACCGAAAAGCCCAACCGGGAGCGGGCGGAGGAGTTCGTACGCTCCGGTACCTACTTTTGGAACAGCGGCATCTTCTTGTGGACCGCGCGCACGCTGGCTAATGCCATCCGCGAACACCTGTCGGAAACCGCGCCCTTTCTGCAGCAGATCGCCGATGCCTATGGAACGCCGCAGTTCGAGCATGTGTTTCGCGAGCTTTATCCCGCGTGCGAAAACATCAGTATCGACTATGCCGTGCTCGAGCCCCGTTCCACCAAGGGGGAACACAACTCCAATATTTATTGCCTGCCCGCCGAGTTTGGCTGGAACGATCTCGGTTCCTGGGCCGCCCTATACGAACATCAACTGGGCCAGGGGAACGCTAAGGACGGCAACGTCACCGAAGCCAAGGGTATGCTGTCTATCGAGGCTCGTAACAATTACGTTTACAGCCCGGATAAATTCGTCGCCCTGGTGGGGGTCGATGACCTGGTGGTGGTGGAGACCGAAGACGCCATCCTGATCACCACCCGGGAGCGTTCGCAGGATGTGCGTAAGGTGGTCAGCGAGCTCTCCGGCGTGCACGACGAGCTGATTTGACGGATCAACCGGTCAAATTCGGGACCGACGGCTGGCGGGGAGTTCTCGGCGACGACTTCACGGTGGCCAACGTGCGGCTCGCGGCCGGCGCCATCGCCCACTATGTTATCCGGCACGAGGACGCGGCTCAGGGCCTCTGCATTGGGTACGACACCCGTTTCTTATCCCAGCGCTTCGCCCAGGTAGTCGCGGAAGTCGTCGTAGCCGCGGGCATCCCCGTATACCTGGCTGATCGCATCACCCCCACTCCGGCGCTTTCTTACGCGGTCAAGCATCTGCGTGCAGCGGGCGGCGTGATGATTACCTCCAGCCATAATGGCTACGAATGGAATGGGGTGAAATACAAAGCCAGCTATGGCGGATCGGGCAGCCCGGCCATCATGGCCAAGATCGAAGGTTACCTGGGCCAGGAATCGCCCACAGCCGCTTCCCGCGCTCCGATTACCGAGACTGATTTTCTCAGCCCTTATATCGAGGCGATTTCGGCCTTCGCCGATCTGCCGCGCATCGCCGCCACACGACAGAAATACGCTATCGACTGCATGTATGGCGCGGGGCGTGGCGTCCTCGCAGGCATCTTCGCCAGGATGGGAATCGAGCACGTCGAAATCCGGGCGGAATTGAACCCGCTGTTTCCCGGCATTCAGCCGGAGCCCATCCCGCCGCACATCCATGCACTCCAGATGACGGTGCTGGAGCAACGCTGCCAGGCCGGCTTTGCCACCGATGGTGACGCAGACCGCATCGGCGCCGTGGACGAGGAAGGGCGCTTTATCGACGCCAATAAGATCTACCCCTTGCTGCTTCAGTGGCTGCTCAAACGAAAACAGTGGCCAGGAGACGTGGCACGGGCCGTCAACGTCACCGGGATGGTCGATCGCATCGCGGCGCGCTACGGCCGCAGGGTCCACGAGCACGGCATCGGCTTCAAGCATGTGGCTCAGTTGATGCTGGAAAAGGACATCCTCATTGGCGGGGAGGAATCGGGCAGCATTGGCATTGGCAGGCATCTGCCGGAACGCGATGGGCTGCTCAACGCACTGCTGCTAGCCAACGTGATGGCAGAAGAAGGCCGGCCTCTGGGCGCCCTGGTGAGCGACCTGCAGCAGGAGTATGGCGAGCACCAATATGGCAGGCTGGATCTGCACATTCCGGAACAGACCAAGCGGGCGGCCATTCGCCGGGCAACGTCCGGGGTAAAGGAGTTCGCCGGATTGCCGGTTTTGCGAGTGGAAACACTCGACGGCATAAAGTTTTATCTCGACGATCCGAAAGCATTACCAGCGGAGAGCTGGCTGCTGCTGCGGGCCTCCGGCACCGAGCCGCTATTGCGCATCTACGCGGAGAGCGGCTCCCGGGAGGCGGTAGACGCTCTGCTCGAGGCAGGGCGCAATTTTGCTATGGGAGACGCGGCATGAAGGTAAGAACCAAGGGCCTGCTGTTTGATATGGATGGGGTGCTGATCAGCTCCCTGGGATCGGTGGAGCGAAGCTGGCAGACCTGGGCAGAGAGCAAAGGCCTGGACGCGCGGGAGACGATCAAGACTGCCCACGGCATGCGGGCTTTCGAAACGGTGCGCAAACTGATGCCGGATGGCGACCACGCGGCCGAGCTCAAAGTGGTTGAAGACCTGGAGATGGAAGACATCGCAGACCTTCAAGTGTTGGAGGGCGTGGTATCGATTCTTCAGTTGCTGCCGCAGAAGTATTGGACCATTGTCACCTCGGCCACGGAACGGCTGGCGCGCAGGCGGCTGGCGGTGGCCGGCATTCCGTTGCCGGCGCGCATTATTACCGCCGACATGGTGGCCAACGGCAAACCTCACCCTGAGCCCTATCGCAGGGGGGCTGAGATTCTCGGGCTGGCGACCGAGGACTGCCTCGTGATCGAGGATTCGACCTCGGGCGCAAAGGCTGGCCATGCTGCCGGCTGCAAAGTGCTGGCAACTACCTTTTCTCACACTCTCGACGAGCTCGCGGCGGCAGACTGGATCGTCGAATCGCTGGGAAAAGTAAAGATTACGATTCTGCCCGAGGACCAAGGCCTCGAACTGGAGTTCACATCGCTAAAATAGGGCGATGATTCATCAGAGCAGGAGAGGTTTTCTCAAGGTCGGCGGATTGGCCGCCATCGGCACCGCGCTGCCCGGAGAAAAAGCAGCATCCGAGGTCAGCCGCGAGGAAGCAGCAGTCCAGTCTCGCTCGGCCGTCGATTACGTCAATATCCTTCAGGGAGTAGATTCGACGTCGGAGTTCTCCCGCGGCGGAACGCTTCCGATCGCTGCTCTTCCCTTCGGGATGGCGCACTGGACCCTGCAATCGCATGCGGGAACGGCGTGGATGTTTCATCCCCGAGACCATCGCATCCAGGGTTTGCGCTGTACGCACCAGCTGAGCACTTGGCTGAATGACTACGGATACGCGACTTTCCTGCCGATCTGCGGGGACGTGAAACCGGAGGCCAACGCACGCTCCTCTTCTTATGACGTTGCGGCTGCCAAGCTCACTCCCTACTCGCTGGAGTTTTTTCTCCTGCGTTATCGTGCGCAGGTCGAGATGATCCCTACGGAACGATGCGGGCTGCTTACGGCATCGTTCGAGAAGACCCAAGCAGCGAAGGCGCCGGGGCTGATTATCGAGGTTCCGGAAACCGGAGGTTTCGAAAAGGACCAAAACAGGCGAACGATCCGTTTCACATCGACCGCCAACCAAGGCGGAGTTCCAAACAATTTTGCGACCTATTACGTCGTGCAGTTTCCTGATGGTTGGGAGAATTTCGAACAAAAGCAGATAGGCTCGAATTTGATCGGTACGGTCCGATTTCGTCCCGGCCAGGACATAACCGCACGGATTGGCACGTCTTTCATTTCGTTTGAACAGGCAGAGCTCAACTTGGCCAAGGAGCTGGGCAGCCTACCTGGTGCGTCTGTTCGCGCCAGTGCAGCAGCCGCATGGAACGACGCGCTGCAGCGGATTGAGATCGAAAGGGCATCCGATGATCAGTTGCGGCTGTTCTATTCGTGCATGTACCGCGTGCTGCTCTTTCCTCGAAGCTGGCATGAGCCTGATACCAACGGCGAGATGCACCACTTCAGCGCGTTCAACGGAAAAGTCACACCGGGCGTGATGTATGCGGATCACGGCTATTGGGATGTCTATCGCGCATGGTACCCGTTGATGACCATCCTTTTTCCGGAGCGGCTGGGTGAGATTCTTCAGGCGTGGGTGAATGCCTTCAAAGAAGGAGGGTGGCTTCCCCAGTTTCCCTGCCCCGGCTACCGCGCCTGTATGACAGGGAGCCTGATCGATTCGGTCTTTGGCGATGCTGCCGCCAAGGGCATTGGTGGCTTTGATCTTGAGCAGGCGTATGAAGGGCTCAAAAAGCATGCCACGATGCCGGGGGATCCAGCGAAAGGATACGGACGCAACGGCATCGAGCAGTACTTGAAACTACATTACGTCCCGGCCGACCAGGTCGAGCAGTCGGTCGCTGAGACCGTGGATGCGGCGTATGGCGACTTCTGTATTGCTCAAGTTGCGAAGAAGCTGGGTAAAGAGGGTGACGCAAGCGCTTTCTTGAAGAGATCCGAGAACTGGCGCAACGTTTTTGATTCTGAAGTAAAGTTTTTTCGCGGCAAGAACGCGGACGGTTCCTGGCTGGCGCCGTTTGATCCGTTCCAATGGGGAAGCCCCTTCGTGGAAGGATCGGCGTGGCAGCATCGCTGGGATGCTCCTCACGATGTATCGGGGCTAGTCGAAGCGATGGGCGGCAAGACCCGCTCGGCCGCGGTTTTGGAAGAGATGCTCCAGCTTCCACCGATCTTCGATGTCGGCGTGTACGGGAGCGAGATCCATGAAATGTCGGAGATGGCTGCGGTGCCGTTTGGGCAGTATGCACACTCCAATCAGCCGTCGCATCATCTGCTCTACTTATTTCCCTACGCCGGCCGCCCCGATCTAACGCAGTACTGGGTTCGAAAAGTCATGCAGGATCTCTACACGACGAATGCGTTTCCGGGGGATGAAGACACGGGTTCCATGTCTGCCTGGTTCGTGCTGAGCGCTTTGGGCTTCTATCCGGTCTGCCCGGGTAAGCCAGAGTACACCCTGGGAAGTCCGCTGTTCCGTCGAGCGACTTTGCATCTGCCCGGCCGAAAGACGTTTGTCATAGAAGCCTTGGCAAACGACGGTGACAAGGTGTTTGTCCGCAAGGTGACGCTCAACGGAGAACCTGTTTCCGGGTCGACGCTGCAACACTCGACCTTGATGAGCGGCGGTACGCTGCGATGCGAGATGACATCCAACCGCGCCGGCTAAACAAGGGCAACACGGGTCTGCACCGCGCGGCGCAGGGCCATCCGCGCCAGTAGCCGCGTCGAATCGAGCGTCGGCAGGGACGAATTGGTGTCATTCATGAGTAGCGGAATCTCGGTGCACCCCAGGACGACCGCGTCGCAGCCCTCGTCTTTCATGCGTCCGATTACCTGTTGAAAGGTTGCCACCGCTTCCGGTTTGCAGACTCCGTAAACCAGCTCCTCGAAGATGATGCGATTGATTTCTTCGCGCTCGGCGGGGTTGGGGCGCACATACTCGAGGTCGCGCGCTTGAAGCTTTTCGGGATATACCTCGCTCTCCACGAGGTAACGCGTTCCGGTCAAGCCCAGGCGCCGGAACCGGCGGCCCACGGCTTGCGCAGCGACGGCCTCGGCGATATGCAACCATCGCAGTGGCAACCTGGACTCGATAAAGGGGAGTGCCTGGTGAATCGTGTTGTCCGGGCAGATGAGAAAATCCGCTCCGATTTTAGCCAGCTTATTGGCGGAAGAAAGCATCAGCTCGCCCACTCCCTGCCAATCATCGCGGTCAATGCATTTCATGTACTCGGCCAGCGCGTGGGTGTGCATCGAGATCTCAGGATGATCGTGCGGGCCGAGCAGGTCTGCCCCTCCCTGGCAAATGGAGCGATAGCAAAGAGCGGCTCCTTCGGCGGAGCAGGCCACGATTCCGATATGCTGTGCCATGGCTTGATTCTAAGGTAGAAAAGATGCGTATTCGTACTGCCGCCATACTGCTGGCTTTGAGTTTTTTCTCCGCGGCCTTGCGCGCCGAGACGGGTGAGGCAGGTTGGCTTCGTTACGCCGCCCTGCCCCCACAGGCTGCCCAGCAATACAAGCAACTCCCTCACCACATCGTTTCCACCGGCCAGTCTGTCGTCAGCCACAGCGCGGCCAGTGAACTCGCCCGTGGACTGCACTCGGTGCTCGGGCAAAATCTGCAGATTTCGTCCACGCTTGGTGGGGAGGACGCATTCATTCTGGGCTCTACGGACGAGATTCGCCATCTTCTGTCCAGCTGGCAAGCTTCGGTGGTTCCTCCGGAAGGATTTTCGCTTTCGCGGTTTGCCGCGCAGGGCCACAACTATTGGGTGCTCGCCGGGGGCACGGACCGGGGCGAACTCTACGGCGTTTTCCACTTGCTGGAGCGTATCGCTCAACAAAAGCCGCTCGCGCCTGCCGCCGAAGGTCCTTCTTCACCGATTCGCTGGGTCAACCAGTGGGACAACTTCGATGGAAGCGTCGAGCGCGGCTATGCCGGGCGCAGCATTTTCTACGACAACGGCCACGTCCGGGCCGACCTTACCCGGGTTTCGGAGTATGGCCGGCTATTGGCCTCGGTTGGGCTCAACGGCGCTACCGTCAACAACGTCAACTCCAATTTGCATACGCTTGAGCCGGAGATGATCGGCGAACTGGCCCGGATCGCGGATGCGTTTCGTCCCTGGGGCGTGCGCATGTCCCTGTCGGTCGATCTTTCCAGTCCCCAAGTGGTGGGCCACCTGAAGACCTTCGATCCGTTGGACCCGGGGGTCGCCGCCTGGTGGCGGAAGAAGGTGGATGAGATTTACCAGGCTATCCCCGACTTTGCCGGCTTCGTGATCAAGGCCGATTCAGAGGGCCGTGTGGGCCCGTCGAAGTATGGCCGCACCCCCGCGCAGGCGGCTAATACTGTTGCCCGGGCGCTTCGGCCGCACGACGGCGTGGTGCTTTACCGTGGCTTTGTCTACAACAATCATCTCGACTGGAACGACCTCAAGGCGGACCGTGCTCGAGCCGGGTATGACAACTTCCGCGCTCTCGATGGGAAGTTCGATCGCAACGTGGTTATCCAGGTCAAGCATGGCCCCATCGACTTTCAGGTGCGGGAGCCGGTCTCTCCGCTGTTTGCCGCCCTTCGTCATACCAGCCAGGCGATTGAGCTGCAAATCACGCAGGAATACATCGGGCAACAGCGACACATGGTGTTCCTGGTCCCTATGTGGAAGGTCGCGCTCGACACCGACATGCGGGCGGAGAACCGGAGCACGCCGGTCAGCGAAATTATCGAAGGCAAGAGCTTTCACCAGCCGCTGGGTGGGTTTGTTGGGGTGGCCAACGTAGGGCTTGACGCTAACTGGCTGCATCACCCCATGGCCATGGCGAACCTTTACGGTTTCGGCAAGCTGGCCTGGAATCCTGAGCTCACGAGCAATGAGATTGTCGATTCGTGGACCCGGCTTACCTTCGGCAACGATCCCAAGGTGGTGTTTGTGGTCAACGGCCTGCAGGTGAACTCGTGGCGGGTTTATGAGCAATACACCGGCCCGCTGGGCATAGGGACACTTACCAATATTCTCGGGATCCATTACGGTCCCGGCATCGAGTCGGCTGAGCGCAATGGGTGGGGACAGTGGTTCCGTGCGGATAGCAAGGGCATCGGCATGGACCGGACGGTCGCCACCGGGACCGGCTACATCGGGCAGTACCCGCCGCAATTGGCCAAAATGTACGAGTCTCTGGAAACCTGCCCGGACAGTCTGCTGCTGTTCATGCACCACGTTCCGTACGACTACGTGCTGCATGACGGGAAGACGCTAGTGCAGTACGTCTACGACTCACATTATGAGGGTGCGGCGCTGGCCGCATCGTATGCGCCGCGTTGGAAGGCGCTGCGTGGTTTGATCGATGACCAGCGGTATTGGGAAACCTTGGCGCTGTTTGAATATCAAGCCGGCCACGCAGTGGTGTGGCGAGATGCGGTCACGGAGTGGTTCCAGCGGATCTCCGGGATTCGCGACAAGCTGGGGCGGGTCGGACATTATCCGAACCGTATGGAGGCCGAGTCGATGCAGGCTGACGGATACACCGCGGTGGACGTGACTCCCTGGGAGACCGGGTCGGGTGGCAAAGCGGTGGTCTGCAATCGCGCGGCGCCGTGTAGCCTAAGCACGAAACCCGGACGGCCGGATGGGACCTACTCCATTGAGGTGAGGTATTTCGATCTGCGTACGGGCAAGGCGCAATACGAGCTGCTGCTCAACGGGAAATCGCTGGCACACTGGACTGCGGATGCCACCTTGCCGCCGGCTGCGATCGATGCACATCTCAATGGCAGCACCAGCACCTTGTTCACGGTGTCTGGCGTTCGTTTGAAACCAAGCGACACAATTACGCTTCGCGGAACACCGGACCAGGGTGAACCAGCCCCGGTCGATTACATCGAAGTAGTAAGACAATAAGGACCATGAGCGTCCTTTTGAAGGGTACGGGTTGAACAGGCTGCGGAAAAACTCATGCTTTCTATCGGAAGTCCGCTGAACTGCAGGTCCCTCGACTTCGCTCCGGGATGACAAGTGGGGGGCGGCGTTTCCATTGGGGATCGGTTAGCGGGATCGAGAATACGACGGAGGCGCGATCATCGGGTTCTATCACTACAGCGCCGGCTCTGGACCCCCGGTGGGTTTTATTCGCGTGCCGTCGTTGCTCTAATGCTTGTTGGGCACTACACGGGCGCGCAGGCGGCGGATTACCGTCTCCGGAACCAGGCCCTCAACTGAGCCGCCCAACTCGAAGACGTTCTTGATGAGACGAGAGCTGACGTAGGAATACTTCTCGTCGGCCATCAGGAAAACTGTCTCTACCTGCGGGGCGAGCCGCCGGTTCATCAGCGCCATTTGCAGCTCGTACTCATAGTCGCTGATGGCGC
>Ga0302324_100029297_pt1 | contig 10438 bp, 10 predicted proteins | sample Palsa_T0_1_FD_201949 | JGI IMG/M metagenome (GOLD analysis project Ga0302324, IMG submission 201949) | Peat permafrost microbial communities from Stordalen Mire near Abisko, Sweden - Palsa_T0_1 | ecosystem: Environmental > Terrestrial > Soil > Palsa > Peat permafrost | place: Sweden: Abisko... | reverse complement strand
TTCAAATGTCTTAATTTTCGTAAGAAAAGGTGCCGGAAGTAATACTAACGTGCGGGTATGGCATTGTCAATCCGTCCAGCGAAGTTTGCGAAACTGCATCAATAAAAGCGGAAGTGATAAGTTTTTTAAAATATGCCCGCGCCGCCAGATGGATTGGCCGTGGAAATCAGGCCGCCGAATCCGTTTTATTTCACGCCGGATTTCTGTTTAAGTCAAGCCATGGACGCCGCCCTGCCGCCGCTCATGCCCAGCACGCTTTACCTCGTCGCCACGCCGATTGGTAATCTCGAGGACATCACGCTCCGCGCGCTCCGCGTTCTGCGCGAGTGCGACGTGGTCGCCGCCGAGGACACGCGGCATTCCGGGCAGTTGCTGAAACATTTCGGCGTCAGCAAACCGCTCTTGAGCTATTTCCAGTTCAACGAGGCCAAACGCAGCGAGGAAATCATCGAACGTCTCCGGCGTGGCGATAAAGTCGCGCTGGTCACGGACGCCGGCAGCCCGGGCATCAGCGATCCCGGCGAACGCGTCGTGAAAGCCGCCATCGCCGCCGGCTTTCGCGTCGAGGCCGTGGCCGGCCCGTGTGCGCTCGTTGCCGGACTCACGGCGAGCGGTTTGCCGACGGAGGAATTTCATTTCGTGGGTTTCCTGCCGCACAAATCCGGCCAGCGAAAAAATAAACTGGAATCGCTCAAAACCATTTCCGGCACATTGGTTTTCTACGAATCGCCGTATCGCATCGAAAAACTGCTGGGCGAGTTGAACGAGGCTTTTCCCGACCGGGACGTGGTGCTGGCGCGTGAGCTGACGAAAAAGTTCGAGGAATTTCTGCGCGGCAAGCCGGCGGCGCTCCTGGAGATCGCAAAGAAGCGCAACTTGAAAGGCGAGTTCGTGGTGCTGGTCGGCGGCGCGTGACCTCAGACAAACTTGCCCGGATTCAAAATGCCGTGCGGATCAAGCGCGTACTTCATGACGCGATGCAATTCGCGCGCTTCTTTGGAAACCGCCAGCGGCCACCAGCGTTTTTTCGCAAGGCCGATGCCGTGTTCGCCGGTGATCGCACCGTCGCACGCGAGCACCCAGCGGAACAAATCATCGAGGCACGCCCCGGCGCGCTTGACGCCGGCGGAATCGGTCGCATCAAACATGACGTTGACGTGAATGTTGCCATCGCCGGCGTGGCCGAAGCAGGCAAGCTGCAGGCCGTGCTTCTTCTGCAACGCGGCGGCGAACTTGAATAGTTGTTCCAGCTTGCCTCGCGGCACGACGATGTCCTGGTTCAGCTTTGTCAGGCCGGTGTCGCGCAGCGCGTAGGAAAATTCGCGGCGGATTTGCCACACCGCCTCGCATTGTTCGCTGCCGAAACCTCGTTCAACAAACAAGGGCTTTTGCTTACGGATAATCTTTTCCACGACCGGTATTTCGCCGCGCACGGAATTTTCCTGTCCGTCAAGTTCGACAATCAGATGCGCCTTGCAGCCGAGGAGCCGCTGGCTGCCGGTCCGTTTGGCGGCGGCGGCGAGCGTGAATTCATCCGCCAGCTCCGCTGCACACGGCAGAAAGCCGGCGGCGAAAATGGATTGAAGCGCACGCACCGCTGAATTCATTGAATTAAAGCCGACAGCGAGATTCGCGCGGAATGGCGGCAGTGGCAGCAGTTTCAATGTCGCCTCGGTAATGACACCAAGCAGTCCCTCCGAACCTACGAACAGCCGGTGCAAATCGAAGCCGGTTTTGTTTTTATGCGTGCGGCCGCCGAGCTTCACGATGTCGCCGTTGGCCAGAACGACTTCAAGGCCGAGGACGTAATCGCGCGTGACACCGTATTTGAGGCAGCGCGGGCCGCCGGCGTTGGTGGCGATGTTGCCGCCGAGGGAATTGCTGGCGCGGCTCGCGGGGTCGGGCGGATAAAAAAGTCTGCGGCCCTCGCATTTTTTCTGGAACGCCGCCGTGTTCACTGCCGGTTGGACGACGGCGACAAAATCCTTTGCGTTGATCTCCAGAATTGTTTTCATGCGTTCAGTCGAGAGCGCGATGCCGCCGCGAACCGGCACGCAACCGCCGACGTATCCGTGCCCTGCGCCGCGCGGCGTGACCGGGATTTTATTTTCGTTGGCGAAACGTAGAATTGCCGAAACTGATTTGGCGGAGCGGGGCAGGGCGACGGCGTCGGGCTGGTGGACGGCAAACCATTTGTCGCCGGCGTACTTGGCGAGCGTGGCGGGCTGGAGAAAAATTTCTCCGGGCAGAATTCTTTTAAGGCGGCGAAGCAGTTTTAACTTTGCCGGGGTCATTCGGCGGGCGCGGTTGGCGTTTCAAGAAATTCTTTGGCGTCAGCGGCTTCGGATTCGGGTACCTGGACGGAAACCGGCGAAAGGGCGTTGGTTGAACCGCCAAACATATTCGCTGCGTATTCGTTAACCACGATGGTATGAAAACCCGCAGCTTCAAGGCGCGAACGAATGAGTTCCGCTTCGTTCAAGTTCCAACCTTTGAAGATGGTGACGGGGCTCACTTGGTGAGGAAGGCGGTTTCGGTTTTGGTGGTCAAGACATTTAGCAGTTCCGCAAAGACGATGACGCCGGCGCCGGTCTGGAGCAGGCTTTGGACGATCACTTCCGCCTGCTGGCCGATGTGGGACTGGCCGTTGGTGACAACAACCATCGTGCCGTCGGGCAGGTAGCCGAGACCCTGGCTCTTGTCCTTGCCTTCGCGGACGATTTTCAAGCGCAGGATTTCGCCTGGCAGCAGGATCACCTTGAGGCACTTGGCCACTTCGTGGAGGTTGAGGCAGCTGACATGTTGCAGTTCGGCGACCCGCGCCAGATTGTAATCATTGGTGTAGAGCCGGGCGTTGAGATTACGCGCGAGGCGGACAAGCTTGGCGTCCACCTCCTTTTCCTCGGGAAAATCGCCGTCGTGGATGCGGACTTCGACGGTGGTGTTGCGCTGGATGCGGTTGAGCATTTCCAGGCCGCGCCGGCCGCGGGCACGCTTGATGGCGTCGGCGGAATCGGAGATTTGCTGAAGTTCCCTCAATACGAAACGCGGCACGACAATCAAGCCTTCAAGAAAGTGTGCTTCGATCAGGTCGGCGATGCGCCCGTCAATGATGACGCTGGTGTCAAGCAGGAGAAGATTGTCCGGCTTGTTTTGCGGCGAGAAACGGACATAGGGGATGATGAGCGAGAAATCCTCCTTGTTGCTCCGCACCGCGAGGATGATGCCGATGTAACCAAAGCTCAAAAATAGACCTAGCCGGATGAGCCAGCGCTGATCGGTCGCGGCGTTTTCAAAGAGGCCGGAGCGGTCAATGAGCAACGCGACGACTGTGCCGAGCAGCAGGCCAAACGTAATGGCGGAAAAGGCGCGCAGTGAAAATCCCTTCAGCATCTCATCAACCGCGATGAGCAGTCCGCCGAAACCGAAACCAATGGCCATGCCGATCAGCGAGGCGTGCTGCTCCCCCGTAAATTCCGGCCGCACCTGGCTGATGGCGTAGCCCCCCGTGGCACATAGACCAAGAAACAAAATGCGGATGGCCCAGAGTGGCGTCATTATTTAGTGATTTGAGTTGTGCACCGCAGCGGCATTGGTGGCCGGAGTCTTGTGCGCCCACAGGATGCCCCATAAACCGAGCCGGTTCAAGTTGCTTGTGGTCACGGACAGGTTGGCGGCGATGATTTGTGCATTGGTGGCCACTTGTTCGTTTTGCAGGAGCGTGCCGGCAAGCCCCCGGCCGGCCTGCAGATCTTCCATCAATTTTTTCAGGATTTCGGTGGAAGCCTCCACATTTTTTACGGCCGTGCCGATGGTTTCGCCGTTCGTGGCGAGCAAAATCCTGGCGGAACCGGACAAATCCGTCAGCTCCTGCGAAAAGGAAACGGCGTTGCTGACGGCCAAGCTGACCTGGCTGGCGTTCGTGGCGACCAACGTGTTGATATCATTGATGGTGCCAAGCGCCTGCTCGGAAAAGATACGGCTGTTGTTGATGGCGATGGCGAAATTCGTGAGTGTGTTTTCATTCAGCACCACGCGTTGCAGATCGCTGACCGAGGCGTCCAGCTTTTTGGCCGTCTCGTCAATGCGTTGGATGAAGCCCGCCGTCGAGCGCGCCACTTCCTGCAAGTTGAACGGCTCCTGGCACGGCACATCCGCACCATCTTGGAGCAGCGGCAGGCTGTTGGTGGTCGGAATCACGGAAACAAACTGGTCGCCGAGAAAACCCGCCTGTTCGATGACGAAGCGCGCGTCGTGATAGATCGGGTAGTCCTTGTAAATTTTCAACAGGATCGTCACGCTTTTGCCGTCGTCGGCGAGTTTCACGTCCGAAACGCTGCCGACCTCCACGCCCGCGAGCAAAACCCCGGCGCGTTCCTTGATGCCGCCGACGTTGACGGCATGCAGGCGCAATTCATAAGTGCCGCGAAACAGGCTCGTGCCCTTGCTGAACTGGATCAGCACGACCGCCAGCAGCACCAGCCCGACCAGCACAAACATCCCGACCTTGATTTCCAACCGTGATTTATCCATGGCTTAACATTCCTTCGCGTCCGCGACGCCGTCCACAAACTGCCGCACAATGCCGTCCGACGACGCAAAAAATTCCGCCGGCGCGGCGTTCGCGTAGATTTTCTTCTCGTGCAACATCATCACGCGCTGGCCGACGCGGCGCGCGGTGCGCATGTCGTGCGTAACCACAACCGTCGTGACCTTTAGATGCTCATGCACGCGCATCATCAACTTGTCAATGCTGTCGGACACAATCGGATCCAGCCCGGTCGTCGGCTCATCATAGAGCACGATTTGCGGCTCGTAAATGATTGCCCGCGCCAGCCCGACGCGCTTACGCATGCCGCCGGACAGCTCGGCCGGCTTTCGGTTTTCTGTGCCGGGCAAATCCACCATCTCCAAGGCCGCCGCCACGCGCCGGGCGATTGCACCCTCGGTCATAATTTTGTCGCGCCGGAAAGCGAATCCCACATTCTCCGCCACCGTCATCGAGTCGAACAGCGCCGCGCCTTGGAACACCATGCCGAACTTTTTCCGCACGCGCAGCAACTGGCGTTCGTTCAGCGGCCCGATGTTTTCGCCATCAATCAGGATCTCGCCGGAGTCCGGTTGCAGCAGGCCGACGAGGTGCTTGAGCAAAACGCTCTTGCCGCCACCGCTGCGCCCGATGATGACGACCGATTCGCCGTTTTCAATCCGAAGGCCGACGCCGTCCAGAACCTTGTTCGCGCCAAAACTTTTTTGCAGGTTGCGGACTTCGATCATAGCAGGCCCAGCAGTTTGCCCATGACCAGCGTGAGAAAAAAGTTTGTCACCAGGATTGTGATGGACGAATACACCACGGCCTCGGTCGTCGCCAGGCCGACGCCTTCCGCACCCAGCCCGCATGTCAGGCCCTTGTAACAGCCGATCAGCGCGATGATGCCGCCGAAAATAAACGCTTTCACCACGCCGATGACGATGTCGTCGTCGTGAGTGTATTTAAGCATGTTCGCCCACAGATAAACCGGTTCAATGCCGAGGATGTGGACGCAGACCAGATAACTTGAAAAAATCCCGACCACGATGGCTTCCGTCGCCAGCAACGGCAGCGTTATGTGAGCCGCGATGATTCTGGGCAGCACCAGATAATCCACCGGGTGCGTGGCCAGCGTCCGGAGCGCGTCAATCTGCTCCGTCACACGCATCGTGCCGATCTCGGCGGCGATGGACGCGCCCACGCGCCCGGCCACCATCAACGCCGTCAGCACTGGGCCGAGTTCATCGCACAACGAGACGCTCACGACCGCGAGCGTGGCCGTGTCCATCTTGACCTTGTGGAATTGAAAATACGTCTGTGCCCCCAGCACCATGCCCGTGAACCCGCCCGTGACCAGCACCACCATCTGCGACTTCACGCCGATCGAGTAAATCTGGTAGAGCAGGTCGCGCCAGGTGATTTTGAAAGCTAGCAGCGACAAAAATACATCCTTGACTAGGAAAGCAATCTGCCCCAGCTCCGAAAGCACATAATTGACCCGTTGGTTGACCGAAAAATTCATCGCCAGGCGGAAAATAGCAAAGCGCACCGCCGTTTGCCAGCGTTGGATTTGCGGGTTTGTGGCTGGCACGGGCTTGGAATTATGCTTAATTTTCGCGTGTGAAAAAAATCATCTGCCAGGCGGCGCTCGGCATTTTTCTGTCGCTGGTTTTGCTGGCCGTCACCGCTTGGTTGTTACCCCAGGATTTTTTGACCGTGGACAGCGGATCGGTGAAAGCCGACGTGATTATCGTCCTCGGCGGCGGCTTGCATGAACGGCCGTTGCGCGCGGCGGAATTGTTCAAGGAAAAGGCCGCGCCTCGCATCATCATCACCGGCGAGGGCGACGATGAAATTAACCGGCAGCTTTTGCTTCGTGCCGGTGTTCCCGCCGCGGCAATGCAAGTCGAAGGCAAATCACAGACAACACGGGAGAATGCTGAATTCACCACCAAGCTGCTACGCGTGGAAGAAATCCACAGCGCCATACTGGTCACGTCTTGGTATCACTCGCGCCGTGCGTTGAAAACCTTCGAACATTTTGCGCCGGAGATCAGATTTTATTCGCGCCCGTCGTATTTTGCCTTTGACCGCGCCGACTGGAAAAAGCTGGGCGTCAACAAGCGGATGTGGCTGGAGTTTTTGAAACTGCCCGGCTATTGGATTTGTTACGGTGTGAACCCCTTTTGAATAAACTTGCCCTGTCGGAACAGGTCGGGCATATTGACCATCCTTGATCGCGGGGTGGAGCAGCCCGGTAGCTCGTCAGGCTCATAACCTGAAGGTCGTTGGTTCAAATCCAGCCCCCGCAACCAATTTACGGCCATGAAACACTGATTTCATGGCCGTTTTTATTATGTTTTATGAGGTTTCTACCTTTCGGTCGCTTTTTCGTGAAACATGGCGAATTCCCTGAAACACCCCAAACAAAAACCAACACATCCACCAACACATTTTCCAACACACGGCCCAAGCGAAATCGTTCTGCGATTTTGAGGTTTTGTGTTCCACGAATTTGCAGATCATCGGTTGCTGGAAACCGATTTTATACAACGGTCAAATGACGCCGTGAATCCACGTTAGGAAGAGCCAACGTTTCGTTGGCCGGCGGCAATGGTCTCCAGGTCGGCACGACGGAGCCGGAAGCTACTGGGCATGGTCGGCCGAGTATAGCGCCGACCGCAAGCCCGGGCAGCGTAGCGAAGCATGTGCTGGTCACATCGTTCACAAGTCGTCCAAGATGGCGAATAATCGTCATAATTAATCAAAACTCGCCTTAAATGGCGAGTTGATTTCTTTAATATATTCGTCTTTAGTGACGATTTGATTGACATTCAGGCTCTAATTCGCCATAAATGACGTGTTATGAAAATAAGCAGACAAGCCACGGATGCGATGATTCTCGGTGAACTGGGTGGTCGGCTGGCCAAAATCCGGCTGGACCGCAATCTTACGCAAGCCCAATTGGCCACGCAGGCAGGCGTCTCGAAGCGTACGGTGGAGCGGCTGGAGTCCGGTGCCGTGGCCACCCAGTTGTCCGGCTTCATCCGGGTGTGCCGCGTGCTCGACGTCATCGAACGCTTCGATCTGCTCGTCCCGGAACCGGTGCCCAGCCCGGTCGAACAATTGAAACTGGCTGGACGAAAACGTCAGCGCGCTTCTGCCGTCAAACCGGCCAAGCCTCCGGCCAAAAAATGGCAATGGGGAGCTAAACAATGACCTTGGCCGAAGTTCAACTTTGGGGACGAACCATCGGAGCCGTCTCGCTGGAAGAGGGCAGTAGCTATGCGGCCTTCCAGTATGACCCGGCATTTGCCCAGAGCGGGATTGAAGTTTCGCCCATCACCATGCCCTTGAATGACCGGGTCTATGTCTTCCCGGATTTGCCGCAAAAGACGTTTCACGGGCTGCCCGGCCTGCTGGCCGATTCCTTGCCTGACAAATTTGGCAACGCCTTGATTGATGCGTGGCTGGCAACACAGGGCCGGACCTCCGAAAGTTTCAACGCAGTGGAGCGGCTGTGTTACACCGGTGCGCGCGGTATGGGTGCGCTTGAGTTTCTGCCGGCCATCGGACCGAAACCGCAGGCGGCGAAAAAGATTGAGATTGATGCCCTGGTCAAACTGGCGTCTGAAGTCTTAAGCCATCGCAAGAATTTAAAGACCACGTTTGCCAGCGCGAGCCGGAAGAACGCCCTGACCGAAATCCTGCGGGTCGGAACATCCGCCGGCGGCGCTCGGGCGAAGGCGGTCATTGCTTGGAACCGTGAAACCAATGAAGTTCGGTCAGGCCAGATTGAGGCCGGAAAGGCATTTGATTACTGGCTGCTGAAATTTGACGGGATCACCGGCAACAAGGACAAGGAGCTCAACGACCCCAAGGGTTACGGCGTGATTGAATACGCGTATTATTTGATGGCCAAGGCGGCCGGCATCACCATGAGTGAGTGCCGTTTGATGGAAGAAGGCGGGCGGCGTCATTTTATGACCAAGCGTTTTGACCGGTTGGACGGTGGTGAAAAATTGCACATGCAATCGCTGTGCGCGCTGGCGCATTTTGATTTCAATAGTGTTGGTGCCTATTCCTACGAACAGGCGTTTCTCGTCGTCCGCCAGTTGAATCTTCCAATGGCCGCAGTGGAGGAACAGTTCCGCCGGATGGTGTTCAACCTCATCGCCCGCAACCATGACGACCACGTCAAGAACATCGCTTTTCTGATGGACAAGGCCGGGCGCTGGTCGCTCGCGCCCGCTTTTGACGTGATTTACAGCTTCAACCCGGACGGCGACTGGACCGCCCGGCATCAGATGACGATGAATGGCAAGCGCGATGGATTCACGCTGTCGGACTTTCGCGCCTGTGCCAAGAGCGCTTTGATGAAACGTGGTCGGGCCGAGGCCATCGTTGAGGAAGTCCGCGCCTCCGTGGCGAAATGGCCGGACTATGCGGAGCAGGCAAACGTGATTAACGACTGGCGAAAAGAAATTCAAAACAACTTTCGATTGAATTTGCCGACATAAGACATTGGCGAACTCTCCACGTAGTTAACAACACCAACGGCGAGCTGGTCACGGTCAAGTCCATCCGTAATGGTGGTGAAATTGAACTGGCTGATGGCCGTGTGCTGGACAGCACTTTCCGTGAATTTCTGCCCGGCTAACCGGAGAAATACCGACAGGCAGGTCAGGCAGGTGTCTGAATTATTTTCTTGGGACGGCCAGGTTTACGGAAACTCAACCCCATTCGCTGACAAATTTTTTCGACGCGTTTCTGATCGCCGACTCTTTTTTCCGCCAAATATCTTAACCAATAACTCATGCAGTTGACGCACGGAATCCTTGTTTTCAATCAATCGCCAGAACATCAGCATGAACACATAAATTTCAAAATTTGGGTTGCCGATGTTGCCGACTTGAAATGTCTTGGGCATGCGCGAAAAACCATCTGGAAAACCTAAAAGAAAATCAGACATGTCTTGATAAGATTGATCAACGGAGGAAGTCAGGGCTATTTTTGCCTAGCAGCCTGTTGAACTATCGTGTTTTTGCGACTTGTTGCTCATGTGGCGCTTTGCCGTGAGCCAAGCAACACTGGCGGATTATTTCGTTCATCTGACGGTTGGGTTTTCATTAAGTCGACCGCCAGCGCCCATAATCCGAGGACTAACCGTTGCAAAAATGCGCCCACGGCGCTCCGGCCCATGGCCGCGCCTTGTTTGGGCGTTCCGACCCCGAAGAGTTGGCGCATGAGTTGGGAAAGATTGTAGCATGCCGCCGCCAGCTTGAAACGTTTCTGAAGATTTTGCCGACCGCGTAAGGTCGCCCGCCGCATCCCGCCGCAGTCCAAGATGTGTGCAAAGGCCCGCTCCAGATGTTGTCCCCGCTTGCGCAGCAATGCTTTGCCGTACTGGCTACGCGTGCTGCGGCCGGCTGCTTTGACCGCCCGTTGTTCGGCGGCCTCAAGTTTGTCGAGCCGGCGATTATTGATCGGATCACCCATCACCGTCTTGATATGTTCCTGCTGCAACGCCTGGAGTTGATCCACGCCATAATACCCTTTGTCGGCTGTCGCCGTTTGCACCGTCAACTGATTCAGCGCCGCACCCCGGGCCGCATTGATGTTTTGTTGCGCCTCCAAAATCGAAGTGGCGGCCGCCTGGTGGTCGGCTTGATCGCCCGGCAACAGCTCCGCTCCGACAATCGCGCCCGTGTCCAAATCCACCACGGTTTGCGGTTTATAAATCATATCCGTCGCCCCGTCCTTCTTGGGGCCAATCTTGGCATCGGGATCATCGGGATTCTCCCATTCCTGATTGCTCATCTTCTTGGGCCGCTGCCGATCAAACTTGCGCACCGCGGCGCTGTCCTGCGGATCAATGCCACTCGCGGCAGCCAGGCGCTTCACATA
>Ga0302324_100029294_pt1 | contig 10439 bp, 6 predicted proteins | sample Palsa_T0_1_FD_201949 | JGI IMG/M metagenome (GOLD analysis project Ga0302324, IMG submission 201949) | Peat permafrost microbial communities from Stordalen Mire near Abisko, Sweden - Palsa_T0_1 | ecosystem: Environmental > Terrestrial > Soil > Palsa > Peat permafrost | place: Sweden: Abisko... | reverse complement strand
AATGAAACCGCGGCCAATGTAACCGGGTCACCGGCCGTCACTTCGAAGAGTGCACTCGTCAGCAGGCGACTGGAAACGAAACTCGCAATCACGCCGATGGCCAATCCAAAGAGTGCCAGCATCAAGCCCTGTCGCATCACCATCCGGCGCACGTCTCCGGCTTGAGCGCCGAGGGCCATGCGAATGCCAACGTCGCGGGTGCGTTGAACGACGGAATTGGAGATTACGCCGTAGATGCCGACCGCGGAGAGGACGAGTGCCGCCACGGCAAACGCGGCGAGAAGGAACACGGTGGCGCGCTGGTCCGAAGTGGTGGCCGCCACGGTTGCCTCTAACGTGCCCACGTCGGCGAGTGGCACATTCGGATCAAGTTGCGTAATCTGCGCTCGAATTTCCCGTACGAGGGCAGTCGGGTTCGCTTTGGCGCGAACAGCGAGCATCATCGAACGGCCAAATTGTTGTGATTGCGGCATGTAGGTTTCCGGGCGCACCCCGGCACTTAGTCCGAAGTGACGCACGTCGCCCACGATGCCCACAATTTCATAATTCGTTTTTCCGTCGCTGAACCGGATCCAACGTCCAATCGGGTCCTCACCTGGCCAGAACTTAACAGCCATTTGTTGATTGATGAGGACTACTCCTGGCGTGTGTTCATCATCCTGTCTGCCAAATACCCGGCCTTTGAGCAAAGGTATTCCCATCACGTGGAAGTAGTCGCTTGTGGCGGTTTGCACATCTGTATAGTTCGCGTTGCCTTCCGGTCCAGGCTGCCCTTCAATGAGAAAACTCGACGTGGAAATGCTCCCGCTCATGGGCAAACTCGTAACCCCCCCAACGGACTCGACGCCTGGCAACGCTTTGACGCCAGCGAGCAATTGATCGTAAAATGCGCGAGTTTTTGGCGCTTCTGCATATCTTGCGCCGGACAGGTGAATACGCATGGTCAACACGTTGTCCGCGCGAAAACCTGGATTCACCTTCAACAATTGGCCGAGACTCTTGATTACCAGGCCGGCGCTTGCGAGGAGCACAAAGGCCAGGGCGATTTCTGCGACGACGAAACTACTGCGTAAGTTGCCTCGCCTGCCTCCAACGGTGCCTTTGCCGGAACTCTTGAGCGCGTCGTTAAGGTCGACCTTTGCCGAGTGTAGCGCGGGCGCGAGGCCAAAGATCAGTCCCGAGGCGAGAGAAATAGCCAGCGCAAAGCTGAGCACGGTGAAATTCACCTGTGCCGCCTGCAGGGGAATTTGTCCTGACGGTAAAAAACGTTGGAGCAAATTGACCCCCAACCAACCTAGACCAACCCCAAACACACCACCGCCAAGCGCCACCAACGCGCTCTCCGTCAGTAACTGGCAAATGATGCGTGCCCGGCCGGCGCCGAGGGCCGCACGAATTGTGATTTCACTGCCTCGCGCGGAGGCGCGAACTAGAAATAGGTTGGCCACATTTGCGCACGCGATCATTAGGAGAAGTGCGACCGCACCCATGAGAAGCCACACCGTGGACTGGGCATTCTCCACCAAATCCTCGTGCAGGCCTCGAACTTGGATGCCGAACCCTGTGTTCTCACTCGGAAACTGCTTTGCAAGGCGGTTGGCCACGGCGTTCAGCTCACCCGAAGCAGCTTCGATGGATACGCCAGGCTTCAATCGCCCAATGACTCTAAGGAACACCTTGCCGCGCCCGCTACGTGTTGCGTCCGTAGCCAGCGGTGTCCATACGTCACGCGTGCCATCGGATGATAGATAACGGTTCCCAGCAATGGATTGAAATCCCGAAGGCATGACCCCGACAATCGTGTAAGTGTCTCCGTCGAGAATGATCCGTTTGCCGACCGCGTCGCTGCTCCCATAGAAACGCCGTTGCCATAAGCCATAACTGATGATAACGACACGTTCCGCGTTTGCCTGGTCCTCAGCATCTGTGAACCAGCGACCCAGGACCGGGTTCACTCCAAGTAGGGGGAAAAACTCGGCGCTTACTCTCTGCGCCAGTACGCGCTCCGGCTCGCCGTCCCCGGCAAGGTTATAGGCGGCGCTGCTCATTCCCGCTAATTCATTAAGAACCGTATTCTGTGAGCACCAATCACAGAAGTTGGGGAACGAGGTGGCGCGAGCGTAACCCTTTTGATGCAATTCCATGAGTGAGACGAGTTGCTCCGGGTTGTGATAGGGGAGAGGTTTGAGCAACACCGCGTCGAACATACTAAAGATAGCTGTGCTCGCCCCGATGCCCAGAGCGAGGGTTAAAACGGCCACGGACGTAAAGCCCGAATTTTTGCGCAGCATCCGCGCGCCATACCGCAAATCCTGGAACAGCGTCTCCAGCAGAGGAAGACCGCGTTGATCGCGGCAGGCTTCCTTCACGGACTCCATCCCGCCAAATTTGATCATAGCCTGACGGCGCGCCTCTTCTGGCGTCATGCCTGATCGAATATTGTCTTCCGTGTGCATCTGGATGTGACTCTCCAACTCCTCTTGGAATTCACGATCCTTGCGGCACTGGTTGAACAAGCCGCCGAACCTCACTATCCACCCGCGAAGCCTTCTCATGCCAGCCCCTCCTTCGGACTCAGGAACCTCGCCAGGATCGAGGTCATCCGTTCCCAATCTTGCGTTTCCTTTTCGATCTGCTTCCTTCCGGCGCGGGTCAATTCATAATACTTGGCCTTCCGGTTGTTGTCCGAAACACCCCAGTGCGAGGCGATGTATCCTTCCTGTTCAAGCTTCAACAGCGCGGGATAGAGGGTGCCGTAATTAACCGTCAAGAGATTGGCGCTGGTCTGTTCAATCTGCCGAGCGATCCCATACCCATGCAATGAGCCGGTTTGTTCCAACGTTTTCAAGACCATCAAGGCCAAAGTTCCCTGCCAAACATCAGGTTTGCTGTTCATGGAAAACGACAATATCACACTCATATTGGAAAGCAATATGAAAATCGGAGTTTTTTTTCATGTGTCTTTTTCGCGAAGACACACAAGACTTCTGGTTTCGCGACCGTGCGCTAGAGGACGATCAAAGCTGCATTCAGTGGGTGCTGGTTTGTTCAATCTGCCGGGCGATCCCAAACCCATGCAACGAACTCGCCAATAGGGCCATAGAGCCACAACCACCGTCAACAGCGATATTCCGGCCAGTGCGGTTCATCGAAGCCGCGGACCGAGCACAAGACCAAATCACTCGCTTTCCACGAGCCGGAAGAACGTCGGAAAAGTATCGGGCCCCGCGCCGGAAGGAAGCAGATCGAAATTGTCTATCGACGCTCACATACATGATCCCAGCAACTTAAATCCCCCGGCCCGGCCGCGGGCCGGGGCGGCGTCATCAATTAATACCCATTGGAACTGGTCGTTTCCGACCATCGAATGAAGTCACGAAAAACCTCGTCCCAATGTCCGATTTGCTTCCCGGAGCCATCGATCCCGTTCAGGCCGTGGTGCCAGCCGACGCCCACTTTGAATGTTAAATTACGCTTCCCGAGACGGGTGAACTCAAGGGGAATGAGGTAACTCGATTCGACCGGCGCGTTCTCGTCGAGTGTGGCAACTTGGACGTAGAGAGGGATTTTGATCCGGACGAGGTTGTTGATCGGCGGTTCAGCGTAACTTGACCAGCGTTTGTGGGTGTACGAGTCTCCCCCCTCCTGCACGCTGGTGTCTTGTGGTGATGCGAAGATCTTGCGATAACTCTCAAACTGCCCGTCAATGTTATGTTCTGCTTCCGCGTCAGTGATGTGGCCGGACAGAAACTCCTTGCGTTCTGCGAACACAAAATCGAAATAGTCCGGGAGCGCGTTCCCGCACCAGAAGCCCAAATGAGTGATGCGGCGGTTCACCGTCCCCAGCTTCGCGGCGACCGAGGATCCTTCTGAATGTCCGTAAACCACAAGCCTCCGTGGGTTTTTCAGCACATGTCGGTAACAGAAGTTGATTACCTCGTCCGCCTGCCAAACGCGGTAATCCAAGGAGTTCTTTTGGAGGTAAATCGCCGGCGTGGGCCGGGCGATGGCTTCGTCAATAGCTCCCTCCAGTCCTCGTTTGGCGATCACCACGTACGCATAGTCTGGACCAAGCGTCTTGTAGTCATGGGGACCCCAAAAATACGAATGCATCTTCCCATCCTTCCGTTCAAATGAAAACGTTGGATCGGGGGTTGATCCGTTGAGAAATAGAACCATGTTTCTTACTGAAGCCTTTTCCGGCGAATGGACGTAGAACGTAATCCAGTCGTGCTTGACCAAGATTTGGTATTCGCGGAAGCCCTTGGAACTGACGACCGAAGTCGTGAGCCCGTCTTCGACGGGACGATGGGACGCATCGACGGGAGGCGATGCTTGGATCGTGGATACCAGAAGCATCATCGGCGCAATTACCATTGCAGAGCGCCAGAGGTTTCTTTGAATCGTTGTCATGGTTCTCATTGTCGTGATTCCAGAAGCGGCTTGATCGGTGGCGTCCAGACGAACCCGTTTTCGTTCCGCCTTTTGCGACTGCGGTTTTTGGCGGCGTCCCGATGTCGCACGGCGGCGCTGGTGATCAGGCGCAATCGCCGCGCACAAAATAGAGGATCGCATTCATCAGCACTCGGCGATTTACCGCCCCCATTGCCACGCTGGCGTGGTCGGAACAAGGATTTAAATGTCAATTTGCCACCCGCTGAGCATCGATGCGGTCTCCGCTTTGCCTCAAGATGACCTTTACAACCTGATTGTTTGCATTCCTTACGAAGGTCGCCTCCGCGTTACCGCCTGGGACGAAAAAGTTGCGATCTGATTTGGGGAACATCTCGAAGCGCGGGCGTCCCGTAATCTGCGCAAAAATGTGATTGGTTTCAGTGGTGACAGTCATGATTGCGCCTCCACCCAGTTCATATCTGCCAACAGCCAGGGCGGCGTCAGCGGGCGTGATCTCGACGACCTTTTGCGTTCCGTCATTGGGTAGTTCCGAACCCAGAACCCGGCGCGCAATTTCCCGGGCCAAAACCCACTGCTGAATATCCGGCGGATGCGGAGCGCAATTGAGCAAAACCACCACCGTCAGGTTGTAGTCCGGCAGGCGAAGCAGGTAAGAACCGAAGCCCCAGAGTTCGCCGCCGTGGCTGATTTCCCGCGCCCCATTCAGCCGGTCTCGAGTCCATCCGCAGGCATAGCCGACGTCCTCGGGATGAGTCGGATCGTCGAGTTTCAAAACCCCAATGGAGAAAGCCGTCTTCAGGCTGGCCTCCGACAAAACGCGATGGTTGAAAATCGCCTCGTTCCAAAGAAATAAATCATGCGCCGTGGAGTAAAGCTCCCCAGCCGTCGACACCTTGGACATGTCCCAATTCACCGCGCGAACCATCGTGTCGTTTGTGTAGGAATATCCAAATGCCTCGCTTGGCGGCGGCATTCCCGCGCGATAAACGCCGGTTTTTTTCATCCCCAGCGGATCGAAGAATGTTTTCCGCAAATACCCGCTGTAAGACTCACCAGAAACTTTTTCGACAATGTGTCCCAGCAACACGTAGCCGGAGTTGCAATACGAATACTTCTCACCCGGATTGAAATCGTAAGGTTCGTTCTTAAATGAAGAGATAAGCGCCTCCATCGAAATCGGCTCGGTCACATGCTCGTAAAATCCCGGTTCGTCCGTGTAATTGTGAATTCCCGAGGTGTGCGTCAGCAGATGTCGCAATGTCACCTCATCACCACGCGGCCAATCCGAAATAAACTTCGAAAGATGGTCATCAATGCTGAGTTTGCCGTCTTCGGCCAGTTTGAAAATGGCGGCCGAGGTGAATTGTTTCGTGATCGACCCAATCCGAAACCGCGTGTCATCTGTGGATGGTGTGTGCGATTCCACCTGCGCGTAGCCGTATCCTTTCTCAAAAATAATTCGGCCATCCCTTGCCACCAACACTTCGCCGCCGGGCCAGTTGCTTTGTACGACAATGCTGAAAAGCGGGTCAATTTTCGCCGCCAAATCTGCGGTTGGCTGCGCAGCCTCAGCAATGCCTAGCGCGAGCGTTAAAACGGCTACTAACGTAAAGCCCGAATTTTTGCGCAGCATCCGCCCGCCATACCGCAAATCCTGGAACAGCGTCTCCAGCAGAGGCAGACCACGTTGCTCTCGGTAGGCTTCCTTCGTGGACTCGATCCCTCCTAGTTGAATCATCGCCTGACGGCGTGCCTCTCCTAGCAGGCTGTTGAAAAACGAGAAAATCTTTGAACATATGGTTGACAGATGCGTCTGAGTAACATGCGTGGAACATCCCAAGTTCAACCGGACTTTCTCACCGTCGTTAATCTCAACGCCATCGTGCCGGCCGAGCATCCTCTGCGTGCCATCAAGCGCCGGGTGGACGCCGTGCTCAAAAAACTCTCGCCGCTGTTCGACCAGCTCTATGCCGGCGAAGGCCGGGCCAGCATTCCGCCCGAACAACTGCTCAAGGCCCGCGTCCTGTGCGCCCTCTACACCGTGCGCAGCGAGCGGCTGTTCTGCGAGCAACTCTCCTACAATCTGCTCTGGCTCTGGTTTCTGGATCGGGAGTTCAGCGAAGGCCGTTTCGACCATAGCGTCTTCGCCAAGAACTATGAGCGGGTGCTCTCGGCCGACGTGGCCAAACTCTTCTTCGCCGAAGTTTATGATCTTTCGCGCCAGGAAGGCTGGGCCAGCGACACGCACTTCACCGCCGACGGCACCCTCATTGAATCTTGGGCCAGCTTGAAGAGCTTCGTGCGCAAAGATGGCGGAGATGAGAAGAAGGTCCGGGACGCCAAGGACGATGATCCGGGCAACCCCACGATCAATTTCCACGGCGAAAAGCGCGGCAACGACACCCACCGCAGCACGACCGACGGACAAAGCGTGTTGTATAAGAAGGCCGCCGGCAAGGAAGCCAGGCTGTATTTCGGCGGGCACGTCCTGATGGAAAATCGCCACGGCCTCTGCGCCGACTTCACCATTCATAATCCCATTGCCCAAGGCGAGCCGGTCATGGCCTTGCAACAACTGGACGAGCACGTCCGGCTGCACGAAGGCACTTGTCCCAAAACGGTCGGTGCGGACAAGGGCTACCATCAGAAAGTGTTTGTGGCCGGTTGCCGGGAGCGGGCCGTGTCGCCCCATGTCTCCTGCAAGGAAGGAGTCCGTGTGGTGGGATTGGATAAACGCACCACCCGGAGTTTGGGTTGCCAGACCAGTTTGCGCATCCGCAAACGGGTGGAAGAAATATTTGGCTGGATCAAAACGGTGGGAGGGTTTCGCCGGACGCGATACTTGGGGATAGAACGAACTCAAGCCGTGGCCTACTTTATTGCCGGGAGCTATAACTTGTTGCGCATGGCGCGATTGGAAGCAGTCAGTGCGGGCTAAAAGGCGGGAACTTGGGCAAAAAGCCCGCCTGGAAACAGTCAATAATTTGGTTTGAGAGGCAATGAAACGGCGGCCAGGCCGCCTTTTAGCAGAATGGCCGCGCCGGTTATCGCCAATAAAATGCATGATGGAACAAAAATGGAAAAATCAGACGTTGTTCAACAGCCTGCTAGCGTCATGCCTGATCGAAGATTGTCTTCGATGTGCATCTGGATGTGGCTCTCCAATTCCTCTTGGAGTTCTCGATCCTTGCGCCCCTTGTTGAACAAGCCCGCAAATCTCACAAACCAGACGCGAAGCCTTCTCATGCGAGCTCCTCTTTAAACATGTAATCACAATCATCGATTTCGAGGCTGACAGCGGGCTGCGCATGGGTTGCGACTTCACCGGCGGGAAACTCCGTTTCGATGTCCTTGAGTTCGATTACTGAAATCGTTGTTTGCATGAACTGATTACATCTATTCGTATCGCAGCGCCTCCATCGGTTCGACTTGCGTCGCCCGGCGGGCGGGGAAATAGCAGGCAAGAGCGGCAACCCCAATGAACAACACAACCACGATTGCCAATGTGCGGAGATCAGCCGGCTCAACTCCAAAGAGCAGCGCGCGGAGAATCCACGTCGAGGCGAAAGCCGCGGCGACGCCAATGAGCACACCGAACGCGACTAATTTCAGCCCCTCCTTCAAGATTAAGCCAAAAATAGTTCGCCGCGGCGCGCCGACCGCCATCCGAATGGCCATTTCCTGGCGGCGCGAGGCAACGGTCAGGGAGAGCACGCCGTAAATTCCGATCAGTGCCAGGGCGCCGGCGACGATGGAGAAGCCCGTTAGCAAGCGCATGCTGAAAAGCTGCGGGGCAATCGAGTCGGCGCGGAGTTGCTCAATTGTCTTTACGTGTTGAATGACGATCGCCGGGTCGAGCGTCCGCAACATTTTTTGAAGGCTTGCGATTACCGGCCCCGGGTCTCCCGCCGTGCGCACGACGAGGCTCTTCAACCAACTCGTCACCTGCCAGTACGAAATATAGAATTCCGGCTCCGCTTGCCGCGTCAACGCCGCCTCGCGAGAATCCGCTGCCACGCCAACGATCTGGGCGTCGGAGAATGGACGCATGATTCCTCCCGGCCCGTTCCGAAACGCCATGCGGAACTTCTTTCCAACCGGGTCCGTATTCGGGAAGTAGCGGCGGGCCATGGCCTGGTTGATGACCGCCATGTAGGCGTTTGTCCTGGACTCCTCCTCGGTTGCCAGGTTGCGTCCGGCCACCAAAGGCAAGCCGACGGTGTCAAAATACTCGCGAGTTACGGAGCGAACGGGAATGGTGGTCTGATCTTTGAGTTTATCCGAACTAACGACACCCTCCATTTGGACGACGGCTGTCAAGACGTCGCCAGAGAGGGGCACGCCGTAAACCCAGGCCGCGCTCTTCACACCGGGCAGGGTCACGGCCTGCGCCAGCGCGCGTTCATGAAAGCCAAAGTAGTGCGGGAGCCAGTCCGTGCCGGGCGGTTGCGCGTCGCGGACCATGATAACGGTCATTGCGACGATTCGCTCAGTGTCGTAGCCGGAACGAATTTGAGCCAGGTTTGCGGCCGTGCGAATGAGAAGGCCCGCCCCGGCCAGCAAGACGAGCGTCAAGGCCGTTTGTGCTATCGCAATGCAGGCCAAAAGGCGTCGATCGCCCCTGCTGGCGCTGGCGGCCTGCCCCGATTTTGCCGTGGCCGCCGCGCCGAGGCGCGCTGCCCGAAGCGCGGGCGCGATTCCGGCAACGAGCGCCGCCAGCAACGCCGCCGCGAAACAAAAAGCGATCATCGGCCAGCCAACCGTGACGCGATCCAATCGAGGAATCGCGACCCCGGCCGCCGCCTTCAGCACTTTCACTGTGGCCGCCGCCAAACCGGCGCCGAGGATGCCGCCCGCGACGGCCAGGAGCATGGTTTCGACGACGCATTGGCGCGCGATCCGCCATCGTCCTGCCCCCAGCGCGCAACGTACGGCGTATTCCCGATGGCGCTGCAAACCGCGCGCCACCAAAAGTCCCGCGACGCTGCCGCAGGCGATGAGAAACACCAGGGCGACCGCGCCGGACAAGGGAACCAGAAGGCGCCTGGTTTCCGCGTTAACGCTGTCAATCAAAAGTTCAGCCTTGGGCGTGATTCCTTCAAACGTGGGGTCCGCGTGCGCGTGTCTGGCGGCGATTGCGGTCAGTTCGGCCTGGGCTGCGGCGAGACCGCTTCCCTCCCGCAAACGGCCAACGACGGACCAGTAGTTTGCCTTTGCACCAAACGCCTTGGGAGCGCCTGAGTTGGGACTCCACACGTCCACAGGCGCATTGGCGTCATATCCCGGCAGTCGTGACCCGAAGGCGGAGGGGAAGCCTCTCACACTCGGCGGCATCACGCCCACGACCGTCACCGGAGCTGTATCGAAGTTCCGGTGAATGACCTTGCCGACGATGTTTGTGTCCCTATGGAAACGCCGCTGCCAGACTTCGTAACCGAGGATTACCACGCTAGGTCCCGGCGCGTCGGTTGGAGGAAAATCTGAAGGCTCAAAGGCGCGGCCAATCAGTGGCTGAATACCCATCACATTGAAGAAATCCCGGGTCACGTTGATTCCGGACGCCGGTTCGACGCCGTCGGCCAGGATTATGAATTCCGGAAAGGGATTGTAGGCCGCCATGGCTGAGAACGACTTGGCCTGCCGCTGCCACTCCCACCATTGCGCCGCGGTCGTTCCGTTGGGATAAGGCTCCCCCGTCGCCTTCCCCGAGCTGATAAGGACAATTTGTTCGGGTTTGGGATACGGCGGCGATTTGAGCAGCACTCCCTGGACAATACTAAAGACTGAGGAGACCGAACCGATGCCCAGCGCCAGCGTGAGCAAGACAACCGTCGTAAAGCCGGGATTCTTGCGTAGTATCCGCGCCCCGAAGCGAACGTCCTGCCACAGTGTCTCCAGCACAGGAATACCGCGTTGCTCCCGGTAGGCTTCCTTCGTGGACTCCATCCCTCCCATCTGGATCATCGCCCGGCGGTGTGCCTCTTCCGGCGTCATGCCGGATCGCAGATTGTCTTCAATGTGCA
>Ga0302324_100029293_pt1 | contig 10439 bp, 9 predicted proteins | sample Palsa_T0_1_FD_201949 | JGI IMG/M metagenome (GOLD analysis project Ga0302324, IMG submission 201949) | Peat permafrost microbial communities from Stordalen Mire near Abisko, Sweden - Palsa_T0_1 | ecosystem: Environmental > Terrestrial > Soil > Palsa > Peat permafrost | place: Sweden: Abisko... | reverse complement strand
CACGGCGCGCGCGATCGCCGAGGAGATGGACGCGGTCGGCGGCGAGCTCAACGCCATGACCGACAAAGAGACGACGTGCTTCTACGCGCACGTCGTCGACCGGCATCTGCCGCGCGCGGTCGACGTGCTGGCCGACATGCTCCAGCACGCACTCTTCGCGGCCGACGACGTCCAGCGCGAGCGCCAGGTCGTGCTCGAAGAGATCCGGATGTACGACGACAGCCCGGCTGAGGTGCTCCACGACCGCTTCACGCGCGTGCTGTGGCGCGGCGCGAACCTGGGCGATCCGACGATCGGCTTCACCGAGACGGTCGGCGCGCTCGAGCGCGAGGACCTCGTCGCGTGGCACGCGTCGCGTTACGCGCCGGCGACCGTCTTCATCACCGCCGCCGGCAACCTCGAGCACGAGGCGGTCGTGGCGCTGGTCGGCGAGGCGTTCGGCGCGTTCGCCGGCCCGGCGCGGCCGCCGGCCTCCGAGCAGCCGCGCTTCACGCCGACGCTCGACGTCACGCTCGACGAGACCGAACAAGCCTACCTGATGCTCGGGACGCCGGGGCTCGCCTTGCGCGACGAACGGCGCTATGCGCTCTCGGTGCTCGACACGCTCCTCGGCGGCGGGATGTCGAGCCGGCTCTTCCAGAGCGTGCGCGAAGAACGCGGGCTGGCCTACGAGATCGCGACCTTCCAGCAGGGTTATCGTGAGGCCGGCCTGTTCGGGGTGAGCGCGGGCTGCACGCCCGAGCGCGCGCAGGAGTGCGTCGACGTCATCGTCGACGAGCTCGACCGGTTGCTCCAGGACGGCGTCCGGGCCGACGAGGTCGAGCGCGCCCGCGAGCACCTCAAGGGGAACCTGACCCTCGCGCTCGAGAGCACCTACAACCGGATGTCGCGCCTGGCGCGCAACCACATCGTGCACGGCCGGCAGATCTCCACCGAGGAGGTCGAGGAGCGCTTCGACGCGGTCGACGTGGCCGCGGTCGACGCGCTGGCGCGCGACTTGCTCGGGCCCGTCTCGCGCGGGCTGTGCGCGCTCGGGCCAGCCCCCGTGCGCGGGGTGCGATTGCGCGGCGCGGAGGCGGCGTGACCGGCATCTTGGTGCCGGATTTGTTCATCGCTGCGGGCCTGAACTTGGTGACCCAGGCGATCCAGATCGGCGCCTACGCGGCGCGCGTCGCCGGCGTGACGACCGGACGCATCGCGACCGCGATCTCGCTCTTCTCGTTGGTCGTCACCGCCAGCCGGCTCGCGAACCTGGTCGTGACGCCGGCGCTGGGCGGGCTGGCCGATCGCCCGGCGAACGCCGCGCTCGCCGCCGGCCGGACGACCCTCACGCCGCCGGCGCTGCACATCTTCGACACGCAACTGCGGATCATCGTCGGTTCGGGGACGGTCGGGATCGTCGTTGGCGCGATCCTGATGCCGGTCTTCATCGTGCTGTTCGTCCGCGGCGTGCGCGCCTTCGAGCGGGTCGGCTCGATCCCGGTCGCGCTGATGCGCCTACTCGACCCGCGCGTGCAGCTCGACCTGATCCGCGAGGTTCGCTTGCCGTCGTGGCGCGAGGCGCGCACGCTCCCCTTCCGGGCGATCCCGCGCCGGCTATTGATCGGCAACCTGATCATCATGACGGTCTACTCGATCGGCGTCGTCTCCGCGTACTACGCGAGCGTCCTCAACCTGCAGGCACGTGGGACGGCGATCGGCCTCTCAGGCCTCGTGAACGGGATCGGGACCGTCGCCTTCTCGCTCTTCGTCGACCCGACGTCGGCCTACATCGTCGACCAGACCGTCCGCGGCGAGCGCCCGACCAGCCACGTCCACGCGATGATCGTCACGCTGGTCGTGACGGCGTTCATCGGGACGCTCTTGGCCCAGATCATCCTCTACCCGGCCGCGGTCTACATCGCCGCGGCATCGCACCTCTTCGTTTCGAGCAAACACTGATGCGACGAACCCTTCGATACCTCACCCTGCTGCTGGCCTGTGCCGTGCTCCCGCTCGGGACGAGCGGTTGTGGGACCGGCGTCGCCCAATGGATCGTGCGAACGCGCAACCATCAGGGCGACGTCGCGCTCAGCCATCGGAACTACCCCGATGCGTCGGTGGCGTACCAGCTCGCGCTCAACATCGATCCGACCGACGCGCATGCGCGGGCCGGCCTGGCGACCGTGCAGCTGCGGCTGGCGCAGGTCTACTACGCCTCCTCGCGCTTCGACGACGCGATCGACGCGCTGGCGATCGCCGCGCATTACACGCCCTCCGACGACCGCATCGCCGGGATGCGCAACGAGATCGAGCAGGCCGAGCTCAAGCGCGACATCGTCGTCTCGAACTACCCGTCGTACGCCTACACGGGCGGCAGCCTGCGGCGCGGCTACATCGCGCTCGAAGCGCAAGACAAAGAGGTCCTGGGCGCCCTGCAGCGCTTCGACTACACCTACGACACCGCCGACCTGACCACCGCGCTGCGCCAGAGCGACGTCCTCGAGGAGGACCTGGCGCGTTTGCGCAGCAGGCTCGTCCAATACCGCCAGTTGGTCGAGTCCGGAGTCCCCGAGCAGGCCGGCGAGGAACTCGCCCCGCCGGCCAGCCTCTTACCCCTCCCTTAATCTAAGGAGAAGAGAGCCATGCTCAAACGGTCGACGTTCTTGACACTCTCGCTCGTCGGCGCTACGACGCGCGCCGTTTGGGCATCGGCAGTCGTCGCCGTCGAGTTCTAGGAGCGCATCGCCGCGAGCGCCGTCGAGGCGAGGCGCAGCGGCGAGGGGCTGGCGGTGAAGGCGAACATGCGACGGCCGACGACGTCGGCGCGGCGGTGGGTGACGAACCACGGCGGCGTCGGGAGCAGCGTCGGTTCGCCGTCGCCGAACGAGCGCGGGAAGGGTGCGAAGGGCGCGCGCACGACGGTCTTTTGCGGGCGGTCGAACAGGAACGCGTTGTGGACGACGCCGATCCCGCTGCCGACGTCGGCCGGCGCGTTCCCCGGATAGGCGCCCCAGGTCGCGGTCGGCAAGAGAAAGCCGACGCCGGGCCAGGTGTTGATCGCGACGCAGCCGTAGCGCAGCGCCGCGACGGCTTCGTCGAACGCCGGGCCGAGCGTGGTGATCGTGCGCGGGTGGATGAGGATGCTCGCGCCGAGCGTGCCGCGCAGATGCTCGTTGCAGAACGCAACCGCGTTGCGCAGGAACGTCGCGGGGTCGGCGCCGGGGAGCGCCGTCTGCGCCAGCACGGGCGCGAACAGCTCTTCGCGGAAGAGCGGCTCGTCGGTACTCGCATCGAGGCCGGTCACGAAAGCGCGCTCGGTGCGCGCGACGCCGGGGTAGTAGGTCGGGCGCGCCGGCGCCTGGCGCAGCGCCTCGCCGATGCGCTCGACGAAGCGTGGCGTCTGCGGCCATTCGGCCGGTACGACCAACACCTGTGCGGCGATGCAGTTCGCGCCGGCGTTGTGCAGCTTCATCGTGGCGACGTGCGCGGCTTGGAAGACCAGGTCGGGCGCGCTCCATGGACCCGGGACGACGATCACCGGCGTGACGTTGCCCAGCTCGCTGCTGACGGGCTTGGCCAAGAGCGGCGTCCCGTCGCGCTTGCGGGCCGCGCCCTCGGGGCCCGTCCCGAAGACGATCGCGTCGTGGGTGCGCTCGCCCCCGGTCAGGTGGACCGCGTCGATCGCCGGATGCGAGCAGAGGTACGCGCCGACGTCGGCGCCGCCGCCGACGATGCGCACGAAGCCCTCGTCGATCAGCGCGGCGAAGATGGTCTCGAAGACCGGCTGCAGGTACGCGTTGACGGGGTTCAGCTTGAGGATCGCGCTGCTGCCCTGTGCGTACAGCACCGTCAGCACGTCGAGTGGCGGGATGCTCGCGACGTTGCCGGCGCCGAGCACCAGCGTGACGCGGCCGGGCGGCTTCTCGCGCTTGTAGAAGCCCGCCGTGTGGTCGAGCAGCGTCTCGAGCGTGACGTCGGGTTCCATCCAGGTCTCGGCGCGCACGCCGCTGAGCAGCAGCCGGTCCGCCGGCTCGACCGGGAAGACGTCGACGACGACTTGGCCGCCGGCGCGCACGCGCGGCGGCCTGGGGAAGTGCGGTGCGCCATCTTGGGCGAGATCGCGCAGCGTCGCGGCCAGCGCGTCGATCGTCGCGAGCAGCGCGTACGGGCCGGAGAACCACTCCTCGCCGAGCAGCGGCGTCCCCGCGATCCCCTTCGCCTGCGCGCCGAGCGCGGCCCAGGTCGCCGCTTGTTCGATCGTGCGCGCGCGCAGAGCGCGCAGGTGCCGGATCTTGCCGGCGAAACCGAGCCGCGCCCAGCCCTCCGCGTGGTCGCGTACCGTCGCGACCTCACGGTCGAGGTCGCCGACGGTTACCGACACGGGTCGGGTGACGATCTCCATACCTGCCTCCAGTGCGCGAACGCGCCCGCCATCTCCCGGGTACGGAACGCGCGCCAGCGCTGCTCGGCGCCGGGCAGTACCTTCGCGGGGTCGGTCTCGTACACCGGCCACGCCGCGCTCGGATCGAGGACGGGGAAGCGGCTGAGCCAGCAGTACAGCTCGAGGTTCGTTTGCTCCAGGCGCGCGTGCTCGACCGCGACGAAGTAGCGCGCCCCTTTGCGGATCGCGCTCTCTTCGTCGAACGGGGTCCACAGCTGCGGGTCTTCCTCCCAGCCCTTGCGGTCGATCGTGTAGAGAATCGAGGGGTCGTAGTGCCCCATCACGATCAGCGCGCCGGGTGCGAGCGTCGCGTCGAGCTGCTTGGCGCGCGCGTAGTTGACACGGCTCCAGTTCCAGTACGGCGCGATCTCGCGGTAGCCGGCGCCCAGCGCGAGCAGCCAGATGAACGCGCCGATCCCGGCCAGCGTCGCGCGGCGTTGCGGCTGCGCGCCCCAGCGCTCGACCGTCCAGGCGGCGAGCCGGCCGGCGACCAGCGCCCCCAGCGGGAGCAGCGGGTAGAGGTAGTAGTCGACCTGCTCGACGGTCACCACGACGTAGGCATAGACGAGGCCGCCGGCGAGCCAGCCCCACACGAGTGCATCGCTGCGCGAGCGCAGCGGGACCGCGAAGCCGACGATCGCGAGCACGATCCCGACCGGGCCGAGCATCGTCGTCGCGAGCATGCGCAGCGCGTGGGCGAACGCGAGCGCCTTCGCGACGAACGCGGGCGGCGAGGTCAGCGCCGCGTGCAGCGAGGGCAGCACGTGCAGGCGCGTGATGCCGCTCGCCCAGTGCCACTCGGCGTGGGACGAGACGACGTTCTCGTAGAGCGCGAGCGGAACGAAGCCCGCCAGCGCGAGCGCCCACAGCTGCGGGCGTGCGAGCGCGCCGCGCCAGCCCAGCCGGGCGACGGCCGCGGCCGCCAGCGGGATCGCGCCGAACACCGCGACGGGCTTGGCGAGAAAGGCCAACGCGAGCAACAGCGCCGCCGGCCACCAGCCGCGCCACGAGCGCGCCTCGTCGTCGACGATCCAGCGCCCGCCGGCATACAGCGCCGCGGTGAGGAAGAAGACCATCGCCGTGTCCGGCATGAAGGTCCGGCTGTAGTACCACGCGCCGGGCAGCACCGCATAGAGTACCGCCGCCGCGATGCCTGCCAGCGCGGGGGGGGACCCAACGGGCTCCGCCCGGTGGGGGCGCGGAGCCGAAGGCGCAGCGCTTTGGAACTTCTCGGGGTCCCCACGCTGCGCAGCAGCGTGGGGTGTAAAGAGCCAGCGGCCGAACGGGGCGATCAGCACGATCGTTGCGACCCCGAAGGCGAGCGAGATCAGCCGGCCGACGATCTCGTGGACGCCGATCAGCTTGTAGACCGTCGCGGCCAGGAACGGGACGATCTGCAGCTCGAGCTCGACGTAGTTCGGCGGAGGTCCGTCGTAGTCGGTCTGCGGGAAGAGCGGGTTGTATTGCAGCTGCGCGAAGTTGCGGGCGATCGCGGCCGTGTCGCCTTGGCGCCAGCCCGGATGATCGAAGATCGGGTCGTGGATCCCCTTCAGGCGCAGCACGAGGCCGAGCAGCGCGACGAGCAGCGTCGCGCCCCAGAACAGACGCCGCGGAGTCACAAGGCCGCTCGGAACGTCCAGTACTTGTTGACGAAGAAGTTCACCACGATCGCGGCGCAGGTCGCGACGAACCAGGTCTTGTGGCCGTGGCCCAAGTACGGCGCGACCGCCGCCGAGATGAGCAGCGCCACGATCAGCGCCAGGACGGAGACGCTCAGGAACTGCAAGCCTTCCTTGCCGGCGTGGCCCGAGGAGCGAAACGTCCAGACGCGGTTGAGGAACCAGTTCGAGACGCCACCGGCGAGGAACCCGATCGAGTAGATCGTGTTGTACGGCCCGGCGGCGGCGTGGTTGGGGACGATCCGCTGCAGCAGGGTGAAGACGATCAGGTTCACCACGAAGCCCGACGCACCGACGATCCCGAACTTGACGAACTGGCGCACGCCGCGCCGGCGCGTCAGACGGTCGAAGAACGACGACTCCACCGTCACGCGACCCAGTACCAATCGGCGAACAGGACCGTGAACAACCCGAGCAGCGGCAGCGAGAAGGCGACGTACGCGTTGTTGATCGCCGGCCGCGCGCCCCACAGCGCGAGCAGCGCGAACATCGGGAACAGGACCAGCGCGAAGCGCGGCATGCTCAACAGGCTGCTGGTCGAGAGCGGGACCAGGATCGAGAGCGCCATGTACACGATGTAGGAGAGCCGCAGCCGCCGCAGCCCGGCGAACAGCACGCCCAGCATCAAGAGCGTGAAGGCCAGCTCGAGGATCTGGTTGGCGATCGTCTGTTGCGCGTGCGCGGTCTGGATCGTGTGCACCGTGTGCAGGATCGAGACCCACGGCCAGGCCAGATGGCGGTTCCAGTGGATCTGGACGTGGGAGAACAGCAACGGGTCACCGCTGAGGACCCACAGGTATCCCATGTACGTCGCTAGCCCCAACGGGACCAGGACCATCGCCAGCAGCGGCCGCACGACGTCCGACCAGGTGTAGCGCAGATACTCGCGGCCGCCTTCGCGGATCGCGAGCACCCACTCGATCGCCATCGGTGCGATCAGCAGGATCCCCTCGGAGCGCGTCAGGGCGGCGAAGAAGCCGAAGGCTCCGGCGACCAGCCAGCGCCGTTCGCGCAGATAGTAAAACGAGGCGACGGTCAGGAACAGGAACAGCGACTCGGTGTAAACGGCCGAGAAGAAGATCGCGGTCGGGAAGATCGAGACGTAGAACGTCGCGCGCTGGGCGACGTGGCGGTTGTACTCGTGCTCGATCAGCTTGTAGAGATAGAGCAGGGAGAGAAAACTCGCGGCGTTCGAGATGATCAGACCGGCCAGCAGGTGCGAGCCGATGAAGACGCCGACGATTCGAATCAGCAGCGGGTAGAGCGGGAAGAAGGCGGGTTCGGTCCCCGAGTAGCCGTGCTGCGCGATGCCCAGGTAGTGTTCGGCGTCCCAGCGGCCCCAGACCGCGAACAACGGATTCGTCGAGGCCGCGTAATGCGTGCCCGGACGCTGACCGATCACGACGGCGGCCAGCTCGGCGATCGCGATCAGCGGCAGCCGCGTGACCAGAAACGTCACCGCGACCTCGCGCACCGTGCGGTTGAAGCGCGCCGCGACCGCGATCTTGCCGAGGACCCAGAGGCCGATCGCCAGCACCGCCCAGCCTTCGGTTCCGTGGCCGCCGCTGGGCGGGAAGAGCATCCCCCACAACAGGACGAGTGCCGACCAGCAGAGCGCGTCGTAGCGCAAGGCGAGGATCTCGTCGACGTTGGTCCGGCGCGCGAAGTACCGCCCGTAGGCGAGCCAAGCGGCGAAGACCGCTACGACCCCGGCCGTCAAGGCCAAGAGGAGGGTCAGGTCGAGATAGGCGGCGTGATGGGGGGAACGCAGCGCGACCGCATACCAGGCGAAGAAGCCGACGCTGACCCCGGCGATGCCGACGGTGGCGACGGCGGGCCGGCCGACCGCCGCGACGAGCGCCGCCGGCTTCGTTCGGACGACATTCCCGACGACGGCGAAATCCACGGTCGCCCTCGTTTACCGCCGCCGCGGTCCCTTGCCTGCATGGTTCGCCACCCTGGGGCGAAAAATGGGGTCGAAAGCCAGGGGAGCGACCACTATTCCACATCGTTTCGATCTCATCGTCGTCGGCGCCGGCAGCGGCGGCTACGCGGCGGCGCGGACCGCGCGCGACTTAGGGGCAAACGTCGCGGTCGTCGACCGCGGTCCGCTCGGGGGCCTGTGTATCCTGCGCGGCTGCATGCCCTCGAAGACCTTGATCGCGACCGGCGATCTGTTGCACCAGATCCGCGAGTCGGCCGAGTTGGGGATCCGCGTCGGCGAGCCGGGACTCGACTACGCCGCGCTGCAGGCGCGCAAGCGCGAGCTGGTCCAAGACTGGGCCGACTATCGCATCGCCGGAATCGAGACGTTTCCGCTCTTCCACGGCGACGCGCGCTTCGAGTCCCCGACGACCCTGCGAGTCGGCGATGAGGTCCTCTACGCGCCGCGCTTCGTCGTCGCGACCGGGAGCGTCACTGCGCCGCCGGTGGTCCCGGGGTTGGTCGAGGCCGGCTACGTCGACAGCGACGCGGCGCTCGACCTCGTCGCGCCGCCGCGCTCGATCGTCGTGTTGGGCGGCGGCTACGTCGGCGCCGAGCTCGGACAGTTCTTCCATCGGGCCGGCGTCCCGACGACGTTCGTGATCCGCTCGCAACAGTTGCTGACCGGCGAAGACGCCGACGTCGGCCTGGGTCTGACCGAGTACTTCCGCGAGGAGGGGATGCGGGTCGAGTCTGGCGCGCAGGTCGAACGGATCAGCCTGCGCGACGGGCTCAAGGTCGTCCACTTCCGCCGCAACGGCGCCGAGGAGACGGTCGAGGCGCACGAGATCTTCCTCGCGCTCGGACGCGTCCCCAACGTCGAGGGGCTCGGGCTCGACGCCGCCGGAGTGACCTTCCACGCGCTGACCGGGATCGACGTCGACGAGACGTTGCGTACGTCGAACCCCGACATCTACGCGGTCGGCGACGTGACCGGGATGTATCCGCTCGTCCACGTCGCGATCCAGCAGGGTGAGATCGCGGGCCGCAACGCGGCGACCGGCGCGCACGAACGGGCCGACTACCGGCTGACCAAGACGCACACGATCTTCACCGACCCGCAAGTCGCCGTCGTCGGCGAGACCGAGCGCGCGCTCGAGCGCGCCGGGATCCCGTTCCTGAAGGCGACGTATCCGTTCAGCGAACACGGTAAGGCAGTCGCGCTCGGTCGGACCAAAGGCTTCGTGAAGATGCTGGCCGCGCCGGATGACGGGAAGATCCTCGGCGCCGCGATCCTCGGACCGGAGGCCTCGGACCTGATCGAGCCGCTGATCGTCGCGATGGCGTTCGGTGCGACGGTGCGCGACTACGCGCGCATCCCGCACCTCCACCCGACCCTGGTCGAGATCTTGACCTATCCCGCCGAGGAGCTGGTCGAGCGGATCGAAACCGTCCCGTCGCTCGCCGTCGCGACATGATCAAGGCGGCGCTGGTTCAGTTCAAGCCGCGCAAGGGCGAGGTCGAAGCGAACCTCGCGACGGTCGCCGAAGTCTTCGCGCAGCTCGCCGCCGATCCGCCGGCGCTGATCGTCTTCCCCGAGGCCGCGCTGACCGGCTACTTCCTCGAAGGAGCGGTCTACGAGCTGGCCTTCGAGGCCGACGTGCTGGCGGCGCGCATCGATGCGCTCTGGCGCGCGAGCGGTGCGCCGGGTGCGGTCGACGTCGTGCTCGGTTTCTACGAGAACGCGCTCGGGACGTTTCACAACGCCGCGCTCTCCGTCCGATGCGGCGAACCCGGTGGCGCGCGGATTCAGCACGTGCACCGCAAGATGTTCCTGCCGACCTACGGCGTCTTCGACGAGGAGCGCTTCCTGACGCGCGGGCGGCGTCTGGGGACCTACGAGAGCATCTTCGGCTGCACGTCGGTCTTGATCTGCGAGGACGCGTGGCATTCGCTCACCGGGACGGTCGCCGCGCTCAAGGGTGCGCGGCTGATCATCGTCCCGAGCGCCTCGCCGGGTCGCGGTTTGGGCGCCGTCGGCGAGCTGGAGAGCAACGCGCGCTGGAAGGCGATCCTCTCGTCGATGGCGAGCGAGCATGGCGTCTACGTGCTGTACGCCGCGCTGACCGGCTTCGAGGGCGGCAAGGGGATGTCGGGCGGGACCTGCGCCTTCTCGCCGCGCGGCGAGCTGATCGCGACCGCACCGGCGCTCGGCGCGCACGTCGTGCGCATCTCGCTCGATCCCGACGAGGTCGACCTGGCCCGCGCGACGCTGCCGCTCCTTGGCGATCTGGCGGCGGTGCTGCCCGACCTGTGGCTCGACGAGGAGATCCCCGTCGTGCGCCGGCTCGAGGAGCGCGTGTGATCTTACCGGTCATCGAGGCGCGCCCCGAAGAGCCGTCGCTGGCGATCGA
>Ga0302324_100029291_pt1 | contig 10439 bp, 2 predicted proteins | sample Palsa_T0_1_FD_201949 | JGI IMG/M metagenome (GOLD analysis project Ga0302324, IMG submission 201949) | Peat permafrost microbial communities from Stordalen Mire near Abisko, Sweden - Palsa_T0_1 | ecosystem: Environmental > Terrestrial > Soil > Palsa > Peat permafrost | place: Sweden: Abisko... | reverse complement strand
GGCGGATGGGAGCCGCTTGCCGATTCTTAAGAGCGCGCGGGCGCTGGTGTGCCAGGGCCGGACGTACCTGGTCGAAGCTTTTGCTGACCTCAGCGATCAGAAACGCACCCAGATGGATCTCCAGAAGGCCAAAGAAGCTGCGGAAGCGGCGGGCCGGGCGAAGAGCGCGTTCCTGGCCAATATGTCGCATGAGATTCGCACCCCGATGAATGCCATCCTGGGGTATTCCCAGCTTATGTTGCGCGACCCATCGCTGGGTGGGGCGGCCAAGAAGAACCTGAACATCATTAACCGCAGCGGGGAACACCTGCTGGGCCTGATCGACGACATTCTTGTCATGTCGAAGATTGAGGCCGGGCGCATGGAATTGGTGTCCGTGGCTTTTGACCTGGCGACGTTCGTCAGAGACCTGGCAACCATGTTTCAGCTGCGGGCCGAGGCCAAGGGACTGCAGCTGGAAGTATGCCTGGACGCGGAAGCGGGATGCTGCATCGTCGCCGACCAGGGGAAGCTGCGGCAGGTGCTGATCAATCTTTTGGGGAATGCGGTCAAGTTCACCGAAACAGGGGGAATCAAGCTCCGAGTGTGCGCGAAGCCGAATTCCAGGGAGCGGTCTACTTTGTCGATCGAGGTGGAAGATACCGGCATCGGAATTCCGGCGGCAGAACAAAGCATGCTCTTCCGGCCCTTTGTGCAAACCCAAAGCGGTATCAGCTCACACTCCGGGACCGGGCTGGGCCTGGCGATCAGCAAGGAATTCGTGGGGCTGATGGGTGGCGACATCACGATTGTGAGCGAGCCGGGTAAGGGCTCGATTTTTCGTTTTGAAATTCCGGTACAGCGGGATGCCGGCAGCCAGATTACGGAGCGTCCGCTGTCGGGCCGCGTGATCGGACTCGCCGCGGGACAGCCGGCGCCTCGTGTGCTGGTGGTGGATGACAAGCCGAACGCACGGGGCTGGCTTACCGAGCTGCTGCGCTCGCTTGGGTTCGAAGTCGATGAGGCGGATCGCGGAGAGGTCGCGATCCGGCTGTGGCAGGAGTGGAAACCGCAACTGATCCTGATGGACATCCGGATGCCGGGCATGAGTGGGCTGGCGGCCGCCCAGACCATCAAGGCGAAGGCGGCGGAGAATCCCCCGGTGATCATCGCCTTGACCGCCAGCGCGGTGGATGAAGAGCGCGATGCCGTCATGGGCGCGGTTGGCATCGATGATTTCCTGGCCAAGCCGTGCCGCGAAGGCGATCTACTGGAAACAATCCGGATACACCTGAACCTCGATTATCGCTACGCAGACGAGGCGGACGCGGGAGGAATAACCAGCGGCGTCCCGGCTCCCACGATCATGGGCGACGAACTGCTCGGAGACTTGCCTGCCGAGTGGGTTGCTGCCATGCACGATGCCGTTCTAAAGGGCGATAAAGACCGTTTGGACCAGCTGATCCTGCGAGTCGAAGGGATGGATCCCCGCGCCGCGCGGGGGCTGCAAGAGGTTGCGGACAGGTATGAGTACGACGTCTTGACCCGCTGGTTCGAGAAAACTGCGGACGCCAGAATGGAAAGGCAGGCGGAACGACAATGACACAGACCAGCAAAGCCAACGTCATGGTGGTGGATGACCAACCCGCTAATTTAAAGCTCCTGGAAGACATGCTGAAGAACCAGGGCTACGCGATCCGTTCCTTCCCGCGGGGCCAACTCGCATTGGCAGCAGCCGCGCAGAGCCCACCCGACCTGATCCTTCTGGATATCAACATGCCGCAGATGAACGGCTTCGAAGTCTGCGAACGGCTGAAGTCCGACCGTAGGCTGGCTGAGATCCCGGTTATCTTTCTCAGCGCGCTGACCGAAAGCGAGGACAAAATCAAGGCTTTTCGGGCCGGCGGCGTGGACTACGTCACCAAGCCGTTCCAGGTTGCCGAGGTGCTGGCACGGGTGGAAACTCATGTGCAATTGCGCCGTTTGCAACAGACGCTGGAACGGCACAGTGACCACCTGGAGGCGAAGGTCCGCGCCCGAACGACCGACCTGGTGGATGCCAACGCTCGCCTGAAGTTGCTGGCGGAAGCGTTAAAGGCCGCTCCCAATGCCATCGTCATCACCGATGCGACCGGTTCGCTGGTCTGGACTAACCCGGCTTTCTCTGCCCTGTCCGGCTACTCGGCGGAAGAGGTAATCGGAAAGAACCGGCGGTTGTTGAATTCAGGAAAGCAGGACGAAAATTTCTATCGGCAGATGTGGACCACCATCTTGTCGGGAAAAGTCTGGCAAGGGGAGATCGTCAACCGTCGCAAGGATGGCAGTGACTCTACGGAAGAAATGATTATTGCGCCGGTCTCGCTGGCCCCCTCCTACATCACTCATTTCGTGACCATTAATCAGGATATTTCTCAGCGTAAACGCTCTGAGGAAGAACTCCGCCGGGCAGAGGAAAAATACCGGGCTATCTTCGAAGATGCCGTCGTGGGAATTTTCCGGATCGCTCCCGAGGGCCGGCTCCTGGACGTCAACCGCGCCTTCGCTCGCATGCATGGCTACGATTCCGCGGCGGAGCTTTTGGCGGAAGCTTCCACCCTGCCTCACCAGATATTCATCGATGTGGTGCAGATGGATACCTGGGCGCCGGTACTGGGTTCCGAGGGTGTCGTATGTGGGGCTGAGGTAAAAATCGCGCGCCGCGGTGGCGCCCATACCTGGGGGTTAGTGAACCTTCGGGCGGTGAGGAATAGCGACAGCGAAGTGGTTTTCTATGAGGGCACAATCGAGGACATCACGGACCGCAAAATTGCCCAGCAGGAAGTCCACTTCCTGGCCTATTACGATGTGCTTACGGAGTTGCCCAACCGCGCCCTTCTGCGAGCCCGGCTGGACAAGGCTTTGGCTGAGGCCCGGCGCCGGACCGACAAAGTTGCCCTGCTGTTCCTCGATCTTGATCGCTTCAAAAACATTAATGACTCGCTGGGACACTCCTTTGGCGATCTTTTCCTCCAGCAGGTGGCCGGCCGTCTGAAGAGCGCCACCCGCGAACAAGATACGGTGGCACGCGTAGGCGGAGACGAATTTGTGATCGTGCTGACCAGCGCCAACGACGTCGAAGACATAGCCACTGCCGCCGAGCGCGTCATCAAGTCCGTAACCGACGAATTCGTCATCCAGGGTCAGGCGCTTAAGATCACGTGCAGCCTGGGTATTAGTATCTTTCCGGAACATGGTAATGACAGTGAAACCCTGATCAAGAATGCCGACGCCGCCATGTACAGCGCCAAAGAAAATGGCTGTGACAACTTCCGTTTCTTTACCGACGATATCAACGCCAGGATTGTGGAGCGCTTGACCCTGGAGAACGGCCTGCGGCTGGCCCTCGAACGGGAAGAATTCTTCCTCGTATACCAACCTCAGGTGAGCATCGCCACCGGAGAAGTCACTGGACTGGAGGCGCTTCTCCGCTGGCAACATCCTCAGCTCGGACTGGTATCGCCGGACAAGTTTGTAAGGATCACGGAAAATACCGGCCTGATCGTGGGTATCGGCGAGTGGGTACTTAGGACCGCATGCCGTCAGGCCAAGCAGTGGCAGAATGACGGGCTTCTCACCGTGCCGATTGCGGTCAATGTTTCGTCAGTCCAGTTTCGCCAGGACGGCTTCCCCAACCTCATCCGCAATGTACTGCTCGAGACTGGCCTGGCCCCGCATTTGCTCGAACTTGAGCTCACCGAAACCCTGCTGCTGTCCAATGCCGACATGATGTTCGGAGTTCTCCACGAGCTGAAGGCCATGGGGTTAAAGCTGGCCATCGACGATTTCGGTACGGGATATTCCAGCCTTAGCTATCTCCGGCAATTTCCGGTCGACAAGCTCAAGATCGATCGTTCCTTTATCCGGGACATTGCGATTAATCCTGACGACGCTGCCATTACCGGTGCAATCATCGGAATGGCCAGGGACCTGAATCTCGACGTAATCGCCGAAGGGGTAGAAAACGAAGCGCAGCTCTCCTTCTTACGCGCACACAAGTGCGGCGAGTTTCAAGGTTACTACTACAGCCAGCCCCTGACCGTCGATCAACTGGACGAAAAACTGCGAAAGCCTCCGGCGGCACTGGGCTCCCGGCCGGCTTGCAGTCTGGTAGTGCCAGGATAACCGGGCCTGTCGGGGCAGATGCCAAACGCTCTGACCGGCTGGCCGGGATCGCTCCCAGTCCACGCCATATCGAGAGCGATCCGACGCCCTCAGAATTGAGGAGGCATTGCCGGCAGCGCCGATGAGTCGATGCCTTCGCACATGGCATTGTCAACCGACAAGTTGCCGTGGGCGTCAAGCCTTACCGTCCAGATGCTGTCGTAGTCGGTATCCGGCCACGCCGGCGGGGGCTGACCAGCTCCGTGATACGTATCCAGCAGCGCCTTGATTGTCGGCTGTATGAATTGGTAAGCCCACGCCAGCAGCACCTTCTGATTTGACAGTGTGCCGCCGGTGAACAGAAGCGCACTGGTGTCGCTGGGGGCGTTCGTATCGGTCAGCAAGAAGCTTGAGAACAGGTTATAGGGCAGGTTATTGGCGATGGCGTAGGGTTCGGCGGTCAGGGCGGGGGCAACACTCGACCAGGTGGAATCGTGGGTGACGCTGCTGACGGAGCCCGGGCCATATTGAGCGGGGTCGATCGAATATACCTGGTCAGGACTGATTTTGCCGCGCAGTGCGTTGGGAAGATCCAGCGCGCGCCATTGCCCCGCGCCCACATAGTTGTTGTCGTCCCAGTAGTCCAAGGGATGCGCGTCCGCGTGCCGAATGATGTAGACGGTTTCGTTGGTATTGCCTCCCGCCGGAATTACAGCGCCACCTTTACCGCCAGTCACGGTGATGCTGAAAGGCGCCGGCGGCACGCATGGAGCGCTGACCAGCTTCGGTGGAGGCAGCACCGGGTAAGTGGAAGGCGGATTTACATTGCTGTTGTAGGTAACTAGACTGACGCTCTTCGACGGCGTTATCGAGATCGCATAGATATAGTTCGGGCCTGCATAGCTCGCGGGAAGAGTCAGGTCGTAGCCTTCGAGCTTGTTGATGTTTGCCAGCAGAACGCTGATGGTCTCCCACGGCGCCGAGAACACATAAAAGCCCGGGTTTGCCTTCACAACAGTGCTGACCAGGGTTTCGTTGTCCCCTTCACGGTCATTAAAATCCAGACCCTGGCAATTCGGGCAGAACGGCGACGGCACCGGCAGTCCGATGGGTATCGACTCTGCCGAATAGGATGCATTGAGCGGGTAGCTCTGGCCGAGGTATGGGGTCCCGCCCTCAGCGTCACTGGACAGCGTGATCTGGTTGAGAAGGGCGAACTGCTGCACCGTCTCCAGTCCGACCATGTCGGGGAGCTGGCTTGCGGTTTGTAAATGGGTCATCGGTTCCAGAGCGTAGATGCTGGTGACATTCTTCGTCCCCAGTACCTGCTGCTTGAGGAACGTGGCCATGCGAAGCGAGCGCTGCAAGCCCCGATTGGTAAGGTTCGCGGTCATCGGATTGATGTCGCCGGGAGCGTGATACGCCAAATCCTCGCTGACCACGAAAATCAGATTAACGTTGTTGGCGCTCAGCGGCGCTGGAGCGGGCGGCGTTGGATTGGGATTGGAAGTGCCGCCGCATCCGGCGAGCAGCATCAGCGCGCAAATTAAGAGTAGAAGCTGTGCAGGGGTAGTTTTATTGGTCATGGCCGTGGATCCTCTTTCACAGCCATTGCAATACTGCTCGATATCGCCAGGCAGTGACATCTGCTAACTAGGTGCGAACAATCCAACCCAGAAAGTCCAAAAAAAGGACTTCCCGATCCCGGACACAGCTTGGCTCCCGCCTTTAGCTGAGGCCAAGACCCATTGGCCGGTGACGGCGGTCACAGCCCTTGCGCTCGTCGGTGGTGCAACCTAGGACAGTGTTCTGTGAGCTTTAGACCCTCCACAAACTAAGCTGCCCCTTTCCCTCCGGCAATTGGCAGCGCGATGAATGCCCAAAACCACGTGAGCGCCTGGAAAAAAGAAACTCGCATCGTTGCCGGATTTAGCGTTGCCACCATCGCCATCACCATGGTTTTGGGAGTGCTCGTCTATACGCGTTTGCGAATGATCGAGACGGCCGCGGCCCGCATTACGCAGGACGCCATTCCCAGCATCTACCTGAGCGGCGCGTTGCGTGACGCCATACAGCATCGCGATAAGGTGCTGCTCGATTATGTCAATGCGGATGACCAGGCGACCGCGGCAGCCCTGGATGCCGACGCGGATTACGCAGCCAAATCCATGACGTCGGCGTTGAACTGGAGCTCCACCGGAATCCTGGTAGTCATGGTCTTTGGCCTGAGTCTTCTCGGCGTCGCCCTCAACGTCCGCAAGCGCTTGCGCGTCGAGCGCGAACTTCGAGAAGGCGAAGAACGCTTCCGTGCGGTCTTTGAAAACGCGCCCTTCGCCATGTGTGTGACCGGGTTGGACGGTCGCTTCATCCAGGCGAACACTGCCTTCTGCGAAATCCTGAAATATTCCAAAGCCGAACTGCTCGCCACCACCTGGAAGAACTTGATCCACCCGGATGATTTGGAGCCTGCCTTACACGACAAGGAAGACTTGCTGCGGGAACCCGGCAGAACCCAGGAGGCAGAAAGGCGCTACCTTCAGCGTGGCGGCAATGTGGTGCTGGGACGGCAGCGGTCCTTCCTGGTGCGGGACGGCGCAGGCAACCCCTTATATTTTGTCGTTCATGCGGAAGATATCACGGAGCGTAAACGGACCGAGGAGGCGCTGCGCGAGAGTGAAGAGCGCTTTCGGGTGATGGCTGACGGCTGCCCCATGCCCATCTGGACGACCAATGCCGCAGGAGAAATTCAATTCACCAATCGGGTATTCCGAGAGTTCTGCGGGGTTTCCCACGAAGATGTGGATGGACGCCAATGGGAGTTGCTGATTCACCCTGACGATATGCCGGCCTTCCTTAGCGAAACCGAACGGGCGGTGCGGACGCACACCACGTTCAAGGCCGAAGCCCGTATCCGGCGAGCCGATGGCAAATGGCGGTGGCTGGTGGTGCACACCGAACCGCGTTTTTCGCCGCACGGGGAGTTCCTGGGACATGTTGGGCTTAGTGCCGATATTACCGAACTCAAGCAAACCGCGCAGGCCCTCAAGAGCAGCGACGAGAAGTTTCGCCAACTGGCGGAAAACGTCCGCGAAGTCTTCTGGATGATGAACGCAGCCGGCACCGAGGTCCTCTACGTAAGCCCCGTCTACGAACCCATCTGGGGCCGGACCTGCGCGAGCCTTTACCAGGACCCCCTGAACTGGATGGAGGCCATCCACATCGACGATCGGGCACGGGCCCACGCTACCTTCATGCAGCAGTTGCAGGGAGAGAACGTCGATTCCGAATACAGAATATGCACTCCCGACGGGCAGGAGAAATGGATCCTCGACCGGGCATTTCCCATTCGCGATCATACCGGCCGCCTGATTCGCGTGGCTGGGATCGCGGAAGAGATCACCGCCCGCAAGCAAGCCGAGCAAGCCCGCCAGTTTCAGCACTCGCTGATTCGCGCCATCCTGGAGGTGTCGCTGGATGGGATTCTGGTCGTAACCGGCGAGGGATGCATTGCCTCGCACAACCAAAGGTTTCTTGAGCTGTGGCACATCGATCCCGCATCCATTCTGAGCCATCCCGCTGATGACCTCACCAACGTGCCCGACCTGGCGCTTCTGAACGCAGTCGTGGACCGCGTCAAGGACCCTGAATCCTTTGTGAAAAGGGTACGAGAGCTCTACGCCGATCCCGAGGCCAGCGACAACTGTGAGATTGCCTTGAAGGACGGCAGGACGATCGAGCGCTATTCCACCAGTGTGCATGGTGAACGCGGTCAGTATCTGGGACGCGTGTGGTTCTTTCGAGACATTACCGAGCGCAAGCAAGCCGAGCAAGCCTTGCAGAGCAGCGAAGAGAAATTCCGCCAACTGGCGGAAAACGTTCGCGAAGTTTTCTGGATGATGAACGCGGTTGGCACCGAGATTCTCTACGTTAGCCCGGTATACGAACAGATTTGGGGCCGGAGCTGCGCCAGCCTTTATCAGAACCCGATGGACTGGCTGGAGGCCATTCATCCCGACGATCGCCAGCGGGCCCATGAGATATTCGAGCAGCAACTGCAAGGACACGACATCGTATCCGAGTACCGCATCAACACCCCAGCGGGACGGCAGCGATGGATCCGGGACCGCGCCTTTCCGGTGCGCGACCGGGATGGTCAGCTGATTCGCATAGTTGGGATTGCCGAGGACTTCTCGGAGCGCAAGCAAACCGATACCCAGCTAAAAGAGGCCGCGGACCGCTTGACCTTGGCCGTACGCGCGGGCGAAATCGGCATCTGGGATTACCACATCGGGGAAAATCGTTTGGTCTGGGACGACCAGATGTTTCTGCTCTATGGAGTTTCGCCGGACCAATTTGGTGGTGCCTTTGAGGCGTGGAGGAGGGCGCTTCACCCCGGCGACCTGAAGCGCGGGGAAGAAGAATTCCAACTGGCCTTGCAAGGCAAGAAGGACTTCAACACTGAATTTCGCGTGGTCTGGGCGGACGGAAGCCTCCACAGCATTCGCGCTTTGGCTCTGGTAGAGCGTGACGCCGCCGGCAATCCCGTGCGCATGATCGGCACCAACTGGGACATCACCGCTCAGAAGGAGGCAGCGGACAAGCTGGCAAAGAGTATTTGCGAACTGGAGGCGGCGACGGTTTGCGCTAAGACCCTGGCGGTTGAGGCGGGCCAGGCCAATGCCGCCAAGAGCGAATTCCTGGCTAACATGAGCCATGAGATTCGCACCCCGCTAAACGGAATCATCGGGATGACGGGGCTGCTGATGGATACCGAACTGAACGACGAACAGCAGGGATATGTCCAACTCCTGCATGGCAGTGGCGAAGCTCTGCTCGGCCTGGTGAATGATATTCTCGATTTCTCCAGGATCGAGTCGGGGAAAATCGAGTTCGAGACGATTAATTTTGATCTCCAGAACTTGTTGGACGACTTTGCCGCCACTTTAAGCGTGCGGGCCCTGGAAAAGGGTCTGGAGTTCTTCTGTAGTGCGAAACCGGCGGTTCCCATGCTGCTTCGTGGCGACCCCAGCCGTCTGCGTCAGATCCTCAACAACCTGGCCGCCAACGCCATAAAGTTTTCCCAGCAAGGCGAGGTGGAAGTCCTGGTCGCCCTGGAGCAAGACGGAAACCCGGAGTGCAAGCTGCGCTTCTCAGTGCGCGATCAAGGTATCGGAATACCTGCCAGCAAAATCGCCACTCTGTTCGATAAGTTTACCCAGGTAGATGCCTCGACCACGAGAAAGTATGGCGGCACCGGCCTGGGATTGGCGATCTCCAAGCAGTTGGCCGAGATGATGGGTGGCCAAGTTGGAGTGGTCAGCGAAGTAGGTAAAGGCTCGGAGTTCTGGTTCACCGTGGTTGTGGCCAAGCAGGCTGCAGAGCCACAGGACAAAGAAGAGCAACTCGCTATCTTAGCGGGGGTACGGGTATTGATTGTGGATGACAGCGCCACCAGCCGTAATATTCTGTCTACCCGAATGAAGTCATGGAGAATGAGGACTGTGGAGGCGGACAGCGGCTTGCAAGCTCTCCAAACCCTTCATCAGGCGCTCGCTGCGGGGGATCCCTTTTCGCTTGCGGCCATCGACATGCAAATGCCGGGGATGGACGGCGAAGCTCTGGGTCGAAAGATCAAGGCTGACCCCAGACTGGCGGCGACCCGGATGATCATGCTGACCTCACTGGAAGGCCGCGAGGGCGCCCGGCGCTTTGAGGAGATCGGCTTCGCCAGCTACGCCACCAAACCCATACGGCACCAGGAACTGCTTCATGTTTTATCCGCTGTCTTATCCGGCTCATCCGGAGGCGAGGCCCGGCCCTTGGCGGCGGGGCATTCGCTGGACGGCTCAGCTGGACGCTTCGCCGGTGTCAGCGCGCGTATCTTGCTGGCCGAGGACAATATCACCAATCAACATGTGGCCTTAGGCATCCTCAGAAGGCTTGGCCTGCGGGCCGACGCCGTAGCCAATGGTAAAGAAGCAATCCGGGCCCTCGAAACCATCCCTTATGACCTGGTGCTGATGGATGTCCAGATGCCGGAAATGGGCGGTATCGAGGCCACCAAGCAGATCCGCAGTTCAGGATCCGGAGTTCGCAACCACCAGATTCCGATTATTGCCATGACCGCGCACGCTCTTGAGGGAGACCGCGAGTGGTGTCTGGGAGCAGGAATGGATGACTATGTGTCCAAACCGGTATCTTCGAAGACCCTGGCTACGGTCCTCCAGCGTTGGCTGCCAGCCGCCAAACCGGATGGGATGCCGCATGGTGAAGCAGCTCCGCTCAATTCGTCCTCCGCGCCGGTCGTCTATGACCGGGTG
>Ga0302324_100029289_pt1 | contig 10440 bp, 13 predicted proteins | sample Palsa_T0_1_FD_201949 | JGI IMG/M metagenome (GOLD analysis project Ga0302324, IMG submission 201949) | Peat permafrost microbial communities from Stordalen Mire near Abisko, Sweden - Palsa_T0_1 | ecosystem: Environmental > Terrestrial > Soil > Palsa > Peat permafrost | place: Sweden: Abisko... | reverse complement strand
CCCCCCCGCACGTCGAAGCCACAGCGGAGCCCACGGCCGCGCCACTTCGACTGCGACCGATCTCGCCATCGGGCGGGCATTCTACAGGGAAGAGAGGGAACAAAAGGTCAGAAGATGAGAAACCAGCGGGGGGTCACAGCGGGCACGCAACGTAGGATTCTTGCCATGTGCCATCGGTGCACGTCAGCGCGATCCCACCCGCACATGCGCCGTAGTCGCAAGACTGAGTCCCTGAGCAAGGCGAGCCGATGCGAGGGCGCGGGCTGGGGCAAGCCGCGGTGGCGGGCGTGCAGTGCCAAGTGGGGCCGCCGAAACCGCCGTCGATCGAAATCATGGGAGGCCCTTCGCTACCGCACGAGCACGTCCCCGCTGGATAAGCGCAAGAGGACCCGGCGGTATCGCAGTGGCTGCCTGGCGTGATTCTGTCGTAGGTGAGCGGGCACGTGTTGATAGGACAGGTCGGGTCGGGCGCGTACGACCAGACGCTCTTGTCGCAGGAGGCGAGCGAGTTACAAGACAGATCGGGGTTCGAGCCGTATTCGCAATCGAGCCCGTTGTCGGTGCACATGGACCCAGCGGCGGGCTCACTCGCCGGGCACGGGGCCGACCCCGAGGAGCTGCCCGAGGTTGCCCCGGAGCCCCCACTCGACGACCCAGACCGCGCGCCGCTCGACGAGCCACTGGCTCCAGTCGATGAGCCGCTCGTGTCCGCACCGCTCGGGCCCGAGCTCCCGGACCCTTGTACGCTACCGCTATCTCCGAGCCCGCTCGACGAGCCGGAGCCTCCCGTCCCCGCCGTTGCACTGCCGCTCGACGAGCCGCTGTCTTGAGCGCCGCTCGACGAACCGCTGCTCGAGCCGCTTGCGCCCCCTCCGCCGTCGGGTCCTAGGAAGGTAGCGCCCCCACATTGGACGAGCGCAAGGTTGGTCAACGCAGCAAGTACCCAACTCGATCGAAGCAGCCTAGCCATAGTTTCCTCGATGAGAGCACTAAGCACGGGCCATGCCGCCCGGGCTGAGGCCGATCGAGTCGGATCGGGACAACCGGCGGCCGCAGCGCTGAGCCGACGCTGTGCCAGGGCTGATCGCCGCGTCATGGTGTAATTCGGGATTCGAAAAACGAGAGAGCCGTCTCTCGTTCTCTCGCCTACGGCAAGCTCTTGGCGACGCCTAGAACGGCAGCACACGCCGCAAACGCGAAAAGTAGAAATCCGAGCAACCCGACTCCTCGCGCGGCAGCGATCTGCCCACCGCGCAGACGCTTGGCGCGAGCGCCGATGATGTGATGAAGAGCAATCACGACGAGCGCAAAAGTCAGCTTCACGTGCATCCAGGGCATGTGCGCGTAGGCCATCGGAAAGAGCGCAATGCGCGCGGCTCCCGTCGCGAAGCTCACAAAGAACGCCGGCAGCGCCAGCCGAACGTACACCCGACGCGCCAGCGTGCCCGGATCGGCCGGGTCTGCCATGAATGGAGCATTGGCGACGAGAAGCGCGACCGAGAGGATCGCGCCGATCCACACCAGGTTCGCCACGATGTGCGCTGCGATTAGGGCTGTCGCTAGAGGGAGCCAGGGCACGGAGGCGAGACTAGCCCAAAGCCGACCTCCGATGGCAGACCATCCGTCCGGGCATGGGGCCTCAGCTCGAACCGCAACTTTTGGGCGCAGCGGTGCGATACTCAGGCGCGAGCATCGATGTCTTTGCTGTCGGGGTCTCTCGTCCGTCTCGAGCCACTTGCCGCGCAGCATTGCGGGCCGCTCGTCACGGCGGCGTCCGAGCAGCCTGACCTCTACGCGTGGTCTGTCGTTCCTCGATCGGTGCCGGCTATGCAGGCGTACATACACGCTGCGCTCATTTCGCAGGAGCAGGGCCATATGCGCCCATTCGCAATCGTCGTGCAGAGCGACAATCGGGTGGTCGGGACCACGCGGTACTACGGGATCGAACGATGGTCATGGCCGCCTGGGCATCGCGAGCATGGCCGCCCGACACCGGACGTCTGCGATATCGGCTACACGTGGCTCGCACGTTCTGCGATGCGAACGGGAGTAAACACTCAGGCAAAGAGGCTTCTCTTGCAGTACGCGTTCGAGACTTGGCGGGTACACCGTGTCGGCCTCCGCACCGATGCTCGCAACGCTCCTTCCCGCAGCGCTATCGAGCGCATCGGCGCAAAGCTGGACGGATGCTTGCGATGCGAGCGTCCAGCGACCGATGGCGCAGTCCGTGACTCGGTCGTGTACTCGATCGTCGCGAGCGAATGGCCGGCGGTTTCGGAGCTCCTAGCTCGGCTCGAGAGGGGCCCACGATAGGCGGTGTTCTTTCATTTCGGCCGCAGCTTGTCACGAACGCGGAGGAGCTCCGTAGCGAGCGCGCGCGCCACGCGTTCCTGGTTTTCCTCGCTCCCCTTCGTGGGGGGCGACGCATAGCGTGTCTCTCGCGAGCCATCGCCTCACTTACCTGGCCGGCGCGCCGCCGTCAGCGCCGCGGCTTGTCGTCGGACAGCGGCGACCTCTCGTGCCATTCGGGCAGCGGCGCGGGCGGCGGTAGCACCGTCACCGACGGCGCCGCATCCGGCGGCCCGCTCGTGGGGAGATCGTGCCGGTTGAAGACACCCAGCGCGATCGCGCTACCGCCGACGCCAACGAGGGCAAGCGCAGCGGCAAGCAAGAGAACCCATCGACGGTCGAACGCGCGAATCGGAGTCGGCGGAGCGCTGACCCAGGCGCCGCCCTCGAGGGGTTCTTCGCGGGCCGTGGCCAGGCTCTTGCCGATCGCCGCGCCCCGGGCCCGAATCGCCTTCGGGTCGAGCCCGTGCCGAGCCAGCTCGCGATCGAGCTCGGCGTCGCTGAGCGCCGTGATGCGCGCGACCTCCTCTTCGAGTCTCGGGTCCTCGAGCGCGTCCCAAGCTTCGTCCGGCAAGCGTTTCTTCTTCGAGGGACTGGGCGACGAACCCCCGAACATCGCGACGAGCCTACCGACCATCTTGGGGTACCGGCGCCGCTCGCTTCTGTTCTGGTTGCCGCGCGCCTTGCGCCCGACGACGACGAGGTGCTCGACCAGCGTGCTCTCGCCTCCTGGCGCCCAGGGAGCCTGACCCTCCAAGTAGCGTTTCACGCCTTCTTGAACGATCTCGAGCGCGCTCCCTCGCCCAAAGGTGAGCGCGATCGCAACCGCCTCGGCGTAGACGCGAGGCCAGTCGATGGCATTGGGATCGAGGTCGGACATGAGATCGGGACGCTTTCCGGGGCTCCTTTGGCGAGCTTTCCAAAGCGGGATGGGGGGCGCCACGTCTACTTTCGCAGCGCAGCGTCCCCCTCTTCCCTGGTTGTCACCCCATGGCTACCGGGGCGCCGTTGGAACAGCCGTCGCGCCCGTGCTTGTCGCAGGGGCGGTCGGGCTGGTCGATACCGGCGCGGTTGGCTGCGGCGCAGACCCAGTGACGGGCGTCACGGCGATGCCGACGACGGCACCCTTGACGCTCTTTTTCTGGTTTGCACCCATCGTGTGCCGCGCTGCGCGTGTTGCCACGCGCTTTGCGGCCGCAGCCGTCTTCACCTCGACGGTGAGCGGTGTCCGCGCCTTCAGACTGATTCCGAAGTCGGCGAGGACATCCGGCTGGTTGGCGTAGGCCGCCTCGATGAACGTCACCAACGCACCCATGAAGGTGCGCAGTGCCGGCATCTGGGTTGTCTCCGTCACCAGCTTCGCCTTGGTCGAAGCCCTTGTGGCGTCCACGTCACGTCGCAGATTCACGAGAGTTTGCAACTTCTCGGTCACCTGCGCCGGCGTGTACGAGCTTCCCCCGAGCATGACCTGCGCCGTGCTCGTGAGATGCTTGTTCGTCCCCGCGATCAACTGCTGCGCGAGGGCGACCACCGTGCCTTTCGATTCCTTGTTGCTTGCCACGATCCGTTTCTCTCCTTTCTAAAGGCGGCTTCCGCATCGACGCCCATGCCCCAGTGCATGGTTGGCGCTACTTTCGCGACCCTCATTAAGGAAGGACGCGAAAACGCGACTTTTGCCGTGAGACGATGTCGATTTTTGGGTGGCCGCATCTCCCGCGCTCACGGGTTCGCCCATGAGGAGCTCGGGCTTATCTCCCCCGCTCAGGGGAATGCCCGCGTGCTTCACCGGTGTGTCTCCCCCGCGCGTGGCGTCATGGCCGAGGAGAACGGGTCTGTCCCCCCCGGGCACGGGCATGCCCATCCGCAACATGGGTGCTCTTCCCCTCCTCACGGGCATGCCCCTGCCGGTTCATGGGCGCGTCTCCCCCAAGCACGGGCGATACGTTGGCGGCATGGCTCTATCTTCCCCGCACTCATGGCCACGCCCATGGCCTTGATGGGTCCGGCTCCCCCGAGCACGGCCGCGTTCGTGCGAAACGAGGCTGCGTCTCCCCCGCTCATCGGCGCGCCCATCCGCGACGTCGATGCCTCTCCCCCGCTATTCGGCCCGCCCGCAAAGCGCAATGCCGCACCCGTTGGTTCGGCCGCGCTGGTGGCGGCGTCGATGGTAGTGGTCCATTTTCGGGAGAGATGCTCGCGCGGTTAGCTCTGACTGAGCGACGATGGTCGCTGCCCACATTCGCGCTTCTGGCGACTGCCTGCAGCAGCCTCGGGGCGGCGGATGACCCATGGCATGGCGACCCGTTTGCCGACGCCGCGCCGCCGAACGAGACGGCGGACGCCGCTTGCCCCGACCCTCCGAACGAGGGTGGCGTCGTCACGTGGGCCGACTGGGTCAGCGGTTTCTCGAATGTGTACTGTGTGGCTTGCCACAATCCGCAGGCTCCGTGCGGCGGGAGCGGGTGCCACATTCCGTCGAACTCCGCGGTCTATGCGCTCTTGTTCGATATGCGCGAGAAGTCGGCGTGGACCGAGCGCGCCGCAACCATCCATTGCGGCATCGTCGTGACGCAGGATCCTGCTCGGACTTGCGACGTACCGCCGGAGACCTATCCCAAAATGGCTCCCGGCCGCCCGATGCCGACGGACGAAGCGCGCGCGGCCGTCGCCGACTGGCTCGAGGCCGGCAGTCCCTGACGGCGGTGCACGACACGCCCGGCGCTCATTCCAGCAGGGCTAGAAAGGCCGTACCATGAAGATTGTCGGACCCGACCAGAATTGTCGGACCAGAGCGGATGGAGACGGCGGCCGGTGGCGTTCGCTTTGAGCCAACTCCAGGGCGTTTCGCCTCAATCCAAACGCCGGGCCGAACTTGAACGCAACGCACGCTGTTTGTGATCCATTGTGGGCACCGTCCTCGTGGAGCGTGGTCATTTTGCGAAAGACCCATCGTTCCCGCAGAGTGCTCGGTCCCTCAGGGTCCATCGATATTCCACGTCATTGTAGAAGCGTAACCAGTCGGGAAGGGCGATGGCGATTCCCAAAGGCGGTGCCGGACTCCTGGGCGGCGCGAGGGCAGCTGCCCTCGCATGGCCTTCCTGACGTCGCTGTCGCTGCCTCTGGCACACCGGCTGCACGAGTTCCCAACAACGCGGGGGGCATTCGAGGAGCGGGAGTAGACGCAGCTGGGAGCCGGGGGGCGTTCATCCATGTCTCGAGTGGAAAGAGCCAAATCAAAGATGCCAAGCGACGCCGCCTCGGCGCGCCCATCCGGAACGAGGCTGCGCGTTGACCCTTCGCGGCGTCCCGGCGTTGGCGAGTACGCGAACGCGCCCGCTCGGCTCGGGAAGGTCGACGAGGGCACAAGGTTGATCGCGAGCGAGACACCGGTGTCTGCGAGTGTCCGTCCTCCAGTCGTCCGGAAAGGCCATGAACCTAGCGCAGCAAAGGCTGTGGCTCCGTACATCGTGATCGAGTACGTCGCAGGCGAGCGCGTCCCGAGGACGGAGGTTGGGCGAACACCTCCCCGCACGGCGAGGGTGCGTAGAGAACCGAGAGCCGAGCCCAATGCCAAGGACTCGGCGCGTACCCGACAGCCCGAAGGCGATGACCTGGCGGGGCTGCGCATGAGCCTCGACCGGGCACTGAGCTCCCTGTGGATGGCCTATCAGCCAATCGTGCGAGCGGCGACCGGTTCGCTCTTCGGGTACGAGGCGCTGCTGCGCAGTGACGACCCCGCCATGCCGGCTCCCGGCGCCTTTCTCGATGCGGCCGAGAAGCTCGGGCGAGTCTACGACGTCGGTCGGGCTGTTCGCAGCAAGGCATCGCATTCGATGAATCGTGTGCCGTTTCCGGCGTTGCTCTTCGTCAACCTTCATTCCATCGATCTGAACGATGAAACACTCACGTCTCCGGCCTCTCCGCTCACGGCGATCGCCTCGCGAGTGGTCTTGGAGATCACCGAGCGTGCTTCCCTGGAATCGATAGACGACGTGCCCTCGCGGGTTGCGCGGCTCAGAGAGTTGGGGTTTCGGATCGCCATCGACGATCTCGGAGCGGGCTACTCGGGTCTGACGAGCGTGGCTCTGCTCGAACCCGAGTTCGTAAAGCTCGACATGGCGCTCATACGTGACATTCACAAGAACCCCGTGAAGCGAAAGCTGGTGAAATCGATGACGACCCTCTTCAAGGACATGGGCATCACGGTGGTCGCCGAGGGCATCGAAATCGTCGAAGAGAGAGACACCATCGTCGAGCTCGGCTGCGACCTCCTGCAAGGGTATCTCGTCGCGAGGCCAGCAAAGACTTTCCAGGGGTGCGCAAGTGATTAGGCCTCCGACGGTTCTCGATTGCGAAGACTCGTCAACGGACTGGTCGAATGCCCTCGCCGAGGCTTTGGGCGAGAGGAGCACAGCCCGGGTCGGCAACTGCGAACTGTGTTGCGAGCTGGGAACGGGAGGGATGGCGACTGTCTATCTCGGCATCCACCGCGGCGCGCAGGGGTTCGAGAAGGTGGTGGCCGTGAAGCGGCTTCTCCCGAGTCTCTCCACGGACCCCCACTACGTCGCCATGCTCGCCGACGAAGCTTGGGTGTCGTCGAATGCCAATCATCCGTGCATTCGGGATGTCTTCGACCTCGGGATGGACGACGCCGGGATGCCGTACCTCGTGATGGAGTTTCTCGCCGGGGAGCCGCTATCGCGAGTGTGCGTCGGCATGCGCCGTCAGCCAGACCTTCTCCAGACGACCCGCCACCATCGCATCGTCTCGCGCATCATCGCGAGCTGCTGTCAGGGCATCCACGCCGCTCACGAGCTCTCGGATCGACACACGCCACTCGATCTGGTTCACCGCGACCTCACACCGCAGAACCTGTTTGCCTTGCACGACGGAACGGTCCGAGTGACCGACTTCGGAATCATGCGCGCACGCGTGCGACGTCAGCGGCCCAGCGGCCAGATGGTGCTCAAAGGCAAGACGCCCTACATGTCGCCCGAGTACGTGGGGCGCAAGCCGTATGACCGGCGCAGCGACGTATGGACTCTTGGCGTCGTACTCTGGGAGCTACTGACAGGAATGCAACTCTTCCGGAAGCAGCGCGAGGCAGACACGTTCTCGGCCATTCAATGCGAACCTGTGCCTCGGCCCTCGACCCTCTGTTGCACCATCGACGGACGGCTCGATGACATCGTCGCCACGGCGATGGCCCGAAACGTCGATGAGCGCTACGCGACGGCCCACGAAATGGCACAGGACATCGAAGCCTATCTCGCGTGCAGCGGCAGCGCCGTTCAACCTTCGGATATCGGAGGCTGGCTTCGAGAGATTCTGCCGCGTTCTCGGCCTACGCTGACCGCGCTCGTCGAAGCGGCGAAAATCTGCGGCACTCCCCCAAGCGACGTCTTTCGTCGGGCCCCGGAGGCCGATAGAGATGCGCCAACCGATCTCGGCGCCAGACGGCCCATTACGATGTTCTGATCGGCAAGCCGAAGCTGCAATGGCGGCGCGGAATCTGCTTGTGCCAAGTGATCTACGTCGATCTAGGAGATTTTCATGAAAGCGATTGCTTTTCGAAGGACCCACCGGCGGGCGGGAGCCACCATGGAGCTGTGGCTCTCGATGACCATCGCGATCGCTGCGTGCGCGTCGCCCGAAGACACGAGGCCCCCGGCGATCGGGGACTGCGATGCAAGCGGAGACGCGGCATGCACCTCGGCGCCATTGGGCGCCGGCGCCGCTGGCCCAAGCAACGGAGGCCTGCGCGGCAGCGGTGGCGAGGCGGGCAGCATAGCGACCGGGACCAGCGGCGCCGGGGCGGCCTCGGAAGGGAACGATGCGGGGGTCGCGCCTGTCGCGAGTGCCGCAAGCGTGTCGCCTCCAGCTAGTGATTAAGTCGGCATCACTCTGCCGGCGGCTGGGTCTACGCGGCGGGCGATTGAGTCGATGCCTGATAGAGCCGCGTGATGTCTGCCTCGTCCAGAAATCCTACGATGCGGCCTTCTTCGTCGACGACAACCAGTTCGCGCGCGCCGTGTCGAAGGAGAACGCTGAGCGCGAAGCTGACGTCATCGCTTTCTTCTACGACAGCGGGTGGAAGCATCATGTCATCGGCGATCGTCAGCTCCGCTATGCTCGGCTCTTGAGCGACGGACCGAAGAATATCGGTCGTAATGATTCCAACTACCCTCCGATCTTCGGACAACACAGGGAACACGTCTTGCCATCCGCCGGCCGCGACGCGCCGGACGACCTCGACCGCGGGCGTCTTTTGAAGGAAGGAGACGTAAGGCCGGTGCTTGACGACGACGTCTCCCACCCGGACGCCTCGCAACACGTCGAGCACAAGCTCGTCTCGGTTTGCCGGCGAGTCGCGTCGTGTCGCTCGCTGCGCGTGATACAGCGATCGGTGTCGCAGCGCGATGAAGCTCACTCCGGTCGCAAGCATCAACGGCACGAGAAGGTCGTAGCTGCCCGCTAGCTCGCACACCATGACGAGCGACGCGAGCGGCACGTGGGCCAAGCCGCCGTAGAACGTACCCATGCCGACCAAAGCAAATGCGCCCGGGTCGATTCGCGGGTCGTTGAGAAGGAGCTGAGCGGTGCGCCCGAACGCGCCACCAAAGATGGCTCCGATGACGAGCGAGGGACCGAAGTCGCCCGCGCTTCCACCCGTGCCGACCGTAAGGGAAGTCGCGAACATTTTCGCAAACCCGAGCAGGAGAAGAAGCTCCACGCCCCGCCATCCCCCCGGAAGCCACGAAGCTCCAGTAATCGCCACCTGTGCCGCACCGTAGCCGCCCCCTAGAATTCCAAGGCCCATCCCACCCCGCCCAAGCTGCAGGCCGACGAACAGAATGACCGGCGTGGCGGCCGTCCCGAGCATGAGGCCACCCACCGCGGGTCGGCACCACTCCGGTACGGGAAGCCGCGCGGTATATTGCTGGACGGTGCGCAGCACCGAAAGAAAGGTCGAGGCGACCAGTGAGATGACGACCGCGAGCGCTACGTAGAGAGGCAAGTGAGCGGGCACGAACGGGTACTTCGCCGCGTGGGCGAAGAGCGTCGTCTCGCCGAAGATCGAAATGAACACCGAGTAGGCAACGACGCTCGCGAGGACGGACGGCACGAGCGCCTCCGTCTCGAAGTCGTCGCGATGGAGCACTTCTACGGCGAGTAGCGCCGCGCCAAGAGGCGTCCGAAATACGGCGGCCATGCCTGCGGCCGTGCCAGCGACGAGCAGCACTCGTCGTTCCCGCTCGGTTACATGCAAATACTGACCAATGATCGAACCGATGGAGCCCCCCATTTGCATGGTCGGCCCCTCGCGGCCCCCCGAGCCGCCGAAGCCGAGAGTCAAGATCGACGCGAAGGCTTTCACGAGAGGGACGCGACGACGGACCAGGCCTTTGTGCGAGTGAAACGCCTCGATCACGGCGTCCGACCCGCCTCCGCGTGTTTCTGGCGCAAAGCGCGACAGGAAGCCGGCGCCCAGCGCTCCGACGGCCGGCATCAGCCAGACGAGCCACGGTCGAAAGGGAGTCTCGCCCACATCGCCCGCAATACGCTCGCCAGCCGCGCGCAGGGGGACATAGCCGCACCAGCGTTCGAGCACGAGGCGCTGCACCAGCTCGACCCCAGCGAAAAAGAACGACCCGACGAGGCCCGCAGCTACGCCGACGAGGGCCGCACGGAGCAGCGTTTTCCCGAGTAACTGCATGGGTGGCGGGGGACGGGCCGCAAGCATGGCCCTGCGAAAGATCGATCGAGCACCGCCGAAGTCGCGGGCGCGGGCCGGCTCACGCTCTGCTGAGGACGTCATTTCGGGTGGCCCCCCCGGGGCCTGGCCGCCCTCAACGTAGTGCGCGTGAGCTCGGGCGCAAAGTCCGGTCAGCTACCGAGCTGCGCATCGACGCGCCGGTCGGGTGCCCATCCAGCTTCGTCTTGGCCGGTGGCCTCCATGGCGCCGCGCGACGTGGTGGCGACCCGCGAACGCTCCACGCCCTTGCGGTCTACGTAGCCCTCGACGGCATCCGCGCCGTGGCTCTCCGCCGTGAACGGCCGCGCGCGACTAAGGCAGGAAATCCCGGATGA
>Ga0302324_100029286_pt1 | contig 10440 bp, 8 predicted proteins | sample Palsa_T0_1_FD_201949 | JGI IMG/M metagenome (GOLD analysis project Ga0302324, IMG submission 201949) | Peat permafrost microbial communities from Stordalen Mire near Abisko, Sweden - Palsa_T0_1 | ecosystem: Environmental > Terrestrial > Soil > Palsa > Peat permafrost | place: Sweden: Abisko... | reverse complement strand
CCGTGTCCGCCGGTACCATCGACTGCCCGTGCCACGGCAGTAAGTACAGCGCCGTCAATGGGTCAGTAGTGAACGGCCCGGCCACCCTTCCGCTGGCCGCGGTGAGCATTAAGGTTCAGGGCACCTCGATAGTTCAGGTGTGACCGCGCTCTTGACCTGCTGGCGCGGCACGTTCATCGGTCGCACGATGGCGACGTCAGCGGCGGCGGACCTAGGTGGCGTGCCCGGCGCGGGGACGGGCGCAGCACAGTCGTGGCCATCTTCGTCAGCCGCTGGACGACCGGTATCCGCGCCGCCTGGTTCACCCGTTCGCTGAGTACAGCCACGCCGTCCCCGTCCAGCCGCGGCAAGGCGATAGTGCGTCCGGCCATCGCCAGGACTATCGCCTCGGCGTCGCCGCGTACCGGCGCGCCGTGGCCCGACGTCCATCCGGTGTCGACAGCCTCGAATCGCAGTTCGCTGAGCCGGCCGCCGACGGCGAAGCCGGGGCTCGGCACGCTGGCCAGATGGTGGAAGGTCACGGCCAGGCGATCCTCCGGGATAACCCGGTCGATTCCGAGGGGGATCCTCACGTCCAGGTCATGCAGGACGATGTCGGCCAGCACGGGGTCGTATCCGGACCTGGGGACCGTCGTCTTGGCCGTTGCATAACGGCGCAGGCAGCCGACGAGGTCCGCGGTGGAGCGCCGCGCATACATGCGGGCGAGCCGTTCATTGCCAGGTGCGAAGTTCCCGGCATAGGCGAGCATGCACAGGTAGATCTTCAGCTGCCCCAAGCGCAGGTAGCTCACCAGATGCGCGCCGACTTCGTGCACCGTCCACGCGTCGCACAAACTCTGCCGGATCAGTTGCTCCTGGCTCAGGCTGGCGAGCAGATCGGCCATGTGCTGCCGCTCGGCCACGATCATCTCGTGTACCCGCATGCCTTGACGATACGGCGCGGGCACATCTACCAGTTCTCATGCCTTGCCATGCGCGGCCTCGTGCTGCGTCACCTCCCGTACTCCGTCCGGCTGACGCCGGGTTCGGCAATGCCGGAGAGGGCGGTCCGCGGCCGTCTACGTATGTTTGTCCTCGACAGCAGGGTCAGCGATGGACAGTGCAGCTTGCCGAGCGCACACGTACGGTCAGCGACGACCTGTGCGCGTGTACCGGGCGCGCCGCGATATCACCAGACCCCCATTTCGACGTAAAGAGCTGGGCGAGATCGACATGGTGTCTATGGCTCTGGCGACGCTAGATCTCGTGACCCACGACGACGCGCAGCCGACCTTCCCGGCTGTGCACCTCGAAGGTCATACCGTACTGTCCTACGGTGAGCTGGCCGGATTGGTCGGCGAATCCGAACGGGTGCTGCGCCATGACAGCAAGGCGCTGGTGCTGTGTGCGGGAGACCGCGATCTGCCCACGCTGCTGGCTTATCTCGCCGCGCTGCGCCTAGGGCACGCCGTCGCGTTCCTGCCCGCCTCGAATGACATTCTTTCGGCCTACCAACCCGAGTTTGTCATTCCGGCGCCCGGCTCGCAGACCGGGCTGGCCGATCTCGGCTACCGTCCGGCCGCGGAACCGATCGCTGGTACCGCGGTCTTCCAGCGAAACAGTCAGCCGGCCGGCGAGATTTACCGCGACATGGCCTTGCTGCTCGGCACGTCAGGCTCGACCGGCAACCCCAAGACGGTACGACTGTCGTATTCCGGGCTGGCCGGCAACACCGCCGCTGTCATCCGCGCGCTGGGCATCACCGCGGCCGAACGCGCCCCGACCACGCTGCCGATCACGCACGCCTACGGATTGTCCGTGTTGAATACCCACCTGCTGGCGGGCGCGGGCGTGGTGCTGGGCGACCGGTCGCCGCTGTCACTGGCGACGTGGGACCATCTGGTCCGCTCGGGGGCCACGTCGTTTGCCGCGGTGCCGACGACCTACGCGGCGTTCGGCCCGGCGCACGTCAAACTGCTGGGCCGAAGCAAGATCCGCACCATGACCCAGTCGGGCGCGCGGTTGGGCGACGACCTGACCATGCGGCTGGTACGGATGATGGACCAGCGAGACGGCCGGTTCTTCGTGATGTATGGCCAGACCGAGGCGACCTCCCGAATCGCCCGCCTGGACCCGGCCGACCTGCCGCGCCGGCTGGGATCGGTCGGCACCGCGGTACCGGGCGGCACCATCACGATCCGGCCAGCCCCGGTCCACGCGCGGGCCGTGCCCGGCGAGGGCGCGGTCCATTACCGCGGCCCCGGCGTCATGCTCGGCTACGCGACCCGCCGCGCGGACCTGTGCCGCGGCGCCGAGGTGGACGTTTTGGACACCGGCGACCTCGGGTACCTGCGCGGGGGGTACCTGTACCTGACCGGCCGGACCAAACGGATCGTCAAGGTGCTCGGCGTCCGGACGAGTCTGGACGACCTGGAGCGCGTGGTGGAACGGCCGGGCCACCCCGCCGCGCTGATCTGCGGCACCGACGACGTGGTGCACCTGGTGGGCGCGGGCGACGCGGCCGTGCATGAACAGCAGCGCCGGCAACTGGTTGAGTCGCTGGGGGTACCGAGCCGGCACGTGGTCTTCCGGCACGTCGACCGTCTCCCCCAGACACCCGGCGGAAAGGTCGACTACCAGACATTGGCGAGGGTCATGGGTAGCACGGGAGGCTCGGTTGATGGAGCTGACGAACTGGCGGCAACTGTCCGACCGGGGACCTGATCTCGTCCCCTGCCTGGACTTTCCCGGAGGGCGCGCGGCGGCGGGCTTCGCGGAGCTGGCCACCGGGGTGCCGGTCGACGCCTGCTTCCTCCACTTCAGGCAGGCCGGCGCCGGCCCGCTGGCGGCATGCGCCGGCCGCTGGGCGGATGAGCTCCTGGCCACCGGCCGCCCGGTACGCGCTGTGCTCGGATACTGCGCCGGCACCGCGTTGGCCACCCGTCTCGCCGACGCGATCGCCGCGACCGGGCCGCCGCCCATGGTCGTGCTCTTCGACGCCGTGTCCACCACCAGTGACTCGCTGGCCAGCCAGTTCACGTCGGCGCTGGAGTCCAACGCCAGGCATCTGACCGCGGACGAGCTGGCGGACGCGCACGGCCTGTCGGAGCAACTGGTGCAGACGTACCCGGACGACCTGCCGCAGATCGCGGCGGCCCTGACCGACCGGTACGACCGGTTGATTCGCGCGGTCGCCGGGCGGCTGTCCGTGCACGAGTTCCTCCGCCAGGAACTCACCGGCACCTTCACCGCCTACCTGGACTACCTGCTGCTAGCGAGCGAGGGCGGGTTCGACATGCGCACGACGACCCCGCTGTTCGTGTGCTCGCCGGGCTACGAGCCGCCGGTGCAGGGCGCGCGAACCATCACGCTCGACATCGGCCACGCCGACCTGTTGCGCGCCCCCCACGTGCACGAGCTCGTCGCCGATCTGCTGACAGGAGAGCATCCGTGGTGACCCTGCCCGAAATATCTGAGGTGTTGTCCGCACATCCCGGTGTCCGCCGAGCCGAAACCGCGATCGTGCGCCACGACGGTCGGGACGTGGCCATCGCGGCCGCCGAGCTGAGCGAGTACGTCAGCGGGCCGATCCTGCGCAACCACGTCCGGCGAGAGCTGGGCGAGGGCAGCGGCCTGGCCGGCGTAGTGATCGTGGAGCACGTGCCGATGGCGGACGGCACGGTGGACGTCGAGTACCTCGCATCGGCCGTGGCCGAGGGCCGTTGCACCCTGTTCGAGGATCCGCGCGATGACCTGGAACGCCGGGTGGCGGCGATCTGGTCGGCGCAGATGGACCTGCGGTCAGTCGGCGTGCACGACGACTTCCTGGAACTGGGCGGCGACTCGCTGTCGGCCCTGGGCATCATCGCCGCCATCGAGACGGAGTTCGGCCGGTCGCTGGACGTGTACGAGTTCATGAGCGCGGCCAGCGTGCGCCGCCTGGCAGAGATCCTGCGGTGACCATGGTCCTGTCGGTGCGCCGCCGGATCGCCGACATCGCCCGTGCCGAGCCGGACCGGACGGCCGTCATCGGTTTCGACACTCACCTGGCCGAGCAGGTCTTGTCCTGGCGGGAATTCGCCGACCGGGTCGCGGACGCGGCCGACGCACTACGCGCGGCGCTGGACCGGCGCACACGGTCTTGCGCCGTCGTGTCGGCCGGCAATACCCTGCCCGCGGCCATCGGTGTCGCGGCGGCGTTCGCGGCTGAGGTGCCGGTCTTCCCGCTGAACCCGGCCACCCCGCCGGCCGAACGGGACACCCTGCTGCGCCTGCTGGGCCGACGGTTCGCGCACGGCTACCTGATGGACGCCCAGCTCCGGCCGCAACGGATAGCCTTGCCCGCCGGACCCGAACCGCCGGCCGGTGTCAACACCGCGTCCGAAGGACCAGGCCAATTCAACACCGCGTCCGAAGGACCAGGCCAATTCAGCGCCGTAGCGTACCTGCTGGCCACCGGGGCGAGCACGGGTATTCCGAAGATCTCCGCCCGACCGGGACCACTGCGCTACGACCCGGTCCGGACGCCGTCCGTGGTGATCCGGCAGACCGGCTGGCGCACCGCGCAGCGGCAGCTCATCGTCGGGCCGCTGTACCATGCCGCCCCGTTCACCGCGTTCCTCGACGCCCTGCTGGACAGCAACACCGTCGTCCTGCAGCCGGTCTTCGCACCGCAGTGGACGGTCGAGCTGGTGCGCCGGTACGCCATCGAGTGGCTGCAACTGACCCCGACGCATATGCGGGAGATCCTGCGACTGCCGGACCTGGACCCGGCCGGCTTCGGCACTCTGCGGGCGATGCTGCACACTGCGGCCCGCTGCGACGCCGACACCAAACGCGGCTGGATCGACCTGCTCGGCCCGGAGCGGGTCTACGAGCTATACGGCGCGACCGAGGGGGTCGGCGTGACGCTGGTCCGCGGCGACGAGTGGCTGGCCCGGCCCGGCACGGTCGGCCGCGGCTTCCTCACCCAGGTCCGCATCCTGGACGACATCGGCAACCTGGTCCCGCCCGGCACGACCGGCACCGTGTTCATGCGGATCCCGCGGCGGGTAGGCCGCTCCGACTATGTCAACGACCAGGCCATCCGCACCACTCCGGACGGGTTCGCCACGGTCGGCGACCGCGGCCGGCTGGACCGGGACGGCTATCTCTACCTCGAACCGCGCGACCACGACACCATCAACGTGGGTGGCGAGAAGGTCGACCCGGACGAGGTCGAGGCGGCGCTGCGGGACCACCCCGCCGTCGTCGACGCGGTCGCCGTGGCCGTGCCGCACCAGACGCTCGGGTCGGTGGTCGGCGCGCATGTGGTGCTACAGCGCGGCGCGAGCGTGCGCAAGGCCGAACTCGCCGCGCACTGCGGACGACGGCTGGCCGGCTACAAGATCCCGAAGCACTTCACGTTCGTCGACCAGGTCCCCCGATCGGCGGCCGGCAAGATCCAACGGTGGCGGCTAGCCCCCCATCACGAGAACGGTGCGACGCCGCCATGAATCCTGCCCTCAACGAGACGACCGACACCGGCTACCAGCGCCCCAGGGACCCGGCGGAGATCTGGCTGGCCCGGCAGTGGCAGAACGTCCTCGGCTTCGCCGTCGGGATCCGGGAGAACTTCTTCGGCGTCGGCGGCAACTCGCTGGACGCGGCCAGGGTGATCGACGCCATCCTCGTGGAGTTCGGCGTCCAGCTCCCGCTCAACGTGCTGACCGAACATCCGACCGTCGAACGCCTGGCCACCCTGCTGCGCGGCCATGCCGGGCCGCTGTCCGGCCCGCTCGTCGCGATCCAGGACGGCGACGGTACGAGTCCGCCGCTGTTCCTGGTCCACCCGGACCACGGGCAGGTCGGCCCGTACTGCAGGCTTGCCCATGCGCTGGGTGAGGAGTTCGCGGTGTTCGGCGTCCAGGCGGTCGGCCTCTACTCCGACGCGGAACCCCTTCGCACCGTGCCGGCGATGGCCGCTGCCTACGTCGACGCGGTCCGGGCGGTCCGTCCCGCCGGTCCCTATCTGCTCGGCGGCTGTGCCATCGGCGCGGCGATCGCCTACGAGATGGCCGCCCGGCTCGACGACGTGCAGCTTGTGGCCGCGATCGACATCGGACTGCTGGAACCACCGGACACCGGCACCGAGGCCTGGTCGCAGCAGCCGCCCCGGCCGTCGGACCTGCCGCGGATCCTGGCCAGCTGGCAGGAGCGCGACCTGGTACCGCACGACGTGGCACCCGAGTTCGCCGCGCGCTCGCTGCGCGTGTGGCAGGCCAACCAGGATGCCGCGCGCGACTGGCGGCCATCGCCGTACACCGGGCCGGTCGACGTCTTCGGCCAGCCGCCGGCCATGGCCCCGCCGGCGACGGTTGTCCAGCGGACACACGAGTGCAAGACGGACGGGCGCCTGGCCGGCGCGTTGCGCGAGCTGATCAGCTGACCAGTGATGAGCACCGAAACCAGTCAGCGTCGGCGCCGTCTGCGGCTGACCCCCATGCGGTCGATCCCGGTCGAGTTCACCGGGGAGCGGGCGGGCGAGGGGCCGCTCACCTTGGGCCAGCTCGACCTCTACGACTGGCTGATTCAGAACCCAGACCACCTCTACGCGATCCTGTGCGTCGAACTCCCGATGCCGGCGGCGGTGTCCGCCGATGACGTGGCCGAGGCGACCGCGGCGCTGATCGCGCGGCACGAGAGCCTGCGCACCACCTACGTGCCCGGCGAGCCACCGCGCCAGCGGGTCGCGGCGGGCGGCGTCCAGCTGCTGGAGGTCTGTTCGCTCGGCGAGGGACAGTGGGGACCGCGGGACCGCCCCGCGGTGGCCGAGGCGCTCGTCCGGTGGCTGCGCGAGTCATCCGACGGCGGACCGCGCCCGGTGCGCATGGCGGTGGCGATCGCTCCCGACGCGGGCCATCGGGTCATCGCGTGCGCCGCCGCGTTCACGCACCTGGCGGTGGACAACGGCGCAATCGGGATCCTTAAGCGCGACTTCGCCGGCCTGCTGGGCGATCCCGCGCGACGGCCGGCCGGGCGGCCCGGCCACCAGCCGCTGGACCAGGCCGAGCTGGAGGCGACACCGGCCGAGCGGCGCAGGGCCGACGCGGCACTGGACTACCTGCGGGAGCAGACGCGGCGGATCCCCCACTGCCTGTACGCGTTGCCCGGCGCCCGGACCAGCGGCGAGTCGCTGGCGGTGGAGCTGTCGTCGGTGGCCGCCGCGATGGCCGTGCGGCGGGTGGCGGCGCGCACCCGGACCAGCCGGTCCAGCATCGTGCTCGCAGCCATCTGCGCCGTGATCGCCCGCCGCGCCAGCTACCGGGAGCTGGTGTTCCCCGTGTCGTCCGGCAACCGTTTCGAGCGCCACCTGGTGAACTACGTCGGTTGCCTGGCCCAGACCTCCATCGCCACCGTCGAGGTCGCCGGGAGAAGTTTCGACGAGCTGGCCGGCCACACCTGGACCACGGTGATGCAGGCGAGCTGGCACGGCAGGCACGACACGGCCAAGCAGGCCACCCTGGATAAACTGGCCGAGCACGAACGGGGCCTGCGCGTGACCTCCGCCGATCCGTGGTTCAACAGCCTCGTCCCTGAATCGTGGTCCGGATTCACCGCGGGCGTCGGGTTCCAGCCCGAGCAGATCGACGTCGCGCTCGCCCGGACCGAGCTACGGTGGCGCCCGCTGCCGGTCAGTGCACTGCCGATCCGGTTCCGCCTCAATCAGATCGATGGCTGCCTGCGGCTGGACATGTGGAGCGGTGACGCCGGCCTGGTGCCGCGGGCCGAACTGGAGTCGGTGCTGCTGGCCGTCGAACGCCTCCTGGTGGCCGCCGCGCACGGTGACGTGGCCGGCGGCCGGATGCCCGAACTCATCGGGCTGGAACCCTTCGTCGGCGCCCCGCACCGGATACTGGTCGACCACTGCTGGGTGGACGTGGCCCACGTGCAGCGCCTGGTGGACGACGCTGTCGCTCCCGCGGTGGCCCATGTCTTCGCTTCGGTCGGCGGCCGCCCGCTGGTCGCCCACCTGGCCGCCACCGACGCCGTCCACACGCCGGAACAGGCGCACGCCCGCTGTATGGCCGTCCTCGCGCGCCACCCTACGGCTGTCACCCCGCGCCATTACGTCATCTGCCGCACCGCTCCGTCCGACCCGTCCGACCCCACCGCCTGGCCCGCACCTCTGGCCACCGGCACCGGTCGCGCCTAAACCCACTAAGCGGTGCTGGCGGGACCGGCGAGCAGCCTCCAGTCCCGGTCAGGCTCACGGACGGCGCCGGCCAGGATTTGTCGCAGGTCGGCGGCCCAGCCCTGCACGGTGCTCTCGTCGAATTCGTCGAGGTTGAACAGGACGCCTCCGTTTAGCTCGCCGGACGGTTGCGCGGCCAGATTCCACACCATGCCGCTCGGGATGTCGCGGACCTGTGACCCCTGCAACATCCGATCGGTTGCCCAGCGGGCGCCCTCGGCGATGGCGAAGGTGGGATCCTCGCCGAGCTGCCGCTGCTGATTGGCGATGATGAACTGTGATGTCCGCAGGTCCTCGCGTGACTTTACGAAGCCGGGAAACGTCTGCTCGATCACGTTGACCGGGAGCTCGTGTGCCATGGCGTCAACGAAAGTCTCCCTGGTGGCCATGACGACGTCGCGGAAGCTCGTGCAGTCAGCGATGTCGGTATGGAAGGGCACGCAGTTGAGGAACAGCCCCATGGTGTTCTGGAACTGCAGCTCGTCCCGGCCCGCGGTGAATGCCCGGATCGTCAGGTCGGTGGTGCCGGTGAGCTTGTGAGCCAGGATGTAGAAGGCCGAGAGCATGACCGTGAACAAGGTGCTGCGGGTAGCCGTGGCCAGAGCGGAAGCGGCGGTCATGACCTCGGCCTCGATGTCGTGGACGTGCTGCGAGTAGGGCCTGGAATAGCTGTCGGGGTGCCCGTGGTCATTCGGCATCGTGAATTCACGCGCGCCGTCAAGCTTGTGCTGCCAGTAGGCGGGCGCGCCGTCCTCGGCGGTGCTGGTCGCGTTGGCTCGCTGCCATGCCGCGTATTCGCGGTACTGCCGCATCTGCGGCAGCACCGCCGCGATGCCTGTCCGCCGGGCCGTGTAGAAGGCGCCGAGGTCACGGAAGATGACCTGCACCGACCAGCCATCTGATACCGAGTGGTGCACGGTCAGGAGCAGGACGCTGTCGTGGTCGTCGAACTTGCACAGCAGCACCTTCATCAGCGGGACCTCGCGCGCGCTGATCGAGCCTGCCTCGGCCTCAAGGATCAGTTCCTGGACGACTATGTCCCGGGACTTGCCGGGGACCGGCGGCAGGTCCCTGACCTCCAGCGGCACCCGGCACGGCGGGAGCACCATCTGATACGGCGGGTCAGCGTCCCTGACCACCAGGGTGCGGAGCAGCTCATGGCGCGCGACCACGTCATCGAGGGCGCCCTGGAGCACGGCCAGATCGACGTGGCCGGTCACCCGCGCCGGGCAGACCTGCATGAACCGGGGGCCGAACGTGCCGCCGTCGTCCCCCTGGTCCAGGGTGAGGAACCATTCCTGGGTGAAAGACAGCGGGTACCGAGTCGATTCCTGGTCCAGGACGAGCGAGGATTCCGCCATTTCCGCCATTCCTTTGCCTGTTATTTCCGCGCGTCAGCCATCTGGCGGCCTAACCGTCCCCGCCGCCGTCACGCTCGCATGGCGCAAAGGCCGCCGCACCTTCCCGGTTGCGCGGCACCGTGCGGGCGGGGGCGCGTGGGCGGGCGCGTTGCTCAGCCAGACCGATAGCCTGGCCGTCGCCGCGCTGGTGTGGACCTTGACCGTGGTCTGGTTGGGGATCGTGCGCCTGGCCGGGTCGGTGATGCTCGAGTGCGGCATCTGAGGCGGTCAGGCAGTCAGCTACCGCCAGCACCCGGCGACGGCGGGCGGCCGCGCCTCAGCCCCTCCTAGGAAGGCGGTTAAGCGGGCTACCCCTCGCGCAGCGCGGCCTTCAAGATCTTGCCCGAGGGCCCCTTCGGCAGCTCGCCCAGGAACCGGATCTCGCGCGGGTACTTGTACGCCGCCAGCCGCTCCCGGCAGTAGGCGATCACGTCCTGCTCGCCAAGCTCGCTACTGGGCCGCGCGACCACGACCGCCACCACCTCCTCGCCGAGCCGCTCGTCCCGCTTGCCGATCACGGCCGCCTCGACGATGTCCGGGTGGGCGTACAGCACCTCCTCGATCTCGCGCGGGTACACGTTGAACCCGCCCCGGATCACCAGGTCCTTGGCCCGGTCGACGATGAAAAAGAAGCCGTCGGAATCCACGTAGCCGAGATCCCCGCTGTGCAGCCAGCCGCCGCGCAACGTCTCCGCGGTGGCCTCGGGCCGCCCGAGATAACCCTTCATGACGTTGTGCCCGCGAATCAAGATCTCGCCCACGTTCTCGCTCCCCGGCGGCAGCGGCCGGTCCGAGATATCGGCCACCCGCATCGTGACGCCCCATATC
>Ga0302324_100029283_pt1 | contig 10440 bp, 9 predicted proteins | sample Palsa_T0_1_FD_201949 | JGI IMG/M metagenome (GOLD analysis project Ga0302324, IMG submission 201949) | Peat permafrost microbial communities from Stordalen Mire near Abisko, Sweden - Palsa_T0_1 | ecosystem: Environmental > Terrestrial > Soil > Palsa > Peat permafrost | place: Sweden: Abisko... | reverse complement strand
GGGAAAACGGATCCGAGAAGTTTCCCCGGTTGTTGAATCGATCTTTCTTGACCATGAGCGACAGCTCCTCGGGATGGGCGACCGGCAGCGAGCGGAGGAGCACTGCGTTCACTAACGAGAACACAGCTGTATTTGCGCCAATCCCCAGCGCCAGGGAGAGCACCGCGACGGTCGAGAGAACTGGGGCCTGGCGAAGCTGGCGGAGCCCGTAGCGGACGTCCAGCAGGAGCGTTTCAAGCCAGACAATTGTACTGGCGGCCCGCGTTTGTTCCTGAATGAGAGTCACGTTGCCGAAGGAGCCAGCGGTTTGGCCGCGGTGAAACTCGAGTTCTTCGCGGATTTCGGCGGCGAGCCGGTGTGGCCGGAACAAGTTTAATAATCTGCGTAACATTACTCATCTCCTCACGCAAAATCGAGAAAGGCGGCCACGGCGGCGGTGTACTGGCGCCAGTTCTGCACCTCCTGTGACAAACGCTTCATACCCGCCTTGGTCAGTCGGTAATAGCGCGCCCGGCGGCTATTCTCGCGTGGGTTTCCATTCGGATTTGATGAGACCGGAAGCCTCCATGCGATGTAGAGCCGGATAGAGTGAGCCCTCCTCCACGCGGAGCTGGTGATCCGACGCCGCCAGAATGTGGCAGGTGATGCCATAGCCATGTTCCGGACCGCGAGCGAGCGTCTTGAGAACGAGCAGGTCGAGGGTGCCCTGGAGGGTATCTCTGGCCATAAAGCATCTCTCCTAGAGGTCTAGGAGAGATTAATGATCCGAGTTTCCGCGGATGTCAAGCGAAACGAGTGGGAAAACAAAGTGAGGGCAAGATCGGTGGCGCGACTCGGCACAGGCCGCTACTCTGCAATCATTGACAGCAGTGCTATCATTAAATGGATGCCGACCATCACGATTCGCCGTTTGGACGAAACTACCAAGGCGCGGTTGCGCATACGCTCCGCCCATCATGGCCGATCCATGGAGGCTGAGGCCCGCGAGATCTTGCGGCTAGCGTTGGCCAGGCAGGCGTCCAGCTCGCGGAATCTGGCGGCCGCTATTCGTGAACGATTCGCGGAATTGGGAGGGGTAGAGTTGCAGGCAATGCCGCGTGAGCCCTTGCGGGAGCCGCCCAGTTTTCGCAAATGATCATCCTGGATACAAATGTCCTATCGGAGACGATGAAGCCTCAGCCCTCCTTCGAGGTTTTCCGCTGGCTTGCAAGTCATCCGCCGGAGCAGATCTTCACCACGACGATCACGCAGGCCGAAATTCTGTACGGAGTTGAACTTCTGGCGAAAGGAAAGCGCCGGACAGCACTAAGCGCCGCAGTAGATGCCGTGTTCGAAGAAGACTTTGCCGGCCGAATTCTACCCTTCGACGTAGAGGCTGCCCGCGCATTTGCCGGAATCGCCGCGGACCGCCGTGCGAGCGGACGGCCAATTGCCCAATTCGACGCGCAGATCGCAGCCATCGCTCGTTCGCATGGTGCGGCGGTGGCCACACGTAATACGCAAGACTTCGAGAATTGTGGCATCAAGGTGCTCAATCCCTGGTCGGCTGCTCCCCGGCTAAAATAGTAACTTGCCGTCTTCTTCACGCTCCTCCATCCCCTGGCCGCATCTTTATCTGGGCGTAGCCTTGACCACCCTCGCCACGCTCCTGCTGGAGCTGACTCTCACGCGCATCTTCTCGGTGGTCTTTTATTATCATTTCGCCTTTCTAGCCATCTCCATCGCCCTGTTCGGACTCGGCGTGGGCGGCATCTTTTCGTACGTGGTCGCCGGTTGGAAGGCCCCCCTCTTTCGCAAGCTCGGCCACTTGAGCACCCTCAACAGCCTGTTCGTCCTCGTGGCGGTGGCCGTCGTCGTCGCCCAGAGAGAGGAGCCGGGCGCCGGCGGCCTGGCGCTAGTCTACTTCGGCACTTCGCTGCCCTTCTTCGTGTCCGGAACGATCGTCTCGCTGGCCATCGCGGAAACCGTCGAACGCGTCGACCGGGTCTACTTCTTCGACCTGTTGGGCGCGGCCACCGGATGCCTCCTGCTGGTTCCTTTTCTGAATCACTTCGGCGGTCCTCGAACGGTCATCTTTGTCGCCGTGTTCTTTGCCGCCGCCGGCGCCATCTGGCACAGCATGGCCGGATCGATTGCCTGGCGTGCGGCCAGCGTGGCTCTGGCCTTGGCTCTGTTCGCGTCGGCCTTCTTCAATGCCACCGACAACCTGTTCGCCATCCGCTACGCCAAGGGCCAGAAGCTGAAGCACGAAGACTTCGTGCAATGGAATAGCTTTTCGCGCATCGCCGTGCGCGGCTACATGATCCTTATCGATGCCGATGCCTCCACCGGCATCGCCAGCTTCGATTTCGAGCACCTGTCCGCCCGCGATCGCCATCTGCTTCTGGAGGATGGTCCGGCCTTGCCCTATGCGCTGCGACCCGGCGCCAAGACGCTGGTGATCGGCCCTGGCGGCGGCTGGGACGTGGCCCGCGCGCTGGCCTCCGGCAGCCACGATATTACCGGCGTCGAGATCAACCCGATCATCGCTACCACCGTAATGCGGCAGCGCTTCGTCGCGCTCAGCCAGGGAATCTACCTGCGCCCCGACGTGCACATTTACATCGAAGACGGCCGCAGCTTCGTGCGTCGCAGCCGGGATAAATATCAGGTGTTGCAGGCCACCCTGGTAGATACCTGGGCATCCACCGCGGCCGGCGCCTTCGCTCTCTCGGAAAGCAATCTCTATACCACCGATGCTTTGCGCGATTACCTTTTGCATCTTACTGATGACGGCATGGTCGCCTTCACGCGCTGGGGCCTGGACCCGCCGCGCGAGTCCCTGCGCCTGGTCTCGCTGGCTATGGCGGCTTTGCCGCAACTAGGCGAAAACCAACCGTGGCGGCACATCATTGTAGGGCGCGCAGGCTCTGTCCAAGGCTGGGGTGCCCTCGACACCGTGCTGATCTCACGCAAGCCGTTCTCTGGTGCGGACCTCGACCGCGCGCGAGCCGCCATGGCTGCGGCCGCCATGCAGCCAGTCTACTTTCCGGACGAGCTCCTGGCCAACCAATTCACCGATCTGCTGCGCAGCCCAGATCCGGCCGCCTATCAGCGTCACTACCAGTACGATATCTCGCCGGTCAGCGACAACCGCCCATTCTTCTTCTATACCGTGCAGCCGCGCGATGTTCTGGGATTCCTGGCGCACGCCTCCCGGACTTCGGCTGATTTCAAAATCAACCGTGCCGTACCGCTGCTCTATGCGTTGATGGCCGTCAGCGTGTTGGCCACCGCCATTATTCTGGCTCTGCCGCCGATGCTGCTCCGCGCACGTCTGCCGAGACAAAAGGGCGTACGCGCGTTCCTGCTCTATTTCGTCGCCATCGGCGCCGGATACATTCTGATCGAAGTGGCCCTGATCCAGAAATTCGTGCTCTTCCTCGGGCACCCTACCTATGCTCTCACCGTGGTGATCTTCTCCATGCTGGTTTCGAGCGGATTGGGCAGCTATTTCAGCCGGCGCATCCTGGGGGATGACCATCGCCGGCTGCACCGTGTCTTGATGCTGATCGCGGTGCTGGTGGCGCTGCTTGCCGCGATGGTCACGCCGGTGCTTGCTGCCGGGGTGGGGCTGCCTCTGGCGTTGAAGTTTGTCATCACCGTGCTGCTGATCTCGCCCGCCGGATTCGTGATGGGGATGCCGTTCCCCGCGGGACTCAAGCGTTTGGAAGCCTGGCACAAACCGTCGGTGCGCTGGGCCTGGTCTTTGAATGCCGCTGCCAGCGTGCTGGGCTCTGTAGGGGCGCTGGTTTGCGGCATTTATCTGGGGCTGGTTCAGACGCTGCTGGCCGGCGGTTTGCTCTATCTGGCCGCCTTGACCGTGGTGGCGCTGACGCCGGGAGTTCGACACGATCCCGCTTTAAATGCTGTGCCGCTCGCGCCGGCTCCGTTAAACTGAAGGAAGGAGGGACGCCGGCTTGGCTGCCATTTCACCGACCAACGCGATCGCCAAGTGGCGGGGCCTGGAGCCCGAGCAACTCATTGGCGCCTTCCGCATCATGCAGACGGCCCGCCGCCTGGACGATCGGGAGATTGCCCTCAAGCGGCAGAATCGCATCTTTTTTCAAATCAGCGGAGCGGGACACGAAGCGGTGGAAGTGGCCGCCGGCCTGTGCCTGCGCGCCGGCCACGATTGGATTTACCCCTACTATCGCGATCGCGCCTTGTGCCTTACCCTGGGTGTCACGCCCTACGAAATGCTGCTTCAGGCCGTCGGGGCCGCCGAAGATCCCGCATCGGGTGGTCGTCAAATGCCTTCCCACTGGGGTCGCTCGAAACTGAACATCGTGAGCTCCTCATCGCCTACCGGAAGCCAATTCGTGCAAGCCGTGGGTTGTGCCGAAGGCGGCCGCTTCCTCCATCCGGAAAGCGACGAAATCACGCTGGTATCGAGCGGTGAGGGCGCTACTAGCGAGGGCGAGTTCTGGGAGGCTTTGAACGCGGCTTGCCTGAAACGGCTGCCGGTGTTGTTTCTGATCGAGGATAACGGCTACGCCATCTCGGTTCCGGTGGAAAGCCAGACCGCCGGCGCCAACATCTCGCGGCTGGTATCGGGTTTCCCGGGCCTTTTTCAGCAGGAGGTGGACGGCTGCGACTTCCTGGCCTCCTACGAAGCGTTGAGGGCCGCTATCGCGTATTGCCGCGAAGGGCATGGGCCCGCGATGGTGCACGCGCACGTGATCCGGCCTTACTCGCATTCGCTTTCCGACGATGAACGGCATTACAGGACTGCGGCCGAGCGCCAGGCCGAGCAGGCGCGCGATCCTTTGGTCGTCTTTCCCCGGCTCCTGCTCGAAGAAGGCGTGCTCGACGAGAACGCGCTGCGCCGCATCACCATCGAAGTCGATCGTGAGGTGCATGACGCCACTCAAGAGGCTCTGCGCGCCGATCCCCCGACGCGGGATTCCGCCCTGCGGCACTTGTACTCCGAAAAGGTCGATCCCACCGCGGAGGATTTCAGAACGCCGGCCCGGTTCGCCGCGGATGCGGGCGAGCCCAAGACCATGGTGGATCTGCTGAACGCCACCTTGCGTGAAGAGATGCGCCGCGATCCGCGCATTGTGATGTTCGGCGAAGACGTGGCGGATTGCAGCCGCGAGGAAGCCTTGGCGGAAGTTAAAGGCAAAGGCGGCGTTTTCAAGGTCACCGCCGGGCTGCAAAGCGAATTCGGCGCGCAGCGTGCGTTCAATACGCCGCTGGCGGAAGCCGCCATCGTGGGCCGCGCCATCGGCATGGCCACGCGCGGACTCAAGCCCGTTGCCGAGATTCAATTTTTCGATTACATCTGGCCGGCGATGATGCAGATTCGGGACGAGTTAGCTAATCTGCGCTGGCGCTCTAACGGGGCCTTCGCGTGCCCTTTGGTACTGCGCGTTCCCATCGGCGGATACTTGAACGGCGGCGCTATTTATCACAGCCAGTCGGGCGAAGTGGCCTTCACCCATCTGCCGGGCCTGCGCGTGGTGATGCCTTCGAACGCCCTGGACGCCTGCGGCCTGTTGCGCACGGCGATACGCTGTGACGACCCGGTGCTGTTCCTGGAGCACAAGCGCCTGTATCGCGAACCTTACAACCGCTCGGCTCATCCCGGCCCGGATTACCTTATCCCCTTCGGCAGCGCCCGCATAGTGAAGCCGGGCCGCAACCTGACCGTGATCACCTACGGCGCGCTGGTCCAGAAAGCGCAGCAGGCCGCGTTGTTGGTGGAGCGCAAGAATCCGGATATCAGCATCGAAGTAATCGATCTGCGGTCGCTCGCGCCGTTTGACTGGACCGCCATTCGGACATCGGTGGAAAAGACCAATCGTGTGATGGTCGCCCACGAGGACTGCCTCTCGTTCGGGTACGCCGCGGAGATCGCTGCGCGCATCGCTAACGAGCTTTTCGACCGACTGGATGCCCCGGTGGGCCGCGTGGCCGCGCTCGATACGTGGGTAGCCTATCAGCCGCAGTTGGAGAATGCCATTCTACCGCAGGTGGAAGATCTTACCGCTGAGATGGAGCGGCTGTTGTCTTACTGATTTGCCGATGTTTAAGGTTGCCGCTTACGTTCCGTGGGGGTATGATCATACTGAGGGTATGAAATGGCAAGCGTCGAACGTGTGACCGTTACCCTGCCCGATGATCTCGTCAGGGACATTGACCGGCGGGAGAAGAACCGCAGCAAGTTCGTTGCTGAGGCCGTTCGCCACGAGCTTGATCGTCGCCGCCGCGCGGAGCTTCGTCGATCCCTGCAGAATCCCCACACCGAAAGCGCTGAACTTGCCGACCAGGGACTTGAGGAATGGGCGCGCCGGTTGCCCGAGGAAGATACCGGGGCACTCGTCGACAGGCGTGCCGGCAAGCCAGTTCGGTGGGTCCCCGGCGAGGGTTGGCTGGAGGACCGTGGGTGAGGCTTGGCCGCGGAGCAGTTGTCGTGGTAGAACTCGACCCCACCATCGGTCACGAACAGCGCGGCATGAGGCCATGTATCGTAGTAAGCGACCCCGATATCATCATCGACCAGCGTTTTCCGCTTGTGTGCGTCGTACCGGTGACAGGTACTCCGGGCGAGGGACTCTTTTATCCGCCTCTGGCGCCTGGCCTGAGCGGTCTCGCCAAGAAGTCCTTCGCGCTGATCGACCAGTTGCGATCGATTGACAAGCGGAGGATCCGGCGGGTCTTCGGTGAACTTGCACAAAAAGAGATGGCTGCCATCGATGACGGATTGGCGGTCTTCCTCGGCCTTGGCGGCCGGCTTCAAAGCTGGTACGACTAAGATGGAGCGGCTGTTGCCTTACCAAAGACGCTGCACTTAGGTGCAGGTTCTGCCTGTGTCTCGGATGCCAAGTGGCAGCTTAGTACCTGATAGCTTACGGCCACATACGTGCCCTGCTTAAGTATCAGGAGATCATGATGTTTTTGAAACGAGTGATCGGAGTTGTTTTTCTAGGCAGCTTGGCCTTGGGCGCCTTTGCCGCCGAGGTTGTGATTCAAGTTGCGCCGCCGCGGTACGTGGAACACCGGGAGCGGATGCCGGGCCCTGGCTATGTGTGGATTAATGGATATCAGAACTGGAATGGCAGCGGTTATGCCGTGGTGCCTGGAAGATGGGAGATGCCTCCACGGCCGCATGCCCGCTGGGTGGCGCATCGCTGGGTTCACCGTCGCGGCGGCTATGTCATGGTAGAAGGTCACTGGCGCTAGACGGTTTTCGGTGTCATCGAGGGGGTATCATATGAAGGTACCCCATTATGACTGGCAGAACCCTTCTAGCATCTCTCCTCCTGTGCGCGGGCGCCTTTGCCCAAAGCACCGGTATCGAAATCCCCTATCGCAAGTTCGTCCTCGATAACGGCTTGACCGTGATCGTGCATGAAGACCATAAAGCTCCCATCATAGCCGTCAACATCTGGTATCACGTGGGCTCGAAGAACGAAAGGCCCGGCAAGACCGGCTTCGCGCACCTCTTCGAGCACCTTATGTTTGGCGGCAGCGAGAACTTCCACGGCCGCTACATCGATGCCATGGAGCAAGTGGGCGCCACCGACCTGAACGGCACCACCAATAACGACCGCACCAACTACTTCGAGGACGTGCCCACGTCGGCGCTCGATTACACGCTCTGGCTGGAGTCTGACCGTATGGGCCACCTGCTTGGCTCATTCGATCAGAAGACCCTCGATCTGCAGCGCGGCGTGGTACAGAACGAGAAGCGCCAGGGTGAAAATCAGCCCTACGGTGTAACCCGTCAGCTCATCACCGAGAACACCTATCCCGCCGGTCATCCCTACTCATGGACAGTGATCGGTTCCATGGATGATCTCAACGCTGCATCTATGTCCGACGTGAAGGAATGGTTCAAGACCTACTACGGCCCGCCCAATGCGGTGCTGGTGCTGGCGGGCGATATCGATTTCAACACGGCTAAAGAGAAGGTCCAGAAGTATTTCGGCGACATCCCCGCCGGGCCGCCCATAGGTAAGCAGGAGGTCTGGATCGCCAAGATGACCGGCACGCATCGCGGTACGGTGCAGGATCGTGTGCCCCAAGCCCGCATTTACAAAGTGTGGAATGTTCCGCAATACGGTGCCGCCGATGCGGATTATCTCGATTTGGTGAGTGACTGCCTGGCGCAGGGCAAGGTTTCGCGTCTGTACAAGCGGCTGGTTTACGACGATCAGATCGCCACGGATGCGAGCGCCTCGCTACGCGATAACGAGATCGGCAGTCAGTTCTTCATCACGGCTACGGCGCGTCCGGGCCAGGAGCTTGCCAAGGTCGAGACAGAAATCGACGAAGAGCTGGCGCGCTTCCTCGAAAACGGTCCGACGCCGCGCGAGCTCGAGCGCGTCAAGACCCAGTACATGGCCCGCTTTATTCGCGGCGTGGACCGCATTGGCGGCTTCGGCGGCAAGAGCGACGTGCTGGCCACCGGCCAGGCCTTTCTGGGAGACCCAGACGCATACAAAGTGCAGCTCAAGCGGGTGCAGGACGCCACAGCCGAGGACTTGAAGTTGGCAGCCAGGCGCTGGCTCTCCGATGGCGTTTATATTCTGGAGGTACATCCGTTCCCGGCGTACAAAACCGCCACCGAAAGCGCGGACCGGTCCAAGATGCCGGTCACCGGCACGCCGCCGGAGTTGAAGCTACCCAAGCTTGAACGGGCCACACTTTCTAATGGTCTGAAGGTGGTTCTTGCCGAGCGGCATGAGATCCCGGTCGCGAACTTCTGGCTGCAGTTGGATGCGGGATACGCCGCGGATCAGTTCGCAACGCCTGGCACGGCCAGCATGACCACAGGCCTGCTGGATGGCGGCACCGAAAAGCGTACCGCGCTGCAGATCAGCGAAGAGGCGGCGCTGCTGGGCGCACAGCTGAATGCCAGTTCGGACCTGGATACCTCCCGCGTTATTCTTTCGGCGCTGAAGAGCAACCTGGACCGCTCCCTCGAACTGTACGCCGATGTGATCCTCCATCCGTCCTTCCCGGAGGCCGATTTCCGACGTCTGCAGAAACAGCGGATCGCTGCGATTCAACGTGAGAAGGTGACCCCGATTCCCATGGCCCTGCGCGTATTTCCGGGCCTGCTATATGGGCCGGGGCACGCCTATGGCAACCCGCTCACGGGGTCCGGCACGGAGGCCAGCGTCTCCAAGCTCACGCGCGAGGATCTCGTTAAATTCCACAACACCTGGTTCAAGCCCAATGATGCGACGCTCATCGTGGTAGGTGACACCACCTTGAGTGAGCTGACCCCGAAGCTCGAGAAGCTGTTCGACGGATGGAAGTCGGGCGTCGTGCCGACGAAGAACATCGGCACCGTCGAGTATCGGCCCAAGCCCGTGGTCTACATTCTCGATAGGCCTGGCGCACTGCAATCGTTCATCCTGGCCGGCGAGATCGCGCCGCCCAAAAACAATCCGGACGAGATCGCCATCGAGACCATGAACAACATCGTGGGGGGCAACTTCGGCGCGCGCATCAATATGAACCTGCGTGAGGACAAGCACTGGTCTTATGGCGCGTCGAGCTTTTTCTGGGATGCGCGTGGGCAGCGGCCCTTCGTCGTGTTTGCGCCGGTGCAGACCGACAAGACCAAGGAATCCCTGATGGAGATCAATAAGGAGCTGCACGAAATTCTGGGCGAGAGGCCGCCCACGCCCGAGGAGCTGGCGAAGGTCCAGGCCAACGAGACCCTGAGCCTGCCGGGTTCTCGCGAAACCATGAATGAGGTGGGCAACTCGATTGAAGAACTGGTCGAGTATGGCTTGCCCGACGACTACTACGAGAAATACGCCGGCCGCGTGCGGGCCTTGCAGATCTCCGATATTGAAGCTGCCGCCAAGCGTGTCGTCCGCCCGGACAATCTGGTGTGGGTGGTGGTGGGCGACCGGTCGAAGATCGAAGCGGGCGTGCGGGAGCTGAATCTGGGCGAACTGAAGTTCCTGGATGCGGACGGCAAGCCCATTTAGGACCGGCCATCGGCCTAGCCGCACCGCCGAATACATGGCCCTGCCGGCTTCGACAAAAACGCTCCAGGACTGGTGGTCTGGGAAGGCGTGGTCAGCTATCTGCCGCCGCGTTGAAGAGCAACCTGAACCGCTCCCTCGAACTGTACGTCGATGTGATCCTCCATCCGTCCTTTCCGGAGGCCGATTTCCGCCGTCTGCAGAAACAGCGGATCGCTGCGATTCAACGTGAGAAGGTTACCCCGATTCCCATGGCCCTGCGCGTATTTCCGGGCCTGCTGTATGGGCCGCGGCACGCCTATGGCAACCCGCTCACGGGGTCCGGCACGGAGGCCAGCGTCTCCAAGCTCACGCGCGAGGATCTCGTTAAGTTCCACGCCACCTGGTTCAAGCCCAATGATGCGACGCTCATCGTTGGTAGGTGACACCACCTTGAGTGAGCTGACCC
>Ga0302324_100029282_pt1 | contig 10441 bp, 8 predicted proteins | sample Palsa_T0_1_FD_201949 | JGI IMG/M metagenome (GOLD analysis project Ga0302324, IMG submission 201949) | Peat permafrost microbial communities from Stordalen Mire near Abisko, Sweden - Palsa_T0_1 | ecosystem: Environmental > Terrestrial > Soil > Palsa > Peat permafrost | place: Sweden: Abisko... | reverse complement strand
CGGGAGGCGTGGGAGTCGCGTGGACATCCTGCTGAGCCCCGAATGCGGGGGACAGCATAACCGTTGCCACGAGAATTACGAGAGTGGAGGCATTCTTACGAGCCAGCTTTAAACCGGCGCGAATGGGTGCGGAACTGCGCAACTTGATCTGCATAATCTCCTTCGGGCGCTTGGAGCGAATCGGACCTCTGGCATCCCCAGTCTGACACACGAGCGAGTGAAGATTAAGGGGACCTGAAGGCGAGACCGCAAATCCGTCTTTTAGGGGCCATGAAGCACCGTTTTTGCGGCAAATTGATGTTTTTCAGGAACTTCGGCCACCGGCGTGGCGTCTAATTAGGCAAGATGAGCCTATCCGCAACGTTACGACCCTTGTTCTCCCGGAGCGCCGATGCCGCCCAGCAGGAACAAGTCCGGCAGGAAAGTCTTGCAGTATCCGAGGGGCTGAAGCGCCAGGATGCAGGCTTGCTGGATGAGTTGATCGTCCGGCACCAGCACCGGTTGCTGCGCTATCTGCTCTACCTCACCGGTAATCGTGAGATGGCCGAGGACCTGTTCCAGGAGGTCTGGATGCGGGTTCTGGTGCGCGGGGCGCAGTTCAACGGGCAGGCCCGGTTCGACACCTGGCTGTTTACGATTGCGCGAAACCTGGTGATCGATCAGCGGCGGAAGCGCATAATGTCGAGCCTGGACGAGATCTTCGAATCGAACAACGACGACGACCGGGGCAGGAGCTTTGAGGCCGCGGATGACGATCCAACGCCGTTCGACCGGCTGTCTAACCTGGAAGATCGGGAGCGGATTGCGGCGGCACTGTTGCAAATCGATACACTGCATCGGGAAGTGCTGGTGCTGCGTTTCCACGAGGACCTTTCGCTCGAAGAGATTGCCAAGGTGACGCGGGCACCGCTTTCTACCGTAAAATCAAGACTTTACCGTGGAATGGCTGCACTGAAGCCGAAGCTCGAGAAGCAAGCATTGCGCCGGTTGGAGGCGATGTGAGCAGGACCAGGCTGGGGGAAACCGGAGACAGCATAGGAAGCGCTGCGGCTGACCGCGACGTGCTCTCGTCGCTGGCCGGAACCCAGGCACATCGCGATTGTGCGGTGGCGTTTAGGACGCGGCGGGTGGTGATGACCTCGCTGGGGGTGATGAAGGAACAGAAGGCCGACCGTAAGCGGACGCGAGCAGTGGCCATGGCAGCGACGCTGGTGATCCTGCTGGCGCTAGGACCTCTGGTGTGGTGGGCGGCCGAGAGCCTGATTGCCGAGGAGCATCTGGGCGGGATGGCAAGCCAGTTCAGCGTGTGGATCTTCTTCTTCTGTTCGGCTCTGCTGGCCTGCGCCCTGCTGGCCGGCTGGCTGAAGCGCCGGTCCTGAAATTGGGAATAAATATTCGGGAATCAACCCGCGCGGGCCGCAACTTCCCTCTTGAATCTTTCGTCAACTTAAGCAAGGGTTAAGGTAAGCCTGACCCTGGCAAGGCCCCTCTCGAGAGAGGGCAATGACTATGCGCGAACCTCAATCGATTTCCGTCAACGAAGACAAGAGCATGATCCCGGCATGGTCGATTGCGACTGCGGCCGTGGCATTCCTGCTGATTGAGTACTATTTCTGGTTTGTACTGCCAAGCCAACGGAATAGTCCCCCGCCTCCGATCGGACTGCGCATTTATTTCAGCCTGTCGTGGGGCGCGCTGGTGGCGCTCTACTTCCTGATGGTCGGGTACATCAGCAAAGACGCTCCGCGCCGTGCGATGAGCTCGCGGTTCTGGATTGTGATCTGCCTGGTGATGCCGTGCGGTATCGGCGCGGTGCTCTACTTTCTGCTGCGGCAGCCGCAGGTTTCGCGCTGCCCGGCCTGCGCTACGCACGTCCAGGGCGATTTCCACTTCTGCCCGCAGTGCGATTATCAGCTAACCGCGAGCTGCGGAAACTGTTTCAGGACGGTGCGCGCCAGCGACCAGTTCTGCACGCGGTGCGGACACGAACTGGCCCGCGACCACATGCCCGCACGGCTGCACGTGCTGGGCGAGTGAGTTGGGTTCCCTACCCCACTTCATTTGTCGGTTTTGCGGCTCGATTTGAGACGTGCATTCCACTCAGACAGAATTCCCAAGAATCCGTTCAGTTAGTGCCGGAGCGGTCACGCCGAGGCGGACGGCGCCGCTTGCATTGACCAGGATGCCCTGGCTTTCTACAATCGAACTTCTCTCAACTGGACCGAAATTGGGCCAACCCGCATGAACCTCACGGCACTCATCATCGACGACGAACAACTAGCCCGGGATGAGCTGCGCTTTCTGCTGGACTCTGTGGGCGGCGTCGACGTAGTTGCGCAGGGGACGAATGGGATCGAGGGAGTAGAGCTGATCGAGGAGCATCGACCGGATCTGGTGTTTCTGGATGTGCAGATGCCTGGGCTGGATGGGTTCGCGGTGATCCAGAAGGTGATGGAACGCAATCGCCTGCGTGGTGGAGGCGTCGAGCCACTGCCGCAGATTATATTTGCGACCGCATACGACCAGTACGCTGTGCGCGCGTTTGACGTGAATGCGGTCGACTATCTGCTTAAGCCGTTCGATCAGGCTCGCGTAGAGCAGGCGGTGACGCGAGCGCGGAATCGCATCGATGCGGCCGGGGCTAATGGGGCTGGAACGAATGGGCAGGGGACCGGCGTGCAGGGTGAGTCGCCAATTGAGTCCCAGCTTGAGGCACTGCTGAAGCTGCTAAACCGTCCGCAGGGATCAGGGCGCGGGGCTCAACCAGCAAAATTGATTGTGCAGGCGCAGAGCCGGCTGCTACTGATCGACCAGGCAGACATCTGTTTCGCAGCGATCGACGAGGGCGTGATTCGCGTGGTGACGCAGACGTTTGAGGGGCAATCGAAGTGCCGGACGCTCGAGGAACTGCTGGAGTTGCTCGACTCCGCGGTCTTCTGGCGGGCACATCGGGGGTTTGTGGTGAATATCGACCACATTCGCGAGGTGGTTCCGTGGTTCAAATCAAGCTACCAGCTACGCATGAACGACAAGAGGCAGACCGAGATTCCGGTGAGCCGTGCACAGACCAAGCGGCTGCGGGAGCTGTTCAATCTGTAGCGCTGCCTCTGGAAAGTGGCCTGCCCGAATTGTACGGTTGTGACTATTCCTGGACTAGACAAATTCTTAATCGTAGCGCTCGAAGATGACTTGTTTCTTGTGCCAGCCGAAGCTGGCGAGGCGCTCGCGAACGCTGGAGACCATGAAGTTGAGTCCGCAAATGTAGGTGTAAATGTCGAACTTGAGCTCGGCGGCTGGCGCTGCCGGTTCGACCTCCGGCTGATGCACCGGAATGCCCAACTTTTGGGCCCGCTCCTTAATGATGCGGGTCATGTGGTCCTGAACGTAGCCACGCAGGCCGGTCCAGTCCTCTTTGGCACGGCTCAGCGTGGGCAGGTAGTGGAAGTTGGGCTTGCGGTGGGCTAAAGCCTCGAAATACTCCTGGTAGTAGATATCGGTCTCATGGCGGGTGCCATAGACGAGCCAGATATCTTTCCCGTTGCTGCGGTCGGGGCCGGCATCAGGCCCGGTCTCCGGAGGAAACAGCCATTGCGTGAATCCGCGCATGGGCGCTACGCCTGTGCCGGTAGCGATGAGGATTGAGTCGGTGATGGGTTCCTTGAGGATGAAGTGGCCGTGGGGCCCGTGTATTTTGACCGTGCCGCCGGGATCGAGGTCGGTGAGATCGGCCAGGTGATTGGAAAAGAATCCGCCTTCGACGCGATTCACGCAAAGTTCAAAGTGATTGCCGTATGGGGCAGAGGCGATGGAGTAGGCGCGCGTCTGCTGCTTGCCGTTGGGGTCTTCGGCCACGGCCGAGATGAACTGGCCGGGTGAAAACGGAAAGCTCTCCTGGCCCTCGACGACAAAGTCGAAGTGGTAGCACTGGGCGATTTGGGAGATGCATTCTTTACGAAGAAGACGAGCGGTAGAGAGCTCACGTGCCAAGGCTGTTCTCGCTTGCGATACAAGGATTGGCCCGAAAAATGGACCATAGGCAGTATCGCCAGTGGGCTGCCAAAGTGGCAAGCCGATGGGGCGTGATGTGGGACAAGATGATGGGCCGGGAGCACGTCAGGCCGGGGCGCGGAGGAAGCCAGGAGGTGGCCACAGACGCCTATAATGAACCGGGAGCCGGCGAGGTTTGCAATCGGCTTTTCAACCACTCAGTTTGAGTTAATTGAGGATTCCATGGCCGCATTGCTTGAAGCCATTACCGTGAAGCGCAAGATGTATTTCGAGTTTGAAAACGCGCCCTACTATTGCCTGGATGCAGAGGTTTCAACGCCGACCGCGCGTGGCGGCCAGACGCTGGTCCGGTTGAAGATGCGCAACCTGCTGACGCAGGCCGTATTCGACAAGACATTCAAGGCGGGAGACAGATTCAAGGAGCCTGATCTGGAGACGGTTGAGGCGTCGTACCTCTACACCGATACGGAGGGCTCGTACTTTCTGGACCAGGAAACCTTTGATACGCTGCGGCTCTCGGAGAGCATGATTGGGAACGCTCTCGAATACCTGGTGGAGGGCGCGATCGTAAAGCTGAACAAGTTCAACGGGAACCCGATTGGGCTGGAGCTGCCGGAAAAGGTAGAGCTCGAGGTGACCTACACCGAGGCCGGCGCGCAAGGCGACACCAGCGGCAAGGTGACCAAGCTGGCGCGGCTGGAGACGGGCCTGGAGATCAAAGCGCCTCTCTACATTCAGGAAGGCGAGCGCGTGAAGGTTTACACCGAGAGCGGGGAGTTCGCGGGCAGGGCGTGAGCAGCCTCAGGAAGAAGCGGGGCCTTTGAAACGGGATTTGGTGCGAAGCAGGCTGATTTGGCGTGGCGGGGCCCGGCGGATTTTGGCTGGAAGCATTTTGGCCGGTGTTCTTGCCGGCTCGGGTCTGACGGCCCTGACGAGTTTGGCCCAGGCGACAGACATCTCTTCAACCTACCAGTGGAAGCCGGTGAAGATTGGCGGGGGCGGCTGGGTGGTAGGGATGGTCATCCATCCGCTGGACCCGACCGTCCGCTACGCGCGCACCGATGTGGGCAACGCCTATCGCTGGGATGTGCCGACACAGCAGTGGATTCCGATGCGGGTGAGCAACTCGAACGGCACGGGCGTGCAATCGGCCGCGGAGACCATGGCGCCTTCGTCTTTCGGCGAGAGCAGCGTTACGGTTGATCCAAATAATACGAGCGTTGTGTACATGGTTTTCCCCACCGAACACAGCTGCGACGTGCAATGCCCTACGAACTACGAGGAGATCTACAAGAGCGTCGATGGGGGAATGAACTTTACTCCCGGCAACATGGAGGCGGCGGCGATCACGGGCAATCCGAATGGAACGAACCGCATGTACGGAGAGCGGCTCGCTGTTGATCCCGCAAACTCGTCGGTGCTTTACTTCGGCAGCGAGACGCAGGGGCTGTTCCAGTCAGTCAATGGCGGGACAACATGGGCGCAGATTGCGGGCGGCCTGCCGGCCAATGTGGAGTTCATTAACATTCAGGGTGCCAAGACGCCGGGAACGGTGACTGTGAACGGCGTGGTGGTGAGCAAGACGGTGTATGCCGTGAGCATCAACAACAGCGGCGACGCCGGCGGCGATGTGTATCAGAGCCAGGATGGCGGACAAACCTGGACGGACATTTCGACAGGCGTGAAGGACGCGGCAAGCGGCCAGTTGTGGACCCATCAAGCGCTTTCGTCGAGCATCGATTCGACGGACACGCTGTACGTGGCGGAGAACTCTGCGACCAATGGAGGGCTTCGCGCGTACTGGCGATACCAGGCTGGAACGTGGACGAGGTTTTCGCTTCAGGGCTCGATCAACCAGGCCGTGGTGAGCGTTGTAGCCGACCCGACTAACCCGCAACGCATTTACGCACTGGGCGCGGACACCAGCCTGGCGCGGTCAGACAATGGCGGAGCTTCGTGGATCAACCTCGGGGCGCCGGCTTACGGAAATACATTGGGATGGCTTCCGCAGACGGTGGGGATGAGCGGCGGGGAGTGGCATTCGAACGGAGGACTGAAGGTCGACTCTGCCGGGAATGTGTGGACGCCGACCGGGCAGGAGGGGCCGCTGACGATTGCCGCCGCGACAGCGAGCGCGGCAACGCAGGCCAATCCGCCCAAGTGGACCATTGTTACCAGCGGCATTGAGGAACTGGTGGCGGACGAGTTGATTGTGCCGCCGGGAAGCGCAGATACGCTGATTGTTTCCGCGATGGATACGACAGGGTTCACGATTCCCAACCCGGACAACTTCAGCGCGGTGCAGATTCCACTGCAGCAGGAGATTATCTCGCAGGGCACGTCGGTGGCCTACTCGCCCGACACACCGAGTTACATCGCCGTCACATCGAGCAACGTGTATACCAACGGCAAAAACTACTCGGGGTACTCGACGGATGGCGGATTGACGTGGAAGGCCTTTGGGCCGGCGCTGCAGTGGGCGTGTGGAACGAGCAAGTGCGATATTCCCGCCGGGATGATCGCCGTGAGCGCGCGCGGTACCCGCACCCTCGGGCAGGACCACATCGTGCTTTATCCCCCGGAGAATCTTGCGCCGGAATACTCGCAGGATGGCGGCGCAACGTGGCATGTGACCGCTTCATTCCCATTGAATGCGGATGAAATGACGATTGCCGGGAATAGCTACAGCAGCTTTCTTTACCCGCAGATCTCTCAGCGCACGCTGCGCGCCGATCCTTTCACGGCGGACAGGTTCTATCTGAAATTCACGCATGCGCCGGCTTCGCTCTATGTCTCCAGCGACGGCGGGCAGACATGGGTGGCACAGCCGAATGCGAATCTGCCGGATTGGACGTGGAATGGCCAGTTGGCGGTGAACAGCAAGGTCCAAAACGATCTTTGGTTTGTGGACGGGGTTGCCGGGGCGACCACGCATGGGCTGTTTCACTCGACGGACGGCGGGGCGACGTTCCAGCAGATTGCGGGAATCAACCACGCCATCACGCTGGCGGTGGGCGCGGGAAGCGGGCAGCCAGGCGATGCGCCGTATGCGGTTTACTTTTACGGGCAGTTCTCGACCGATCCGAATTGGGGTGTCTTCCGATCAACGAATGGCGGTGCAAGCTGGGACCGCGTGGCATACTATCCGCTGGGTGTTTACATCACGCCCAACTCGATGGCGGCGAGCCAGGACACCTTCGGCAAGGTCTACATCGGGCTTGGCGGCGAGTCGTTCGTCTACGGTCAGATCGCGGGTTCGGGGCCAACGCTGCCGGGCGCTCCGGCGAGTTTGTCAGCAGCAGCGAAGAGCAATGCGGAGATCGACTTGTCATGGACTGCAGCGGGCGGCACGGTGACCGGCTACAACATTCTGCGTGGAACTTCGGCGGGCGGCGAGTCGGCGACACCTCTGGCGACGGCGGGCACTGAGACAACCTACGCGGACACAACTGTGACGCAAGGGACGACCTATTACTACAAGGTCGCTGCAGCGAATGGAGCGGGCCAGGGGCCACTATCGAATGAGGCAAGCGCAGTGGCGCTCGCACCCTCTGTGACACTGGCTCTTGCAGCGGCAGCGAGCGCGGCGGCAACGGTGCAGGCCGGGCAGACGGCGAGCTACTCACTGGTGTTGAACTCGGTCAATTACGCGGGGACCGTGACCTTCACATGCGCGGGCGCGCCCGCGGGCTATACGTGCAATGTTCCGGCTCCGGCGAGTCTGACCACCGCAACCGCGACCACTGCCGTGGCGATCTCGGTGCAAACGCCGAGCACGGTTGCGGCTTTGCATCGGGAGCGGAGTCTGCGGTTAGTGTTCGCGGTTGGCCTGCTGATGTTGCCGCTGGGGCTGATGCGCAAGCGGCGCGCATGGGTAGTGATGGGGATTGTGGCGGTTGTTGGGTTGTTTGCGGTGAACGGGTGCGGGAGCGGCGTTGGGTCGAGTGGCGGCGGAGGCTCAACTACTCCAGTGACATCGACGCTGACGATCTCAGCCGCGGGAACAGGGCTGACGACGGCAACGCAACAACTGACGCTGACGGTGCAGTGATCTTTGCGATCCGTCTCAGCTAGATTGCTGGCATGATTCACTGGTGGCAAATCCCGCTCGCGCTAGTCGTCGGGGCGATTGGAACCTACCTTTGGGCCGTACCTTCCTCGACCTTTCAGGATCATATGCGCAAGCTTTGGAGGAAATTCAAGCCTAAATGAGCAGCCGTAGCGGGTTCCTGCCACCAAGGCTTCGCTCCCTGTCTCGTTTTCGGAACTAGTTCGGTGCAGTAACCCTAGTGTCCCGTCCCTGAAGTTGACGGCATAAATTCCGAAGTGCAGCCGCAGATCCTTCGACTCACCACCCCCAAACTGAGAAGCGTTTGGGGCCCCTTTCGCTCAGGATGACAGCCCGTCAGGGGAGGTTGGGGACTGTCAGAACACGATGCGGACTTTTGGGGCAGGACACTAGCGGAAGGTTGGTGGCCGATCAGCGATGGATTGGCCGCGCTCGCGGTTGGGGTCAGGTCCCATGGTGAACTCAAGCGTGGTCGTGCCGGTTTCCAATTTATCGAGCGTGATCCACGAGCCTGGAAAATCCTTCCCGTTCAGTCTCACGTTTTGGACGTAGATTCCAGGCCCTGTGCGGCTCACGATGAGCGTCTTGCCCATACCGAGATGCAGCGTTGCCTTGTCGAACATCGGCGCGCCGAGAATAACACCGCCCACACCTGGGATCGCAGGATAGAAGCCGATGGCATCCCACACATAGACGCCTGAGGTTGCGCCCAGATCGTCGTTGCCGGGGATTCCGTCGGGTGTGGCTTTGAATGTGGTTGAGGCGAGGCGCGCGACTACTTCCTGGGTCTTGAAGGGCTGGCCCGCGAAGACGTAGGCGTAGGGAACAACGAAGTCCGGCTCGTTCTCGATGTTGTAGCAGGGCTCGCCCCAGCAACGGAGCTTGAGGAAGAAACGATCAAGGCGCGGGATCACTTTGTCCTCACCGCCCATCGCAGCAAAGAGCGCGGGGTAATCGAAGGGCACCATGAAGCTGTACTGCCAGGTGTTGCCCTCTTCAAATCCGGCCTGATCGTTGGACCTGGGAACATCGATGCGCTTTGGAGTGGAGTGCTCGGGGTCAAAGCCGGGCTCCCAGCTTCGGTCACTCAGGCGCGGGCGAATCCATTGGGTCTTGGGGTCAAGAAGGTTCTTCCAGTTCTGAGAATACTTGAGGAAGAGCTGGTACTCGGAATCGTGGCCAAGGGCGCGGGCAAACTGGGCGATGGCAAAGTCATCACTGGCGTATTCGAGGGTGCGCGATGCGGAGATGGCGTCTTTCTCCGCAGGCGAATAACCAAGGCGGCGATAGTCGGCGAGATAGGGGCGCTCAGAGTTGTGATGGGGACCCTGGCCGGGCTCGGTTCCCGCTTTGACCATGTACTTGAGCGCGGTTTCGACGTCGAAGTTGTGCGCGCCGAATGCATAGGAAGACGCGATGACGGCTGTGGGCGAGTCGCCACCCATGACGTAGGTGACGTCGTTGGCCGCCGGCCAGCGCGGGTACCAGCCGCTCTGTGTTGCATCGTTTACCAGCGATTGCATCATGTCGGACGCCCGCTCGGGCACAAACAGCGCGTGAAATTGGACGGTGTTGCGATAGATGTCCCAGTCGGAGTAGTTGGCGTATTGTGCGGTTTGTTTGGTGCCCGCGAGGGATCGGATTCTGCCATCGAAGCCCGTATAGTTGCCATCTTCGTCGCTGAAGAGATTGGGCGAAAGAAAGGAATGATAAACGCCGGTGTAAAAGATCGTTCGTTGATCGTAGGCGCCGCCTTCAACGGCGATGCGGTTGAGAAGATCGGTCCAGGTCTCGCGAGCCTGGGCGTGAACCTGATCGAAGTCGAAGCCGGGAATTTCCTTCACGAGATTGGCCTCGGCGCCTGCCTGGCTCACAAAAGAGATGCCCACTTTGAGCACAACTTCATGCGCATTGCCGAAGTCGAGCCACGCGCCGGTGCGCTTGCCTTCGACCGAGCGCCGGTTGGGGTCGATGGAATCATCCTGCCAAAGCGCGGAGTTCTGGTATGGCTGTTTGAAGCGGCCAGCGACGTAAATTTTGTACTGCGAGTGGGAAGAGCAGAAGCCGCCGGCCGTGGAGGAACCTGAGTACGCATCGTTGCCCGCGAGCTGGATGTTATTGAGGAAGATGTGGTCGTCGGGGTGCTTGTCCGCAAGTTCGCTATTGGCGCTGGAGCCTGCATTGACGAGCAGGCGAGCTGGAATGCCCTGCGGGAAGGTGAAGCGAGCGATACCGGCGCGATCGGCAACCGTGAGTTCGGCACGGATTCCGTTCGAGAGCGTCACGGCGTAATAGCCGGGATGCGCCTGTTCGTTCGCATGAGCGAAGTAACCGGCGTAGGGGCCCATGCCGCCCGAGTCCTCG
>Ga0302324_100029281_pt1 | contig 10441 bp, 9 predicted proteins | sample Palsa_T0_1_FD_201949 | JGI IMG/M metagenome (GOLD analysis project Ga0302324, IMG submission 201949) | Peat permafrost microbial communities from Stordalen Mire near Abisko, Sweden - Palsa_T0_1 | ecosystem: Environmental > Terrestrial > Soil > Palsa > Peat permafrost | place: Sweden: Abisko... | reverse complement strand
CCCTTTTCTCATGTCCCGAAGATACAACGCGGTGGACTATGGGGCAATACTATCCGATGTTAGGCCGCCCTGGTCCCGGCAGGAGACACGCCCCCCACCGTATTCTCCGTTCTGGGGAACTAACGCCAACGTCCGTCCGGATGGTATCGGTGGGTTACTCAGAAAGGTAGGCCGCATCGTGCGTCTCAAGCGCATTTGCTTGTGGACTCCATGCAAGCCTCCGGCCAGCGACAGCCCCCGCTTCTGCGAGCGGGTCCCGGAGAACCCGCTTACGAAGGCCGGGGATGCATAACTCTTAGTGCGCTAGCGGGACAATCCACGAAACACGGCTGCGGACTGTCCGCGAACATTGACAGTCAATAACCCTCGGCTGAACTGACGATAGGCGCGATAATGCGCCAGCGGGCCAACGACCGCGAGATCCCAGACGACCAATATCGAATCCCGCGAATCTACGTAAACTGCAGCCAGGCGATGGCAACTGCCATCAGCAGGGACGAAACGAATGGGATGCGCCACTTGCGGCCGGTGTCCTTGGGCCGAAAAAGGATGACCGGCGGTTTCTCGTCCGACGTCGATTCCGCGATTTCTTCTTCCCCGGCTTCTTCCATAGCCGCGGCGTGTTCCTGCTGGGCTGGCGGCGCCCCCGCCGCCTCTCCGGCTGCTACCTCCGGGGCCTTCGCTACGAGCTCGGGCTTGGCAATAACGGGGGCTTCCGGCTCTGGCTCGGCGTTGGTCTCAGCGTCGGTTTCAGGTTGCGGTGGAGGTTCAGGCGAGGGCGCAACGGGCGATGCCGCGGGCTCCGCTTCGGCGTGAACCGCAGCGGCCGGCTCCGATTCCACATGCGCTGCCATGGGTTCTGGCTCGACCTCGACCACCCGTTCCCGTTCGAGGTGGGCCGACGGCAAAGGCGTTGGCGCGATCCCGCGCACGACGCGCGGCGCGGGCTTCTCGAACAGTTGCCCAATGCCGGCAATCAGGTCCATCACGCTCTGTTCGGCGCGGGTCGATTTTTGACGCAAGCCGCTGACGTTTTCGAGCGGTTGGACTACTGCGGGCGGCGCGTGCGCTTCGCGCTGTTGCAAGCGGCTTTCGAGCGCCTGCCAGACGCGCTCCACGGCCCGGTCGACGGTCTCCTCCGCGCTGTGCTGTAGCTTCTGTTCCAGCGCTTGTACGCGGGCTTCCAGAAGAGAAGCATACTGCAAGGCCTTCTCCAGCTCGGAAGAGCGGTCGGGAGATCGGTCCTGTGTGCGGGCTTCCAGATCGTGGATTTCCGCGGCGAATCTGGCCTCCAGGGACTGCCGCAGCCCGGCCATGGCCGAATCGATCCGGGCGGGAACGTTTTCCGCCTCCCATTCCGCGCGCAACCGGACTTCGATCTGCTCCATCTGGGTGCGGTGCTGCGCTTGCAGCGATTCCAATTCCGCGGCCACACCTGCGGTGGACTGGGCAGCGTGCCGTTCGAGGCGGGCGTCCATGGCGGCCAGGTCCGCTCGCAAGTTCGCCACGCTCTGCTCCAGAGCCGGCGTTTTGGATGCAGCGGCCAGTTGCCGGCGGAACTGCTCCTCCGCCTCGCTGAAGCGAGCCTCGCTCTGCTGCACTTGCGCGCTGTGACGTTCCTCAATCCCCTGCAGCTCGACCGCCATACGGGCATCCAGGGACTCCCGCACGGCGTCCACGATGGCCTGGATCTTGGGCGGCAGCTCCTCCTGCAATACCGTCAGCTTCTGGTCCAGCGCGCCGACTTGTTCGGCGTGGCGCTGCAGATTCTCGTCGACCGTCTGCTGGAAGCTGCCGGCGCTGGGCATCTCCGCGCGCAACGCAGCCAGTGCCTGCTCCAGAGCCGTAACCTGGCTGGCCGTTTGCCGGTCGCCGGCGGAGATCCGCGCGTCCATCGAAGCTTCCACCGCCTCCACGATCTGCCGGATTTTGGGCGGCAGCTCCTCGCGCAGCGTGGTCAACTTGGTTTCGAGTTGCTGCAGCGCTTGCTGCAGCGGCGCCGTCTGGCTCTGTTGATGTTCCGCCAGGCCGCGCATCTCCGTGGAGAGCCTGCCCGACAGCGCCTCAACCTCGCCCCGCAGTTTCTCCTGGAACTCTTGAAATTGCTCGGAAGTGATGCCGCCAGACGACAGACGGTTTTCCATCTCCGTCAATTCCAGCGTGACGCGCGCCTCCATGGATTGCCGCACGGCCTCAATGATCTCGCGGAACTTGGCCGGAAGGGTCGCTTGCAGCGCGGAGAGCTTCTGGTCTACTCCGGAAATCTGCTCGGCACTGGATTGCTGAGCCTCCGCCAAATAGTCGCGAACCCGGGCTTCTATCTGTTGAATGGCCTTTTCGACGGAGTCGGTCTGGGCGGCCGTGTGCGTATCCACAGCCTTCAGATCCAGGGCGACTTGGGCATCGATTTCAGCCAGGCGCCAGTCCACTTGCGCGACGTGCTCGGTCAGCCTGGCTTCCAACGCCACAATCACCTTTTCGAGCACCCGTCCATCCAGGCCCTCGCCGAACTTCGCCGGGGCGTCTTTGTCGATCGTCTGTGTGTGGTCTTCCACTTTTCTCAACCTTTCCGCCAGGGGACCCAGGTCTGTCATTTCATCCTCCCGCGATTTAGACGGTCCTCGTGCGAGTTTCATTGCCACGCCGAACAAGAGACCATCGCCAAATGCCAGTGCGAGGCTCTTGAGGATCGAGGACTGACTGGACTTCTCCATAAAACATAATTACCACGGAATGTTTCGATACATAAATAAGAAGCTTCGGTTTCATCCCGCAAATCGTTGAATCCTACCGCTCTTTGTACAGTTACATGTATCCAATTGTCCTATACGATTATAGTGGCAAACCGGCTTTCCTGCGCCAACCTTGACGTAAGCTGTTAACCTTAGCCTAATGGATTGGTTTGGTCCGCAGTGGCTATGGGCTACTGCGGGGCCGGGCCTCAGGCGCAGAAATGCTGAAAGCCGGGTTGACCTTCCGCTATTCGCACAAAGCCGAACCCTATGCCGAGGCCCTGCGGCAGGCCGGTATTGAACCGGTTTTGATTTCTTCGGGGCAGCCCCGCTCCCTGGCCGGATTGCAGGGTTTGCTGCTGAGCGGCGGTACGGATCTCAACCCTGCCCGTTACGGCGCGACGCCACACCCCGGCAACGAAGCGCCCGACGATGCGCGCGATGAACTGGAGACCCGCTTGCTAGCCGAGGCCGTCGCCGCCGGACTGCCGGTGCTGGCCATCTGCCGCGGGATGCAATTGTTCAATGTGGCGCATGGTGGTACGCTGATCCAACATTTGGAGAACTCCGCGGCGCATGTGGTGTGCGGCGACGATCCGGCGCTGCCGGCCCACCAGATTCTGGTTGAACCGGATACGCGCCTCGCGGCGATTCTGGGCGAGGGCGCGCATGCGGTCAATTCGCGCCATCACCAAGCTGTCGAGCGCGTCGGCGCAGGTTTGCGGGTGACAGCCCGGTCTACTCCGGACGGTGTCATCGAAGCTCTGGAACGGAGCGATCGCCGGTTCGCACTGGCGGTGCAGTGGCATCCGGAGGATCAGGCGCGGCAGGATGCAACCCAAAAGAAGCTGTTTGAGGCTTTTGCGGCGGCCCTGGGGTAGGCTGGAAAGCTCCGCCTCTATTGGACGCGGGGCCGGTTTTGCTCGTTCAGGACCAAGCCGTCGAAAATGGCCAGAACCTGTTTGCGGTAGGTATAAACGCGCTGTAGGTTCTCCCGGAAGGTAGCCTCGAAGTCGTGTGCTCTCATCCACTTATCGAGCAATGTCCGGGGCACGTCGATATCCTGCCGCAGCGCCTCCACGGTATGGCCGCGCAGGAAAAGTCCGTAGAAGAAGGCCGCCTCGCGTTGCGGGGCCAAGGGATCGTATTCGTCTCGTACCGTCATAAACACGGTCTGGAAAATGCCAGTATACCCGCGCCGCCCGGATTCGCGCAAGTCCCCCATTCGGGCAAATCCTGCTCCCGCCTCTTCCAATGATAAGCCGCAGCCAACTTCTCTCGCGTTAAACCGTCTAAATTTGGTACGGCCATTTCGCGGAAAAAGCGGAGGATCCGGAAGATGGAGCTATTGCTAGCGTGCCAGCAAGACTTGCGTTATGCAGCCCGTAATCTGTTGCGGTCGTGCGGCTTTGCGGCCGTCGCCGCGATTACCCTCACCATCGGCATCGGCGCCAACACGGCCATGTTCAGCATTATCGATACCATCCTGCTACGGCCGCTGCCGTTTCGCGATCCAGGCCAACTGGTTCGGCTCTACGAAACCGAAGCGGCACCAAGCCAATATCCTTTCGCCGGCCCGGATTTCCTGGACTGGAGGGCGCAGAATAAAACCTTCCAGGACATGGCCCTGTTTGGCTGGTCGGGCGATATGAATCTGAGCGGGGAAGGGCGGCCGGACCATGTCTTGGCCGTCCCCACGCAGGCGAATTTCTTCGCCCTGCTCGGCGTGCAGCCGATCCTCGGGCGCACCTGGTTGCCCGGTGAAGATCAGCCGGCAAAGGCTCAGGTGGCCATCCTGAGTTACGGCTTGTGGCGGGAGCACTTCGCCGGAGACCCCGGAGCGGTGGGACGCACCATCGCGTTGAACTCCAAGAAGTACACCATCGTGGGCGTGATGCCGGCCAGCTTCCGCTATCCCTTTCAGACGCAGATGTGGGCGCCGTTGGAGATGGACAGCAAGAGTGTCGGCCAGCGCGGCAGTCATTGGGCCAACGCCGTTGGCCGGCTGAAATCGGGAGTCTCGGTACAGGCGGCACGTGCGGATCTAAAGATCGTCTCTGGACGCCTGGAGAAGACCTATCCGGATTCCAACGACAAAGTAGGATCGGCCGTGGTCGCGCTGCATGACGACCTGGTGGGCGACTCCCGCGCCTCTCTGCTGATAATGCTTTCGGCCGTGGGCCTGGTCCTGCTGATCGCTTGCGCCAACGTGGCGAATCTGCTGCTCTCGCGAGCCGTCGCGCGGCAAAAGGAAACGGCGGTACGTAGCGCGCTGGGCGCGGCGCGCGGCCGGTTGCTGCGCCAACTGCTGACCGAAAGCCTGCTGCTGTCTCTGTTCGGCGGCGCGCTGGGATTGCTGGTGGCGTGGGTCCTGATCGCACTGGTATCGCGCGCCAAGAACCTGGCCCTGCCGCAGTTTGCGGTCATCCAGCTAAACAGCGAGGTGTTGACCTTCACCTTCGCCCTGTCCGTGTTGACCGGCGTGCTGTTCGGTTTGGCGCCGGCGCTGCGCACGTCGCGCCCCGATCTGCACGAGGATCTGAAAGGCGGCGCAGGCAGCTCGATCAGCCCCGGCAAGCGGCGCCGGTCCATTAGCAGTGTGCTGGTGGCCGGCGAAATGGCGCTGTCGATGCTGCTGCTGGTTTCAGCCGGACTGCTGCTGAAAGACTTCGCGCGCCTGCGAAATCTGGATATCGGCGTGCGGCCGGAAGGCGTCTTCACCGCCGCGGTGCGCCTGCCCGACACGCAATACAAGACGGACGCGCGGAAGTTGGAGTTTTCGCAGACGCTGTTAGAGAAATGCGCGCACATCGCGGGCGTGGACGCAGCCGCCGTAAGCGACCGGCTGCCGCTCGAAGGCGGCAGTAATTACTATGCGAGCTGCGCGGCCAGACGTCCCAGATGAGTAACTTGCTGGTCGAATACCATACGGTCAGCCGAGATTACTTTCACGCCATGGGGGTGCGATTACTGGAAGTACGCACGTTCGATCCCGCCGATGTCCAGCGTGTGCAGGCGATCGGCGCGCGCTTCGATAAACTGCCCGAAGGCGCCCGTTTGCCCGACGCCGAGAGCAACGCTATTGTTTCTCCGGCTGTGATTAACGAGACCATGGCGCGGTCCTTCTGGCACAATCGGAGCCCTTTAGGGCAGATGTTCTCGCAGGGCAGCGACCACGGGCCCTGGAAGCAGGTGGTCGGCGTGGTGAACGATGTCCGCCAGTGGGGCCTCGCGCATGCGCCGGTTCCGGAGGCCTACGAAGCCTTCACCGGCGATGCGCGCCTCTTCGTCGTCCTGCACACGTCCCGTCAACCGTTGAGCCTGACGCCGGAGGTGCGCCGTGCGCTCACCCAGACCGACGCCAGCCTGCCGCTGTTCTCCGTTCGCACTATGGACCAAGTGATCGGCGAAAACGCCCAAGGCCAACAATTTTTCAGCCTGCTGGCCGGGTCGTTCGCGGGCCTGGCCGTGCTGCCGGCCGCCGTCGGGATTTACGGCGTGCTTTCTTACACAGTGACGGAGCGCACCGGCGAGATCGGCATCCGGATGTCGCTCGGCGCCAGCCGGGCGCGTGTGCTGGGCCAGATCATCCTGGAGGGTATGCGCCTCGCCGTGGTGGGCTTCGCCGTGGGCATCGCGGGCGCGCTGGCCGCCGGACGCGTGCTGGCGAGCCTGTTGCACGACGTCAAGCCCGGCGATCCGGCTATCTTCGCGGTGACTTCCGGCTTCCTGGCGCTAGTGGCGCTGGTGGGCTGCTATATCCCGGCTCGCCGCGCGGCGCGCCTGGACCCCGTGACTGCGCTGCGCTACGAGTAAATTAGATTCATCCTTTCGGCGCAGGCGATCAGACCGTGCTGGCCCCACCGCTCATAGAGATGGTGCTTGACTACTGCTGGAAGAGAGCGCATACTCTAGATATGGAGTCATCCGCCGCGCGTCGTCAAAAGATTGTCTGCGAGCAAGCTTCCCCACAAGATCGCCGCGATCCCCAAGTCCGACGCCGCATGTCCGGTCCAGCCATCCGCGCCTTCTTTAATATCGGCGCCGCCTGGCAACTGCACGCCGAGGAACAGCGCGCTCTGCTCGGATGGCCGGCCGCATCCACCTTCTTCAAATATAAAGCCGGCCACGTCTCGACGCTTCCGTACGATATGCTGATGCGGATCTCGCTCGTTTTAGGCATCTACAAAGATCTCCACATCCTTTACTCTGAACCGGATTTGGCCAACAGGTGGGTCCGGTTGCCCAACAGCAATCCAATTTTCGGCGGCCAGCCCGCCCTGGCCCTCATGATCGAAGGGGGGATCGACGGTCTCTACCATGTCCGGCGGCTGCTTGACGGGAGGCGCGGCGGGTGGAACTGACGCCGCCGATACGCGAGTTGAATCTAGCCGGCGCGTGGCGCTTGGTCCCCAGTCTGTACCCCTCCCGAGGCATTCTGGACGCGGTGGCCAGTCCCGCGGACCTGCCCGCGATCCTCGAGTTGGAAACCTGGAGCAACGACCGCATTTCCTCTGAACTGGGCGCTCTACATCGCATCCCGATGCGGGAGTGGGTCGCCGGCCGCCCCATGGCGAGCGCGATCATGGCTGCATTTTGCCATCCGCGGCCCACCGGCGGCCGCTTTAACAGTTCGGAACGTGGGGCCTGGTACGCCGCCAATTCGCTCGAAGCCGCACACGCCGAGGTTGTCTATCATCGCACGCTGGAGTTGGCTGAAATCGGCGTGTTCGAAACGCGCGTTCAGATGCGCCTCTACCTTGCCGATTTCCACGCGATGTTCCACGACGTGCGGGCCAACGTACCCGAAAATAACCCCTACCACGATCCTACGAGTTACACCGCCTCGCAGGCTCTCGCACGAGGGCTTCTGGCGGATGGATCGAATGGCGTAATTTATCGCAGCGTGCGCCACTACGCACGAGGAAGCCAATGCCTCGCTTGCTTCCGCCCCTCGCTGGTGGCCAATGTGCGTATCGCCGCCCACTTCGAGTACGGCTGGCAAGGCACGCGCGCGCCGCACATTCGTCTTTTGAAAGCACGGTGATTTCATGAGATGGGTGTTGCACGTTGCGGCCGGGGCCAACCGAGCTGCGCGGCCGGATTACCGATTACTTCACCCGTTCCAGCGCCTGCTCGAAGTCCGCCAGCACGTCGCGCCAATCCTCTATGCCTACTGAAACCCGCACCAGCCCGTCGCCGATACCCGCCTCGTCGAGTTCCTGCGCCGACATGCCGGAATGCGTGGTGGATTTCGGATGGCACACCAGCGTCTCCACCCCGCCGAGCGACACGGCGTTGAACCCAATCCGCAAGCTGCGCAGAAAATCGAAAGCCGCCGCACGGCCGCCCTCGAAATCCAGAGAGAAGATGCCGCCCGGATAAGCGCACTGCTCCTCGTAAATGCGCCGCTGTTCCGCATCTTCAAACAGCGTCGGGTAGAGCACCCGCCGGATCTTCGGACGCCCGTGCAGGGCCTCGGCGAGCCGTTGCGCATTCTTGCTCTGCCGGTTCATGCGCAACGCCACGGTGGGCAGGCGGCCATCCAGCATCCAGCATTCGTCGGGCTGCAGAATATTGCCGAACATGCTGCGCCTGGCCAGGATCTTCCGCATCAACTGCGGGTCGGCCGAGAGCGCCACGCCCGCCACCATATCGCTCATGCCCGAGAGATACTTCGTCCCGGAATACAGCACCAGATCGGCGCCCAGCATCAATGGATGCTGGAAGGTGGGGCCCAGAAACGTATTGTCCACCATCACCACCGGCCGGTCCGGATGACTTCTGGCGGCATCCGACGCGCGCCGGATATCCGTCATGACCATGGTGGGATTGGCGGGCGTCTCGAGGCACACGACGCTCAAGTTCCGGGCCGACCGGATAGCGCGGTCGATGGCATCGGTGTCGCCGCCCGGCGCCGGTATGCCTTGCACGCCGAAAGGTTCCAGGAAGCTGTGGATCAGACCGGTGGTGCCGCCGTAGAGCGGCGTCGTGTACACGATCGTGGTGCCCGTCCGCGCCACCGCCATGAAGGCCGTCATGATGGCCGCCATCCCGGAGTTGAACACGCCCGCGGCTTGCGCGCCCGGCTCCAGCGGCACCATCTTGTCTTCCAGAATCTCGGCATTCGGATGGGAGAAACGCGAGTAGATCAGGTCCGCGCGCTCGCCTTCCTCAGGTTGGATGCGGCCGGCCAGAACCGAAAATGCATGTTCGGCCTCTTCCGGGCTGGCGAAGACGTACGTGGAACTGCGAAACACGGCGGGCCGCGCGGACCCGAACGAAAGATGCGGGTCGAAGCCGCGCGTCAGCACCGCGGTGCGCGGACGCACAGCGCCGTGCCTGCCGTCGGGGTTTGGCATAATCGCTCCTATCCCGAGTGTACCGCCGCAGGACCGCTCCAAATGGTTAACGAGCGTCCAGCGAAACCCCGCTTTTTGCATTACAATTTGCATTCAAGGCTTTTTGCATTAAAATAAGAACGGACTCAGTTATGGATACGGAAGTCGGCATGCCCTCGCCGAACATGTTCCGGCCGCACCCCAACTTGGGCGACGCCGTGAACCACAACTTCATCGCGTCCGAAGTGGAAGGCGGCGTTTTTCTCGACCGGCTTCCGGAGGGAGCGGTGTTGTGCGTCCAGACGCAGAACCGCGCATACACTCTGGTGAATCGCGGCAACGGGCAGGCACTCATCTCCGGACATCCGACTTTTTGCCCCGAGCCAGTGCTGGTGCACATCGAAGGTTCCAACTGGGGCGGGTCGATGCTAAAGGCGTCTTTCATCGGACGCGGCATGCACCTGGAGTTTCGCCATCCCGAGCACCGCACGATTATGACGTCCTGCATCGTGGATGTGCGGGCGGCCCAATAAATAAACGGATTCGTTGAAGGACTTGTGTTCCCGAGCGGGACTTTCTGAATTGCTGCAGGAAGAGCCGAATGGCTTCCGTTGTCGATATACCGATCTCAGAGAAGATGCTCTCAGCCGACTTCTTCAGCTTCGGGGCGATCCGGGCACGGATCCACTCCCGGCTGGATCGGCCGCTGTTCACCGCGCCACATACAACTCCGCCCACACAAACCCCGCCAAGCGGATCTGCTCCCGCAAGCTGCTGTACTTCACCACCTCGCCGGCGGCGCGCAGCTTTTCGGCGGCGGCCAGCGGCATGTCGAAGCGGAAGCAATCGGCGCGATCCTTATATGAGTAGTGCAGATACTGTATCTCGCCCGCCGCGGCCAGATCCATCAGTACATCCCAGAAACTCGCCTTGCGCGGCCATTTCAGTAGCGAGGGCTTGCGCGCGCCGGCCTCGCGCGGAACGTGAATGGCTTGCCGTCCGCCGCGCAGCACTGCGCGCACGCACCGCGCGGATGCAAACGGCCGCCCGGGATCGTCGCCGGGAAAAGTCGCCAGCAGTTCGCGCAGACCGTCCAGTTCCGCCTCCCATCCGGTCCATCGGAAGCGGGAAGCGCCCCTGACCAGCGTGCCCCGCAACAGCAGCTCGCGCACGCGCGCCTCGTTTTTGCCCGTGATGCCGAGCATTTGTTCCACCAGATCGCGCAACGGCAAGTCCTGCACCACCACGCGTGTGATGGAAATGCTCTCGGCGGCTTCCGAGCTGAGTTTGACCCGGACGGTGGCGGGTAGAGACATGCCGTGTTTTTTCACGCTAGCATAAATGCGTGAGCCCACTGGAGAGTTCGCT
>Ga0302324_100029280_pt1 | contig 10441 bp, 8 predicted proteins | sample Palsa_T0_1_FD_201949 | JGI IMG/M metagenome (GOLD analysis project Ga0302324, IMG submission 201949) | Peat permafrost microbial communities from Stordalen Mire near Abisko, Sweden - Palsa_T0_1 | ecosystem: Environmental > Terrestrial > Soil > Palsa > Peat permafrost | place: Sweden: Abisko... | reverse complement strand
ATCGACTACCAGATTCGGCTGTATGGCGTGCCGGTGCATTGGCGGACGCGGATTGAAGTCGTCGAGGCGCCGAACCGGTTTGTCGATGTGCAGGAGAAGGGTCCGTACGCGTTGTGGCGACATAGTCATAGCTTTCGGGATATCGGCGATGGCGCGACTGAGATGAAGGATCGGGTTGAGTATGCGATGCCGATGGGGGTGCTGGGGGAGATTGCGTATCGGTTGTTTGTGGCGCGGAGTCTTAAGGAGATTTTCGATTATCGGGAGCGGGAGTTGGCGGCGGTGATGGGTGGTTGAAGCCATAAGAACCTAACCCCTAACCCCTTCCCGCGCGGGAAGGGGAACCGGATTTGGAATAATCACTTCCCGCGCGGGAAGGGGAATTGGATTAAGAAAAATTCCCTTCAGCGGGGTTGATCTGGTTTGCGTCGGGAAAATGGCTGCTGATTATTGGAGAGGCGTCGTGATGAGCGAGTGATCGAGGAGAGCCAGTAGAGCCATAGTCCGAAGGCAGCGAAAAACATGACTAACAGTAAGTGCTCGAGCCCATCGCTTTGACTGATCAAGATTAGCCATAGAAGGACTGCCCACACGGCCGTCAATGGCCCAAGTGCTAACAGCACGCCGATCCAAGGCGGCGACTCTCGCGACATGGCATTTTTTCACCCCCTTTTGCGCGGACGCTGGAGAGGTTAGCGCCGTGACATAGTTACGTCCACTGTTGGATATCGGTCGTAGTCAGGGTGCGAACAGGGTTATGCCGAGCTGTGGGGGGAGGAAAATGCGCGGAAAGAACCTAACCCCTAACCCCTTCCCGCGCGGGAAGGGGGACCGGATTAAGAAAGCGAACCGCAGGAACTTGCCGCTTGCGCTGGTGCTAGTAGTGCTGGGCTGGGGCGAAGTTACCGCCGCCTGGATCTGCGCTCATTACTTCGAAGGTCTGATTGTTAGGCGAGAACATGCCGCGGACCGTCATCGTCTCGCCGGGTTCCATCTTGGCGAAGGTGTCCTCGCCGAGGCCGGTCACGTTGAAGTTCGGCCGGTACTGGCGGACCGCCTGCCAGATGTCGGGCCAATGGATGACGCCGCGCGGGTCGTCGACGTAGGCGTCGTTCAGCACGAACTTGTAGGTTGTGCGACCCACACCCATCGTGACGACCTGCTGGTTGCCGAAGATCGAGCCGGGCGGCGGCTTGGTGATGACCATGGTGGTGGAAAGCGGGACCATCATGCCGCGCAACTGCGCGTCGGCGCGGCTGGCGACTAATACGATCGCCGAAATCGCTATCGCGAAGGTGCTTAGGCTGAAGATCATCCTTTTCATGCTGCTGACCTCGGCTGTTGGTTCGATCATAGGTGGCTTCTCTTCAGACGATCAAGCAGGAGATTTGGATACGAACCTGAGTGCTGTAAGATAGCCGGCGAGGCGCGCCGAATTGGCGCCGACACACCGTAAGGAGACCTATGCGACTGTCATCGCTCCGAATCGTAGCCGGTACCTTGTTGGCCGCGGCCTTGTGCTCGACGGCGCCTGTGCGGGCCGAGGTCAAGCCGGGTGACGTGATCACCAAGGATAATGCGTACAAGGTGGCGGCGCTGCTTAGCCCCGGCAATTACATCCTGGTCGAGCAGGGGATGCAGCTCAGGATAGTGCCGACCGAGAAGCTCGATTGGCCGCCGCCGTTCAAGAACGCGACGGAGCGTTACTCGCCGCAAGTCCAGCTGATGCCCGACGGTACGCTGCATGGTTACGTGGCCGGGCAACCGTTTCCGCTGGTCGATCCCAATGACCCGGATGTGGCGACCAAGGTGATGTGGAACTACAGCTACCGGCCGCTGTACAGCGATGATATCGACATGCGCTTTCCGGAGGTTGCCACGTTCGGCAAGTATGCCAACGGCTCCCCGTTAAGCTACTACACCGTCGGGCATTTGGCGTTCTACAACAATATCGGGCGTATCGAGGTGCCGCCGATACCGACCGATCCCGACGCCTTGAGCAGCGGGCTGCGTTATCGCTTCGGCTTCTTTCCGTTCCTGGAGCCGACGGCGCTGCGCGGCTACGGGATGACGCGCGAACGGTTCATCGATCCAAAGAAAGAGGACAACATCTGGGTGTACAGTCCCGGGACGCGCAAGCTGCGGCGTGAATCTGCCGGGCTGATGTCGGACAGCACGGGCGCGCTGCCGGGATTTGGCGGCGGTGGCGGCGGCGGCAGCCTTGGTGGCGGTATGGGCGGGGTCAGCGGCGCGACGGCTTATGCCAACACGCTCGATCCGGATTCGTACTTCGGGTTCTCGGCGAAGATAGAAGATTTCACTTACAGATTCCTGGGCGAGAAGGAGATGCTCGCGTCGGTGGACGCGGTGCATTCGCCGGAGCCGCAATGCCCTTTCGACGGCGGCAAGACGATATGCCCGGAAGACTGGGAGCTGCGTCATCTTTACGTGATCGAAGCCAACGTAAAGAAGGGCCTGGGCACGACTATCCCCAAGCGCATCCTTTACATCGATTCGGAGGGATGGTTCGTGACGGCGTCCGATCAGTACGATCGCGAGGGCAAACTGTGGAAGACGATTGCGACCTTCAACACTTATCGCGACCGGCCGGTGCCCGACGCGAGAGTTGCGATCTATCCGTACAAGCGCATTTTTCAGCTGGGCCTGGTCGATCAAGATCTCGACAGCGGCTACAGCTCGGTCGTGTATATGCCGGGAAAGACCGCGCCGGATCGCGAGTGCTGGTATATCGACATGGGGACGATAACCAACACCTTCCTCGCGCCGTCGGCACTGGCGCGGGAGGGCCACTGACCGGGGTAGCAGCGCGTTTATAGCTGCAGCACGAAACGGATGTCGCCGAGACGGAGCTGGCTGCCGGCGCTCAGGAAGGTCGAGCCGTGAATCTGGCGATCGTCGACGTAGCTGCCGTTGGTTGAATTCAGGTCCATCAGCTCGAAGCCACCATCGCGGCGCATCAGACGCGCATGCTGTCGCGATATGCTGGCATGCGGGATAACTACATCGTTGTCTTCGCCGCGGCCGATGGAAATCTCGTCCTTCATCAGCGAGTACTCCGACGGCACCGGATCGATGTGATCGACGGCCACCAGCCGCGCGCCCCTGGTCTGCCCCGCGCCGCGGGGCGCAGTGACGGACGACGGTTGCGGTGGCCGAGCAGGTGCTCGCGGCATCGGACGCGGCGCCGATGCGGCCGGGGGCGCGGACATTCGCAGCGAGGGCGCACCCTGGGCCTCGACGATGGCCTTGAGCTCGTCGGCCGGCATCCCGAATCTCATTCGCGACAGGCCGAACAGCCCGAGGATCGCGATGAGCGGGACGGCGCCGTTCCACCAGTTGAACGACAACTGGTTGAGCCCGGTGCCGGTGGCATTTCCGCCGGTCGCGCCCCCGTCTGCGGGCACGTTGATGGCGGCGCCGCCAACGCCGCGCACCTGGTACGAAGTATCGGCCTCGCCGGAATTACCGCCGTAGTCGATCTTCAACTCGACGCTTCGATTGGTGCCGTCTTCAATCGGCCGCGGGGTTTGATAGGTCAGCGAATATTCGGTGGCGATCGAATGGCCAATCTCGCGCACGAGCGACGGGAAGCGCCCTTCTTCCGTGATGATGTTGTAGGAGCGGCCGTGGGTCGCGTCGACGATTTCCTGGTACTCGGGCGCGATGAACGGCGGCGGGACGACCGCGTACAGCGTGAGGCCGTTCTTCTTGAGCAGGTCGGCGACCTTGGTGCCGGTTTCATCGGTCACCTGCACGCCGCGAGTGTGATGATCCCAAAACGCCTGATCGTGAGCCGTGTCGGCCGAGCCGTCGCCGTCGTGATGAGGCGGCGCGTCGGTGACGATGATGATGATGCCTTCAGCCTCGGGGCGGAACGGAAACTTTGCGGCATAGGCAAGGGCGTCGAGTTGATCCTCGGGGATGTCGCCGCCGCCGCCCGCGCTCAGGGTACCGACCCAATCGGTGAACTGTTTCACGTCGGAAGTAAATGAGTCGCGATAGGCGCAGTTGCAGTCGGAAGTTGACGAGACCACGTAGTCCTCGAACGTCACCAATCCGAGGCGGTAGTCGCGGCTGTTGGACTGCAGATCCTGGGCGAACTCGATCACGTTGGCCTTGACCGCGTCGATATAGGGCTGCATCGATTCGGTGACATCCAGAACGAAAACGATGTCGACGGGACGGCCCTGGCCGACGCCGCGGAAGTCGATGATTTTGGCCTCCTTGCCGTCCTCGAAGACCTTCACGTTGTCGGGACGGAGGTTGCCGACGGGATTGCCATTCTCGTCGGTGAGGCCGAAGTCGAGCTGCACGCCGCCGTCAGTGTCGAAATGCTCGAGGCCGGGATTGCCGGTGGTGATTTTCAGGCTGGCGCCGGCCGCCGTCACCCGAAACGTGAAACTGAGCAGCAGGAAAAGCGTAAACAGACAGCGGCGGATGTTTCGAATCGAGGAGTGCATCGATGGCAATGATTCTCCGGATCGTGAAGGCAATCAGTCAAGCTCCGTGTTCAATTGGACGTTCATGCGCGCGATTGTATTCTTGCCTTCGAACCCCCGTTAGGTTATCCCAATCGCTGACCGAATTCTTCTTCGATGGATTCCGAGTGAAAGATTTTTTTGTGCATCGGTGTGCTCGCGCCCGGATAGTGCGTTTCGTCATCGTTATTTCAGTGCTGCTGGCAGGCTTCGGATCGGCCGAGGCGGGCAAGCGCGGACGGGTGGAAGTTGGATTCAAGGGATCGCTGACGGCGAATAATTCGCAATACTTCCAAAACGTTCTCCTCAATATTCAGGCGGTTCGTATCAACCCGCACACGAATGCGGGGCCCAATAGCGGCCAGTGGGAGCATATTCCGGCGCCGCCGGGAGTCGGCGGATCGGGACACATGGCGGAGCTGCAAATCGACCTCAACACTTCGCAGAACATACCCCAGCTATTCAATACCTCCGCGGTACGAGCCGATACCTACAAAGTTGCCGAGGTCAAACTCGATCCCAACGTTCCCGGCTACCTGGTTCCCAACTGTCCAAGTGCGCCCGGCGCTCCCGTGGGCGGCTTCAACAGCGACGGCTGCGTCAACGTCCCCTTCACTGTTACTAACGGGCCGACTATCAGTGCGCCAATCAGCCTGGTCGCGCCGGGAAATGGAAAAACCACCGAGCTGACCCTGCAATTGACCTTTACGATCACCGGGGTGCCTACTTCGCCCGGCGCTCCGTTCATGGTGACCGTCTCCACGGCGCCACCTACGAATCCGTCGAGCGGTGTGATCACCGGCACGGTCACCGTCCAAAGTAATTCAAGCCCCGGAACCAACCCGTCGAATACCAAGATCCGCAAGTTGGCGGTGACCGCGCTCGCGATTGGCACCTCGACCGCGATTGCGAGCTCCCAGGTGCATAACAACGCGTATACTTTGATACTCCCGGCGGCGGGCGGTCCGGCGGCACCCGGGTTTGGGACGCTGTATGACATCGCAGTGTCGGGAGGAGCGGATACCTACCAGGCATTGCGGATGCCGCCGTTGTATCCCGGACAGTCGCTCGAAGCCGACTTCAAGCCGACCGGCAGTCAGACGCTGGGCAACATTACGGGTTCGATAAACGACGGCTGCGAAGCGACCAAGCCGGTCATCGGGGCGACGCTGCAATTGCTGCTGCCGCCCGACACGATCATGAGCCCGCCGGAAGGCTACTGTATGGCCTCGCCCGCGCAAACCGCTCAATGCATCACGGTGGCGACCGCGTTCACCGACAATAGCGGCGACTTTCCGTTGCCGGGAACAGTTAACGTTCCCGCGGCGTTCGCCAACGTTCCCCCGGCTCCGGGCAGTACGTCCTACGTGATGGAGATCTCGGCGCCTGGTTATGAGACCTTGTTTGTCCGGGTCAAGCCGAGCTCGGGCACCGCCAATAAGGGCGGCGGCACGTGCAACCCCGCCATCACCGGCGGGAGTTTCCACGCGTGTGACCTCGAGCTGATGAAGGGCTACCTGACCGGTACTTTCCCGATAATTCCGCCGTTACCCGGACAGACCACACTGGTGCAGGTGTTCGCCGAGGATCACGGCACCAACAATATCGAGAGCACGCTGCCGATGCCGGTTTCGGTCACCAACACCAGCAACGACGTGGTGGCCTATACGTTGAACGTGCCGCCCAACATTCCGTCGTTCGATCTGTTCGCTACGACCGTCGATCTCTACCGGGGCGTCACCGATCCCTACCAGGGTCACAATATCGTCGTGCTCAGCGATGTCCCAGCTCCCGCCGCTTGCGCTACTGCGACTGCGCCGACACCTGCAGCGCAGACGATAGATTGCACGGGTCACGGCAGTATCACGGGGACGGTTGCCAACCCGGATCTCGGAACTTCGGTGGTTCTGGAAAAGCTCGATCCCGATCCGCCTGAGGGCGACGATACCGCCGAAGTACAGCTCCTAAGTTCGATCGTGCGCAATCAGCCCGATGTGGATAACGATACGCCGACCAGCAACTACAGCTTCTGCGCGCCCGCCGATGTGGCGCCGTACCAGGTGCAGAAGTTCGAGCTGGAACCGACGCCGGTATCGTCGATGACGCCGGACGCCGTTCCGACGCCGTTACCTGCCGGCGAGGCCGTGAGTTTGACGGTACCGCTTCCACCGCCCGCTGGTGGCCCGAGTCCGACGCCGACGCCGGCGATCGGGTGCCCGACCACCTGCTCATACCCCAACGGCCAATGTCCCGGCATCTGCAACAACGCAGCCGCGCCGATACTGTGATGAGGGTGGGGGTGAAGGTGGCAATGCGAAATTCAATGCCGGCGTGGTCGTTGAGAGCTCTGGGTGTCGTGCTGCTGTTGTCGGCGGCGGCCTGCAATAACCAGACAGGATTTTCCGGCAGCGTCGGTAGTACGCCGAACGGCACGAAGCTGACGGCGTACAATATTCTGGGCGATGTCGGCACCCCATTTACCGCGACGGTCTCTGACGCACGATCGTCGTGGACGCTTCAGGGCAACGTCCCGCTGAACATCGTGATCTGCAACAACGACCTGCCGGCCAGGGTCATCGCTACCAAAACCACCAGCAACAGCAGTCTGCTCAGCGTCGAAATAATCATCGCCAACCACGTGAGCCAGCTGCAATCCACCAATGCGCCCTTCGGCACGGTGTCGGCGCAGGTGCAGGGCGGGACCGTGATTGCCGCGCCAGCCGATCCGGATCTGCGGATATTTGCCGCCGGCCCGCTCAACAAGCACTTCACTGCGCTGGTCGAGGATATAGATACCGGGTTCGTGATCGACGCGCGCGCGCCGTGTCTGATTTTGTTCGACCAGCCGAACGGAAAGGTGGACGCGACGTTCTACGGCAGCACCGATTTCGGCACTTTCACCCTGAACATGACGCTTGCGGGCCAGGTGGTAGCGACCGTTACGAAGGGACCCAACGCGACGATTCGAGAGCCCTGACTCGCACGCGGAGTTGAGTCAGCGTGCGCGCAGACCGTGCGCTTCTCTCGCGCGGCGGTTCGATTGACAGCCCCCCTCATTCGTCATACTTAGCGTCTGTAACAAATGAGCGATTCGAGAGACGCATCTGGATCTTCCCGCCCCTGAAAACATTCTATGAACTCGCAGCTCGTACGCCGGGTACTGTTGGTAGTGGTGATTGTAGCGATCGCCATCGCTGCCCTTCCGGCTTTTCATTACTACGGCTACCTCGAAAGCCACGTCAACACCGATGACGCCTACGTGGACGGCACTGTCGCACTGGTCTCGTCGCGCGTCGCCGGCTCAGTCACCAACGTATACGTCGAGGACAACTGGACGATTAAGCAAGGCCAGTTGTTGCTGACGCTCGATCCGAGCGACTACGACGTCAGGGTCGATCAGGCGCAGGCGCAACTCGATCGCGCCAAGCAGTCAGTCGACGAACTCTACGCCGGCGTCGACGCTGCGCGCTCGGGCGTCTCGCTGGTCGAGTCGCAGCTCAAGCAGGCAAAGATCGATTACGATCGATACAAGTCGCTCAAGGACCAGGGCGTCGTCTCGGCCGAGCAATACGATCAGGCGGACACCGGACTGCGCATCGCGAAGGCCGATGAAGCCCTGGCGGAGCATCAGTTGACGCAAGCGGAGGCTGCGCTGGGATCCGAGAACAACGACCATTCGCGCTACGACCGCCCGGTCGTCCGGCAAGCGGCTGCCGCTCTGGAAGCCGCCAAGCTCGATCTCAGCTATACCAAAATCACTGCGCCGTTCGACGGCGTCGTCACTCATAAAACGGCACACGTCGGCAACCGCGTGCAGGTCGGAGAACCACTGCTCGCTATCGTCCCGCTGCACAAACTCTACGTCACGGCGAATTTCAAGGAGACGCAGCTTACTGACGTGCGCGTCGGGCAAAAAGCGGAAATCGTTGCCGACATCTATCCCGACTACACTTACAAAGGACATGTCGACTCGATCAGCATGGGCACCGGCGCCGCCTTCTCATTGCTGCCGCCCGAGAACGCGACCGGCAACTGGGTCAAGGTCGTGCAGCGCGTGCCGGTCAAGATTGTGATCGAGGGTCCCGTGTCCGCAGACAAGCCGCTGCGGCTGGGATTGTCGGTTGAAGTTGCGATCGATCTCGGCGATCGCAGCGGGCCGTTGCTCTCCTCGATGGTGCAGGAGCATTACCAGAAAGACGGCCAAACGCTCCCCAACGAATCGCTTCAGCCGGCGCCCGCCGAACCGTCGCCAGACGCCGGCGCGCAGCAGCAGCACTTCATGACCCCGATGCAACAGCACTGACCCCTCCGGTCCCTCGCCCGTTATTTCACGGTAGAAGCCAGGTGAGGGTTCTGCGAATCAAGCAGGGTCCCCGCCACTCACGCCACCTGACACGCGTGTCAGGTCAATTGCGCGCATCTCCAGCGTGTACTACGCTGCGGTTCGCGCGGATTTTCCGCCCGCGTCTATCCAATGCTCGACCCTCGCGATATTGAGCAACGCCTCTCGACCTACCTCGGCGCACCGGTGGCGCAGTTGAGCATCCTCGCCAGCGGATGGGAGACCACCGTCTTCGAATTCACGCTCGAATCGCCGTCCAAATCCTTCGCCGCGATCCCCGCCGGCATCCCGATGGTGTTGCGCTTCTATCAAGGCTCCCTCGCCGACGCGAAAGGCGCGCGCGAAAACACCACTATCGATCGGCTGTTCGCCGCCGGCTTTCCGGTTCCGCGTCCGTACGCCTTCGAGGCCGATCGTACGGCGCTCGGCGCGCCCTTTCTGATAATGCAGCGCCTCGACGGCGGTCCGTTGTTCGCGGTTCGCAGCTTTCCGAGTGCGTTCAAAACCTTTTCGCTGGCATTTTTTTCTTTCGTCCGCGCGCAGTCGAAGCTCCACAAGTTCAACGCCGCGAGCACGGGCCTGCGCGACATTCCGCATGCGTATGCGCCGATCGGCAACGCCACCGGTGAGTCACCGCTGCTCGATCGCATGCTCGCCATCATCGCCAATCGCGTCGAGACCGGCCCCCTGCCCGGCCTGCGCGAGGCGCTGAATCTCGTCACCGAGCGCGCCGGCAAATTCCGCCGCAGTCCCGCTTCGCTCGTGCACATGGACTATCACCCGCAAAACGTGATGGTGGATGGGCTGCGCGTAACCGGCGTGATCGACTGGGTCAATACCGACGTCGGCGATCGACATCTCGACGCTGCGATGACGGCCGTGATCCTCTCATCGTCGGCGCTCGAGAAGCCGCGATGGATGCGCGACAACCCGGTCGGCAACACGCTTCGCGCGAGTTTCGCCGGGCTGTACATGCCGCTCTATCACGCGATGGCGCCGATGGATTTCGAGCGCTTCCGCTACTGCCAGGCGGTGGCGGCGCTGCTGCGGCTCTCGATGCTCGGGATGATGCGGGCGCGCGGCCCGGAATTCGTCGGCTTCCGCCGCGAAGCAATCGCCGAAGTCACACCCGGCGTAGTCAGGCTGCTCAGCCGCTACGCCACGCGCAAAAGCGGCGCGGCGGTACGTCTCGATGCGCCCGCGCCGCAGCCCGCCTGAGTCGCGATCGCGCGGCTATCGCATTCAGTCAAAAAAATCTGTAACTGATCTGGGATGCGAAAGTGTTATGTCGCCGCGTTGGTGTTGACTGCATGGTACCTGATGCTCCCGCCGCCAGTCATGCCGCCGGTGAAAGACGCGTCGGGCAATTACGAGGTAAATAGCAAGGCGCCTATTTCACAATGGCTCAAGCTGAAAACGGTTGAATCCGAAGATCGGTGCAAGGCGCAACTGAAGAAGATGCCGTCATTCTACCGATGCATCGCAAGCTACGACACCGCACTGAAAGCTCCAGCCGCCGCCCCAAATGTTTCAACCACGCCCGGCGCCACAGCCCACACGCAGTAGAGGCGCTGTCACGCGCGAATCAGCTCGCGCAGCA
>Ga0302324_100029279_pt1 | contig 10442 bp, 9 predicted proteins | sample Palsa_T0_1_FD_201949 | JGI IMG/M metagenome (GOLD analysis project Ga0302324, IMG submission 201949) | Peat permafrost microbial communities from Stordalen Mire near Abisko, Sweden - Palsa_T0_1 | ecosystem: Environmental > Terrestrial > Soil > Palsa > Peat permafrost | place: Sweden: Abisko... | reverse complement strand
CACCATCAATCCCGCAGTTGCCGAAACCTTAAAAGGGATGCTGGCCTTCAAGGGGCGGGACACATCCGTGATCGCAGCCGCCGGTCCGGTACAGAAGGAATCCGCAAAGTGGTGGAACGCGTGAACAAGCAACTGGCGCCCTTTGAGCAGATCCGCAGATATCGCGTGCTGGGGCGCGATTTCAGCATCGAACACGGGGAGTTGACGGCCACCATGAAACTGCGCCGCTCGCGGGTGATGGAGAATTTCAGACACACCATCGAGGAGTTGTATGGAGGAAAGGACGCGTTGAACTAAGCGGCCTTTCCCGGAGGATCTATGCTTGTTTGTACGTTACAAGAAAATATGCGCTCTGTCCGTGTCCGGGCCTAATCGAACGCTGATCTGACGATTCAACAGGGAGATCTCTGCGGACTGCTCGATCTTTGCGGCCGAAACCTTCCCAACTTCCACCAGCAGCCGCGCCTGCGACCGCCGAGGCACGGCGCGCAAGTGGTTGCCCATCACTGGGTCGGAATGGCCTTGTTTCAAGCTGGAATAACGGACGTGGACGTCACCGGGATCATGCGAACCAGCGTCCGTGCGCAACCGGCGCGGCTCGCGGTCAAACAGCCTGATTGTGCCGATCCAAATCCACGCAGTGCGGAGCAACCACATCAATTGGACGAAAGGCTGTCGAGTTCCAGCGCGGCGATTGACAGACGGTTTCTCGCACACCATGATTTGCTTTTCAAATACATTGCTTCTTAGATTAGAGAGCGTCCGCCCTAACTCACGTCTCCGCCGCCGGGAGCGACAGGACGACTACAGCCTCCATAGAAGGCCGGTTGCATTATAGCGTTCGTAAAACTCCAACAAAGGGGCCAAACACGCATACGGATGCGCCACGGCCTTGCATCAGGCCTGCGCGGGCGAAGCCATCACATCCGGCGGGCGCAGAGCGCTCAGCAGACTCTCCCGCAGTTCGCCTGCGGTAGCGCACCGCTCCTCAAGGCTGACGGCTAAGCACCTGATAAGGATTCCGTGTAAAGCGGCACGCGCTCCCAAAGGCTGCGCCTGAAGCCGATCGCCAAGAGCGGCAGGCGAAATGCCTCCGTCGGCGACGCGCGTGGGAACCTGGCCCGTGATCGCCTCAACCGCCATGATTCCGACTGAAAAGAGATCGCTGCGTTGATCGATCGGATCGCCTCTAAGCTGTTCCGGTGACATATACGCCACCGTACCCATCACTACGCCTGTGTCGGTAAGGCTTTTAGCGGACGAATGCATCTTGGCCAGACCAAAGTCCAGAATCTTGAGACCGTGGCCGATATTCTCGGATGAAGCGATGATCACGTTCTCCGGCTTCAAATCGCGATGCACAATGCCCGCCTGGTGCGCCGCGCCGAGAGCGCCGAGGAGTTGGTCGAACCATAGTGCGGCCGTCATGGGGGGAATCTTGCCCAATCGATTGAGCTCGCTGCGCCATGACGCGCCCGTCAACAGTTCCATCACCAGGTAGGCTCCCTCTCCGCCCAATCGCCCGTAGTCATACAGCGCCACGATTTGCGGATGGTTCAGCCGGGCCAACACCCGCGCCTCACGCTCGAACCGGTTCAAGGCCGCGCGATCCCCGAACAGATGGCCTGTCATGATTTTGAGGGCTACCACACGGCCCAGGTTCAGGTCGGTCGCTGCAAAGACCACTCCCATGCCACCCTTGCCGATCCGGCGATCCAGCCGGTATCGTTGTGCGATCCTGCGCTCCACCGGCAGCGAGAGCACCAGCTCGCCGTGGCCGTGCGCGCACACCTCTTCAAGACTATCGAAGCAGGCCCCACATTTTGGGCATTCCTTTAGCAGCCGGATCGTTTGCCGGTCGAGACGGCCCAGGACCTCCTGCCGCTCGCGCAGACCTTCGTCTACTCTTTGCTTTAGCCAGAAGTTCTCAAAAGCCACTCCGATGGCGTGCGCGACGCCGTCCAGCAGGTGCTTGTCCGTCTCGGTGTACGGTTCTTCGGATTTCTTTTGTCCCAGTAAGACTGCTCCGCCGGTCTTAATTTTACCCGTAGGGACCGTGATCACCATAAATTTCGCCGAGTCGCTGGCCGCGGGTGCGCCCCCGGCGGATGGCAGGGTGCATTCCCCCGAGGTCTTGCAAGCTTGCAGAAGCTGGAGAATACCTGTCCCTAACACCACCGGAGTGGAAACCGGGCCGCTGTCCGAAGCCCGGACGATGGCCGGCTCTTCCGAGTCCCCCTTCCAGCTACATACAAACAAAGTCTTGGGATGAAGGGCCGCGTCCAATTCCGTACAGACCAGCCTGCAAACTTCTTCTTCCGAATCGCAATCCCGGATGCGGGTAATCAGCCGCCTCAGGATATCCTCCTGTCGGTAAGCCCCCCGAAAGAATTTCTTGTCCAGCCACCGGTGCATGGGCCGCCGGTACTGCAGACTCACTCCGCAGAGTGCCAGCAGAATCAAGTTCACGATGGAGGATGCCTGCCGGAGGGTGTCCAGTACGGTCCGGTCGGGATGGGAGACGATCGGCACGATCAGCCCCAGAAACGGGAGCACCAACAGCCCTTGCAACACCCGCCGGGCCATCACGTAACGCAAGCCGCGCCGCACCACGACATGAATATCCAACAGCCGGTGCTTGAGCACGGCGTAGGTCAGCGAAACCGGAATCGCGATCAGGCAGCCGTCGGCAACCCATCTCAGGGTGCCCCACAGGCCGGTTCGCAACACCTCGCGGTAGCCGGCGATGGAAAACAGCAGGGCGATCAGATTGAGTCCTAGCTCCGGCGCCATGCCTAACGCGCAGCCCAGCGCGAACCAGCGAATGCGGCGGCGGTAACTGGGATCGGTGGAGTGCCGGTATCCCCAAATAAGGACGGCGCAGCTACCGCCCAGCGCAACTGCCAGGAACGCTTCCTGGGGGTTTCGCAGATAGACTTGATTCAGTTCCGCCACCCAGAAGTGGCGGCTAGCCAGACCGACCAAGGCTTCTAGCCCCCGCATGCTGGCGACGCAAAACGCCAATTGCGAGACTAACAGCGCGCCGGTGACCCCGTACAGAAGGTTCCGGATGCCTCGCCAAACGAACTCGGGAGCGGATGCCTCGCTCACTCGAAAGAAAAAGTGATAAGTCATCGCCAGCAGTCCCGGATTGGTGAAGGAAATAATCTGGTTGAGCAGAAACTCCATGTCGGGCGGCGTACCGGAGTTAAAACTGACCGGGGTCGCCATGGCCCGCAACACCATGACGAGTTGCGTCACCGAACCAAGCTGCGCCAACCGGTCTGCCGGCTTGAGCAGACCGAGCGCGAGGCCAGAGATACAGAAGACCAGGCTGATAACAACGTACGTGATGACCTCGGAGCGGTCCCCGTGCCAGGGAAGCATGCGCAGGCGATAATCGTGCGTTTCCCCGTGACGCTCGACCCGGATGGTGTAATCTGAGCCGGGCCGCAGGAACTGCCGATAGATTTCCGGACCAACCTTCGCAACGCGCGGGTCGCCATTGAACGCCACGATCCGGTCGCCCGGCTGCAGCATTCCCGCCGCCTGACCTGGCACATCGACTTTACCGACGACCGAGCCATTGGTAGAGTAGTAGGACTCCCACCAGCCGAAGTCCTTCGCGCCGCTATTACGGTACATGAACCAGCCTGCGCACGCGTAGAATCCCAGGAATGCGATCCCGGCGGCAATCATGAACCAGAAGAATGGCGGCCGGCGTGTCATGCGCACGGGTGGCCCGGCCGCGGCCGGATGTTGCACCATGGACCGCAACGCCGATTCAAACTGAGGCGACGATAGGAAACCGCTGACGCGTTCCCCTTCGGCGATCAGCGACTCCAATTCCAGCCGCAGTTCAGTGTCGCTGGCGCAAGCCCGTTGCAGGAACGCCGCGCGCTCAGGAGAATCGAGTTTCAGGGCTTCGGAGTAAAGGTCCTGGATTTGGCGCCAACGGGTGGACACGGATGTACCTGCGGCGGGCCAGACGCCAACACCCTGGGCACCAGATCCTCCCATTGCCGCGAACCCGGCCGTGCCAAGCCTCAAAAGTCTATCACACCGGCGCATCCGTTTTGCTTTCCGAACGCGGGCCGCATTTTAGTTCGACCGTTTTTCCCGCCGTTTCCGAATACCTATTTGGAGGACATCTCAATGCAACATAACGTCAAGAAAAACTCGCCCAGAAATTTGCGGTCTTCGGCCTGGCTGGCAGTATTGGGCAGCCTTTGCATGTGTATCTTCGCGGCGGCGCCAGCGAAGGCTGCCCTGCCACCTGTCATAACGGGGGTGACCGCGGATTACGCGATAAGCCCGGCCACAATCACCATAACGGGCAGGAACTTCGGAAGCCTTACGCCTACGGTCACCCTGGATGGCGCGACGCTGGTGGTTTCCACCTATACATCTACCTCTGTCACCGCCCTGCTTCCGGCCAATCTTGCTCCGGGATCGTACCAATTGGCGCTGACCGATAATGTGACCCGATTCCAGGACACTTTCGACGCGGCCATCGGAGCGGTTGGCCCCGAGGGACCTGCCGGTCCGGCGGGTTCGGCCGGAGCCGCTGGGCCTCCCGGACCACAGGGACCAGCGGGAGCCACGGGTGTGACCGGTCCGCAAGGACCTTCCGGACCCGCTGGCCGCAGGGCGCGACTGGCGCCACGGGACTGATGGGTCCAGCCGGACCGCAAGGCGCGGCCGGGCCTGCCGGCCCAACCGGATCTCAAGGTCTGAATTGGCGGGGATCCTGGAGTCCGTACGCGACCTATGCCCTGAACGATGCAGCCAGCTACAACGGTTCGACCTACATCAGCCTGATTGCAAACAACACCGCCTACGAGCCTGACACCAGCTTCTCCGCCTGGAGTCTGGTCGCCATTGCGGGAGCTCCAGGACCGCAGGGGCCGGCGGGAACGCCGGGGGCTAGCGGTCCTCAGGGGACTGCTGGACCCGTGGGTCCGCAGGGTACGCCGGGGGCCATGGGGCCTGCCGGTCCCATGGGGCCGCAAGGTCCCCCAGGAACGGCGTCGGCGACGGCAATTTATTACACCCAATCAACTTCGCAGGTTACGCTCTTGCCCAACACCGGCTTTACAACCGTTTCGTCGCTCAATCTTCCGGCCGGGCAGTTTTCGCTTTCATCGATTGTCCTCATAACAGACCTCACCAATGATCTGGTTGAGGGTAGTTGCACGATTTCCGGCGGACTGCCCATTACTGTGTGGCTGCCTCAGGGAGGGAGTGTGGCAATTCCGCTCCAAGGGGCAATTGGATTCGGCGGCGGGAATACGGTCACCGTCCAATGTAATTTGATCAGCGGGTCCGCAGTTGCCATGGCGGAGTTCTCGGCGATACAGGGAACCCTCAACCAGCAGTAAGTCATTCGATTCGTATTTCGCGGCCATATCCCGCGTGGCCCGGTTTGACACGGTTCCGGCGGCGCGATTATTTAACGCGGAGCTGGCGCTTCAGCCACGCGCGAGCCAACGTCCACCTGCTCTTCACGGTAGTAGGCGAGATACCCAATACTTCGGCGGTCTCCTCGATACTGAGACCGCCGAAGAAACGCAGCTCCACGATGCGGGCCTGTTCGGCATCCATGGCCGCCAGCCGGGTCAGAGCCTCATCCAGAGCAACGATATTCTCCTTCCAGTCCACGGTAGCCGCGGCCGCCGCTTCTTCCAGTTCCGCCATGCGCGCATCTCCCCCTCGCTTCAGCGCGTGTTTCCTGCGGTAGTGGTCCACAAGAATGCAGCGCATCAGGTTGGAAGCCAGGCCGAAGAAATGCGTACGGTCCCGCCACTGCACACTGTCCTGATCGACCAAGCGCAGGTAGGCCTCGTGCACCAGAACCTTCGATTCGAATGTGTCCTGGGGTTGTCCTCGCCGCAAGTGATAACGGGCGAGCCGCCGCAACTCGGCATACACCAAGGGAAGCAGCTCGTTTAGCGCCTCCTGGCTGCCGCCCCGCCATGCCAGGAGTTTCTGAGTCACGTTGGGAACCGGCTCAGCCATTGAGTGATTCAAGAAAGGGTACCACAGACTCCGCAAGTGCAGAATTGTTTGGCTGTTTTGCCGCATTTTTGCGAACACCATAATGAGGCGTTTTTTTCCACAGCTTTGGCTGGCGATTCGGCCATTGCGATCAACACCCGCCTCAAGAACTTCTCTCTTCGATCCCTTAAGGAGGACATATGCTTTACCGACGACGAGTGTGTGCAAAGACTGATCACAAGCAAACAGAAATGGCCGCAGGCGCGAGACTTGTTCTTCCCTGTCGTGCCGGTAGAAACGCAGCAAGGGCGCGGCGTACCACGAAGCCGCGCCACTCTGGGAACTTCTCCGGAGCGCGGGCGGCAAGGGGCCTGGGCCGTGTTCTCATGGCGCTCGCATTCATGGCTCCGCTCGCTTTGTACTCCCAAACCCCCCCGCCTGGGCAGCCTGCGCAGGGGCCAGGCGTGGCTGCACCCGCGGACCCGCTGCTATCGTTTGCCGGCCTTCAGATCACCGCCGCGGGCAGCGGACTGCACGAGCCCCAGGATGCGACGGTGGACGGAGCAATCTATACATCGCAGATACGGGCAACAACCGTGTTTTGAAGATTTCGCCAAGCGGTGCCCAGACCACGCTGGGTAGCGGATTGAGCCTGGCTTACGCCGTGGCGGTGGACACCGCCGGCGATGTTTTTATCGCGGATTACGGCAACCACCGCGTGGTAGAGGTTCCGGCCAACGGCGGAGCCCAGATTACGGTGAACAGCGGCGGACCGAATGGGCCCACAAACGTGGCGGTGGACCAAGCCGGCGATGTCTTCGTGGTGTACTTGAACAGCCCGCACGTGGTCGAAATTCCTCCAGCCGGTAGTCCCGTCTCTCTGTTAGGCAGCGGACTGAACTATCCCGCTGGTGTGGCGGTGGATGGAGTGGGCGATTTGTTCATCTCCGACTCCGGTAACAATCGCGTAGTGGAACTTTGGTCGGCTGGCCAGACTACGGTTGCCAGCGGGCTAAATGGTCCCGCCGCCTTGGCGGTAGATGCGGCGGGCGATCTCTTTGTCGTCAATGATGGCAACCATGTCGTAGTAGAGATTCCAGCCAATGGCGGTGCTCAGACCACAGTTGGCTCCCAGCTTTACCAGCCCGGCGGTGTCGCAGTGGATACAGCCGGTGACGTCTTCATCGCGGATACTTTAAACAACCGACTGGTGGAAGTCGAGCACCTGGCGGTCAACTTCGGGACCGTGAACGTTTGTCCTTCCGGACAGACATCTCCCCAACCCTGCAATCAAACTGCGACGCTAACTTATAACGTTGGATCCAACGGCGATATTGAAGCCGTGAATTTGCTCACGGCTGGCGCGCCCAATCTTGATTTCACTCTAGGCGCCACAAACTGCGGCCCTGTGGTGGAGGATGGCTCTTCGTGCACGGTAACTGTCACATTCGCACCCCGTGCACCCGGGGTGCGCATCGGTGCGGTCCAACTGGTGAATTTCTACAACGGGCAACAGATCTTGCTGGCTTCGACGCCCATCTACGGCCAAGGCCAGGGTCCGGCCATTGCTTTCGGCCCAGGCGCACAGACCACCGTGCCCACCAGCGCGCTCGGCCTTCCCTGGGGGACGGCGGTGGATGGAGCCGGCGACATTTTTGTCGCCGATAACGTGAACAACCAGGTCTTAGAGGTTCGAGCCGCTGGCGGCTCCCCGATCACGGTGCTCAGCGGACTGAATAACCCCGAAGGTCTGGCAGTGGATGGGATGGGAGATCTGTTCATCGCGGATAGCGGCAACAGCCAGGTGGTGGAGGTTCAGGCAGGCACCGGCATCTCTACCACGGTAGCCACCGGTTTTACCCCGGGTGCTCTGGCCGTCGATGGGGTGGGAGATATCTTCGTTGCGGATGACACCAATAACCGCATTGTGGAGATTCTGGCTCTAGGCGGCGAGCAGATTACTCTGGGCAGCGGACTGAATCGGCCCATGGGCGTGGCCGTCGATGGCGCGGGTGATCTCTTCATCTCCGATTCCGGCAACAACCGCGTGGTAGAGATTCCAACCGGTGGCGCTCAGACCACACTTTACAGCGACCTGCTGTCCCCCTATAGCCTGGCAGTCGATGCAGCCGGCGATCTCTTCATCGCGGATTCCGGCAACAGCCGCGTGCTGGAGCTTCCGGCCGGTGGCGCCGCCCCCATCACTGTGGCCGTTCCAACCTACGGAGTCGCGCTGGATGCCGCCGGCGACCTGTTCATCGGCAATCTCGCAAGCAAGACCGTGGTGGAAATCCAGCGCTCGCTAGCGCCAAGCTTTAGCTTCCCCTCCACTACGGTAGGCAGTACCACGAACCCGCAATCGCTTACGATCCAGAATATCGGAAACCAGCCGTTGAACGCCGTGGCGCCTGGCCTGAGTATCAGCACGAATTTCGAGCAGCAGGCCGGATCGGGAACACCCGCCGATTGCACCACCTCATTCTCGTTGACGCCTGGCGCGAGTTGCAACCTAAGCATCGCCTTCGCGCCGCAAAGCGCAGGCAATCTTCAAGGCACGGCGGTGCTGACCGACAACGCTTTGAATGCGCCCACTGCCACGCAAGCCATCAACCTGAGTGGCACCGGAACAAACACCGCACCCCAGGCCAGCCTTTCCACAAGCGTCATTGCCTTCGGCAATCAGGCCGTTGGCTCCGCCAGCGCCGCGCAGACGGTGACTCTTTCGAACACCGGCCAGACGGCTCTCTCGATTGCTTCTATTAGTGTCAGCGGCAACTTCGCGGAGACCAACAACTGCGGCGCCTCCCTGGCCCAAGGGACAAGCTGCCAAATCAGTGTCACCTTTATGCCGCAGTCTACAGGCACTGTGACCGGGATGGTCACCATCACCGACAACAACAACAAAACGGCCGGCAGCATCCAGACAGTGAGCCTGACCGGAACCGGGACCCCGAGCCCGTATGATTCAGCCATCACCGTAACACTGTCGAGCACGAATCTGGTCTACCCGGGTGCCACAAATGTGGTCGTGAGCGTCGCCGGCAGCGGTGGTAAGACGGCCACCGGCTCGGTGACGATTTACGACGGCACCAGCGCTCTTTACACCCTTACCCTGGGTGGCGACGGCAAAGCCTATTGGTACATCTCACCCGGTCTCAATGCCGGCACTCACTCGATCTCCGCCAGCTATACCGGCGATCCCAATAATCCGGCGGGACAGTCGGCCCCAGTGACGGTGACGGTTTCCCCCGTGCCCGTTAACTTGTCCGTCTCCTGCTGGAACGCATCGTTCCCCTACGGCGGCAACGAGTCATGTTCGGTGAGTGCCAGTTCGAACGCTGGCAGTGCGCTGGGCGCGATAACCTATACCTTTGACAATAACGCTCCGGTAAGCGTGCCCTTAAGCAACGGCACCACTCAGTTCACGATCAGCACGCCTGCCACTGGGAGTCACACGATTGTGATCAGCTACGCGCAGCAAGGCAACTTCGCGGCTTCTGGCCCCAACACGCAGATGTTTACCGTGAACCCAGGCGCCGACGCAGATTCAGCTTACGCCCTCCAGCTACTACTTAGCGGCCGGTTCTTCCCTCACGCTTTCGGCCACTTTGACGAGTTGGAGCGCAGGGCCGCCCACTTCTGGTGTGGTGACCTTTCTGGACAACGGCACGGCCATCGGTACGGCTAGCGTAACCGCGCAGGGTCAGGCCAGCTTTACGATCACCAGCATAACGGCGGGATCGCACAGCTACGTGGCCCAGTTTGGAGGGCTGCCGAATTTCGCCCCGGTGACTTCGGCTAGCGCCAGCGTTACGGCTCAGTGAACCGGCCGAAATCAAACTCAACCGAAGGGGCGGGCGCAGAGCCCGCCCTTTTTTTTATTGGCGGACGGCTGGCCTGGGCGCCGGAACCCGCTCGGGCTGGGGCGGCTCCAGCAGATCGTCCGCGACAATCGCAGGCCGGGCGGCGCCCAAAAGGCGAGCGGCAGGAAGCAGGCGAAGAAAGCCGGCGAGTGATGGTCTATAAGCAAGAGAAGAGCAAAAAATGGTGGTACAAGAGTTAGCTGGAATGGCGAACCAATTCGAGAGAGCACGAAGCAAACCAATAAACGCGGGGCCGAACAGATGGAAGCCACGCACGGGACGTCACTCGCCAAAGGCGAAGTTGGCATCCGCGACGGGAAGCCCGCACCCGCGCTGGAGGACTTTGCGAAACATGATTTCTGCCTTTCGTGCGGTCAACGTTCGCAGCAAAGCCGAAGACGCTAGCGTATTACGAGAACGGAGTCAGCCGCCTGCTCGCATTCGAGCGCTGCTGCGGCGCATGTTCCATCTCGCTCAGGAGTGGGCAGAGTCGAGCGTGATTGCCGAACGTCAAGATGCTTCCTGGTGAGAAGCACCGTGAACGGGTCTTGACCGCCACTGAAGAGGATTTGTATTTCAGGG
>Ga0302324_100029278_pt1 | contig 10442 bp, 7 predicted proteins | sample Palsa_T0_1_FD_201949 | JGI IMG/M metagenome (GOLD analysis project Ga0302324, IMG submission 201949) | Peat permafrost microbial communities from Stordalen Mire near Abisko, Sweden - Palsa_T0_1 | ecosystem: Environmental > Terrestrial > Soil > Palsa > Peat permafrost | place: Sweden: Abisko... | reverse complement strand
GAATGGGCTGGTGCCGACTCCGCCGGGCGTGTTCGTTCATCCAACGCCGATTTACGAATGCATTTTCGGGCTGGCGCTGGGTTGGTATTTATGGTGGCGCGGCGGCAAAACGCAGCCGTCAGGCCGCATTGTTGGCGAGTACTTGGTGCTGGCGGGGTTGGGCCGGTTCCTGGTTGAGTTCATTCGGATCAATCCCAAGGTATTTCTCGGACTTAGCAATGCGCAGGTGGCGAGCCTTGGAGTTGTCGCGGCCGGAGCGATTCTGGTCTATTGGAGCGGCGCTAAAAGGGCATCAAGGAAGCGCCAGCGCCGTGCGACAAAACCCGTCGCTGCCTAGCTCCATCATAATTTCTTCAAGTAAAGCTTCGCTTCCTCGAGTTGCGGGAATTGGCGTTCCTCGAGCTGAAATGCTCGAGGGTGAACGCAGCGACGACTGCCTCGCATGCGGACTGGATGCTTGAGGTGGAGCATCTCATGGTAAACGAGATACTCCACGGCATAGCGCGGGACCTGCGGGCGGTCGAAAATGCGGCTGACGACGATGGTATTGTGAGCGGAATCGTAATGGCCGAGAGTGCGGCGTGCAGCGTGGGCGCTCCATGTCAGCAGCGGGCGTCCCATCAGGCCGTCAAAGAAGCGCGTGTTGAGGGATTCGAAAATCTCTTCCAGGTCGTAGACATTTCCCTTGGCTCCGACCCAGCGCTTGCGTCCGCGGGACTGGCGAATTTGCTGGGCGTGTCGGCTGACTTGTTCGCTCCCAACATACTGGCGGAAGCGCGTCGAGGCCCATGGCGCGACCGGCTTGCGATAGAGCTTTGCCAGCAAAATGTGCGCAATCGCGCGGAGGACGGTTTCCGGTGCACCTTCCAGTACATCGGAGACGCGGGCGTAAATCGCGCCTTCACGCAAGCGAATGGTGTTGTTGATGTGGGCGAAGCGATAAAAACTTGCGTAGATCGCGGGCATCGGGGCGCGGGGACGCAGCTGACGATATTCCGTTGCGAAGATGGCCTCAAGCTCAGGGCGCGAGTAGAGTGTCGCCGATATCGCGAGGCGCGGCGATGTCGCGCGAATTCTGATTTCCGGCGTCGGCGCCATTCCGAAAAGTTTAGGGAATAACATAGCCGGGCGTGGACTGCTGCTCTTTGTCTTTCTTCTTCTTCGCGATGAAGTACTTGGTCTGGCTGTCGATCATGTCTTTTACTTCGTCGCGTAAAGAGTCTGTAGCTTCGACAGAGCTCTCCTTAGCAAAGTCATAGTCAGGATTCGGTGCCAGAGTGGCGACGGTCTCTCGCCAAGTCGTCACAGAGGTCTGGAGTTGCGGAAGCAGCTTGCGCAAGTCCGGCACCGGGCGCTGGTTGTTGGTTTCATAACCGATATATTCGTCGAGATTGTTCTGCAGCTCGTCGACGAGCGATGTGTACGTCTCGATTGCGTCGTGCAGTTTCTCCCCGCGGTGCTGGACGAGCTGTTCCTTGCCAAGTTGCTGCACCACTGAGGAGCGCTCCGTGATGAACCGCATATATAGTTTGACGCGCTCGGCCGGGTAGTCAGTAGATTCACGGACTTCTTCAACTTCAGCCGGTGTCAGCGGGTCTTTACGCGATTGTGCATCGAGAGAACGGGGAAGCGCCGTCGACAGGAAAACTATGCTCGCCAATCCCGCAGCCGTCCAGGAGAACTTCATGCTGGGGTGAGTATACCGCTCGGTGCCAGAAGATAGATGCGTGGCGGCCGCGCGCGACATCAGTGCTGAAACACACTCAACATTAACTCGGCTTGAAGAGCATTCAGCTTGATCAGCGTACGGTGCAGGACGTCCTGCTGCTCAAGGGATGCTTGATGGAACATGCCGTCCACGCGCTGGGCAGTGTGACGAATTAGAATTTCCGTCTCCTTGAGTTTTTTGTTGTGCGGACTTAGACCACCGTGGATGCGGGCGGCATAGCTTTCCATCTTCACTAAACTGGCGGCGGCTTTTTCCGATTCACCGGCAGCGATCTCCTGGTCGACAACCTCGCTCATCTGGGAGACAAGTTCGGCGAAGAGATAACACTGCTCTTGAGGCTGGGATTTTTCTGCACGCGACTCAAGGTCGGAGATTTTCTGGTCCGATGTTGCAGGATTCAACGCGAGCGCGAGGTTAGGCGTGAGGACGACGAACAGGCACGATGTGAGAACAGCAATGCGGCGCATGGGGCCTCCATTGGTTCCGAATCACATTATTTATGCTCCAGCACGATGAGACGGTGTCGTATCTGGAACTCCTGGTCTGGGAACTTGCCGCCAGCTGTATCTAGAAAGAGGTGGTAATAAGCGATCGCCTCTTTCGTGTGCCGAAGCTTATCGTATGCAGTGGCCCAAAGGAAATAGGTAGAAGCGTTATCTGGCAAATATTTCTTTCGCTGTGTCAAATAGGTTAGTACCTGGTCGTACCGCTCCTGCTTGGAAGCGGCGAACGCCAGGCTACCCCAGGCTTCGCCAAGATCAGGCTTGAGCGCGACCGCCTGCTGCAGGGGCGGCTCGGCTTCAAAATACCGCTGTTGCCGGATCAGGCTGCTGCCGTAAGAGGCCAGGAGCACGGGATCTTTCGGCGTTAATTTCAGCAGTTCGACGTATAGACTTTCGGCTTCGTCGGGCCGTCCATTGGGGTTGGCGACGTCGGCGAGCAGTCGGGTTACGGTCGTATTCGATGGCTCGTCGGCGTGCGCTTTCTCCAGCAACAGCAAGCCTTTGGCCGGCTGACCGGTGTTGGCCAGAGCGGTTGCGAGCTCGGCGGTGATAGCGACGTTGTCGGGATGGGCGGCTTGGACGTCCTGCAGCAGTGCGACGACTTTGTCGTTCTGCTCCTGCTTCAACAGGAGACGTCCCAGTGCGGCGTAGGCATCGAGCTCAAGCCGCTTGTCGGCGATTAATTTCCGGTAGGCCTTTTCCGCCGTGTCGTTATCGCCCAGGGCTTCCGCGAGTCGGCCAGTCAGGAAGGTGTCCTGCGGGGTCTCTGCCGAGACCTGGAGGGCGTGCAGCAGATCGTAGCGCGCGACGCTGGGGTCTACTAGAAGATCGAGGTCCGCAAGCATGCGCCAGGCCTGACCTTTCAACGCGCCATCAGCCTTGGGGTTCTTGGTGACGATGTCGAGCTGTTGGCGAGCCTCGTCCTTGCGATCGGTGGTGGAAAGGAGCCGTGCGAGGGCCATGTGAGCTTGCGGCAGGGATGGATCAAGCTCCATGACGCGCCGGTAATCCTGCTCAGCCTGGTCTTTGTGATTGGTCGCGAACTCGATATAGCCAAGATCGTAGAGAGCGCGCGTGTCCTGCGGATGATCGGTGAGCGCTTCCATGACCAGTTGCCGCGCCTTCGGAAATTCGTGCTGGTCGATGGCGGTTTCTGCGGCATCGAGTGGCGAGGTTGGGGACGGCGCAGTTTGCGCGAGGCTCGCGGTTGTGCACGATAGCGCGACTATCGCGAAGAACAGCCGATTCATGCGTAGGTTTCCTGGCGCGACGCCTTGGTTGCCGAGCGAGCGGGCGCGCGTTTTTTTGAGAGGACGCCTGCAAGCCACTGGCCGGTGTACGAGTCGGGGACGGCCGCGATTTCTTCCGGCGTCCCAGCGGCGACGAGTTGACCGCCGCCGGCCCCGCCTTCGGGGCCAAGGTCGAGAATCCAGTCGGCGGATTTCAGGACGTCGAGATTATGTTCGATCACGAGCAGCGAGCCGCCTTTTTCAATCAACTTGCGCATTGCGGCAAGCAGCTTGCTGACGTCCTCAAAATGAAGGCCGGTGGTGGGCTCGTCCAGGATGTACAGGACGCGGCTGGCGTTGCGCTTGCCGCTGGCGTCGGCGCGAATGCTGGCAAGATGCGCGGCCAGCTTGACGCGCTGCGCTTCGCCGCCGGAGAGCGTGGTCGCGGACTGGCCGAGGCGGATGTAGCCGAGACCGACTTCGTCGAGGACGGCGAGGCGATCGACAATCTTCGGCTGTCCTGCAAAGAAGTGGAGGGCTTCGCGAATGGTGAGGTTCAGGACTTCGTAGATGTTCTTATTCTTGTATTTCACTTCAAGAACGGAGGCCTTGTAGCGCTTGCCACCACATTCTTCGCAGGGCAGTTCGACGTCAGCGAGAAATTGCATTTCTACAGTTACAGTTCCGTCGCCCTGGCAGACTTCGCAGCGTCCTCCGGCAACGTTGAAGGAAAAGTGGCCGGCCGTGTAGCCGCGCTTTTGCGACTCCGGCTGCGCGGCAAAGAGCTCGCGGATAGCGTCGAAGGCCTTGATGTAGGTGACGGGATTGGATCGCGGCGTGCGACCGATGGGCGACTGGTCGACGAGGATGGCCTCGCGCAGGTATTGCGCGCCTGTGAGTTGGCGATAGGTGTTGGGCTGCGGAGCACCATCGTCCGCGCCAAGTTCATGGGCGACGGCCCTGGCTAGAACATCATGGACGAGCGTGGATTTGCCCGAACCGGAGACACCAGTGACACAGACCAGCATGTCGAGCGGAATGTCGCAGTCGAGGTTACGAATGTTGTTGGCGCGTGCGCCGCGGAGCCGCAGCCAGTGCGAACCGGGCTTGCGGCGCTTTGTCGGGACGGGAATGCTGAGTTGGCCGCTGAGGAATTTTCCGGTGAGCGATTGCGGGTTGGCTTCGACGTCGGCGACAGTGCCAGCGGCGAGAAGTTTTCCGCCGAGCTCACCAGCTCCGGGACCGAGGTCGAGGAGGTAGTCCGCGGCGCGGATGACCTCCTGATCGTGCTCGACGACGAGGATGGTGTTGCCGAGATCGCGCAGGTCTTCAAGGATGCGGATGAGGCGCGCGGTGTCCCGGCTGTGCAAGCCGATGGAGGGCTCGTCGAGAACGTAAAGCGCGCCGACAAGTTGTGAGCCGAGCGAAGTTGCGAGCTGGATGCGCTGCGACTCGCCGCCGGAGAGTGTCGATGCCAGGCGGTCGAGCGTCAGGTATTCGAGGCCGACTTCGTTAAGGAAGCCGAGACGGCGGCGAATTTCTTCGAGCACGCGGCTGGCGATTTCTGCCTGCGCTGGCGATAGCTTGAGGTTGGCGAAAAATTCTAACGCTGCGGTGACGGTGAGCGCGGCGGCTTCGCAGATGTTCTTGTCGTTAATGCGAACGGCACGAGCCTCGGCGCGCAGGCGCTGGCCGCGACACTCCGGGCAGAGGGCGTATCCGCGATACCTACTAAGAAACACCCGGACGTGGAGCTTGTATTTCTTGCGCTCGAGTTGCTCGAAGAAGCCATAGACACCGGGAAAGCCGCCGTCGCCACGCAGGATAAGTTCACGATGCTCCTCGGGCAGATCTTCCCACGGAACATTGAAAGATATGCCGTGCTGGCGAGCGAAGCGCCGCATTTCGCCGTGGAAGGGGCGATACTTCGGGCGCGTCCACGGCTCGATGGCGCCGTCCTCAAGAGTTTTGCTGGGTGAGGGAATGGCCAGGTTGAGGTCGAAATCGATGGTGTTGCCGAAACCCTGACAGCGCGGACAGGCGCCGTAAGGATTGTTGAAGGAGAAGAGACGCGGCTCGGGATCGAGCGCCCGAGTGTGGCAGTGCTTGCACTCGAAGGCTTTCGAAAACCGCAGCCGACGTGGAAGTTCGGATGGGGCTGCTTCGCCTTCGACGATGCGCGGAACTTCTTCAAAGATGACTTCGCCAGATTCGCGATAGGCGATCTCGGTGGCGTCAGCGATGCGCGAGCCTGAGTCAGGCGAAATGACCAGCCGGTCGACGAGAACGAAGACGGGCTTCGCGAAGTCGAGATCGAGCAGCGACTCGGGCGTGGAGAATTCGAAGATCTGACCGTTCTGTAGTAGACGCGAGAAGCCGCGGCCGCGAAGGTCGGTGAGGCGCTCGCGGAGTTCGTCTGATACCGTGCCGGCTTTCGAAGACGATTTCTTGGCCGCCGTTTTCTTGACGGCTTTCTTCTCGACGATGGGAGCGGCGGTCGCCGGTTTCAGCAATGCGAAGTATGCGTAAAGTCGGACGCCGTCTTCCAGCGCGAGGACGGCTTCAGAAATCTCATCTAGCGAATCGCGTTTGACGATATTGCCGCAGACCAGGCAATACGTCGTGCCGCACCGCGCCCAGAGAAGGCGCATGTAGTCGTAGATCTCGGTTGCGGTGGCGACGGTCGAACGCGGATTGCGGGTGGAGTTCTTCTGCTTAATGGCGATGGCGGGGGCGAGGCCTTCCATGCTGTCGACGTCAGGCTTTTCGATTCTCTCCAGAAATTGCCGTGCATACGCCGAGAGCGACTCGACATAACGACGCTGTCCTTCGGCGTAAATGGTGTCGAAGGCGAGCGAAGATTTGCCCGAGCCCGACACTCCTGTGACGACAGTGAGCGCGCCATGCGGGATGTCGCAATCCACTCCCTTGAGGTTGTGGGTGCGTGCTCCGCGGACGATGATGTGGTCGTTGGCGGTGGACATGATCTACCTGGTGCGTTTATTCAGGCTGCTTCCGGCTCGAAATGACGTGAGAAAAATCAGGATGCCGCCGATGACGATCGAACTGTCGGCGAGGTTGAAATCGGGGTAGTGATAGTGGCCGATGTGGACCTCGAGGAAGTCGAGGACCTCGCCGGTGACGATGCGGTCGTAAAGATTACCGAGGGCGCCCCCGAGGACGAGCGCGAAGGCGACGGTGGTGAGATCGAGCTGCCGCCCCATCCGAAAGATGAGCACGAGCATCAGAACGACAGCAGCGATGGAAAATGCGATCAAGCCGAGGCGTACCCATCTTTGATGGCTAGCGTCGGCGAAAAGACTGAAGGCCGCGCCGGTATTCATGACGTGGGTGATGCGGAAAATTTTCGGGATGATGACGCGACCGGAGTTGAGCCGGATGTGATGAGCCACCCACAATTTGCTGAGCCGGTCGGCGATGACAACGAGCACCGCAAGAACGAGGAGCAGCGGACGAGCGTCGCGCAGGCGGCTCACTGGGTCACCTCGGCAGCGGGAGGGATGGCGTTGAGCGCTTCGGCGCAGCGCCCGCAGACGGTAGCCCAGCGTGGATCAACGCCAATGTCAGTGCGGTAATTCCAGCAGCGCTCGCAACGGATTCCGTCCGCCGGGAGAGTGGCCGCGCCCAGGACATCGCCTGCGGCGAGTTCGACTTGCGAGACGTTGAAGAGCTCCTTCAGTGACGACTCGTAACGCGTCAACACATCAAGCGTGGCAGCCGGCGCGGTGATGTGCAGCTTTGCCTCCAGAGATTTGCCGATCAGCTTCTCCTGGCGCGCGACTTCCAGGCTTTGCAGCGCTTCGTTGCGCACGGCGAAGAGAACCTGCCAGTCGTCGAGAAATTTAGCGGTGGTTGAGCCAGCCAATTCTTCTGGCTTGAGGAAGAGACTGAGGTGCACACTCTTCTCTCGTCCCGCGACTTGCGGCAGGTGCTCCCAGGCTTCTTCCGAAGTAAAGCTGAGCACCGGTGCGGCTATGCGAATGAGAGCCTCAACGATTTTCCAGATAGCGGTTTGTGCGGAGCGCCGAGCCTGGCTGGTGGGCGCGAAGGTGTACATGCGATCTTTCAGCAGGTCGAGATAGACCGCGCTGAGGTCGACGATGCAGAACTCGTTCAGCGCATGGTAGGCGCGGTGAAATTCGAACTCCTCGTACCAGCGCAGAGTTTTCGCAGTAAGTTCGGCGCAGCGGGCGAGGATGTAGCGGTCGAACGCTTCCATGTCGTCGAAGGTCACGGCGTCGCGCGCGGGATCGAAGCCGTGCAGGCTGCCGAGCAAATAACGGAAGGTGTTGCGGAGCTTGCGGTAGGCTTCGGCGGTGCGCGACAGCAGCGCTTCGCTGATGACGACGTCTTCACGGAAATCGACCGACGCGACCCAGAGGCGGATGATTTCGCCACCGAGACGATCGGCGATCTTCGCCGGATCCTCACCGTTGCCGAGAGATTTTGAAAGTGCGCGGCCATCTTCGCCGAGCACCCAGCCGACGGTTGCGGCCATGCGGTAGGGGCTCTGGTTGCGCTCGCCGACGCCGCAGAGCAGCGACGACTGAAACCAGCCGCGATGCTGATCGCCGCCTTCGATATAGAGATCAGCGGGCCAGGGCAGGCCCGGTTCGACGCCGAGGACTGCGGCCTGGCTGGCACCGGATTCGAACCAGACGTCGAGAATGTCCATCTCCTTGCGGAAGTCATCACCGCCGCAGTTACATTTCGTTCCCGCCGGCAACAGCTGGGCGACGTCATGCGTGTACCAGGCGTCGGCACCTTCTTTCGCGAACAGTTGCTCGATGTGGCGATTGATCTCCGTACTCTGCAGCGGCTTGTGGCACTTCTGGCAGAGAAACACCGGGATGGGCACGCCCCAGATGCGCTGCCGCGAGATGCACCAGTCAGGGCGCGCAGCTACCATGTTGGAGATGCGCTCCTCGCCCCAGGAGGGATCCCATTTGACGCGTCTGATTTCGTCGAGGACGCGGTCGCGGAAGGTTGTGGTTCCGCCGTCCTTGGCTTCGTTCTCTGTTGTCGGCATCGGCGTTTCCATCGAGATGAACCATTGCTCCGTGGCGCGGAAGATGATCGGGTTGTGGCAGCGCCAGCAATGCGGGTACGAGTGATGAATGTCGCGACTTCCCATGAGGACGTTGCGTTGCCTGAGCAACTCCACGATGAACGGGTTCGCCTGGAAGACAGTCTTGCCTTCGAACTCGGGCAGGCCGTTGCGGAGGCGGCCGCTATCGTCAACGTTGCAGGTTTGGTCGAGCCCGTAGCGAACGCCGGTGTAGAAGTCGTCGGCGCCATGAGCGGGCGCGGTGTGAACGGCGCCGGTTCCTTGTTCGGTCGTCACATAATCGGCGAGCACGCCGAGGATGCTGCGATCCAGGAACGGGTGCTGGAAGGTGACCCGGTCCATTTTCGCGCCGAGAAAGCGTGCAATCTCGACGGCGTCTTCGAGCTTGCACTCAGCGCGGGTGGCGGCAGCGAGCGCGGCGGCAACTACATAGACCTCGCCATTTTGCTCCAGCGCCACGTATTCGAGTTCAGGATTGAAGGCAACGGCGAGCGATGCCGGCAGCGTCCACGGCGTCGTCGTCCAGATGATAGTGTTGACGCGCCTGCCGGCGAGAGCGGCGTCGATGGCGGCGGGATCGCTGGTCAGTGCGTACTTCACCCAAACGCTCGGGCTGGTGTGCATCTCGTACTCGACTTCCGCCTCTGCGAGCGCGGTGCGATCGTGGATGCACCAGTAGACCGGTTTGAGTCCCTTGTAGACGAAGCCCTTTTCGAAGAATTTAAAAAACGTCGCGGCGATGCGTGACTCGTATTCCGGCGTCATGGTCGAGTACGGATTCTGCCAGCGACCGAAAACTCCCAGGCGAATGAACTGCTGGCGCTGCAGGTCGAGAAACTTCTGCGCGTACTCGCGGCAGGCGCGGCGCACGGCGATGGCTGGCATCTCCAGCTTCTTGCGGCCGAGCTTTTCGTCGACTTTAATCTCGATGGGCAGGCCGTGACAGTCCCAGCCGGGCACGTATGGGGAGTCAAAGCCGGCCATGGTTTTCGTCTTGACGACAAAATCTTTCAGACACTTATTCAATGCGTGGCCGAAGTGCAGCGCGCCGTTCGCATAGGGCGGACCGTCATGCAGGATGTACTGCGGAGCACCGGCGCGGGCTTCGCGAATCTGCTGATACAGGTCTTCAGCTTCCCATTGTTTCAGCCGCTCAGGCTCGCGCTGAGGCAGGTTGGCCTTCATAGCAAAGCTGGTTTGCGGCAACTGCAGGGTGCGCTTCAGCTCCGCCGCGCCTGAATCTTTTGGGGCGGCGTCTTTTTGGCCGGGATCTTTAGTCGGATTTTCCATGTGCGGAGTCAAACCTTCATTGTATCCGGTATGCGGTCCAGCTTCGTCGAGTGCACGGAGGATTGGTACAGGCAAAGACAAAGTCACGGCGGCTTGAAGAATTCCGGCGGATTGGGGCTAAAATAAGTCCAGCGACAAGGCACCACTCTTGTTTCGCGCTGGCCAGCACGCAGTGAAGTGAAACCAAAAAATCTCCCCATCGTCTGATACAGAGGGAGATTCGGCTTCATACAATTTTCACAAAGTGGTGCGACGCCTCGGTGGCGTCGCATCCAACAGGTGCAATGGCAAACCAGGTCCTCATGCCCCCGGAGATCGAGCAGCAGCCGCAGGAACCCGCGCGTGTGATTCCGCCGGACCATCTCGCGTTTGAAGTCAGCAGCGACCCATCCCTCTGGTCGTCACTGGTTGAGAGCGTGCGGGACGTGTTTGCGCCGAAGAAGCTTCCGCCGCTGGAGCTCACCTCGACGCCTATTGATGTCCCCGACCGCATGGCGGTCAAGCGCAATCCTTATGCGATTGGCGCGGGCTTCGTCATCAACGGACTTTTGCTGCTCATCCTCATTGTTGTCGCTTTGCACCATGTCATCGTCAAGGCTGTG
>Ga0302324_100029277_pt1 | contig 10442 bp, 5 predicted proteins | sample Palsa_T0_1_FD_201949 | JGI IMG/M metagenome (GOLD analysis project Ga0302324, IMG submission 201949) | Peat permafrost microbial communities from Stordalen Mire near Abisko, Sweden - Palsa_T0_1 | ecosystem: Environmental > Terrestrial > Soil > Palsa > Peat permafrost | place: Sweden: Abisko... | reverse complement strand
TTTCGGAAGCGCGAATGAGATCACGATTGGGCATAGACATCTCAGCACGCAGGCTCGACCTGATTGAATGCGGCCCGGCAGCGAAAGAAAGTCAACCGCGTCATGACCACATCCCGCTTTATTTTATCGCCGCGTCTTCGACTCCGGCGAGGCGACCATCTGCAGAGCGCTTTTTTCAAGAGAGAGGCTGAGCACGACAGGGCGGCGCACATCAACGGGATGCCTAGCGACTTCTCACTCATGTCGCACTCGATACCCGGTCGCAAGGGAGTTTAAACATTCCCAATCCGGGCCAATACCATCCAAGGAAAGGCCGTAGAGATTCCGCCTGTGCATCATTACGCAATTCGTCCGAATTTGAGCAGATTCAGGACACCGCATTCAGCGGCGCAAGGCCAGGTGGGCTCAATTCAACCCATTGAGATGGCACTCTCATTAGGCACCATTTGCATGCTCATGGAATTCCAGAAGAAACAGGCTGCAAAGAGTACGCGTAGCGAGGTCATCGATTGAGCGTCCGTATCGGATTACCTCATATAAGATCGACTGCGGAGTTGCAGCCAGAAGCGGATAGACGTCCTCAATACCTTGTTGTCGAGCCTCCCTGTTAGGCATCTGCCTTTCCGGCATTAAGGCCATTCTCAAACCGCGAAGAAAGACACGTTTGCTTCGATCATCGGTTTGCCCTGAGAGTTTCCAACGCAGAAGGGGAATTAGCAAATAGGGGCCAGCATCCCTTGGATGGCTTCTATCGGAATCCCATGGTTGGCCGTCCAACGTCGCGAGCCCCTGCTCAATAGGTCCTGCTAACGACAAACCGATCGCGTCCGGAACCTGCCCCGACAGCCAGTCCGACAAACGAGCGCTGAGGCGATGGTCGTCGAAAATATCCTGTGTGAGCTGCCGAAGTGCAATGCTGAGCTGCTCGGAATTGAGCCAGCCCTGACTCGCCAGCAGCTCTGAGGCGACAGCAGAGACGTTACCTGACTCGGCGGAGAGGGTGCGATTCAGCTCCGTGATGTAACGGGATCGCCATTCTGGGTCGCGTTGACCCAAGCCTAATGCGATGCGCCAAATCTCAACGAGCCTTGAATGACACTGATCTTGGGGAATCGGTCTTGCCTGCCGGTAACCGAGAATTGCGGTGGCCCACGTGGGATCTGGCAATTCGCCGTACGCGACGGCCAGGCTTCCGGCGATTAAGGTGCCGTTCTTACTCTGCTGCACAAGAAGGTCGATCTGTTCCTTGGTTAGAGGATCACTGAAGAAGGACTCTTCCGTGCTTCGGCAAAGCTCGGGATGAAGCGTGTCAGACGGTCTTGCAAACTCCATGAAGGTATCCAAAGGTGGACGCACAACTGGCGGCTGTCCGATGTGAGACCGCGCCCCGGGCATGCCGACGGAATGCCTTGGCCTGAGATTTGTCGGTACGTGACCCAGCCTTGCAAGCAAAGGGACCATCGCCGACGCGCTAATGGGGGAATGCCGAACTATGACCTGCTCGGTTTCACTCTGAGATAGTTGGCCTGCTTCGTGAGCAAGAAGCGCGAGCCACGTAATAGCGTCTTGCGTCTGCGGCTGCTGAAGGCGCGGATCGAACAGGAACTTTCTAGAAGCCCATCCGACAGCGTTTCGTTGCTCAGGCAGGTCCCGAACCAGATCGAGAATCGATTGCCCATGCTTTTCAGCGTCATGACCGATAGAACCGGTGCACAGTTCATTCCAGACAATCGTTTCCCAAATGGTCGGTTCCGATTCCGCTTGGTGCAACAGCTCAAGGAGAGGCCTCTGATACCCCTGACTGACCAAGCGCAGGGATGTGCTCTTGATCAACTCGGCATAGGCAGCATCCTGCTTCATTTTAAGGAGCTCAATTTGAAAATCTGGTGTGCGCCAGTTCGACGTATCCAGCGTTAGGGCAACGAGCCTTGCGTGCTGTTCTGGTGTGAGGTCGGGACCAAAGCGCTCAAGCAACTTGTTGGCGGCCGGAATCACCATCGGATCCGGCCCTCCTTCGGCAATCTTGAGCAATACACCCAAACTGCGTCGAGACTGTGTCGCCTCGCTTGGCTCATCGATTCCGATTACCCATCTGAGTTCACCGAAAATGAGACGCTCGAATTGTGAATCGTCGAGCTCGACCCCATTTCGATAAAGAATCGCCAATGCAAATACATCAGATTCTAGTGTAAAAGCGCCGAGCCGCGATTCGAGGTGCGAGACGACCGGCGGACCGAATTTCAAGCTCAGGCAGAATCGTTCCCATTCGTGCCAACCATAACGCTGGCGCGCCTTTGACCGGACTACCTCCTCAAGGGCCCGTGCCTCGGTGGATGGATCGGATGTAACCAGGACCATCGCGGCTCCGTGCCGAACGGCAGGATCAGCGTCGCCGAGGCGGTCATGCATTGCCCCGCGAAATGCGGCTGCATTCGGTCCGATCAGCAGCTCACGGAAGCCCTGGCGCACTTCCGGGTGACGAGCCAGCAGGAATTCCCCGATCGCTCCCATACATCGAGCCAGGAGCTGGGGCGCTTCGGCGCCAACGCTGTGTATCACCTTGAAAAGGATGCGCCACCAGCCGGAGTGAGCACCGTGGAGCTCGGTCGAATGCTGTGAGATGTGATATGCGATCCAACGAGCGCCGTCTCCTCCGGCGTTGGCTACGAGGACTACCAAGATCTCTTCAGCACGTTGAACGTAACCCCCGTCGTGGAGCGCTCGCAGGAGGGCTGGTCCAAGAAGGAGAAGTCGCCGCTCACCTAATTGGTAGAGCTCAATTGCCGCACCGGCAGCGAGCATCGTATCGGGATCGAAGAGAAACCATCGAAGAAAGCGCTGTAGAGCTTCGGCTCCCAGCAAATTGGCCAGCATCTGCGCGCCCATCTCTGTTCCGTTTCGCGCCGCTCGCCCCCTATCCGCTCTCAATATGCCGCGCACCAATTCAACGGGCGGTCGTTCTTCAAAGACTGACAAATGTAGCAGGGCGGCTGTCGGCGCATACTCGTATCCCGACGAAGCAGCCTCGATTAGCACGTTTCGGACGAGATCCTTTTCTCCGGCCCGGATGGCTTCCTGAAGCTGTTGCTCCGCCACCAACCGAAATTCAGGCTTGTCCATCAAGCGCGCACAAAACCAAAGTCGCTCATTGAGGCTAAACGCTTCCGGCGTTAGGATGGCGAGCAGAGGAACGATGCTAATAACTTGGTGGGACGCCGCGGCCATATGAAGACGCACCAAAGAGCTGAGTTGAACCTTTTGCGTCGACGATAAACGTCCGAACCGAATTGCCGCCCACTGCTCAAAGACTTCGTCGGTCAGCTTGCTGCCGGCGAACACAAATGGATATCGTGGGTCGAGATACTCGCGGAAGAACCACTCAAACCCAACCTCGCCCGCGAGAGCAAGGCTTTCGGCGATTACCTGAGCCGATTGTTTCCAGTCCGGAGAACTAAAGGAGAACCACAGAGGGCGATGGCCCAGTGCTTTCAATTCGTCGATATAGCGTGTGGCGATGACCTCGTCCTGAGACTCACTTACTACATAAGCGGCAGCGGGAACGTTTCTTGTCGGTTGAAGCAACTGTCGGATATATGCGAGGATCACGTCTCTGACGGAATCCAGCAGCCCGAGTCTTCGAGCCATGGTCGCAGCGAAAGAAGCAATTCGCCATTCTTTTGGGTCCGTCGGCATCAATTGCCGCACATCAGTTCGGGCGGCGACCGCATGCGCATATCCGCAACAGAATTCCTCGAAGGGACGTAACGGAAACTGAAACTCAGCATTCACAATGACCAAGCCCGAATTCTCGAAGCTCCTGAGCGCCTCGTCGATGAGCGTGGGCTTGCTCACCGTCGCCGCCGTTGGCATTAGGGATTCGAGATGATGGCGCGCCTCCTCGATTTTCACGGTCGCGCGCGAGTGTAGTTTCAGTGCAAGCTGAGACAGCAAAGTTGCACGAGAATCCGCTTCGGGATATATGGAATCAAAGAGCGGCGTCGAGCTCGCCTTGAAATCTTGCTTCGCCCACTCAGCAAGTCTTTGCCGAATCAGATTGAATAGAAGGTCGCCGAGCGTCGATGATCGGTCGTTGGAATCTCGACCGAGCTGTCTGAAGAGCAGTCGGCAAAACAAAGGCGTGCTGGCGAGAGCGTGAAGGTCCGGGCTAGCGCGGAGCTTGTCGAGCGCCGAAGCCGCAAGGATCTCCGCATTGGCGGCATCTGTACCGTCGGCTAGGGCCTCTTCAACGAAGAACTTTAACCGCTCACCATCCGTAAGGGATTCAGGAACGCACACTTGCCATCGGGCGTAGTCCACGCCCGCGAGTTCGACTGGACGCCCCGTGGCAATCACCTGTGTCGTCGGCCAGTGATCGACGATAGAGGCCAGGTGATGAACGATTGATTGGGCCACGCTACGTTGCACTTCATCTAGCCCGTCAACGATCAGTGCGATTTCTACACTGGACTCAAGAAGGGGTTCCAGTTTGACAGCAGGTCCTTTCGGGGAGATCTCGCCATTGAAATAGGAAGAAAGGGCGTCAAGGAAATCAGTGACGGTTTTCCACGGGACGGTCGGATCCGGTCCTGTCTGAATCGATTTCGCCGGGGCGTAGATGGCCAATGATCGCGCAGTTGCGCCCTGATAATCGGCAACAAATCCGGCCGCAATTGTACTCTTGCCCGACCCGAGGTCGCCCAGCAAAAAAGACCTGCGCGCCGTCCGGGTTGCTTGGAGGAATGGATCGGAGACTATGGTTTTCTCCGGCTCAAGCTGACCAAAGGGATTGAACCTTGGACGCGCGCCCGCAGTCTGAAGGAGAACCTGAAGAGGCAAGGTTTTGGGCAGCGCTCCCCAAGGCCTGAGCGCCCGCGACTTCGCATCGACGACTCTCTGAGAGGTCGCCGCAGAAGCAGCGCGGTACCCATTAAGATCCTGCCCGCCAACGCCGGAGGTAAGGATCGCTTGTGGTTGTGGCGACTTTCGAAATGGAAGCGGGCTGGCTTCGATTGTCTGACGCCACTCCCGATCAGATGACCTTGGATCATATTCGAACGTGCGATAGACGAATCGGTCTTCCTCTACTCGAATGATCGTAAACCCGTTCTGGTAGTCAGCGCCGGCGTAGGTTGCACCGCCATTGATGTGGTACGCAGACTCCGCATACCGATCTGCTCGGCGACTTTCACCATGAGCGTGACCGGTTAGCAACAAGTGACACCTCCGGGCAATCAGATCGAACGTGTTCGGGCGTCCCGGACGAGCGTGAATGTCCTCGTCGTGAAACCACTCTTTTGGATGATGCATCAAGAGCACCGTGGGCATTCGATGGTCCATTTCGGCAGGAGCAACGAGTTGCCCATGGTGTTCCAGCACGTCAATGTGCGGCCGACCGATCCACAGACTGTTCTGATCATCGTCGCCTTGGCAGAACCATGCGGAGTTCAAAGCGCAGAGCGAAACACCATCAATCGAGCGCTGTCCAATGAGATAAGACTCCTGGTCCCCAAACCGGTAAGGAGGAATTCCGAACGATTTCGCAAAGGATGTGAACTCGCCGAAGGCCTCTTCATAGATTGCGGTGACGGGAACGGCCAAGATCCGGTCCGCCTCGATACCGTTCTTGGGTCGAGCGTACCTTCGGGAAATGGACCGGTCGATGTCATGATTCCCTGGACACAGAGATACGCGGTCCGACGATAGCTTGAGCGCGGCAAGTAGTTTGGTCAACCACTCTCCGGCGGATACGTAGTCGCTGCGCTGGCCCTTCCAGCCGAGATCGCCGCTGATGGAGATGACTGTTGGCGTCCAATCTCGCTCCAGTTCCTTTACAACTGCGACTAACCCGCGCAGTGCGAGAGCGCGTGCCGCCACCTGATTGGCGCTGGTGTCGCAACCGAAATGAAGATCTGTCAAATGGAGAAGAACTTGGCTCTTCGTGCTCATTTTCTACCTCGAAGCCGGTAAAAATGGACCGTGTCGTCCTTGGCCGCATCATTCTGCCGAGTGATCGCACATCTCGAAGTTCGGACCAAGTCATTAGAGTTTTGGCTGACGAAAAGTCCCAGTTCACTACACCTTGAATTGTTGCCGTAATTTTCAAAAGAACCGGTATGAAGCGGACGAGACAAAGCGAAATCGCTCCTCGCGCAGTTCTCAATCGATATACAGTCACCTGTGGAGCCGGAGGGTTCTGTGCGTGGCGTTGGCGAAGAGTTGTCGGCACGAAAACGTGGCATGGCTACGTAACAGACCCCCGTCCAGCGAAGGTGAACTATTCTCGATGCACCCGGTAAAGAACATATTTTACCGGCTTTGTCGCGGCGTCGGAGCTGGGCAGACCCCACTCCGAACCCCACGTCAACGAATTAGCGGGGGCCCGAACTCGTGTTCGAGCGATATGCAAGCGGCGTCGGATGAGTTTCCGCAAGGTTGCCGCACCAAGCATTGCACTCAACTGATTCGAGGCTCTGCACCCATGCGACGCCGATCGCCACATCAGGAATGGAAGCATACAGTGGCTTTCACTCCATGTTTCAAGTCGCACCCATGTGACAAAACCCATAAGCTTGCCGTTTTGAACCATATCGTTGCCGCTGGTGGTAGGGGCTGGGCGGCATCAAGTATGCTGTGGGCCTTACAGCCTGCGCGGCGCTTGGGGAACACATAAAGAGTCCGGAACAACGATACCTGATGATAGCCGCTCTGGGTGCTGATATCGGGGGCTCGAAACCATCTGGCGGGATTACCGGAGATCGCGCGAAAAAGCGGACCTCGAGGAAGAACGCCAGTGCTGGAGCGCGTCGAGCGGGAGAGGAAGGGCGGAAGATCGAGGGCGGAGCTAGTAGGACCGAGCGACCAGTGAAATGTCGTCAAGCTCGTCGATACTGACTGTGGCGGCCTTGAGCAATTCCTGACCGGAGGTGTTGATGGGGTTCTGCAGAAGATCGACCGGATCGACGCTGATGGAAACCGCTCCCGAAATGGTTACCATTCGGGAAGAATCCAGATTTCCCTCCTCGTCGTACCAGGGGCCGCCCATCGGGTCGTCCGCGGAGACTTCGACTCGGGCCTCAAAATTTACCAGGATCACGCCCTCGCCGAGATAATCGCTAGTGCCATCGAAGGTCCAGGCGGAGACTTCCTCCACGGAATCGATATAGATCTCGTCCGGGCCTTCTTTTTCGTCGTAGTGCGGATTGCGGTAGTCGAGTGTTTTCCCGGCAACCAGGCTGGCAACGTCATGCTCCATAGAGCGTTGGAAACGGGCGTGATCCCCCAGGAATTCCATAACGACCTTATCGATGTTGGCCTTCTCGTACTGGGTTTCGGTGTCAACACCGATATCGGCCAGCGCCTCTTCAAACTCATCTGATTCCAGCAGGCCCTTGATGCTCTTGAATACCGTGATCTCTGGGATCTTCTTGAGCGCCTCCGCTACCCGGCCATCATCGGCAACGGCAAAGAGTTGGCCTTCTGCGGCGAGGTCGAGGATGGTTTCGACGATGAAGGCGTCCGGGATATCCGTCCTGGCTTTGACGGAGCCGAAGGGAAGCGTGCCGGCGAAATATTTGTCCAAGACCCTGGCCGCATGATCGGCGGCAGGTTGCACGATCTTTGCTCGCGTCCGCTTCTGCCACTCGGTGAATCGCTGCTTCGACACGGCTTCGAGCCGGTCGAATTCTTCCGCGATGCGCGTCTCGAACTCGGCAATGGTGACGTGGAGATCGCTCGGGACGTTGTGTTTCAGCTTTTTGAGCGTCTTGTGCAACTCCTCCAGCGATTCGATCTTCGCCGACGGCTTGGAGTTGAATTCCCCGACGACCACAAACGGAATCAGGATTTCGACGTGCCCCTTCTCGGCGAAACGAGCCAATGCCTCCATCGGCCCGCTGGAGAGCCTCGCATCGCTTCGTAAAGTGCTGGTGTCGATCGCGACCTTGACTTTGCACATGGAACCACGCGAGTTTAGCAGACTGATGCGTAAGATGTGGGCGGCTAACGTCACGCCCCGCGCAAGATTCGATAATGGCTGAATGGTGCCACCGATCCGGCAAGAAGCCGAGCCGCGAAGACATCACTACGTACCGCAATGCTGGCTGGCCGGTTTTACGGAAACCGGCGAGAGCGATGGCAGGCTATGGGTCACGGACTTCTCACGGCAGCGGCAATGGTCGACGACCCCGACAAATGCGGGACACATGCGGGATTTTTATAGGCTCGCGGATCCGGCCCCGGACCCGGTGGCGGTAGAGCGCTTTTTCTCGCAGCTGGAGGGGATGGTTGCACCCGTCCTGCGAGGTCTGGACACGGAGCGCAGGCCTCCCAGAGACGACGAACTGGACCTGCTTCTGCACTTCATCGCGTATCAGTGGGTCCGGGTGCCGAGCTCTCGCCCGTTCGTGCTGGACGTGCTGGAGCGGATAACGCGAGAGAAGATGACGCAAGAACTGCGCACGCCAGAGACGTGGCGCGCGGCACTCATGGAGGCCGGAATGGACCCGGACGCTCCCGGTGCCGACTACGAGGGGATGAAGCGGTTCTTTGAATCCGGTGAATACAGCATCAGCGCAGAGACGGATTGGTATTTGCAGAGAGCGTTTTCGGGCGTTGATGGGATCGTTGAATGCCTGCGGCGCCGATATTGGGGAACGTCTATCAGCCGGGGAGGGCGCCTGATCGCCTCTGACAATCCGGTAGTGCTGGAGGGCGAGCGCGGCCAGATGGTAGGGTTCGCGAACGCGGAACTGGTGATGTATCCCGTCAGCCGCCATGTCCTCCTAACCGGCACCTTGGTGCGCGTCATGCGCCCAGCGATGAACTTCAACTACTTCGTCGGCATGAACACGATGATGCTGCTCAGAACTGACGTGCAAGCCTATTCCCACATCCCCGATTTCCCGTGGATGGATGAGAGCGGCCGAGTACAAACGGACTGGCAGCGATTTTGCAAAGATCAGTTTTAGGCTCTCGTTCTTCGGAGGCTGGCGTTACCCACCGCATCGCCTGCGCTTTGCACTTTTGGGTGCGCTCGGCATTGGAAGTATCGCGGCTCGCCAGAAGAGGTAATTCGCCTCGGCCGGGTTCGTGGCCGGATCTGTGTCCCTCACGAAAAGCGGCGTACTCCCAAGGCTGGCGCGTAGCCTGCGTGACGCCGGCGGCCAGTGCACGGGTCTTCGCCCAGCTTAACTGCGGACGGATCCAATGCCCCAATGGGTGCCAACGACGACATTCTAGCCGGCCACCGCGTCAACGTATATCGGTTTATTTCACTTGTCCAGTCACAACCCAAGAATCAAACGAGAGGAGTTTTCGCGTGTCCCGCCTCAACGCCAAAGTTCGCTGCAACTACTACCCCCTGCCGCGCAAAGAAGCGGAAAGAATCCGGAATTTCTTGCGCTTCCCTGCCGAGCAGTTTTCGGCCTTGGATCCTTGCGTCGGGGACGGCGCGGCGTTCGCTGCGATTACCGGGGATTCCAGCGCAAGACGCTACGGAATTGAATTGGATGCCTATCGCGCGGAACAAGCCGGGCCCTCACTGACCAAGATTGTTCAGGGAAACTGTCTGGAAACCCATTGCGCTGTCGAGTCGTTCTCGCTCTGCTTTTGCAATCCTCCATACGACTGGGCGCTCGCAGGTGCCGCTCGGGAACGACTTGAGGCGGTGTTCTTGAATCACATCTTCCGGTGGCTGATCTCCGGTGGGGTACTTCTGTTGGTGATTCCGGCCGAGCGCGCAACCGACTGCGCGCAGATCCTCGCTTCCCACTTCAGACGTACGCGGGTGTTTCGCCTGTCCGATCCGGAGTCGGTTCGCTATCGCCAGGTACTCATTGCCGGCGTTCGGCGGACGCGCCGTGAGCGCGAACAACTTCGTGACCGCGAGATCAGCGAGTGCCGTTATCGCTTCACCACGCTCGGACGCGAGTACGAGAGCTTGCCGGAGCTGGCAGACTCGTGCGACGACCCATACGCCGTGCCGACCAGTGGGCCGGCAGCACTGACGTTCAAGGGCCTGCCTCTCGATGAATTGGAGGATCTCGTCGCGAACTCGCCGGCCTACCGGCAAACCGCGCGAATTCTTGCCCCTGAACCAACCGTTATCGGAGGAAGGCCACTCACACCGCTGCATGCGGGCCAAGTTGGCCTGGTCGCTTGCTCTGGTCTCATCAACGGAATTTTTGGCTCGGGCGCAGAGCGCCACATCGCGGCGTGGAAGAGCAAAAAGGTTACGACGAAACTCACCGAGGAAGAGGAGGATGGCACTACCGTGATCCGAGAGCGGGAACGCTTTGTCCAGGAGCTTTCCGTCGTCTTCGCGACCGGGGAAACGGGCACGCTTGAATAGCGGGTTTGACAGGGACCCTCGCGCTCGTCTTTGAAAGGAGTCCGCCGATGAAGAACGCACACGAACGCTTTGGCTGGTTGGAGTTTGAAAAGCA
>Ga0302324_100029275_pt1 | contig 10444 bp, 12 predicted proteins | sample Palsa_T0_1_FD_201949 | JGI IMG/M metagenome (GOLD analysis project Ga0302324, IMG submission 201949) | Peat permafrost microbial communities from Stordalen Mire near Abisko, Sweden - Palsa_T0_1 | ecosystem: Environmental > Terrestrial > Soil > Palsa > Peat permafrost | place: Sweden: Abisko... | reverse complement strand
CGCCCGCCGCCCGGTGCACCGCGTATAGCGGCGTGCGCTTCAGTTCGGTGGACATCAATTGGCCGGCTTGATGGACGTGACCTGAAGGTCCTTGCCGTTCAGGGTCCCGATCACCGTGACCTTTTTACCCGCGTACTTCTCCGGCGTCTTCTGGTCGCTCAGTATGTAGACGTCTTTGCCCACCCAGAGCGCGTATTTGGCGTGCATACCTTTGATGCAGTCCGCCGTGCATTTCGCCGGGTCGGTACCGTTCATCGCCTTATGATCGCCTTCACACATGTCGTCGCCGATCGTTCCTGTAAACGTGGTGGGCGCGTCGGCAGCGGCGCATAGTCCGACGACAGCCAGGAGCAGAGCACAGATTCTCATCAGGAACATTGTAGCGCCCGCTACTTCGGAGATAAACGTGCCTTATTGGGCGGTGAGGTTTGTTGAACATGTTTCGCATCGTCGGTACTGCGTTGCTTGCGTTGGGATTAATGGCCGGGTGTTCGACCGCGCCCCAGTCGGAACCCGTTGCGAATAACATTCGCAAGTCGCTCGATCAGGCGGGTTTGAAGGATGTTTCCGTCTCGCAGGATCGCGATAAGGGTGTGGTAACGCTAAGCGGACACGTGGCGACGGATGCCGACAAAGCCCACGCCAGCCAGATCGCTCAATCGTTCGCGACCGCTCAGGTGGTGGCGAACGAAGTGGCAGTCCTGCCAGCGGGCAATACGGGCGACGCGAAGGCCATTAATTCGGATCTTGATAAAGGTATCGATAATAATCTGGAGGCGGCCCTGATTTCCGGCGGATTCCGTACCGGCATTCATCATTATGTGAAAAATGGCGTGGTAACCCTGACCGGCAGCGTAAATTCGGAGAGCGAGCGGGCGCAGATTCAGTCGATCGCTAAAGGCGTTCCGAACACGCAGCAGGTGGTGAACGAAATTCAGACGCGCCATCAGAAGGCCACATCAACCAAGTGATGTCGGTTAGATGAACACGCCGAGCGGCACGGAAAACAGAACGCCCAGTTTCCTGGCCGCCTCTTTCCGGATTTGGCGCTTGCCGTTGAGCACTTCCGAGACGACACCCTTGGAACCGAAGGCGTGAACTACATCTTTCGGCTTCATATCCCGAGCGCGCATCAGTTCTTCCAGCGTTTCTAGAGGGGTCGACTCGCCCAGCGAATAACGGCGCTGCTCGAAATTCTCTACAAGCACTGTCAGCAACTTCAGCAGGGATCTTTGGGCAGCGGAGAGCTTTTCGAGATCCATCAATCCGGCGATAACCTTGAGCGCGCGCTCGTTCTCCGCCTCGCCCTCGATCGCTACCGGAACAAACTCAGTGAGCAATTGCGCGTACGGGGCCTTAGCACCCGCAGGCCTTTTTCCAGCGCGTTCCGTTTCTGAAACTGTAGTCGGCATGTGTTATTACCTCAGGAGTTGAATCGTCTGTCAAGAGAATTTGTCAACGCCAGCAAAATAAAAAGCACCGGCAAAAACCGGGTTAACTAATCTCTCTTCGGTACGCCATAGATGTAATGATCGTGCTGGCTGGCACCGTCTGCGGGGAACTTGGCTCGTACGTCGTCAGGCATGTCAGCCCATATTTCGCGAATTCTGGCGCAAAGCGGGCGTCGAGGCTTGGACTCGCCGGAGATCACTTTTTCGTCTGCCGCAGGTGTCAGGGCTGGTTTAAGAAACTGTTCGAGAACCTTCCTGGCGAAATCCGCTTCCGAAATTCCGTTCGCGCTGGCCTGAGCCTTCAGGGCTGCGCTGAGATTGTCCGGAAGTTCGATTGTCAATGTCATGGCCTTTGGTTCTTTTTTCAGGGTAATCGATAGCGGGACTCCTGTCACGGATTCCCCGTTTAGCGCCATGTGTTCTTTGTGTCGGTATGGGGCTATGCGGCGCGGATCTCCGTAACATCGTTCCGGGCTGAACTGAGCAACGAAAGCTATCGGATGGCCTTCTCATCGTGAGATTTCAAGAGTTCGTACGCCCGAATGATACCCTGCGTTTTCTCCTCCGCCAATCGCTGAAATTCGATCCCCAGGTGTTGCGTCTTGTCGGGGTGGTACTTCGCCAGCATTTCGTGGTAACTGCGCCCCAACTCCGCGGCGGTCGCGTTAGTTCCAACGCCTAGTAATGTCCTTGCCCTGTCGACCTCATTCTCGCGCGCTTGGGTTGGTGCGAGTGCGTCATACTTTGAAGTTTTGCGCAGTGCGTCGATCAGGACGGACACGGCGGCGTACCCCGCGACGCAACATACGATAATTACCGCTACCTGAACGTTCCCGTCCATTAAAGTCCGGTTTTCCTGCTTTGGTTCAGAACTGGAAAAACTTGCAGCTTTATCTTGGGGCAGTCGACACAATCGCCCTCGGCGAGTTGATATTGCGACTGACAGCGCGGGCACCAAGAAAGGCAATTCCCGTCTCGGCGTTTTGGCGTCAGATTCTTCAGCACGTCGGGAGCGTTCCTCTCAAGGACTATTCTTAGCTCCTTTACTGCTAACCGATTAAAATACTCGCTTACCGCATCGGCGAGGTCGTCTTCATCAGAATCGCGCGCACGTGAAACATAGACAGGGTAAAGGGTTTTAAGAAATAGATCGCGAAGACTCGTCCCTTGCTCCTCGCCGCCGCAGAGTTCGAGACATAAGACGGCTGGGTGCACGCCGGCGAACAGGTTCTCTGCAAGATCGTCCAGTGCGCGTAAAGCAGCGACTGGGTATAAAACGTATTTGAATGAGGCCCAGGGAAACGGGCGCTTTCCCGGAGGAGCCAGTTGCCTCTTCGCCACTATAGTGGCAACAGCGATTAAGGCGGCGAAAAGCCAGATCAGGACACCAGCGGGGATCAGGACGGCATCATTCTTTGCAATCAAGAGAGCGGCAGGAAGGATCAGAATTGAGATTATCCACATTGCTGTTGCTAGCGCTCGGATGGTTCGGGTTCGGGCCTGGAACTCTTCCAGCTGCTTTCGGACTCCCAAAGCGAGGGCATCTCGCGCGAGCTGCTCGATTGCCGGCTCCCGGGCAGCAGACGACAGGGAGCGCAATTGCTCGATTTGCTTTACGATATAGTGCGCCTGCGCATTCGAATGGCACGACAGGAACTTCGCACCGTTGACGAGAACATCACGATCATCCACCGCGGCATGCGCAACGAGAGACCAGGCAACCACTTTAGTGCTGCCTGCAACTAGCGCAGAGTTGGCGGCGCCGTAGCAAGGATCGCACGAAAAAACAAAACCCTGCACAGTGAGGCCTGCATCGCTGCCGGGCAGGATGGGCAATAGCGTCCATGAGCGTCCCGTCCCAACTCGTCCGTAGGGGTATTTGGCGAACCAGAACTCGCTGTTGAAGTGCCGACGGAAGAGCATGACGCCGGGTGGGGTGAGCCGGATGCTTTCCAAAATATAGAGGCCTACCAGCACAAACCAAACGTGGAATCCAGAGATCATTGCCCGGTCACTGGCCGGAGCCCGGCACAGGCTCACTTTTTTTCTTGCCCGAACTAAAGGACGAGAAGAACTTCTTTACCGCCGCAGCGAGTGCTCCGAAAGCCAGCACAATGAATTTCCAGCCGATAATGAGAAGTTTGCCGATGTATTTGAACAGGCCGGTCTTCACCGCCGCCGCCGCGGCTCCGCCCACAATTAGAGCAGTCAAACCATATTCTGCGACTTTGTCGCCTTTTACGTAGGAGGAATAATTGTTGTCTGCCGTGAAGCTGAAGCCGTCGGTGGCCGCGGAACGAAAGACCGGCAAAACACTATTCAGTTGGTCGGGACTTACGACTAGTTCGACGCTCATGACACCGCGCCGGCCGAGCAGACGAGTGCGGTAGTTGGCACTTTGAGCGCCTTTGTCGTCCTCCCCTACGAGCGCCCAGGTCAATTGGTGCGTGACAGAATCGTAGTGGGGCGCATCGATCCATCCCGTGATGGTGAACGTGCCCCACCCACGTTTTCGCCGCTCGACATTTCCATTTTCGTTGCCCTTTTTGATGGAATCCAGGATTGCCGCGGCGTCAAGGGAACTCTGTTCGTCGTCCTTAACGTAGCCGACCGGATCGAATTCAAAGATCGCAAACCAAGAACCTTTCTTGGGGGCGATAATGCCGAGTTCATTCCCATCCGGGATGTTCTGGGTGATCTCAAGAAACCGCCGGGCATTCGTGGCATCGGCGAAAACGAAATTCGCGGGCAGTGCGAGCTCCGCCTGATTGCCGAGTTTCGCTGTAATGGGGCCGACCTGCCAGTCGACAGGCGGGCCAGTTGGCGACACTTTCGGCTGTGGTTGTTGGGCTTGCAATTGCGCTGCGGCCAGAAATCCGAATACTGGTAGCAGAAGGAGGGCGTGTCGAGTGGGCAAGTTTTGACTCACTTATCTGTCATAGCGGCTTTCCGGCTCCTAAGGGACAGAGACTCTGTTTAAACCGATACACAATTATTGTGCGCTTCTTTACGTTACCAGTCAAGTATCGCCCCATCATGAGCCCGCACCGTATTCGAATGAATCACCTCCTGCTGGAACGGATGCCGCGCCGCTGCCGCCTCATCCACATCGATCCCCAATCCCGGCGCATCCGACGGCAGCCAGTACCCTCCCTCGCTCCCCAGCGAGTGCCGCACTACGTCCCAGCGCCACGGAACGTCGCTCAACATATCCTCCTGAATCAGAAAATTCGGTGTGCTCAGATCGAAATGCAGCGCCACCGCGTTGGCGATCGGTCCCAGCGGATTATGCGGCGCCACACCCATCGTATAAACCTCCGCCATCGCCGCGATCTTCTTCGCCTCCCACAGCCCGCCGCAATGACACAGGTCCGGCTGGATCACATGGCACGCCTGCTTCTCGAAAAGCTCCCGGAACTCGTAGCGCGTCACACGCCGCTCACCCGTCGCGATCGGCACCGGACTCATCCTGCGCACCTCCGCCATCACATCCACATTCTCAGGCGGTACCGGCTCCTCCACGAAATAGGGCCGATACGGCGCCAGCACGCGGCAAAACTCCAGCGCATTGGCCAGCGAATGCCGCCCGTGGCAATCCACCATGATGTCGACTCCCTCCCCCACCGCCAGCCGCAGCGCCTCCATCATCCGTTCCGCATATTTATAAGCCGCGATGGAATTCAACGACTCGGTCGGCGGGGTAATCAACACCTTCACCGCGTTATAACCGCGCGCTACCACTTCGAGCGCGCGATCCACAAAAACCTGCGGATCCGCCGCCAACTGCGACTCATAAACCGCCTTCATATCGCCGCCGCCCAGATGCGTGTACATGCGCACCCGATCGCGCACCGCGCCGCCCAGCAGCTTGTAAACCGGCACCCCCAGCGACTTCCCCAAAATGTCCCAGCACGCCTGCTCGATGGCCGAAATCGCCGACATCCCGATCACGCCCACGCGCCAGAACGACTGCCGATAAAGCTTCTGATAAATGTGCTCGATGCGCGTGGGGTCTTCGCCCAGCAGCATCGGCACGAAATCTTCCACCGCGCCCGCCACGCTGCGCGTCTTCCATTCGAGCGACGCCTCGCCCCAGCCATAGAGCCCCGGCTCGCTGGTTTCGACGCGCACGAAGACCCAGTTGCGCATTTCGGCGTTACAAACGACGGTACGGATTGCGGCGATCTTCATGCTGTGATCTTTATGGATATTGACCGGTCATACTCGTGTATTGACGCTTCAGCTTACAACGCGGCGGGTGACTATTGGCGCCGTCGTTACCCTGATGGCGGCACTAATCGCCGCCCTTTATCTTGCCGATCTGAGCGGCATGGGCCTCGTGAGCAAAGACGAACCGCGTTACGCCGATATCGGCCGCGCCATGGCCAGAACCGGCGACTGGATCACGCCCCGGCTCTGGGGCGAGCCCTGGTTCGAGAAGCCCCCGCTGCTCTACTGGCTCATCGCCTTCGGTTTCGAAGCCGGACTCGGCCCCGAACTTGCGCCGCGCCTGCCGGTGGCGCTGTTCAGCCTTGCGTTCCTCGCATTCTTCTGGTTTCGCGTGCGCGCTATATGGGACGATCGGGTGGCCACCTTCTCCACCGGAATTCTCGCCACGTCGGCGGGGTGGCTGGCGCTGAGCCATGTTGCCGTTACCGATCTTCCGGTCTCGGCATTATTCACGGTTGCAGTCCTGCTCGCGCTCGAAGGCCGACGCACGCTGGCGGCGGCTGCATTGGGGTTGGCGGTTCTGGCCAAGAGTTTGCCGTCCCTGATCCTTTTCTTCCCGGTGCTTGCCGTCGATTACCGGAACTGGCGCGAATGGGTGCGTCCGGCCCCGATTCTGGTTTTTGCGGCGGTCGCCTTTCCATGGCACGCCGTTGCATTTGCGCGCAATGGCTACGAATTCATCCGCATTCTTTTCATCCAGCAACAATTCGGGCGTTTCTTTTCGCCGGAGCGGCAGCACCCTCAGGCCTGGTGGTTTTACCTTCCCGTTCTTCTGCTCCTCCTTTATCCCTGGTTTCCGCTGCTTCCGTTCGTGGCACGGGACTTGCGGAACAAAAGAACCCGGACCCTGCTTGCGGTTGTTTTATTCGGGATGCTGTTTTTCTCCGGCTCCCTCAATAAACTACCGGCCTACGTTCTGCCGCTGATTCCGGCCATCTGCATCCTGATCGGCATCGGACTGGCTCGCGCGGCCCGGCCAAAACCGGCAATCGCCCTGGCGGCCACGCTCCTCGGAGTTCTGCCTTTCGCGCAGATCGTAGTGCCCGTCGCTCTCGGCCTCGGGCTCCGCTCCGCTCCGCTTCCCTGGGACCGTCTGGGCTGGGGCCTGGGAGCAGCCGCCATTTTTGGTATATCATTGCTGCTGCTACCTAAAAATGTCGCATTCGGGGTTATTTTCGGTCTGGTGAGTCTCGGCTTCCTGTGGTTTCAGTTCGCGACATTCCCGCTGATCGACCAATTTGCGTCCGCGCGCCCGGTGTGGCGGCAGCAACAGCCCAAATGCGTGCCGGAATCGGATCGGGGAAACTTGTATGGGTTACAGTACTACGCCGACGGATTGCGGCCATTGTGTAATGTTCTTGACCAAGCTTCCCCGCCCGTTGTACGGTAACTAAGGCCGCAATGACATTACCCAGCCATTATCTCGCTTCGCTCCTGCTTCTCATCCTCAGCATGTTGTGCTGGGGTTCGTGGGCCAATACCTTCAAAGCCACGGGAAAATGGCGCTTTGAACTCTTCTATTTCGATTTCGCGGTAGGCGTTTTCGTTGCCGCTGTCTTCGCCGCTTTCACCTTCGGAAGCCTCGGCTCGGACGGTTTTTCGGTGCTCGATGAGCTGGGGATATCGGGCAAAAGGCATGAGGCGTACGCCTTGCTGGCAGGGGTCGTCTTCAACCTGGCGAACATGCTGCTCGTCGCAGCCATTTCGATCGCGGGTATGGCAGTGGCTTTCCCGGTCGGGATCGGGCTCGCGCTGGTTATTGGCGTCGCTCTAAGCTTCTACCTGCATCCGGTCGGCAGTCCTTACCTGCTGGGCGCAGGTTGCGTGGCGATTCTGGCCGCCATCGTTTTCGATTCCAAAGCCTGGCGCACCTACTCGTCGCAAATGACTGAACAGGCGAAGGAAGCGGCTGCCGCGCAGCAGGCGGCGCAACCCCTGAAGGCAAAGGTCAAAGGAAAAAAGAAGGTTTCGAGCGGCACGGGCGTGGTGCTCGCGGTCATCGGCGGAATTCTGATGGGCCTGTTCTATCCTCTGGTCGAACTTGCGAAACAGGGCGACGACGGACTCGGACCGTACACCATCGGCCTCCTTTTTGCCGCGGCCGTTCTGTTTTCAACCTTTGTTTTCAATTTGTTTTTTATGAATCTGCCCGTGCAGGGTCCGGCATTGTCATTTTCGGATTATTTTGCGGGAAAAAGCTCCAACCATTTACTCGGTATCGGTGGTGGATTTATTTGGTTCGCCGGCGCCATTTTCAATTTCGTCGCCGCGCGCGCGGAAGGCCCGGCTCTGGTGGGACCGGCCGTAAGCTACGCGATGGGGCAGGGCGCAACCTTGATTACGGTGCTGTGGGGGCTTATCGTGTGGAAGGAATTCGCGGGCGCGCGCGGCACGGTGCGGACGCAACTCGCCGTCATGCTTGCCTTATTCGTCGCGGGCCTGCTGGCCGTTTCGGTTGCGCCACTATACGGTCGTTAAATTCTTTTCGGCAGTGCCTTGCCATACAGAATCTGCCCTATAAAATTCTTGCAACATAAAGATAATCGATAAAACTGCCGATTATCTTTATGTGTCGCCACACGAATTAAGCCTCCTTTGCGATCCGGAAAAGCACTCGAAGGAAAAGGCGTTCGAGACGATCAGGAGCGCCGCCGCCGGGGACAAAGCTCTGCACCTGAAAGTCGCCCGCATACTCCAGGATCAATGCACGGCGGATCATCCCAATCTGAATCTGATTGGCCGGACGCTCGAAGTGCTGGATACCGCGGCGTCCCCGCGCGTTTTCATCGCGCTGGTGCGCCCGATTCTGCGGAGTTGCGATCCGCTGGTGCAGTCGAAATGCGTTCTGATGCTGGCCCGTCGGGAAACAGATCTGTTATGGGCGTACAGACTGCTGGATAGCGGCGACTCCAGATTGCGGGCCAATGTTGTGGAAGGGTTTTGGGAGAACAATTCGCCCGGAGTGCGCCAGTTTTTCGAGCGAGCTTCGAGAGACTTCCACCACCGCGTCGTGGGAAATGCCGCGTACGGTCTCAGGATACAGAAAGCTCCCGAATTTTCCTCCGTGGTCGAAAGAATGCAAAACAGTCCGGATCCTCTGTTCCGCAGCGCTTTGACCTGGCTGATCGGGAAGATTGCGGACCCGGAGCTTTTTCCCCTGCTCAAACTGTTGATTCGCGATACCGATCCCGCCGTGAGAAGCGGGGCGTTCCTTGCGGTTGCTTCCCTCCGCCACCCTGGCTAGCCTGCTCCAGTGGCCCGTAGACTGTGGATTCTTTCGTTGTGGAGCAGGCGTTTTCGCGAGTGACGCGGCTGGGGCTGACACTCAACGAGCAGAAGACGAGTATCCGCAATGCCCGAAAGGAGCAGTTCAATTTTCCGGGAAGTGCATATCCGCTTCACTCGGGTTGCGTCAGTACCGCGCTGCGGGAACAGCGGCCTGGCAAATGGGGCTTGGCGGGCTCAGGGAGACTTCGGGGCCGCCGGCGGCGGAAACCGATGTGCAGTTCACCGCCCGGTCGCCGACGGCGAATACCTGAGTGAAGCAGATACCCAGCTTCCGGGATATACATTCGGGCCGCACTTCAGCCGGCGAACGGGGCGGGAGCATATGGGCTACAGCCCGTCGAAGAAGAGCGTGAAACGGATCAGGCAGAAAGTGGCAGAGCACCTGGCGCCGAATAATGTGGCGCCGCGGGAAGAAGTGGGCGACCGGCTGAATCAGGAAACTGAAAGGCTGGAAAGCGTATTTCGGACTGGGGAGTCCGTATAAATAAAGCGTTTGAGGTGCGTGACTACTATGTTGAGGAACGGGTAAGGCACTTCCTGAGGCGGCGGCACAAGGTGCAGTCGCAGGGCACCCGTCAGTTCTCGATGAGACGGATCTATGGGCGACTGGGTGTGTTCCGTTTGCGGAGTCCGTTACGTGACGCTGCTTCGTGGGTCTGCGATGAAGCCAGTCGGAAAGCCGGATGCCGGAAACCGGCACGTCCGGTTTGATGAGCGGGGTTGGGAAACGGGACGGCGGCGGTATTCGTCAGCACCCGCGCCCAACCTCGACTCTACCCCTACTCCTCTGCGATCAGCGGTTCCGGTGCACAACGCCCGCCGAGCCGTCGGCGACGGTCGGAAACGTCTTCGAAATATGATCGTGCCAGGTGAGGTTTTCCTCATCCGCCAGCGCCCAGATCAACCCCAGCCCGCCCGAGCAGAAGCTCAGCCAGGTCGCCGCTACGCGCGCCGCTCGCGACGGCCCTTCCACCGGAAGCCCGTCAAAAGTGATCAGTTGGAGGTCGGTGCAGTGCATCCCCACGGTTTCGCGGCCCGTCACCGCGAAAATCAGCCCGTAGAAAACCGCAATTATTGCAAACGACGCTCCCATCGCAATCCAGAACAGTTTGCCCGTTCCGAAACTGCCGCCCATCAGTTCGCAAACGCCCATGAACAACCCGAAGCCCAGCAGGATCAATGCGGCATCGATCGCGCTGGCAACGAAGCGGTGCATCGGGGCCGCTACAGTCTGCTCGCAATCGATCTGTGCCGGAACGTCGTTGCGCAGCGTCCGCTGTGCGGGCGCGGTGGCAATGAAATCGAGTAAAGCCTGCTGCGCCGAAGGCGGTTTTCGGGCCTGCGCCGGGGCAGCGGGAGGCTGGGGATTCGCCGCGGGCGCCGCCGCCACTTTGCCGGCTGGCGCAGGAAACGGGATCACCTTCGATGCCGGAGCCGCGAAAAGCGCCGGTTGCCGCGGCGCGGTTGCGGCAGAC
>Ga0302324_100029274_pt1 | contig 10444 bp, 11 predicted proteins | sample Palsa_T0_1_FD_201949 | JGI IMG/M metagenome (GOLD analysis project Ga0302324, IMG submission 201949) | Peat permafrost microbial communities from Stordalen Mire near Abisko, Sweden - Palsa_T0_1 | ecosystem: Environmental > Terrestrial > Soil > Palsa > Peat permafrost | place: Sweden: Abisko... | reverse complement strand
TGGCCGAATAGTCGAGGTGGATGTCGCCGGCACCCGCCCCGGGGGGCGCGCCGGTGTTGATGATCGATGAACCCGGGCCCAGGTGCGGCAGCGCCGATTTTGTCAGCCAGAACATCGCATGGATGTTGCTTCGAAACGTGGCGTCGAACTGCTCAGTGGTCATTCGCGCGATATCGGCGATTGGCTGCAGCCTGGCGGCATTGATGACCAGGATGTCCAGGCTGCCCAGCGTACGCACGCTGTCGGCTACCAGTTGATGACAGCCGTTCTCAGTGCTCAGGTCGGCCGGCAGCAGCCGCATCGAACGCCCGGCGCGCTGGTTCGAGCCGGTGATCTCATCGAGGTCACGATGCGGATGCGGCTGCGGCGGGAAACTGCACACGACGTCCGCGCCCTGGTCCGCAAACGCCGTTGCTACCACCCTGCCCCAATCGGAATCAGCGCCCGTGACCAGCGCATTGCGGCCGCGCAGTCGCGCGCCATCGACGTGATCGCTGCCGTGGCGCTCGCCCTCGCGATCGCGAAGGCGGCTGTGGCTGTCGAATGCACGCGGCGGCAGTTTGATCGCGCCGGTGGATCCGGGCCAGCGCTGGCGCCGCGCCAGCAGTTGCACGGTCAGTTGACTAAAAAGACCTTGCCCGGGTGAATGGCCTCGCTTCGGCTGCATGATTCCCTCAGGTCGACGGGCGTTACGCGGATGACGGTCACGATAGTTGGCGCCCGGCGTCACCGCGGAGGCATCGGTCGCGGGCGGTGAGGCTGTGTCGGACGTATTGCGTGCGCGCTTAGGATTTCTCCGACATGGATGTCGTGCGCGGCTACACTCAGCTTGCCGATGGCGGCCGAAGAATCGCGGCAGGAGCATCTTGGCCAGTGTCGTGGTGGTAGCTCAGACCGATGCGCAGTACGGCGCTGCGCGCCTGCTGTTCTCCGAGTACGCCGGGCGGCTGGGCGTAGACCTTTGTTTCCAGGGATTCGACGCTGAACTGCGGCAGCTGTCGGTGATGTATGGGCCGCCCGGCGGCTGCCTGCTGCTTGCGAGCGTGGACGGTGAGTACGTCGGCTGCATCGGCGTGCGCCGCTGGAACGCGGACAGTTGCGAGATGAAGCGGCTGTACGTGCGTGACGGCGCTCGCGGCGGCGGCCTCGGCCGCTCGCTGGTGATGACGGCCATCGAGCGTGCGAGAACCATGCGCTACCGGCAAATGCTGCTGGATACCCTGGCGGCGATGACGGCCGCCCGGCGGCTGTATGCGATGTTTGGATTTCAGCCCTGCGAGGCGTACTACCACAACCCGATTCCGGGCACGACGTTCATGTCGCTCGATCTCGATGCCTAGGATTGGCACTGGCGGTTAAGCGTGGGCACGCGCGGCGCGCAGCAGCGCCGCTTCGGCCACCGGCCGCATCGCCGCATAGCCGGCTTCAGTCGGGTGCACATGGTCGGATGACAGGCCGGCACGCATGCCCCCGCCCGCCTCCGCCAGCACCGAAAAGTAGTCGGCATAGGTGGCATGCGCACGCCGGGCATGGTCCCTGAGCCAGGCGTTGAGCTCGGCGATCGGCGTCACGGTATCCAGCCCCGGACGCCAGGGGAATTCGCTCGCCGGGGGAATCGAGGCGATGATCAACCGTATCCGATTGAGGGCGGCGATCTCCGTCATGCAGCGGAAATTTTCCTGCGTCATTTTAAGCGTCGATGGCCCGGTGTTGCCGGCGATGTCATTGGTGCCGGCCATGATGTGCACGATCCGCGGCTTCAGATCGATGACGTCCTGCCGGAACCGCAGCAGCATCTGCGGCGTGGTCTGTCCGCCGATGCCGCGGCACAGTCTCCCGGGAACAAAGAACTAGGGTACTTTTGACAACCAACCCTCGGTGATCGAGTCGCCGAGAAATACCGCATCGATGCGTGCACCGCTGGCCTGCAATTCCAGGTTCTGATCGCGATACCGGGCAAGATTGGGCCAGTCGGAAAGTAGTCGCTGGTCTTCGGGCGTTTCCGCGGCGCCCAACGGCGCCAGCGCCAGCGCCATCGTGCCGGCAGCCGCACCCAGGCCCGCCAGCAGCGATCGGCGCTCGATGCCAGGCGTCATGGATGGCAGCCCTCAGCGGCACCCGACTTTGCGGGAAGATCGTGAAATAATAGCGCGATCGATTTCCGCGGAGAATGCTGATGCGACCTGGGGCGAAGAGTGGATAGCAAACCGCCGCTGCCGCCGTACACGCCGGCGAGCGCCGCTCAAAAGGTGCGCCTGGCGGAGGACGCGTGGAATACGCGCGACCCGGATCGCGTGGTGCTGGTGTATACCGAGGACACGCGCTGGCGCAATCGGGCCGAGTTCCCGGTCGGGCGCGAGCAGGTGCGGCAGTTCCTGCAGCGCAAGTGGGCGCGCGAGCTCGACTACCGGCTGATCAAGCAACTGTGGGCCTGCGATGGCAACCGCATCGCGGTGCGCTTTGCATACGAGTGGCACGACGATTCCGAGCACTGGTATCGCAGCTACGGCAACGAGAACTGGGAGTTCACCGATCAGGGCTACATGGCGCGGCGCTACGCCAGCATCAACGACCTGCCGATCGCCGCATCGGAGCGCAAATTCTTCTGGCCGCTGGGCCGGCGGCCGGACGATCATCCCGGATTGAGCGACCTGGGACTGTAGGCCCGGACCGGGTCTGCAGGCTCAGATCGCGATCTGGCGCCCGATCTCGACCACGCCATCGCTCGGCAGCCGCAGGAAATCGCTGACGTGCAGCGCGTTCCTGGCCATCGCGGCGTACAGCTGCTCCTCCCAGCGCCACAGCCCGGTGCCGTCCTCGGCGTGCACGATAGTTTCGTGTCCGACGTAGTAGGTTACGTCATCGAGCTGCAGCGCGCAGCCGAACGCCGGCGTCTGCAGCAGCAACCGCGGAATGTCCGGTCGTTCCATGAAGCCGTAGTGGGCGGTCGCGCGCCAGAAATCCGGAGCCAGTTCCGTGACCTTCAGTCGCCGGTCCTCGTCGACCCAGGGAACTGATTCGGTGATCACCTTGAGCACGAACAGCTTCTGGTGCAGGGCGCGATTCTTCTGCACATGCCAGCGCATCACCGGCGGCGTATCGCTGTTGGTGCGCGAGATGAACACCGCGGTGCCGGGTACGCGCGGTACGTGCCGGGCCTCGATGTCGGCAAGGAATTCCGCGACCGGCACCACCTTCTGGTTGGCCATGCGCGTGACCGCTGCGGTGCCGCGATGCCAGGTCAGCATCAGCGCATAGACCGCCGCGGCCAACAGCAGCGGTACATAGCCGCCATCCGCCACCTTCACCAGGTTGGCGGTGAAGAACGTGCCATCGACGCATACCAGAGCTCCGGCGAGCGCCCCACTGGCCCACACGCTCCAGCCCCAGATCTCGTGCATCGCCATGAACAGCAACGCCGAGGTCATCAGCATCGTCAGCGACACCGCGATGCCGTAGGCGGCGGCCAGGTTATCGGATTTGCGGAACGCCAGCGTCAGGCCCACGGTTACCACCATCAGCAGCCAGTTGATGGTGGCGACATAGATCTGGCCGAAGCCGGCCTCGGAGGTCTGCTTGATGCGCAGCCGCGGCAGCCAGCCGAGCTGGATGGCCTGGCGCGTCATCGAGAATGCACCGGTGATGATCGACTGGCTGGCGATAATGGTGGCGAATGTGGCCAGCACCACCAGCGGCAGCAGCAGCGGCTGCGGGCACAGTCGAAAGAAGATGTTGTCGCTGGTGGACGCTCCCGCCAGCACGATGGCAGCCTGGCCGGCGTAGTTCAGCAGCAGGCTCGGAAACACGATCGCGTACCACGCCAGGCGTATCGGCCGCGGCCCGAAATGACCCATGTCCGCGTATAGCGCCTCGGCGCCGGTGACGCACAGGAACACGGCTCCGAGCACCAGGAAGCTGGCATAGCCATGCGAGAACAGGTAGGCGAGGCCATACAGCGGATTGATGGCCAGCAGCACGGCCGGATGCTGCGCGATGCCCCAGACACCGAGCGCCGCAATCGAGACGAACCACAGCGCCATCACCGGGCCAAACGCCTTGCCGATGCGCGCGGTGCCGGTGGGCTGCAGCGCGAACAGCGCGAGCAGGATGGTCACGGCCGCCGGCAGTACATAAGGGTGCAGCTCCGGCAGCGCGATGTCGAGCCCTTCGAGCGCCGACAGCACCGAAATCGCGGGCGTGATCGCGCCATCGCCATAGATGAGTGCCGCGCCGAACAGGCCGACGGCGACGATGGCCGGTCGCTGATGCTTCTTCAGCGCCAGCAGCGACATCAGCGCCAGGATGCCGCCCTCGCCATCGTTGTCGATGCTCATCGCGATGGCGACGTACTTGACGCTGGTGATGATGATCAGCGTCCAGAGTATCAGCGACAGCACGCCGAGCACGCTACCAGCCTCCGGATTGGCGCCGGTCAGGTTGAGCACCGTCTTGAGCGTGTAGAGCGGGCTGGTGCCGATGTCGCCGAAAACGATGCCCAGCGCCGACAGCCCCAGGACTATCCCGCCAGGCCTGGCGCGCCGGGCGTCCTCAGGGCTTCGCATGCGGTTCTGCCATCGGTCAATCTTAGGTGGTAGCCTGCAGTGCCGCCAGCAACAGTGGCGTGGTGACCGCGGCCAGCAGCGTCGATAGCACCACGCTGCTGGCGATCGGGGCCTGGATGGCCTGGAACTGTACTGACATCAGATAGACATTGACGCCCACCGACATCGACGCCACCAGCACCGCGGCGCGCAATTCCAGCGCGGGGAGTCCGAGCGCGAGCGCCAGCAGCCATACCACCAGCGGCTGCAGCAGCAGCTTCAGCGCGCAAATGCTGAGGGTCGAACCCCACTGCGGCTTCAGCGGGAATGCGGCCAGCCCCATGCCCAGCATCAACAGCGCGGCCGGCCCCGCCACATTGCCAACGGCGCCCAGTGCCGCCTCTGCGAACGGAGGCAGCGCGAACCCCAATCGACCGAACGCGGTGCCGCCGATGATCCCGAGGATGATCGGATTCCTGAGCACGGTGAGCACGGTTTTTGCAAACCCCGCGCCGCTGAAGGATCCGTGGCGCGACCATTCCACTGCCACGCTCACCAGCGTCCACAGCGTCAATGCGTTGAACACCAGCAGCAGCGCCACCACCGGAACCGCAGTGTCCCCGAGCGCGATGCGCGCGATCGGCAGTCCGGTGAGCACGATGTTGGAAAAGATCCCAGCCAGTCCGAACACCGAGCGGGCGGTGCCATCGAGACCGAACAGCCAGGCGCCGGCCGCGCGACCGATCAGGAACACGATCAGGCAGCTGCCGAAATAGGCAATCAGTACGCGGCCGTCCGCCGCCGGCAGCGACGCCTGGTGGCTCATCATCTGGAACAGCATCGCCGGCAGCGCCGCCACGAACACAAACCTGGAGATGCCCTGTGTCCAGGCCTGGCGCCACCAAGGCAGACAGGCGACCAGGTAACCCGCGCCCACCAGGCCATACAGCGGTGAGGACAGCCGGATGAACTGCCACAGGACATGCATAACTGCAACCGCAGCTCAGGTCGGCGCGCGCTTGCCGCTGACGCGGTCCATCGCCGCCGCAGCCGGCGCCGCCGCAGCCAGCGCTGCATGCATCGCTAGCGCGCCGACCAGGCGACGACTTTCTGGGTCTGCTGGCCGAGCCGCTCGACGCCCAGCGTCATGATGTCACCGGCCTTCAGGTACAGCGGTTCGGGTTTGACGCCCATGCCGACGCCGGGAGGCGTGCCGGTGGTCACCAGGTCGCCGGGCTCGAGCGTCAGGAAGCGGCTGATGTAGGAGATCAGCATCGCGACGCCAAAGATCATCGTGCGCGTGCTGCCGTTCTGCCGACGCTGGCCGTTGAGCTCCAGCCACAGCTTCAGGTCCTGCGGATCTCCGACCTCATCCGCGGTCACCAGCCACGGGCCGACAGGCCCGAACGTGTCGCAACCCTTGCCCTTGTCCCAGGTGCCGCCGCGTTCAATCTGATAGGCGCGCTCGCTGACGTCGTTGACGACGCAGTAGCCGGCCACATGATCCAGGGCCTGCGACTCCTCGACGTAGCGCGCGCGCGTGCCGACGACGACGCCAAGTTCCACTTCCCAATCGCCTTTCATCGCACCTTGCGGCAGCACGACGTCGTCGTCCGGCCCGTTCAGGCAGCTGATGGCCTTGGTGAACAGCACCGGCTCCTTCGGCACCGGCAGTCCCGCCTCGGCGGCGTGATCGGCGTAGTTGAGCCCGACCGCGATGAACTTGCCGATGCCGGCCACCGGCACGCCAAGCCGCGGCCGGCCGGCCACCGCTGGCAGCGCGCTCAGGTCCATTTGCCGCAACCACTGCAGGCTCCGGGCGCTCAGATGCGCCGGCGTCAGGTCGGGCAACTCGCCCGACAGATCGCGCAGTACGCCGTTACGGTCGAGTGCGCCGGGCTTTTCCTGCCCCACCGGACCGTAGCGCAGCAGCCTCATGAGTGCCGCTCCGTGCTCACCGGTGCGACGCGCTGAGCATCAGGTATACGGTGCGCCCCGGTTCGGGCTCGAAGTAGCGCGAGTTGGTTTCGTTGACGATCACGGGTCCAACGTAGCTGCGATTGCCCGGTTTGTCCATGCGCAGCCGGCGCCGGCGGGCGCAAGTCGTTTTCAGCTATCCGATGGCTTCCATGATGGTTTAACATCGGATGATAAGTCTTTGCGTCGGGGAAAATAAACTACCGCGAGGTACCCGCCATGATCCTCGGTATGTCGACCGCGTCGTTCACGCTGTTTCACGTCATCCTGAGCCTGATCGGCATCGGTTCGGGGCTGGTCGTTGTCGTGGGCATGTGGGCCGCGAAGCGACTCGATGGCTGGACGGCGCTGTTCCTGGCGACCACAGTGCTGACGAGCGTCACCGGCTTCCTGTTTCACTCGGCCCATTTTGGACCGCCGCATGTGATCGGCCTGCTGTCGCTGCTGCTGCTGGTGCTGGCGATACTGGCCCGCTACTCCTATCACATGCATGGATCGTGGCGCTGGGTATATGTCGTCAGCGCGATGCTCGCGCTCTATTTCAACGTGTTCGTCGCCGTGGTGCAGGCGTTCCAGAAGCTGCCGCTGTTGCAGCCGCTGGCGCCCACCGGAACTGAGCCGCCGTTTGCGATCGCCCAGGCGCTGGTGCTGGCAGCGTTTGGCGTATTTACGGCAATCGCGCTGAAGCGCTTCTATCCGGCTCGGGATACCGGGGCGGTGAGCATGAAGCTGTCCTGAAGCGCGCCTGGCCGCACGGGCGGCTCAAGGTTCAGGGCACGCCGGCGACGCGCAGCACGAAGAACAGGCCGGCGGCGAACAGCGCCGCGCCAAGCAACACGCACACCGGCAGTGTCAGCACCCAGGCGAGAATGATGTTGCGCACGGTCTCCTTCTGCAGGCCCGAGCCGTTGGCAACCATGGTGCCGGCAATACCCGAGGACAGCACGTGGGTGGTGCTGACGGGCAGGCCCAGGATATCGGCCGCCTCGATGGTACCGAAGGCCACCAGCTCGGCGCTGGCTCCCTGTGCGTAAGTCAGGTGCGCCTTGCCTATCTTCTCGCCGACCGTCACGACGATTCGCTTCCAGCCGATCATCGTGCCCAAACCCAGTGCCAGCGCGACCGCCACCTTGACCCACAGCGGAATATAGTTGGTCAGCCCCTTGAGCCCCTTCTGATAGCCGCCGGCCGCCTTGACATCGATCGACTCGGGCAGCTGCCTGGCCTTGATCAGCCGTGCCAGCGTCTCCGACACCAGGTAGATGTCCAGCCGCAGCGAACGACGCTGCAGCGCCGGCACGCTCGACAGGTCCCTGACGCCGGCAAGCCCGGCCACTACGCGCTGGTTCGCGAGCGCCAGTGCCGGCAGCGTGCTGTCGACCAGGTTTCCGGTGCGCAGGTACGCCGTCAGCTGCTTGTGCGCGCTTTCCACATTCGCGGCAGCATTGCCTGCGGGAAGCTGTGGCTCAAGCGACTGTGACAATACGATCGCCGAGGCCGACAGCTGCTGCAGCGAATCGGCGGAGGCACTCATGTTCAGCGCGAAGGCGGTCGGCACGATGCCTACCAGGATCAACACGATCAGACCCATGCCTTTCTGGCCATCGTTCGAACCATGGGCGAAGCTCACGCCAGTGCAGGTCAGCACCAGCAATCCGCGGATCCACCACGGCGGCGGCTGCTTGCCGGTCGGCGATTGATACAGCTCCGGCCGGCGCACCAGCGCCTTGGCCAGCAGCAGCAGCAGCGCCGCCAGCACGAAGCCGATGATCGGCGAGAACAGCAGCGCCTTGACGGTATCGGACACCTTGGCCCAGTTGACGCCGTCGCCGAAGGCCGCGTCGGGGCTCAATAGAGAGTTCATCAGCCCGACACCGACAATCGAGCCAATCAGCGTGTGCGAACTGGAAGCCGGCAGTCCCAGGTACCAGGTGCCGAGATTCCAGACGATGGCCGATACCAGCAGCGCAAAAACCATCGCAAAGCCGGCGCCGGAGCCGACGTTGATGACCAGTTCGACCGGCAGCAGCGCCACGATGCCGAAAGCCACCGCACCGGTCGAGGTCAGCACGCCGATCAGGTTCCAGCAGCCCGACCAGACTACGGCGTAGACCGGCTTCAACGAGTTGGTGTAGATCACTGTCGCTACCGCGTTGGCGGTATCGTGGAAGCCGTTGACAAATTCAAAGCTCAGCGCCAGCGCCAGCGCAAGGCACAGCAATATGGCGGTCGGGACATCGATCCCAAGGCTGGTGAGCACGGCTAACCTCTCGCGTTGGTCGTCAGTCGTTGGTCTTGTTGCATCGGCGCGCGACTGAGAATATGACGGTGCTGTGACCGGTATGTGACAGGCGGATCAGCCGCTGGCGGAACGACGCATGGATGTGGAAAGACTCAGGCTGCATGGCAGCGACCGGCTGCGCTACTTCGCGCCGGTCGCCGTGTGTGCCTACCTGGCCGCGATCTGCCTGGCGCTCATCGTCACGTCCGCATTCCTGCACAACCTTGCTGAAGCGGTGGCGGTCAGCGCGGCAGCGGCCTTCGGGCTGCTGCTCGCGGGCGCACTCGGGGCTGGCATGCTTGGCATGCAGCTGCGCGAGCTGCGTTACCTGACCGTCACTACCGGGTTCGACGCCGTCGAAAACCTGCAGCAGGTGCTGCAACTGGCGCGCGAGCTTGGCTGGCAACCGATCCGCGAGCAGCCGGGGCGGCTCGACGTCCGCACCGCGGATTCGATGCTGCAGCAGGGTGAGCTGGTGGTGGTGCTGTTTCGCGAGCGGCAGGTCCTGATCGCCTGCATCTGCGATCCGGGCGTCGGATTCTCGCTGGTCGGCCGCCGCCGCTGCCAGCACAACCGTGAACTCGTCAGGCGCGCGGTGCTGCGCGCACCAGCTTAAGTCAACTGCAGCGCGGCGCACAGGCAGTGGCGCGCTGACCTGACGTATCATGGCAATGAACCAGGGGCGAGCGCTGCCCGTGGTGGCGCCGGCCAGCGCTGAGTTGACGTGATTGAACGCATTGGGGGATGGCATGGATCAGGCGACAGAGCTTTACCCGGTACCGGCGGATTTCGCGGCCCACGCGCGCGTGAATGCCGCGCGCTACGCCGCCGACTACGCGCGCAGCGTCAGCGATCCGGAAGGCTTCTGGGGCGAGGTCGGGCGCCGTATCGACTGGATCAGGCCGTACACCAAGGTCAGGGATGTGTCCTACAGGATCGAGGACTTTCACATCCGCTGGTACGAGGATGGGACGCTCAATGTGGCCTACAACTGCCTTGATCGGCACCTGCGCGAGCGCGGCGATCGCGTGGCCATCGTCTGGGAAGGCGATCGGCCCGGCGAATCGCGCCTCATCACCTATCGCCAGCTGCACGCTGACGTGTGCCGCTTCGGCAACGTGCTGCGCGAGCTGGGGGTGCACAAGGGCGATCGTGTCACGATCTACCTGCCGATGATTCCGGAGGCCGCGGTCGCGATGCTTGCCTGCGCACGCATAGGCGCCATTCATTCAGTGATATTCGCCGGCTTTTCGCCCGAATCAATTGCCAGCCGCGTCGAGGACTGCGGCTCACGCATCATCATCACCGCCGATGAGGCCTGGCGCGGCGGCAAGACCATTGCCCTGAAGAGAAATGTCGATGCGGCGATTGCGCTGCGGGCCGACAGCCCGGTGACCCAGGTCGTGGTCGTGCGCCGTACCGGCGCCGACGTTGCGATGCTGCAGGGGCGCGACCTGTGGTACGAGGCACTGATGGCTACGGCCGCGAGCGATTGTCCGGCGGAGCCGATGGGCGCCGAGGATCCGCTCTTCATCCTCTACACCTCCGGCTCCACCGGAAAACCCAAAGGCGTGTTGCACACCAGCGGCGGCTACCTGGTGTATGCGTCCTATACCTTCGCGTGCGTATTCGATTACCGCGACCA
>Ga0302324_100029273_pt1 | contig 10444 bp, 10 predicted proteins | sample Palsa_T0_1_FD_201949 | JGI IMG/M metagenome (GOLD analysis project Ga0302324, IMG submission 201949) | Peat permafrost microbial communities from Stordalen Mire near Abisko, Sweden - Palsa_T0_1 | ecosystem: Environmental > Terrestrial > Soil > Palsa > Peat permafrost | place: Sweden: Abisko... | reverse complement strand
CGGGGTGATATCTCGCCCGACGGCAGTCAGGCCAGCGGGCTCCCCCGCCGCATCAATCCGCGCGAAGGCGGTGATCGCGAGGTCAATCAGGGTCCCATCCTTGTGCAGCCGCTGGGTCTCGTAGCACTGCACCTGCCCGCCGGACAGCGCGCGCTCGTGCAGCGCGCGACTCTGGACCGTCGCAGCGGCGGGAATCAGAATGTCACTTGACCGACCCAGCATCTCCTCGGCGCGATAGCCGTAGATCGCTTCCGCGCCGCTGTTCCAGCTCACGACCCGCAGATCGGCGTCAAGCGAGACGATCGCGTCCTCGGACCAGCGCACGATCTCGGCCAGCCGGGCTCGTTCCGCCTCGCCCCGGCCTCGCTCGGTCACGTTCTCACGCATCGCCCGCTCGGCGGCCTCGCGCCCTCGTCGCTCCTCGCGTTGACGGCGATGGGACCGGGCCAGCGCCGCCCTGAGCCGCCGCAGCCGGCGATTGGTGGAGGAGTCAGAGGCCAGTGATCGGTCGTTGTCCACCGACGGCGCCGCGACCACTGGACTTCCATCCGACTCCAACGTGAACCTCCCGATCGGCTCGTACCATTCAATATCGGCACCTGGCCAGTCCGGCATGAGTGTCAGGGACACCAGGCCGGACGCGGTCACGACCGACTGCCAAAGGCCATGGATCCCGGCTGAGGCGGACCGGTAGTCAAGCGCAGCCGGAGTTCACCGACCCGGACCAGGTCGCCGGGGAACAGCTGGCGCCCGCGGCGGACCTCTGGTTCGCCGTTGACCCACACCGGCTCGGTGGCCAGGAAGGCCTTGACCTCCGCGCCGCTGTCGATCACCGCCGCGAGCTTCAGCAGCTGGCCGAGTCTGATCATCTGCCCGCGAATCGGCACCTCTTGCTCCATCGGCACACGCTATCGGCCCAGGGGTGTCACGCCGGCCCGGGGAGTGCCCGGCCGGGCACGGTTCCCGATCATGGGGAGCGAACTCGTCTCGCTCCGTCCTGGGGTGACTCCTGAGGTGAGCCGGCAACCGGTGGGCGCGCGCGCAGCATGTCGATCACCAGCTCCAAATGCCGGTGCCAGTCAAAGCCGGGGGCGTTGTGGCCCATCGTGGCCGACACGCCGCACATCAGCATCGCGATGTCCGCTGCGGTGATGTCCGGGCGGATCGTCCCGGCCTGCCTGGCCCGGGCGATCAGCGTCTCGGTGAGCCCGCTCAGTTCCTGCTGCTCGGGCTGAGCCTGGGTCCAGATGTGCTCATCCGCACCCGCCAGCGCGTGTTGCATCGTCGCGTCGCGGGCGGCCGCGTCCGCGTTGCGACGCAGGACATCTGCCAACACGGCGAGAGGCTCACCGTCGCACTCGAGGGCCTCCCGTACGGTGGCGGAGAAGAGCCGAAACTTCTGGCGCACGAGCTCCACCATCAGCGCCTCTTTGGTCGGGAAGTGCCGGTAGACCGTTCCCACCCCGACGCGGGCACGGTGGGCGACATCGTCCATCTGCGCGTCAGCGCCGTGCTCGGCGAACACGAGCCGGGCACTCTCGAGGATTCGCTCGCGATTGCGCCGTGCGTCGGCCCGCAGCACTCGTACGGGCCGCTCGGTCTCAGTCAACGCATCGGTCACCTCAGCTCCACCCCTCGAATTGACAAACGGAATCATAATTCACTATAGTCGACGAGTGCAAACGGAACCGGAGGTCAGCTTCCAATGACGTCGACCACCCCACCCCAGGCGGCGCCGCTCTACACGCCGCGCGCGAAGAGCCTCGCGCTGGTGCTCCTGGCGATGACGCAGTTCGTGATCGTGATCGACGCTTCGATCGTCAATGTCGCGCTGCCTTCGATCGGAGTCCATCTTCATTTTGCCCGCGACGACCTGTCGTGGGTGGTGAACGCCTACACGCTCACGTTCGGCGGCTTCCTGCTCCTCGGCGGCCGGCTGGCCGACCTGCTCGGGCGGCGGCGCATGTTCATGACCGGGCTGGTGCTGTTCTCCCTGGCCTCGTTCGCCGGTGGGATCGCCCAGTCGGAGGGATGGCTGATCGCCGCTCGCGCGGTCCAGGGCCTGGGGGCGGCAATTGTCTCGCCGGCCGCGCTCTCGATCATCACCACCACGTTCGCCGACGGGGCCGAGCGCAACCGGGCGCTCGGCATCTGGGGCGCGGTCGCGGGCGCGGGCGGCGCGGCTGGGGTGCTTCTGGGCGGGATCCTGACCAGCGGCCTGAGCTGGCGCTGGGTGCTGTTCGTCAACGTGCCGATCGGCCTGATCGCAGCGTTGCTCGCCCCCCGCACGCTCGTGGAAAGCCGGTCCGAGGACGGAGTCAATACGTTTGACCTGCCCGGTGCGGTCACCGTCACCGCCGGCTTGTCGCTGCTCGTCTACGCCGTCGTGGACACGGTCAACCTGGGTTGGGGATCCACCACCACGCTGCTGCGCCTGGCCGGGGCGGCGCTCCTCCTCGGCTCGTTCCTGGTCATCGAGTCCCGCACGCGCCATCCCTTGATGCCGTTCTCGATCTTTCGCCTGCGGACTCTGCGAGGAGCAAACATCGTGGGTCTGTTACTCGGCATGTCGCTGTTCTCGATGTTCTTCTTCATCTCCCTGTATCTCCAGGACGTCCTGAAGTACTCGCCGATCGTGACGGGCATCTCCTACCTTCCCCTCGCCGTCGGGATCATCCTGTCGGCCGGGGTCGCCTCCCAGGTGGTCACGCGCGTCGGATTCAAGCCCCCGTTGATCACAGGCATGTTGCTGATCGCCGGCGCGCTGCTGTGGTTCTCACGCGTGCCGGCGCCGGGAGGCCACTACGCCTCAGACATCCTTGGCCCGTCGATCCTCGCCGCCGTCGGGCTCGGGTTGGCGTTTGTCCCGGTGACGATCGCCGCGGTGACCGCGACCGAGCCGCACGAGGCGGGGCTCGCTTCCGGCCTGATCAATACCTCTCAGCAGGTGGGCGGTGCGCTCGGGCTGGCAATCCTCGCCACGATCGCCAACAGTCACACCCAGAGCCTGTTCCACTCAGGAGTCCGTAGCTCGTCCGTCGCACTGACGAAGGGGTTCGATGTCGCCTTTCTCGTCGGCGCCGGGTTCGCCGTGGTCGGGGCAATCCTCGCCGCGACGTTGATCTCCTCACGCGACAGCCGCGAGCACGCGGAGGCCGCCCGCAGTGGCGACGCCGGGGCGGTGCCCCTCCCCACGGGCTGACTGGACCGCCGGCCACGAGCTGACCGGCCGATCCGGGCCGGAACATGAGAGATAGCCTTCGTCGATGGGCCGCGGTCCCGATTCTGAGCTGGCGGCCGCCGTCACCGCGCGGCCCGGTGCCACCGACGGTGGGCCATGAGCGTCGTCTGGCTGGCCGGGCCGGATCAGGCCGAGACCGTGGCCGAGTTGCTGGTCGCGTTTCGCGATCACCAAGGGCATTCGTCCCCGTCTGACGCGTCGTTTCTCGATTCGGTCACGCAGCTGATCGGGCGTCCCGACACCGAGTTCTGGCTCGCCGCGCTCCACCATGATGCGCCCGCGGCGGGCGTCTGCCAGCTGCGCTTTCGCCACAGCGTGTGGACGGCCACCGAGGATTGTTGGCTGGAAGATCTGTTCGTTCGCAGTGAGGCACGACGGCGTGGCGTCGCCCGAGCGCTGGTCCAGCACGCGCTTGAGCGGGCACGCGAGCGCGGTTGCCGGCGCGTCGAACTCGACACCACCGAGGACAACCTCGGCGCGATCGCGCTCTATGAGAGCGTTGGTTTTTCCATGACCAGCAAGGGCAGCAGCCGAAGCCTCTACCTCGGAGCGCACCTGCACCTCTAGCGGTCGATCCGCGCCCGGCTCGGCGTCAGTGATCAGAAGCCGGCTGCGCGCAGGACTGCGGACGCCGGCGCTCCTCGAATATCCCGGTCAGGCGATCCCCGGCCAGGTCTGCGACCTTAGCCGCCAGCTCAGCCGCGGCGACGGGCCGCTCGGGCCCGCCGCGGGGATAGTTGACCCGGGCGAGCTCCTGGCCGGCAACAGTCAGTCGCGCTCCGAACTCGGGCAAGGAATCCTCGACGTTGACGCTGAGCCACCTGGAGCCATCCCGTGCCGCGGCATCGATTGACGCGAAGTCGCGCACGTGCGGAGGACCGTAGCGGAGCGTGTAGGCGACGCAGTAGGGGATCGAGAACTTCGCCGCAATCCCGTCGGTGACCGCGTCGAGGTACGCGGCCTGGCGAGCGCGCGGGTGCACGAGGATCGTGATCTGCTCGCGTTCGAACCGGTCACCGCGTGCGCGCACCTGAGCGGCCGCCTCGATCGGTGAATGCGTGCCCAGGCAGCTGGGATGCAGCTTGATCCAGTTGCTGTCGATCGCGCGCCTGCCGTCGATCGTGCCGTCGGCACCCGGTCGCACCCAAGTCGCTCCCAGCACTCCTTCGAACCCCAGCGGGCCGTGGATCACCCGCCGGTCGACAGCGGCCCCGGCGCGCGCCAGCAGCGCCGCTTGGACGCCGGCCGAGGCGGCCAGGCCGACCTGAATCGCCTTGCCGTCCGAGCCAAACGCCCCGCGTGTGCCGCCGGCGCGCAGCACCGCGACAGAGAGCGCGTTCTCACGCTGTCCGCCGGTGAGGTTGAGTAGGCGTGAGGGCGAGCGGCGCTCAGGCCTGGGACTCGCGCGGCGCGTACCGATGATGGAGCATCAGCGCATTGCCGTCGGGATCGGTGAAGAACGCCATATGGCACACGCCGGTGTCGAACGTGTCGCCGGCGAAGCTGACGCCTCGGGCCTCCAGCGCTTCGCGCGCGGCCGCGACGTCGTCGACGTGCAGCGCGAGCGGGTTGCGATTGGGCGCGAACTCAAAGCCCATCTTGTCGGGCTCGATGACGCTGATGGTCAGACTGCCGGTCTCGAACTCGGCGAACGGCTTGCCCTCGATATACATCGAGCGAGGTAGACTGAGCGTCTCGCCGTAGAAGGTCATAGCGTCGGCGAGGTCGCGTGTGGGCATCGACACGAAGTCGACGCCGGTGACCAGGGACGCAGTAGCGGACATCGGTTCCTCCGATCGGATGACGAAAACGCACGTGGCCACGAGCACTCTATCCACCGCTGTGGCCAAGGCCCGCAGGTGGGCAGCGGGTGATGGCGATCGCACGGGCCAGCCGGTGCCTGGGGTACCTTTTCCATACGTGAGGCCAACTCCCCTGGATCGGGTTCAACCGGCCCGTCATCCATGCGCGTGTTGATGACCGGGGGCCCAATGGTCGCGGAATCCGCCGGCGGGCGGGGGGTAGCCGGGAGGGGCCGTGCCTGAGCCTGTACGCAAAGGCCAGCGCTACATGCCGGGCCTCGACGGGCTCCGCGCCCTGGCTGTGCTCGCCGTCATCGCCTACCACCTCGGGCTGTCCTGGGCGCCTGGCGGTTTGCTCGGTGTCGGGGTGTTCTTCACGCTGAGCGGCTATCTGATCACCGACCTCCTGTTGGCCCAGTGGAACGCCGGAAACCTGCGACTCGGGGACTTCTGGCTGCGGCGGGCCCGGCGGCTCTTGCCAGGTCTGTTCCTGATGATGATCGTCGTGACGGTGTGGGTCTCGGTTACCGACCGCTCTGAGTTGACCGACCTGCGCGGCCAGGTCCTGTCGGCGTCGATCTACGTGAACAACTGGTGGCAGATCTCTCAGCACGTGTCGTACTTCGCGCGCTTCGGTCCTCCGTCTCCGCTCAACCACCTGTGGTCCCTGGCCGTCGAGGAGCAGTTCTATCTGTTCTGGCCGTGGCTCCTGTTGCTCGGCATCCACTTCGTCCCCGAGCGACGGCGCCCGATCAGGATACGCCCCCGGCTGGCCGGCGTCACGCTCGTGCTGGCGCTCGCCTCGGCGATCGAGATGGCCGTGCTGTTCCACCCGACGTTCGACCCCTCGCGGGTCTACGACGGGACCGACACACGCGCCTTCGGGCTCCTGATCGGCGCCGCCCTGGCCATGGTCTGGCCCAGCCAGTCGCTGACGACCCGGGTCACCGCGCGGGCGCGCCACATCCTTGACGGGTTGGGGGTCGTCGGACTGGTGACGATCGCACTCTTGATCTGGCGCACCAACCAGTACTCGGCGTTCCCCTATCGCGGCGGCATGGTGCTGCTGTCAGTGGCCACCGCGCTTGTCCTCGCCGCCCTGACCCACCCCGCCACGCGGCTCGGCGTCGCCCTGGGCTGGGGCCCGTTGCGCTGGATCGGTGTGCGCTCCTACGGCATCTACCTGTGGCAGGTGCCGGTCATCGTCCTGACGACCCCCTCCCCCAACCCCGGCGTGCAGCCGCTGCGCGCCGTGCTCCAGGTGGCGGCGACCGTCGTGCTGGCCGCCCTGTCGTGGAAATACGTCGAGGAGCCCATCCGCCAGGGCGCACTCGGACGCCTGCGGGCCCAGGCCAAGACGGTCGGCTGGCGCCCACGGTCACTGCCCCGCCGCGCCAGCATTGCCCTGACGGTCACGGCGGTGGCGTTGGCCTTCGCCGTGATCGGATTGGCGGGAGTCAGTCCGCCGGCCCCGGTCACCTCCATCCTGGCCGGGGTCAGCGTCGAGCCCAGCGAACTCGCGGCCCTGCCGCCACCGGCGAGCCAGCCGGCCGCGACCACCACCCGGTCAGCCCGACCCGACCGCCAGCGGGCGGCCCCTCCCGCCCAGCCGACACTCGCCAGCACCCGTGCGAAACCATCCACGCACACCTCCTGTCGCGCCGTGGTGCACATCGGCGACTCGACCTCGGAAGGCTTGACCTCCAACGACTACCTGCCCGACCCCGCACAACAGATCGGAGCTCAGTACGCCCGCGTGGGCGTGAAGGACACGCACTTCGAGATCACCGGCGCCACGTCGATCGTCGAGACGCTGCCCGGCGGAACCAACGCGTATGAAGTCGCTCGCGGCCTCGCCAGCGACGGCTACCGAGGGTGCTGGGTGATCGCGCTCGGCACCAACGACACCGCCGATGTCTACGTGGGCTCATCGGTCGGTCTCAGCGCTCGGATCAAGGAGATGATGTCGGTGATCGGCGACCAACCGGTCATGTGGGTCAACGTCAAGTCGCTGGTCGGGAGCGGACCTTATGCCGAGGACAACATGCTGAAGTGGAACGCCGCGCTCCTGCAAGCCTGCGCCAAATATCCAAACATGCGCATCTTCGACTGGGCATCGGCGGTGCGAGACAACTGGTTCATCTCCGACGGCATCCACTTCACCTCGCCAGGCTATGCGGCCCGCGCCCATCTGATCGCCAACGCGCTGGCGCAAGCCTTCCCCGCCTCTGGCCCGCCTTCGCCCAACTGCACGGTGGAAGAGAAGTCGATCTCGATCCGGGTGCGCGGAGTCGGTCCGTGAGGTCGCTCGGGGGCCGTGTGGTTCCGGCTCGGCCGGGTGGCGGCTGACCCGGACAGCAATCAGGACGCGTGAGCCCGGTGGGTGGCCGCGATCAGCACTCGAGCGGGTCGAACCGTCCGCGTCGCGGTCAGCTCCACCCTCGCGGGCGCGACCAGGCGGGCGAACTCGAGGTCGAGACAGTTCACCAGGGCCAGCTCACCGGCGACGCGGCGGAGCATCGCCAGACTGGCGCCGTAATGGGCCAGCTTCGCTCGGGTGTCGGCGTCGTGACGCCGCCGCCGCGGCCTGAGCGCGTGCTCGCGCACCTTGGCGACCTTGTCGGCGGCGAAGACGGCGAGCGCGTCGGAGTCCGCGCGTTCGACACGTTCGCGCAGATCCCGCTTGCGCTCGTCGTAGCTCTCGATCGACGGATCGTCAGACACCGTGGTGACCAGCCGCGCGATGCGCAGCCCGAACCGACGAGCGAGCTCAGCGTCGGTGGTCGGGGTTTTCTCCAGCAGGTCGTGGAGCAGGCCGGCGGCGACAACGTGGTCCGGATAGCGGTCACGGCGCAGCAGACGGGCGACCTCGATCGGGTGCGCGATGAAGGGCGCCCGATCGACCTCGCGGTACTGCCCCGCGTGGCGCGACGACGCGAATGCCAGCGCAGACCGTACGGTTGGCGATCCGCAGCACCGATCGTCCGAGTCCCCAGTGCTCATGGACGCGCATCCTATCCCGCAGTTTGCGGATTAATTCCGGTCTGGCCACAATTTGTTCACATCGGCCGCTTCGCCGCGCTCACCCCTGACACCGTGTCCTGCCCCATCGACCGTCCGGGCCCACACGGGACCGCGGGCGATCGGACTCGGGCGACGCGCATCTCTATGCTTCGGACACCGTGACCGACATCGGCGATGGGGCGTTTCACAAGGGCCAGCCTGTCTGGGTGATGGAGGAGGGCGGCTCACAGCGAGCCGCCGATTACGTCGGCGAGGGCGAAACCAGCGCGTGGTTCGGAGGACCGCCGACAGTCATCGTCGTGTTTCTCGACACGCGCACCGGCGCGGCGGTCGAGCTCGACCGCGTGATCCCGCGCGAGGTCTAGCCGGAAGTTTTTGAGGGTCTGAGGCCCGATCCCCTGTGTTTCTGGGGGTCGGGCCTTCTTTGTGCCGGTTGGATGTAGCCAAAGTCATCCCCAGGGATCCGTCCGATGGACGGTTTATATTGTTGGGATGGCGAAACGTGGTGGCTCGGCTCACGTAGCCACAATCAAGACAAAGGGTAAGGACGGTGCGGTGTACACATCGCAGCTGTTGCGCCGTTCCTACCGAGAGGGCGGGAAGGTTCGGCACGAGAACCTCGGGAACCTCTCGCACCTACCGCCGGAGATCATCGACGTGATCCGCGCGATGCTCGCCGGCCGCCGACTGGTCGATCTCGACGAGGGCTTTGAGATCGAGCGGTCGCTGCCGCACGGTCACGTCGCCGCGGTGCTGGGGACGCTCCGCGGCCTGGACCTGGAACGGCTGCTCGGCCGCGATCGCTGCCGTGAGCGCGATCTGGTCGTCGCGATGATCTGCCAGCGGCTGATCAGCCCAGGCTCGAAACTGTCGGCCACCCGGCGGTTTTCGCAGACAACACTCGGAGACGAACTGTCGCTCGGCGAGGTCACCGAGGCCGAGCTGTTGGCGGCGATGGACTGGCTGTCAGAGCGCCAGGACCGGATCGAGCGGACGCTCGCACGCCGCCACCTTCAGAACGCCGGCGCAGAGGGTGAAGGGTTCGTGCTCTATGACCTGTCCTCGAGCTACATGGAGGGCCGCTGTTGCCCGCTCGCGACGCTCGGCTACTCGCGTGATGGCGTGAAGGGCAAGCTGCAGGTCAACTACGGTCTGATCTGTAGCCCCGAGGGCCGCCCCGTCGCCGTGCAAGTACACGAAGGGTCAACCGCCGATTCGGTGACCGTTCCGGACGTGCTCGCCGCGGTCACACAGCGGTTCGCGATCAAGCACGTCGTGTTCGTCGGCGACCGCGGGATGATCACCCAAGCGCACGCCCAGACGATGAAAAAACAGGGCGTGGACTTCATCAGCGCGCTGAAGAGCGTGCAGATCCGCTCGCTCGTGAACGCGGGCGATCTGCAGCTCTCTCTGTTTGACGAGGTCAACCTCGCGGAGATCACCTCGCCACTGTTTGAAGGTGAGCGGCTCGTGGTCTGTCGCAACCCCGCCGTCGCCGCCGAGCGTGCCCGCAAACGCACAGAACTCCTCGCCGCCACCGAGGCAGAGCTCGCGAAGGTCAAGGCCAGCGTGGAGAGCCCCCGCGGCCGGTTGCGCGACGCGCCGGCCGGTCAGATCGGCGAGCGTGCCGGGAAGACCGTCAACAAGTACAAGGTCGCCAAACACTTCACCCTGACGATCACCGACGGCACGTTCGCCTACCAACGCAAGACCGAGCAGATCAACCAAGAGGCCGCCCTGGACGGCCTCTACGCGATCCGGACCACCCTCCCCGGCGACCGGCTCGGCGCGAGCGCCACGGTCCGCGCCTACAAACAGCTAAAGATGGCCGAGCGCGCGTTCGGAACGATGAAAGACACGATCGAGATCCGCCCGATCCACCACCACCTCGAGACCCGCGTCCGCGCGCACATCTTCCTCTGCATGCTCGCCTACTACGTCTCCTTCGAGCTCTCCACCCGTCTCCCCGAACTGCTGTTCACAGACGACACGCCACTCGCCCCGAGCGACCCCGTCAAACCCGCGACCCGCTCCCCCTCCGCCCACAAGAAGGCCGGCAGCGCCACCACCACCAACGGCTACCCCGCCCACACCCTCACCGACCTCCTCTCAGACCTCGCGACGATCTGCCGCAACACCGTCCGCATCGCGACCGCCGAGCACACCTTCACCCGGCTCACGACACCCACCCCGCTCCAAGCCCACGCCCTCGACCTACTCGACATCAAGCTCCACGAGTAGCCAAAGCCAAACCACCCCGCAGCACCCGAATCCCGCGCCAACACGCGGGATTCGTCATCTCACAACCAAAAACTTCCGACTAACGTATCCACGACCGCCCCGCTCGAAGCCCAGCCCGACCTTCGGCCAGGCGCAC
>Ga0302324_100029272_pt1 | contig 10445 bp, 5 predicted proteins | sample Palsa_T0_1_FD_201949 | JGI IMG/M metagenome (GOLD analysis project Ga0302324, IMG submission 201949) | Peat permafrost microbial communities from Stordalen Mire near Abisko, Sweden - Palsa_T0_1 | ecosystem: Environmental > Terrestrial > Soil > Palsa > Peat permafrost | place: Sweden: Abisko... | reverse complement strand
GAGCGCCGCGCAGATCTCCTGCGTGCCGTCGGGCTGCGCCAGCGGAAAGACTGCGACGTCGCGCACGCCGGGCTGCTCGCGGATCACCTCCTCGATCGGAAGCGGCGACAGGCTGACGCCGCCGCGCAGGATGACGTCCTCGGCCCGGCCGATGATGCGCAGCAGCCCGTGGTCGGTGATCACCGCGATATCGCCCGGGTAGAACCAGCCGTCGCGGAAATTGGCCTGCGTGGCCGCCGCGTCTCGGAAATAGCCGATAACCATGTGCGTGCCGCGAAGGCGCAGCCGGCCCTCGCGCCCGGGGAGCAATTTCTGATCCGCCAGGTCGACGATCTCGGCGTCGACCCAGGGGGTGACGAAGCCGGCCGCGGTCGGGTCGGCGATGCACAGCGCGCAATCCGCCAGGGCCACCCCGTCGATCTCGGTCGAGCCGTAGCCGATCCAGATGTTGGGCGTCAGAGCGAGCCGGGCCTCGCGCGCAAGCTTGCTCGACAGCGGCGCACCGACGATTTGGAAGAACTCCATGGTCTCGAGCCGGCGCAGCAGATTGCCGCCGCTGCCGACCAGGTCGGCCAGCATCGCCGGCCCGCCGCTCGTCACGGTCACGCCGAGCGCGTTCGCCAGGCTGACGAAGTCGATCCCCGGGATCGGCAGGATGACGGCGCCGCCAGCCGACAGCACCGCCAGCGGCGGCGCATAGCCGGAGGCCGGCGAAAACGGCATGCCGGTGAAATAGCGCGTGCGCGGCCCGAAGCCGCGCTGGGCGCGCCGCATCGCCAGGCGGTGCGCCTGCACCGCGCGCGTCATCGGCGAGCCCTTGATGCCGCCGGTGCTGCCCGACGACCAGGTGACCCGGACCACGCTGTCGGCCGGGCTGTCGAGGCGCGCCAGCCGCGCCGCGTCCGGCTGGCCGAGTTTCGGCCGATGCTGCTCCGCCATGGGGAGCCACCGGCAGGGCGGGTCGGCGGGCGCGGGGTCCGCCGAAATGAGCGCGGTCACGCCGAACTGCGCACGCACGGCAGGGGCCGGCGGCAGTTGGTCGACCCGCGGAAACGACATCGACGCGATGCTGAGCCGGTCGAGCGCGAGGATCAGGAGGAGATGCAGGTACGAGAATCCGAGCTGGATCCCGACCAGGTCCTGGCGGGCCAAGTCGCGCTCGAGCAGCTCGGTGGCGAGCGCGTCGATGTCGTGGACCAGGGCCCGATAGGTAATCGGTCCCGCCGGCCCGTACACCGCCAGGGCGTTGGGCCTGAGGCGGGCCTGAAACAGGATGTGGTGCCAGACGGATTGCGTCATCGCCGGCTCATCAGCCTTTCTTGGTCTGCAGCGCCCATTCGACCAGCTCGCGCCGGAGCACCTTGCCGACCGCGTTGCGCGGCAACGCCTCGACCCGGAACATGCGCGACGGTGCCGACTCGCCGAGCCGCGCAACGGCGCCGGCCCGTACCGTATCGGCATCGGTGCCGGGGTCGAGCACGAGCGCCGCGCAAATCTCCTGCGATCCGTCGGAGCCGGTCAAGGGAAACACGGCGACGTCGCGCACGCCCGCGACGGCGCGCAGCGCATCCTCCAGCGGCAGCGGCGAGATGCGTACGCCGGCACGCATGATCTGGTCCTCGACGCGCCCGACGATGCGGAGCAGGCGCTGCTCCGTGATGATGCCGACGTCGCCCGGGTAGAACCAGCCGTTGCGGAAATTTTGCCGCGTCGCCGCATCATTCTTGTAGTAGCCCTCGACCGTCTGCGCGCTGCGCAGGCGCAGCAGCCCCTCCTGCCCCACCGGCAAAGGCTGGTCCGCGCGATCGACGATCTGGGCATCGATCCAGGGGAACAGGTGTCCGACCGCGCTCGGATCGTCCTGCGTCACCGCGGTGTCGACATTCGCCGCCCCGTCGGTCTCCGTCGTACCGTAGCCGGTCCAGATATGCGGCGTCAGCAGCAGGCGGGCTTCGCGCGCGAGCTGGCTGGAAGCCTGCGCGCCGGCCAGCATGAAGAGCTCCATGGTCTCGAGGCGCCGCGGCGCGCTGCCCGGCTTGCCGACCAGCTCGGCGAGCATCGACGGCGATCCGTCCGTCATGGTCACGCCGAGCGCATTGGCCAAGCTGGCAAAGTCCGTCCCGGGATGCGGCAGGATGACCGCGCCGCCGGCCGACAGCACCGCCAGCGGCATCGCATAGCCCGGCGCCGACGAGAACGGCATGGACGTGAAATACCGGATGCGCGGCCCGAGCGCACGCACCAGGCGACGGGCATCGAGGCGGCAGGTCTGAACCGACCGCCGGATCGGCACGCCCTTGGCGCCGCCTGTGGTGCCCGAGGACCAGCCGACGCGAACCAGCGCGTCGGTCGGGGCGTCGATGCGGCCGAGCCGCGCCGCATCCGCCACGCCGAAGCGCGGGCGATGCGGCTCCGCCATCGTGATCCATCGGCATGGCGGCTCGATGGGCGCGGCATGCGCCGAGACGATCGCGGTAACGGCGAGCTGTTCGCGCACGACGGTTGCCGGCGGCAGCGCATCGGGCAGCGCAAACGACATCGACGGAATGCTGAGCCGGTCGAGCGCCAGGATCAGGAGCAGATGGAGGTAATTGAGCCCGAGCTGGATCCCGACCATGTCCCGTCGGGTCAGCTCGCGCTCGAGCAGCGCGGTGGCCAGCGCATCGACGTCGCGCAGCAGCGCGTGATAGGCGACCGGCCCGGCCGCGCCGAACACCGCCAGCGCGTTCGGGCGCAAGCGCGCTTGGAACCGGATGTGGTCGAACAGGGCGGCCGTCACGCCGGTCCCCCCCTCCCCAGCCAAGCCAACCCCAGGGCAGGAAGGGAGTATGATTTTGCCGCTTCACCGATCGGACTGCTTCCCGCCTTGCGGGGGAAGGTTGGGATGGGGGGTCGGCGCGCCGAATACATCTTATGCGGCGAGACTAGCGCGACGCGTGCGGCAGGCCGAGGCAAAGCGCGAACGCATGCAGGTCGCTCCGAGGGGCACCACCGAGACCCTCACCCTACCGGCTTCGATCGCGCGAGGGTATCCACTCGCACCGCGCGAACGCTCAGGGATGCAGGTGGAAGTTCGCTCCGGTCAGCGTGTGCGCCCCGGTCAGCTCGATCAGGAGATCGCCGGCGCTGTAGCCGCCCCCGCTGGTCGCGGCATGGATGAAGGTGTTGCCGCCGATCACGGCATAATCGACCGCGTTGGCCAGGTCCGCCCCGAAGGCTGCCGCGAAGGTTGCCCCGGCTCTGAGGCCATTGAACGTCTCGGTGCTGACGCCGGATAGGCTCGTCAGATCGATGACGCTCGCGTTCCCGCCGGTGTCCTGGAAGCCGCCGATCGTGTCGGTGTTGGCGTCGGCCGCCGCTCCCGCACTCGAGAAAGAATTCAGCGGCGCCGTGAACTGAATCTGATCGGTGCCGCTGCCGAACGTGATCGTGTCGCCGCCGCTGGCAAAAGACTCGCTGTAGATCGTGTCGTTCCCGTTGCCGATAAAGATGGTGTCCTGGCCGGCATCGACCGAAATCGCGGCGGTGCTGCCGAACGAAATCAGTTGAGTGCTAGCGGCACCAAGGTTGACCGTGTAGGCGCCGCCATAAAGACTGACGTAGTCGTCGCTCCCGGATATCGAGATCACGTCGTTGGCGCCCGTTACGTTAACCTCGACGCCCTCATGGTTGAGGGACACCGATAGGGTATCGTTGCCCCCCGAGATCGAGACGTCCATCGTCTCGCTTTGCGCGGCGCCCCCGATCGTGAGGGCGTCGCCGCTCCCGGTCATGTAGATCGACTGGCAGCCGAAGCCGGCGCCGAATGAAAGCACATCCGCTCCGCCGCTGACATAGATTGCGTCGTTGTCCGTGACGAAGCTGATGGTATCGCTGCCGCCGGTCACCGAGACGTGGTTGTTGTCGAAGCTGCTTATGCCGAGCGTGATCGTGTCGTTGCTCCCCGCCAGCGTGATCGAATCATCCGTCCCGCTTATGCTGAGCGTGAGCGCCTCGTTGTTCCCGGGCACCGAGATGCCGTCGCATCCGCCGATCAGCGTGTCGGCGCCGCCGCCGGCAAGCAATTGAATGGAGCCCGACTCCGCGCTGACGTCCAGGTACAGGGTGCTGCTGGCGGCGAGCTGGCTGGCGTCGACCGTCATGTCGCCGCCATTCAGCACCGTGCCGTCGAACGTCAGGTGGTAGCTGCCGTTCTCGAGCACCAGATCGCTCACCCCCGGACCGCTGCTGGTGCCGGGCAGCTCGAAGGAGCCGGCGTCGCCGCTGACCGTCTCGGTGGTCGTGCCGGCGAGGTCCAGGGTCAGGATACCGCCAGCGCCGCCGGTGAAGTCGAAGAACGAGCTCGCCGCGAGCGCGGTGACGATCACATTGACGCCGCTCCCGGTCACATCGAGATAACCGATCCCGTCGCCACCGACCGTGATCGTGTCGGAGCCGCCGACGATATACATCGCATCGTTGGTGCCGTCGATGTCGATCGTGAAGGCTTGAGCGCCGCCAACCACATCGATGTCGTCGCTGCTCGCGACCGCCGAGATCGTATCGCCACCGCCCGTCGCGGCGACCGAGATGGTCCGGTCGGCTGCCACGGAAACCGTCACAAAGTCGCCGCTCCCGACCATCGTGATCGCATTGTTGCAGCCGAAGCCGAGTGCGATCGAATCCCCGTTGCCGCTGACATTGATCGTATCGTCACCGCTGCCGGCCGACAGGGTGTCGCCGCTGCCGCTCAGCGCGATGGTGTTGTAGTCCCCGATCACCGTGATGGCATTGCCGGTGCCGGTGCTGCCGATCAAGATGAGATCGTCGGACGCGTAAAGCGTGATCGAATCATTGCTCGACATCGTAACGGTGTCTTCGCCGCAACAACTGACGGTAATCGTCGTGCCGGTCACGTTCGGCGCGATCGAGAACGACGTCGAGAACTCGCTGTCGTCCACGCTGATCGCATCGGAGCTCCCGCCGACGAGAATCGAGTCGCCGCTGGCATAGGTCGTCTCGTTGCCGCCGCCGATGTCGATGGCGATGGTTTCATTGCTGCCCGGCAGCGACAGCGTGTCGTCCTGCCCATATATCGCGATCGAATCGTCGCCATGGCCGACATAGGCCGCGAAGGACTCGTTGCTGTTGTACTGCTCGATCGTGTCGGCGCCTCCGGATACCGAGATCGCGTCGTTGGCGCCGGTTACCGTGACCTCGATGAAATCTTGAGTCAGCGACAGCGAGACCAAATCGTTGCTTCCGGTGATCGTGAGGAAGAGACCATCGTTTTGATAGGCTCCGCCGACCGCCAAGGAAATGCCGCTCCCGCCCACACCGACCGAATCGCAGCCGAAGCCGAATGAGAGAGTGTCGGCACCGCCGCCGACATCGACGCTGAACGGGTACGGGTTATTCACATTCTCATCGAACGAGACGAGATCGTTGCTTCCGGTCAACAGAACCGGGACGGCAATGCCGTTTACGTTTTCGAGGTCAATCGAATCAGAATTTGCACCGATGGTGATAGTCTCGCTGACATTACCGACGGTGAGCATGACCGACGCGTCGCTTCCAAGCAGCAAGAGATGGTCGTCGGTCGCCGAAACGCTGATCGAATCGTCGATGCCGGTGAGGGAGAGGGTGACATTCGCGTAGTCGCTGGAAAGCTCGATATAATCGTCATTCCCCGAGAGCGATACCGATGCCGACACCGATACGGTATCGTCGCCGCCGATGCCAAAGACGGTCTCGTAATTCCCACTGACGGAGATTGCATCGCCAGTGCCCCAGTAGACCTGGTTGTGATTGCCAACGACCGAGATCGTGTCATCGCCGTTCTGGGACGTCACGTAATCGCCGCTGCCGGTGAGCGACATGGCGGCATCGTAGAGGTAAAGGGAATCGTCGCCCGCGACGATGTTGTGTTGACCTGCTTCCACGGCGATCACATCGCCGTCGCCGACCACCGAAACCGTGCCGCCGTTTCCGGTGCTCGTCAGATTGAGGAAATCGCCACTGCCGACGAACGTGATCGCGTCGCCGGTCGAGGTCGAGATCGCATCGTCCCCGCAGTTGCCGACCGGGACGCTGATCGTCGCGGAATTGTTGCCGCCCAAGAAACTGAACGTGTCGTCGCCGGTGCCGACCTGGATGTAATCGCCGTGCGATGCCGAGACGGTAATCGAGACGTTCTCGTTGCCCACCAGGATGGTGTCGTCGCCGCCGTTGCCGAGGCTGATCGAGTCGGCCTGTTGGCCAGTGTCCTGGACAAGATCGTAGCTTCCGATCACCGAGATCGTGTCCGAGCCGGAACCGAACGTGACGACGCCATAATCCCCGGTGACCATGATCGAGTCGTCGCCATTGCCGACCGTGACGGTGTCGAAACCGCCACCGACATTGATCGTGTTATTGCCGCCGCCGGCGGTGACCGAGACGGCCCCGCCGAGCGCCGTGATGACGTCATTGCCGCTGCCGACCGCGATCGTGTCGAATCCCAGACCGACGCTGATCGTCTCGGCGCCGCCGAGGCCGTCGGCCGTCGTGATCGACACCAGCCCGCCGGACAGCGAGATCACATCGTAATTGCCGTTCGCGACGATGGTGTCGAAGCTGGCGCTGCCCGTGATCGTGTCGTTGCCGGTGCCGGTCGTGACCGCAAAGACCACGCCGCCGGCCCCGCCGGCCGGGCCGGCCAGATCGATCGAGGCGTTGCCGTTGCCGACCGAGATCGTGTCGAAGCTGCCCCAGGCATGGATCGTGTCGTTGCCGTCGGCGCCCGTGATCGTGTTGGCCTCGCCCGACACCGTGATGACGTCGGCGCTGCCGTCGACCAGCACGGTGCCGAAATCGACGATCACGCCGGTGAACCCGGAAAAACTGTCGTTGCCGCCCAGGCCGTTGTTGGCGGTGCCGCTGCCGTCGTTGAAATTGACCGTCACGCCGGACGGCGCCTCGGCGTAGCTCAGCCAGTCGCTGTCGGACAGCGCGCCGATCAAGGTGTTGTTGCCGCCGCCGCCCTCGACCGTGATGGAGTGGCCGCCGCCGGTCAGCGACACGTTGATGTAGTCGTCGAAGGCCGAGCCGATCACCCCGTTGAAGCCGGAGATGACGTCGGTGCCGCCGTAGCCGTTGTCGGCGGTGCCGGCCGCGAGATCGACCGACACGCCGGCCGGCGCGTGGGCGTAGCTCACGAAGTCGGAATCCGTCGACGCGCCGATCAGCGTGTTGTTGCCGGCGCCGCCTTCGACCGTGATGGAGTGGCCGCCGCCGGTCAGCGACACGTTGATGAAATCGTCGAACGCGGAACCGATGATTCCCTGGAAGCCCACGATCGTGTCGGTGAACTGGCCATGCACGACGGTGTGGGTGGCGAAATTCGCGACCAGCGCGGACGCGTTCTCGTAGTCGATCACGTCTCCGATGCCGATGGCGGTGGCGTTCAAGCTGCTGTGGGCACCACCGCCGTCGATCGTGACGTCGTTGGCGGTCACGGTCTCGACCACCACGCCATTACTCTCGGTGTCCGGCGGCGGCGCCGGAGGCACGGTGAGGTAGACCGGAATCGGCGGCGGCTGATTCTGCAGCACGTCCGTGATCGTGTAGTTGATCGTAAAGCCGGTGATCGCGCCGCCGGTCCCGATATCCTCGATGACGCTGGCGTGGATCAGCGGCACGCCGTTCTGGAGCCCCTGGATCCCCTGGCCGGGCAGCGGCCCGAGCGGGCCGCCTGGTCCGCCCGGGGTCGAGCCGCCGGGATTGATCGAGTTGGCGATCGCGCTGGCGATCGCCATCAGGGCAGAGAGCTCGCCGGCTTCAGCAGCCAGCGCGAACGGCGCGCTCGGCGCGGAGAAGAAGCTCTGCACCGTGATCGAGGTGTTGTCGGTCAGGATCTCGGTGCCGGCGCCGTTGGTGAACTGGACGGTGCTGTGCGCGCCCGACGGGTCGGGCACCGCGCTGAACGTGCTGCCGCCGGTGATATCGACCCTGCCCTCGACCGCGGTACCGCGAATGCCGATCGTGCCGACCGGGGTGCGCACCGTCATGGCGTCGGCCTGGGTCGAGGCGATATCGCCCGACACGAAGGCGAACGCGCCCTTGAGCATCGACAGCGCGATCTTGCCGTCCTTGTGGGTCGGGTCGTAGATCATCTCGTCCAGCCGCATCTGGCCGGACTCGCCCAACGCGAAGGTCGTCTTGTCGGCGAACACCAGCGCGACCTTGGCGCCGGCAGCGGTCGCGATCAGGTCGCGCTGATAGACCGCGGCGCCCTGGCTCAGCGGCTCGACGGTGCCGTCGACATGCTGGGCCGTGACGGCGCCCGCGAGCGTGTCGACCCGCCCGATCGGCGCAGCGCCGCCGGGCGCCGGGGCCTGTGCGAGCTGGTGCCCAGCTACCGGATGCGCGCTCTCATGGGCTGGATCGCGTGGCACCGAGTCCACCTTCCTGATTCATCCGAGTCTGGATTGCAGCAATTCTCGCGCCGCGTGCGCTGTGATGCAAATCAATCAATTTCGCTTAAATGGCGATCCGCATGCGGCACGCTTCAGCCCCAATAGCGGCCGGAGGCGCCGATCGCCGCGGTCAGCAGGCCGAGCACCAGATTGATCTCGACGATCCGGCGAATCGTCATCAGATTGCGGCCGGCGGCCGGCCAGTCGCGGGCCGCCACCGCCGCCTGCAATCGCCGGTTGGGCGCGAAGAACAAATGGCCGAACAGCAGCATCATGACGATGCCGAGCGCGATCATGGCGTGGACGTGGGGGCCCCAGGCGGCGAATCCGCCGAGCGCGACGATCTGGCCGAATCCGGTCAGCAACAGCACCGCGACGGCGCCCCACACCCAAACGAAGAACCGCCGCAGCGCGCCGGCCATGATGGGCAGCCGCACCGGCGGATCGAACGCGTCGAGCGCCGGGCGCAGGCATTGGTGGGCAAAGAACATGCCGCCGACCCAGATGATGGCGGCCAGCACATGCAGCGCGACGGCGATGGCCATGACGGGCTTGTCTCCTGCTAAGGTCGCCTTAATCCTAGCCGAGTTTGATCGGCGCCGGATGGCCAAACGCCGCGCCGGCATCAATCTTGCTGATCCGCGGCGGGCGACGCAAACGCAAGATCCGACCGGGTGGGGTGGTGGTGGACGCGTTCGACGGCAAGCCGATGCGGCTGACGCGGGAGACCATCAAATCCGGTGATATCCGGCGCATGATCGAGGCCGCCGATCCCGGGTTCCGGATGTCGACCGAAGCCCAGATCCGCGCCTCGCTCGACGCGATGCTGGGTGCTCGCGAGGCGCCGCGCGAGATCTGGGTGTTCGGCTACGGCTCGCTGATCTGGAACCCCGCCTTCGAGTATGTCGAGCAGCGCATCGGCCACCTCCACGGCTTCCACCGCCGGTTTTGCATGTGGACCCGCCTCGGCCGCGGCAGCCCCGCGAGGCCCGGCCTGATGCTCGCGCTCGAGCCCGGCGGCTCGTGCCGCGGCGTCGCCTACCGGATCGCCGACCATGCGGTGCGGACCGAGCTCGAGATCCTGTGGCGACGCGAGATGCTCGGCGACGCCTACCGACCGCGCTGGCTGCCGGTGCGCACGCCGAGCGGCCCGGTGCGCGCGATCGCCTTTACGATGAACCGGGCCTACGAGCGCTATGCCGGCCGCCTGACCGAGGAGGCGATGGCGGCCGTGATCGCGCGGGCGTCGGGCCAGCTCGGCGCATGCTCCGAATATCTGTTCAACACGGTGGCGCATCTGGCCGCGCTCGGGATCCACGACCGGCCGCTCGAGCGGCTGCGCGACCAGGTGGCGCGTCATTGCGCCGCGGCGGCGGCGGAGCCGACGCGCGATTCTTGAGCGCCCCCGAAGTTCCACCCAATGCGAGAAAAAAATTCACGCAAGGCGGCCGCCGCGGATCGCCAAGCAAATCGGGGATTTTCCGCGAGAGCCGCACAACGCCGCCCGATTTTGCCGAAATACCCGGTTGCAAACCCGGCGGACGGCCCGCATTCTCGGCGCCGTCACCTCGCATTGGGTCGGCGTGCTCTGTTTCGCCCCCTGGTGCCGCGCAGCGGCACCGACCATAGGGTCAGGACTTGCGCCCCGGCGCCGCGCCTTCGGTGCGGCGGCCGGATACGCATGCGCCGGGGCGGCTGATCCGTCACTCCCGTCACCCTGCCAGGCTTGACACGAGTCGCGTGGGCCACGCGACGGTTCGAAACTATGAAGGAGACCGAGATGGCTGTCGGCACGGTTAAATGGTTCAACGGTACCAAGGGTTACGGCTTCATCGCGCCCGACGACGGCTCGAAGGATGTGTTCGTGCACATCTCGGCGGTCGAGCGGGCCGGCATGCGGTCGCTCAACGAAGGCCAACGCGTCAGCTTCGAGCTCGAGCGCGGCCAGCAGGGTCGCGTCGCCGCGGTCAACCTCCAGAACGCCTGACCGTCGCAGAGGACGGACGACAG
>Ga0302324_100029269_pt1 | contig 10446 bp, 9 predicted proteins | sample Palsa_T0_1_FD_201949 | JGI IMG/M metagenome (GOLD analysis project Ga0302324, IMG submission 201949) | Peat permafrost microbial communities from Stordalen Mire near Abisko, Sweden - Palsa_T0_1 | ecosystem: Environmental > Terrestrial > Soil > Palsa > Peat permafrost | place: Sweden: Abisko... | reverse complement strand
TGCTTCCGGAAAACCTTCATCACTCCTTGCACGAATATTCTGCAGTCTCCGCTTAAGAGAGTGAAGGCAGTCGGAATCAAGACACTTCACGAAAAGGAGACGAGCCATGAAACGGACCATAGCAAGCGCGTTGTTCATTCTCAGTAGCATCTTCACAGTTGGCACCGCTTCCGCACAGGATCGCGGTCTCAGCGCCAACGTTCCCTTCGAGTTCACCGTGGGTGGCAAGCTGCTCCCTGCCGGAACTTATACGATCACGTCGCCATCATCGGGAGTGGTGCTCTTCCAGTCTGAGGACAAGCACATCACGGCGATGACCACCTCTACCTTCGAGGGCAAAGACCCTGCCAAGCGCAGTGCTCTGATCTTCGACCGGTATGGAAACCAATACTTCCTGCGGGATGTTCTTAGCTCCACGGTGGCAAACATGAACTTGCATATCCCCACTTCCAAGTTGGAGAAGCAGGTTCAGCGCCAGGAGGCAAGTCTTGCAGGGGGTGACCCGATCCTGGTCGCAGCCCGGTAGCAGAGCATATCTCCAACAGCTAAACCCGGAGACAATCGTCTCCGGGTTTAGCATTGCATAATTTCTACAGCGCTCCGCCGGTGCCGATTACCCCCCGGTAGCAGGTCACAACCTCCAACAGTTAAGCCCGGAGACGATAATCTGCCGGGCTTTCGCTGTTTTCAAATCACTGCTCCGGCTGAGGGGGAGGGGGAGGGGGAGGAGGAGGAGGCGGACCCACATGCCCCGGGCGGCATCCGGGGCAGGGTTGGACTCGAGTCATATTCCTCCAAGGATACCGATCACCGTTCTCTTTAGAGAAGAGTAAGACCGTATAGCCGAACTCCCCTACTTTGATGAGAGGGATAACCACCGGCTGGTGAATCGATCCTTTAAATACGTGACCTTCCTCTTTATCGGAGGGAGTTTCCGCATCGAAGATTACCTCGAAGGTGGGATAGTTTGGCGATTCGCATCTGATTTCCAGCGTGCCGCCGACCTCCGCGGGGCTGCTAGCCCAGGAGTTGTCTGGGTCGGGAATGGTAACAACGGAACAAGCGGCTCTGCGATAATTTTGATTGTCTGCCATGGGAGTGCTCTCCTTTTGGGGATGGTGCTGCCGGTGCACAGGGAGCCGATCCAGCTGGCAATCTCTTTTCGGTCGCCCGGTTGCGAAACTTTACCACGAAAATGTTCGGCAATTCCAAGAAACCAGAGGCTTCTCGGTTCACCAGTTACGAGGACTCCGTTTCTTGACGCTCGGTCAGATGTGTCATCCTCACATAGCGCGCATCCTTCCTCAGCGATTCCATGTCGGGGAAAGGTATGAGCTGGATGTCTGTCGCGCCCTTGCTGAAACAGATCGCAAGGGTAGCAAGCGCCTGATCGCGCTTTCCGAAAAGTTCAAATACTCTCGCCTTGCAGAGCTGCGAGTCGACGTCGCTGGCCCCAAGCGAATCAGCTTTCTGGATCAGGGAAAGAGCATCCTGGGGGGTGCCCGACTTTACCTTGTATAGAGCCAGTGTCATCCAGGAGGGTCCGTCGGTAGGATCCGTCTGAAGGTGGCGTTCGGTCTCCTTGGCGGCGCGCAGGTAGGCATTCTTTGCATCGCTCTTGCGATCGCCCAGCGAGGAGTAACAATCCCCGAGTTCGGCCCAGTTCATATCGTTTGCCGGATTCAGTTCCACGGCTTTGAGCGCGAATGGGAGTGCCGACTTATACTTGCCCTGACATCGCAACGCAAGAGAAATGTTGGCCGAAGTTAGGTCGTAGTTCGGATCGAGCGCCAGGCTCTTCTTCAAACCTTCTAACGCCTCGGCGAAATCAGCGACCGCCAGATATTCGGTGCCGAGATTGAATAGAGCAAATGCATTTCCAGGCGCGGCAGCGCTTGCAGCCCGGAATGCCTTGAGCGCCTCCCGATACTTTCCCTGCCGATCGAAGGTATAGCCGAGTTCGCTATAAGTGACCCACCAATTGGGCCGCATCTCCAAGACCTTGTGGTACGCGCTCTCAGCCTCCTCCCACTTACCCATTCGGGTGTAAATCTGCGCCTGCTGCAAGGTGGACATAGGATTCGAGGGATCGAGTTGCACTGCCTTCGCGACTTGATCCAACGCGCCCGGTTCGTCGCCCGTCCATTCCAGCACGAGGGAACGCGCGAGATAGCCTTCGACCAGGCTTGGATCGAGCGCCAGAGCGTGGTCAATGTTGGCTCGGGCAAGGTCGAGGGCGCCTGAATCGCGCCGGGTTACATACATCCGGGCATAGGCCACTGCCAACTGTGCAAAGGCGAGCGCATAACTCGGATCCAGATCCAGTGCCTGCCGGTATTTCAGGATCGCTTCGTCGAGTTGCATGTCGGTCGGGTGATTCATCAACGCCTCGGCCGACTGCAAGGCAGTGAAGGCCTCGGAGGACTGGGTTGGTGGTGGTCCCGCTTCTTTACTTGGCAGATACTGATTGAGATTCAGCAACGCGGCGGCAGCGTGAACTGCCTGGTCGGGGAGGGTGGCGACGGCGGCGAGCGCGCAGCTGAGCTTCTTCTCGCGCAGGCGCCGCCCGGTTACTGGATCGAGCACTCGCAGGAATAGCTCGAAGTCGTCCCTGCGGGGAAGGCCGGAGGCCGCCAGTACAAGGTTTGCCCCGAGCGGATCGCAGATCTCTTTCAAGCGTGTGGCGGCGGAGAGATCCGGGCGCGCGTCGTCGGGGGAGATAACCAAGAAATCGCGGTCGAAGGCCTCGGCGCGGGCGAGTTCGGTTCGGATTGCAGTCAGGACTCCGGTCAACATAGGAGCCGGCTGACTCTCGGATGTCTTCGGCCAATTCAGCAGGGCGACGAAGCGTTTGCGGGGCAGCGGATGGAGTTCATTCTCAATGGTGGGCCATTTCCACACCGCGCCAGCAGCAGCCACCCCAATTGAGGCGGCTGCTGTAGCCACGAAGCGTCGCCGCGTCCAGAATCTTGCCGAATCTCTCTTCCCGCCAATTGTTTCCAATGCATGCTCAAAAGCCTCGCACCTTCGGCGCGGGTCGGAGTCGATGCAGCCGGTGATCAGCTCAACGCAGAAGGCAGGAACTTCAGGCGCCGAGAGACTGGGGCTGATGGTGTAAGACGAACCGTCCGGCGACGTGAGCGGCTTCTTGTCGGTAAACAGCTCGTGCAAGACAATCCCGTATGCGAACAAATCGCTGGCTTGTGAGGGCGAGTGGCCGAGAAAGAGCTCTGGAGCGATGTAGCCGGGCGTTCCGGCGACGCTTCCCCGGCCGGAGACGGTGGACTCCGTCTCGTAGGTGCGAGCGAGGCCGAAGTCGGTAATCCACAATCTCAGGTTGGCTCCGCTGCCGTCGTGCATGATATTGCTCGGTTTGATGTCGCGATGAATGATGCCTGAGCGGTGAATGGCGGAGAGTCCGTGGGCGGTTTGGGTGAGGATTGCCAACTTGTCTTCGACGGAAATCGGATCCCCGGCTCTGAACCGCGCCGCGAGGGTCCGGCCGGGCAAGAGCTTCATGGTCAGGAAAAGATGACCCGGCGCCGGTTCTTCACTGTGAAAGATGTCATAGATGGGGCAGAGGTTGGTATGCGAAACCTCCCGAGCCAGCAATACTTCGCTTTGGAAGCGCTTTCTCAAATACGGATCGCCGGCAATGTGAGGAAGAATCGTCTTCAAGGCGACATGCACGCCATGCAAAAGACGGTCCTCGGCTTCATACACTTCACCCATGCCCCCGGCCGCGATCATGCGCACGATGGTAAAACGACCCAGGATCACATCTCCGTTGGAAAAGGACCGTGGCGGACGGGCAAAATGATTCTTTAAATCAATGATGGGATCGTCGAGGGTGTCCGCTTCCTGATCGTTTCCCGACAGGAGCGCCTCGAGTGCTCGCCGCTCCTCATCAGTGGCGCAGTTGTCGGCCAGGTACTGACGGCGCGCCTCACCGGACAATTCGCGTGCGGCCTCAAAGAGAGGCTTGAGACGTTGATAGAGTTCGGGAGTCATGGCTACTTGGAAAGCTCCCCTTTCAGCCAGGCGCGCGCCATGCTCCAGTCGCCTTTCGCGGTCCGCTCGGAAACATCTAAAACCAGTGCGATCTCCTCGAAGGTGAGGCCTCCAAAGAAGTGCAGCTCAATTACTTTGGCCTGGCGGGAATCCAACGCCGCAAGCCGCTCGATGGCCTCATGCAAGGCCAGCACGTCGATGGATTGATTTCGAGTGGTCAGCACGACATCATCGAGGGTGACCTGCTGCTGGACTCCGCCGCGCTTGTCCGCCCGGCGGGCGCGGGCGTGGTCGACAAGGATATGCCGCATGAGATGGGAGGCCGCGGCGAAAAAATGGGCGCGACTTTCCCACGGAACCCGGGGCTGCTGGACCAGCCGGGCATAGGCTTCGTGCACCAGGGCAGTGGGCTGGAGCGTATGGTTGCCGCGCTCCTGCCACATATAATGACGAGCCAATCGCCGCAATTCTTCATAGATCTGAGGAACCAGCTGTGCTTCTACATCTCGATTGCCCGCACTCAACTGCCCGAGCAACGCGGTGATCGAATTGTCGGAGCCGCCCGGCCCCATCGGAGGTGTAGCCATAGTAAGGCTCCTGCGTCTGCGGGATTATAGCTTGCTTCGCGCAAGGTGAGGCCACGAAATCCATTTCACGGAGCCAAACCGGCTCCTTCGGGACACACACCAAGGCGAAGAGCGTAGATTTCCCCCGCCTTCATTGACTCAAGCGTAAACCGGCAAGATTTCGTGCAATTAGTTTGCGGCTTATTTTCGCAGCCCTCCCTGGAAATCCCGCGATACCGCGAAACGGGCTGTCACGCGGACTTTGCTACGTCCGCGGAGCCCGGTCGATCCGGAGAATCTTCTCAGCTTGTTCTCCTCTTTACTCGTCATTGCTGACCGATCCAGTCAAATAATGCATTCTCCTCGTAATTCCCGGACGTATAGGTAAGTGAAGGGCAAGAGTGGCAAGTTGCGCAAGGAAAGCATTGGGGATCGCTTGATCGGCAGTCAGGAGATATTTCGCGAGCTGGTGCTGGAGCACCAGTCGATGGTCTTCAGCATTGCGCTGCGGGTCGTGGGCGACCGATCGTCTGCGGAAGAGGTAGCCCAGGACGTCTTCCTCGAGCTGCATGCCAAGTTGCCGGATCTGGAGTCGCCGGGGCATGTGCTGTTTTGGCTGCGAAGAGTGACCGCCCATCGGGCGATCGATCTGGCTCGGAAGCGGGCGCGACGGCCGGAGGAGTCGTTCGACCCGAATGAGCTGCCTGAGCTGGCGATCGACGACGATCCGGGCGACCCGCTGTTGAGCCGCCAGCTGCAACAACTGATCGCTTCGCTGCCCACGATGCAGAGAACGGTGATCGTTCTGCGCTATCAGGAAGATCTCTCCCCGGAAGAGATTGCGGCAACGTTGTCGATGCCGGTGGCGACGGTTAAAAGTCATCTGCAGCGAACGCTGCGGCTCTTGCGCGAGAAGGCGGCGCGGGTTTTGAAGTAGGAAGTTATTTGAAGTCAGGGAGGAAATCATGGACGAAATGGACCAGATCAAACAAGCACTCTACCTCGCGTTCCGCCGCGAGTCGCCGTCGGCGGGTTTCGCGCAACGCGTGGAATACCGGTTAGGCCTGCAGATGGCCGGCGCGGCAGTCTGGCAGCCGGGTCGTCTTCAAGTGCCTGTTCGGGATCGGGGAGATCGAGCCTCGTTCTGGACAACGGTAATCGATATCTGGCAAAAGCTCTTTGCCGAGAAGAAAGAGTCATTTGCGGAATTGGCGGACGAGGCGCTGCCGTTTCCGGGCCTGCCGCCAGTGCGGCTTTCGCCCGCGCCGATCGCGTTCTCGGCGGGTTTACACGCCGCGGGGCTTGCCGTGATTGTTTTCTTCGTTTTCGAGACGCGCCTGCATGTCCGGGGCATTGCGGCGAGCCATTCAGCGGCCGTCGATCTAAAGCCGTGGCTGCCGGTGATGCCGCGCGACAGAACGATGGGCGGAGGGGGAGGGGGCGGCGACCGCGACGTGGTGCAGGTATCCAGGGGCGCGTTGCCCAGATTCGATAAGCAGCAGATGACTCCGCCGCAAATTGTGCGCAACGACAATCCGAAGCTGGCGGTTGAGCCAGCGATTGTGATGCCGAGAAGCATTCCCCTCCCCGATGCCGCGATGCCAAATCTCGGCTTACCTACTTCGCCCCAGGTGCAAATTGCGTCGAACGGCACAGGAAGCGGCGCGGGTATGGGCAGCGGCCGAAACGGTGGCATTGGCTCCGGCGACGGCGCTGGTTACGGACCAGGCTCGGGCGGGGGCACCGGTGGCGGGATCTATCACCCTGGCGCCGGAGTCTCTGCGCCCCTGGTGCTTCGCTCCGTCGATCCGGAATATTCTGACGAAGCGCGTCGCGCCAAATACACCGGCATCGTCATGGTTTCGCTGATCGTCGACGCACAAGGACTGCCCGAACACGTGCATGTCGTCCGCTCGCTAGGAATGGGTCTTGATGAGAAAGCCATCGAAGCGGTAAGGCATTACCGCTTCAAAGCGGCGACGTACCAAGGAAGGCCGGTGCCGGTCGAAGTGCAGATTGAGGTGAATTTTCAGATTTACTGAGTGCTGTTCTCTATTTGCTGTACTCATCCCGCAGTTTCGTTTGGCGCGACTCCATCGGGATGGCGTGGCCTTCGATGTAAATCTGCTTTACCTCGGTGCGCACGTCGAGCGGATCGCCATTGGCGATGACGATGTTGGCGGACTTGCCTTCATCGAGCGAACCGAGTTTGTCGGCGACTCCCCAAATCTCGGCCGGGTTGAGGGTGATGGCCTTCAACGCCTCGTCGTATGGCAGGCCATAGGCGACGGCGTATCCGGCGGCATAGGGCAGGTTGCGCTCGAAGCCCCCAGGATTGCCGCCTTCGTCCCCGGCAGAGGAAAACGCAATCTTGACGCCGCGTTTGTAAAGCTCCGCGGGCAGGGTGAAAACAGCGTCATAGCGCTCATTGGCGGAGGGAAACGCGTAGATCGGGCCGACGATGACCGGCACTTTGTAGGCGGCGATCTTGTCGAGAATCTCCTGCCCGTGGGTGACGTGGTTGAGGACCACCTTGAGCTTGAACTCCTGGGCGATGTGCATCGCGACTTCAATCTCGTAGCCCTCATAGGCCGCGAGTACGACCGGTTTTTCGCCGCGCAGGTAAGGCAGCAGCGCCTCTAGCTTGAGGTCGACCTTCGGCGCAGCCGGGGCAGCGTCTTTCTTGTCGCCCTTTTGCCATTTGTCGAGCTTCGCCTGGTACTCCGTCTTGCTGACTGCATAGGCCTGGGCGTCGATGAAAGTCTGGCGTAGCTGCGAAGCGAGTCCCATGCGGGTACTGGGGAATTTGCGGTCTTTGCCGCGGCGGCGCTGAGCGCCGGAGAAGTTCATCGCCAGCGCCACATCGCGCCCCAGAATCATCTGATCACGGTCGCGTCCGGCGAGCTGAATGAAGATGTCCTGACCAGGCAAGGTGTCGTCCGAAGCGGGCGCAACGATCGCGTTGGTGGTGCCGTTGATGCGGGTGATCGGGATGCGTTCGGTTTCGGCGTGGAAGGCGTCGTAGACGTGCATGTTAGGGAAGATTTCGTCGCTGGTTTCGACCAGGTCGTTGCTGGCCTCGTCGGCCTCGATTTCGGTCAGGCCGAGGTTGGTCTCCGAGTCGATCAGGCCGGGATAGACGGTCATGCCTTTGGCATCGACAATTTGAGCGCCGGCGGGGACCTTGACTGCATCTGCTGCGCCCACCGCAGCGATCTTGCCCGCGGAGAGAATGATGGTGCCGTTCTCGATGACTCCGTGGCTGATGGTGAGCAGTTTGCCTCCGGTAATGGCGATGGTGGAGGGGTGAGTGCTGAGATCGGTGGGAGCTACGGCCTGGGCGAGGGCGGTGGCCGAAAAGATCGCCACGGAGGCGGCGCTCATCATTGTCGCGCAAATGGAAGATGAAGGAGGGGTTCGCTTCATCAGTTGCCTCCTTTGCTGCCGACTTCATCATCGCCATCGTCTCCGCCGAAGCCGCCGGCGTCGTGCATCACGCCATTGAAGTGGGTGGTCCCGAAACCGGGCAGGCTGCTGTCGAAGAAGAGATCGCCATCGATGTAGACCTTTTCGGCGCGGGCGTAGGTGGAGAGCGGGTCCATGTTCCAGATCACCAGGTCGGCGTCTTTGCCGGTGTCGATCGACCCGACGCGCTCGTCGACGCCGATGATCCACGCCGGATTCAGAGTAATCATCTGCAGCGCCTCTTCTTCGCTGGCTCCGCCATAGTGAACCATCTTGCCGGCCTCCTGATTGAGGCGGCGAATGTAGTCATTGGAATCACTCTTCAGCGCGACGCGAACGCCGGCCCGCATTGACATCACGGCGTTCCACGGAATCGCGTCCCAGGCTTCGTCTTTATAGCCCCACCAGTCGGCGAAGGTAGCGATCGCGGTTCCGTCGGCGGCGATTGTGGGCGCGACCTTGTACATTTCGAGCGCGTGATGGAAGGCGCGAATCTTGTAGCCGTACTCCTTGGCGATCGCCTCTTCGGTCAGGTATTCGTCGGCGCGATAGCAGTGAATCTGCACGAAGAGCTTGCCGCGCAGGACGTCGGCGAGAGCCTCGAGTTTGAGGTCGACGGCAGGCTTTTCCGCCTCTTTGTCGCCTTTTGCTACCTTTGCATTGTAGGCGTCCCACTTGGCCATATAGGCCCTGGCGTCTTCGAATGCCTGGCGCATAACCGCGAAGTTACCCATGCGCGTCGATGGCAGCTGATCGCGGCTGCCGTAGACCCGCTTCGGGTTTTCGCCGCTGGCAAACTTGATCGAACGCGGAGCATTCGGAAAGAGCATCGCGTCCCGCTCGAGACCGAACTTGTTCTTGATGACTACCGCCTGGCCGCCGATCATGTTCGCCGAACCGTGCAGCAGCAGCTCAGTCGTCACCCCACCCGCGAGCGCCTGATAGAGCGCCTTGTCGCGGTTGTCGAAGGCGTCAATCATCATCATGCTCGGGGTGACGGGGCTGGTCGCCTCGTTCACGTCGCTGTCGAGGGCGGAGTGGGAGTGTGGGTCGATAATTCCAGGCGTGAGGTATTTGCCGGTGGCGTTCACTTTGACCGCATCTGCGGGCGCGGAGACGGTCGGGCCGAATCCGGCGATCTTGCCGTCATGCACCCAGACGCTGGCGTGCTCTAGCGTGCCGTGGGTGACGGTCATCACCGTGGCATCGGTGATGACGATGTCCCGTGGCGGCGCGGTTTGCGCTGACGCTGCGGCTGGCAGCAGCAGGCAAAGGGCGGTCAGAGTAGGTTTCGACAGGGGCATGGCGAGAATCCCTCGATATCAGAAGCGCTCAGCCTCGGCAATCAACTGGAAACGCAAGTGTAAAGGAAAACAGCCCAGGAAACGAGCTATTCTTGGGCGCCGGGAGCAGTTCGCGGTTGTCGCGGCGGCGTGGGCAGGATACTCTGGTGGGATGTTTGAGGTGAGGACAATGCGAGGGATGCGGAGCACAGGAGTCATAGGCGGAGTTGTACGCACGTCAGTGGTGGCGGGATTGATGGTTTCCGGAATTATGCTGGCCCAGGCGCCGCCCGCAGCTCCGGCGGCGAGTGCTCCCACCGGGCCGGCTGCGGAAGTGCAGGCCGCGTATGGGCGGGTCAAGCCGAACATTGTCAAGGCGGCGGACAGGATGCCGGCGGAGAACTATTTCTATAAACCCACCGAAGACATCCGCACCTTCGCCCGGGTGGTGAACCATGTGACCGAGGCGCAGCTGCACGTCTGCGGCGCGATCAACCAACTGACCGCCGACCAGATGAAACCGCCGTCGGACACTGCCGACAAGGCGACGATCGTCGCGGCGCTGAATGCCTCTTTTGCCGAGTGCGATAAAGCGTATGCCTCGATCACCGACGCCAACCTAACGGAGACGTTCTCTGCCGGGCCGGTCAAGCGCTCGCGCATTGGCCTGTTGTGGGGAAACGTCTCCCACGACAATGAACAATACGCGACGCTGGCCCTATATCTGCGGCTGAAGGGGTTGGTGCCGCCGAGCAGCGAGAAGTAGAAGCTGCGTTCGGACACTTGCCCCCGAATTGCGCATGGCAGGGGTAAATCACCCTCAGCCGAGCCAGCTGGGATTGTGTGCGGTGCCGTCGAAGCGGGCAGAAGTCTAAGGCTCGCACTTACCCTCGCTTGCCGCGACCACGGTCCGATCGAGCAGCGCTTTGACCTGAGCATCGCTGAGCGGCTGGAAGGTGCGGGCCGCGTCCACCGCCTGGTTAAGAATCTGGGTGCTGTCGCTGCCGGTCATAATCACCGAGACCGGCAGCGTCGGTCCGTAGCGCAGGGCCTCGATAGGCTGCAAGTCTGGCTGGGGAGAATGAAGCCGTCGCCAAAAGTCTTCATCGCAAGCACGCCGA
>Ga0302324_100029268_pt1 | contig 10446 bp, 8 predicted proteins | sample Palsa_T0_1_FD_201949 | JGI IMG/M metagenome (GOLD analysis project Ga0302324, IMG submission 201949) | Peat permafrost microbial communities from Stordalen Mire near Abisko, Sweden - Palsa_T0_1 | ecosystem: Environmental > Terrestrial > Soil > Palsa > Peat permafrost | place: Sweden: Abisko... | reverse complement strand
GGCCATGCGCGAGTGCGGACTGGGTCTCAAGGCGGCCACGATCACCCCGGAGAAGATCGGTGATGTGGGCAGTCCCAACCGCATCCTGCGCGAGGGCATCGGCGGGTCGGTCATCGTCCGAACCGGTCGGCGCATTCCCGGCGTTTCACCCCTGGCCCCGGTGGTGCACCCGATCGTGGTCGTGCGCATGGCGGTCGGCGACGCGTACGGGGCGGACGAAGGGCGGACCGGGACGCCGGGGGGTGCCGACGAGAAGGCCTGGAGGACCGAGAGGATCGAACGGCGGATCTGCCAGGAGGTCTCGGAGTTCTCGTTCCAGACCGCGGCTGCCCGGGGGGCCTGCGTGTACGGGGGGCCGAAGTGGACGGTCTCGGCCGTGTACGAGGGGATGCTGAAGGAGGAGATGGACGCGGCCGCCGCCCGCCACCCCGACGTCATATACCGTCCCACCCTCATCGACGCGGCCTATGCCGGCATCCTGACCGAGGCCGGGCATCAGAGCCTGGTGATTCCTGCCCTGAACCGCGACGGTGACTGCCTCTCAGACCTGGTGCTGGCGCTCTTCGGTTCCATCGCCGGAGCCGAATCGGTGCTGCTGTCCCTCGACGATCATCTGCATGCCGTCGTGGCCATGGCCGAGGCTCCGCACGGGACAGCCCCTTCGCTGGCCGGCAAGAACGTCGCCAACCCCATGGCGATGCTCCTTGCCTGCGCCGCCGCGCTCGATCATGCGGCCGCCACCGGCGGCTCCGGCCAAGGGGATGGCGACATCGCGCGGGCGGCGCGGGCCATACGGCAGACCACGTTGCGCGTCGCCGCCGACGGGATCAGGACCTTCGATCTGGGCGGCGACGCCTCGACATCGGGGGTCGTCGACGAGGTGGTCCGGCGAGTGCGGCACGAGCTCATCGGCGCGCCGTGACGACGGTCTAGCGTGCCCCATGCCCGAGCGACGCCGCCTGGCGTTCGACCCCATCGCCGAAGCGCACCGGCAATGGTCAGCGCACGGATGGGCTCCGGAGGCACCGGCCATGGCCACTGTCACCTCCATCATGCGCTTGCAGCAGATCTTCTTGGCCCGGGCCGATGCGGAGTTGCGCCCACTCGGGTTGACCTTCGCCCGCTATGAAGTGGTGATGCTCCTCTCGTTCTCGACCACGGGCTCCCTGCCGCTGGGCAAGATCGGGGAGCGCCTGCAGGTCAACGCAGCCAGCGTGACCAACGCCGTCGACCGCCTCGAGGCTCAGGGCCTGGTCACTCGCCGTCCCAACCCCGATGACGGGCGGGGCACGCTGGCGGCGATCACGGCCAAGGGCCGGCGCGTGGCTGGGCGCGCCACGGCCGCCATGAACGCGCACGTCTTCTCCGACCTGGGGTTGGACCAGCCGGCGCTGCGCGCCCTCTTCGATTCGCTGGCCCATCTGCGCCGGGCGGCGGGGGATTTCGACTGAGCGCTTGGATTTACTTTGATGTCAAAGTAGTGTAGGGGTATGGCAGACCGCACGGCATGGCAGGACTCCTTCGATCGTTCACCCAAGCGCCCGGCACAGTTCGAGACCATGTCGGGCGTGCCTCTCGAACCCGTCTACGGTCCCCCTGACGCGGAGTTGCCCGGCCAGTACCCCTACACGCGTGGACCGTACGCGTCCATGTACCGCTCGCGGCTGTGGACGATGCGACAGTTCGCCGGCTTCGGGACCGCTCAGGACACCAATGGCCGTTTCAAGGAGCTGCTCCGCTCCGGTGGCGACGGGCTGTCGACCGCGTTCGACATGCCCACCCTGTTGGGGCGGGACTCCGACGATCCGTTGGCCAAAGGCGAGGTGGGGAGGGCGGGAGTTGCCGTCGACTCCCTGGCCGACATGGAGACGCTGTTCGCGGGAATCGACCTCGGTGCGGTGAGCACCTCCATGACGATCAACTCGCCGGCCGCGGTGATCATGGCCATGTATGTGAGCGTGGCCGACAAGACAGGAGTGCCGCGTGCTGCGTTGTCGGGCACTATCCAGAACGACATTTTGAAGGAGTACCAGGCCCAGAAGGAGTTCGTCTTCCCGCCCCGGCCGAGTGTGCGTCTCGTCACCGACGTCATGCAGTTCGCCGCCGCCGAGCTCCCGCGCTGGCACCCGATCTCCATCTCGGGCTACCACATACGCGAGGCCGGCTCGACGGCGGCCCAGGAACTGGCCTTCACCTTGGCCAACGGGTTCGCCTACGTGGAAGCGGCGCGGGAAGTGGGCATGGCCGTCGATGACTTCGCCCCACGGCTCTCCTTCTTCTTCAACGCGCACATGGACTTCTTCGAGGAGATCGCCAAGTACCGCGCCGCCCGGCGGATCTGGGCCCGGTGGATGCGTGATCGCTACGGCGCCAGCGACGGCCGCTCACTCCAGTTGCGATTCCACACGCAGACGGCCGGGGTCTCGCTCACGGCCCAGCAGCCCGAGGTCAACCTGGTCCGCGTGGCCATCGAGGCCTTAGCGGGCGTGTTGGGGGGAACCCAGAGCCTGCACACCGACTCCTTCGACGAGGCGTTGGCGCTGCCGACCGAGCACGCAGTGCGGCTCGCCCTGCGCACCCAGCAGGTCATCGCCGAGGAGTCCGGGGTGGTCCACGTGGCCGATCCGCTGGGAGGTTCGTGGTTCGTCGAGGAACTGACTGACGAAATGGAGCGAGCGGCCGAGGAGATCTTCACCCATATAGAAGAAGCGGGCGCGGGCTCCATGCTGGAGGGCGCGTTCGCCTGCATTGAGGACGGTTGGTTCCTCTCGGAGATTGCAGACGCCGCGTACCGCTTCCAGACCAAGGTGGCCAAAGGCGAGTGGATCCAGGTGGGGGTCAACGGGTATACCGACGGCGACGACACCGCCCCATCCACCCTCTACATCGACCCCGCGGTCGAGACCCAGCAGCTGGCCGCCCTGGCCGCGCTGAAGCAGTCACGGGATGACGATGCGGTGCGGGGGGCGCTGGCACGCCTCACGGCCGACGCCGAGGATCCGACGATCAATGTGATGCCCGCCCTGATCGACGCCGCCGGGGCGCAGGTCACGGTGGGCGAGTCCATGCGGGCGCTCGAATCGGTGTTCGGCACCTGGTACGAACGGAGCGTGGTCTGAACCGATGGCCGTGGACCGACCGTTGCGGGTATTGGTGGCCAAGGTCGGATTGGACGGTCATGATCGCGGTCTGCGCATTGTGGCCCGAATTCTGCGCGACGCCGGCTGCGAGGTCATCTACGCCGGGCTCCGGCAGTCGACGGACACCATCACCGCCACCACAATTGAGGAGGATGTCGACGTCGTCGGCGTGTCCATGCACAACGGAGCGCACCTGACTCTCGCCCCGGCCGTCGTCGACTCACTCCGTGCGGCCGGGCTCGACACCCCGGTGATCGTGGGCGGTATCGTCCCCCCGGCCGATATTCCGCTCTTGAAGGCGGCTGGCATCGCCGCCGTCCTCGGGCCCGGCGCGTCCAACGAAGAAGTGGTGGAGGCGGTCAGGGCGGCTGCGGCGAGCGGGGCGCAGACCTGAAGGTCGGTGCGCCGCGCCGCGCGTACGCTGTGGGGCGCAATGGTGAGCGGACCGGACGGTGAAGAGGCGAAACGGGAGGAGGATCCCGCGGCCCGTGAGCTCGTGACCCGTGAGGAGGACGTCGAGCGATTCCTGGCATGGTCCCTCCGCTTGGCGTACATTCCCGTCGCTGTTCTGCTCCTGGCCGGTCTCGGGGCGTTCGTCTACGGGACCGCCTTGTTCATCCATTCCGTCGGACTCGTCGTCGATCACCCTTTTCCCATCCGCCACCAGATCGGCCTGTTCCTTGAAGTCATCGACCTGTTCTTGATCGGGGCGACGCTCCTCATTTCCGCGGTCGGTTTCTACGAGCTCTTCATCTACGAGGTCCATCGTGACGGTTCAACGCGCATCCCCACCTGGCTCCACATGCGCGATCTCAACGACCTCAAGGCCCGGGTGATCGCCATGATCGTCCTGGTGGTCTCGGTGAGCTTCGTCGAGACGGTCGTCGATTCTCCCAGCGGACAGCAGGTCCTCGATCTCGGGGGTGGGATTGCTGCTGTCGTCGTCGCGCTGACCGTCTTTCTGCGTCTGGGCGGCCACGGGAGCAAGAGCGGGCCGGGCCGGCGCGAATAGCGGCGAGCGGGCGTCGACCCGCACTGTGACCCGGCCGCTGGTCCGGTGGATCTTCACAGAAGGCTCACCGGAAGCGCACAACCAGCTCGAAACCCGGTAGCCGATGGTATGGCATGCCAACGGAACAGATAGTCGAAGACCTGCCGACGCGTCCGGCGCCTCCGGACGTAGAGCACCTTGCACCATTCGAGCTACCGCCGAGTGCGCACGCGGCCGATGTCGTCGAATCCGACGGTGCATCACCGCGTTGGGCGCGCCTTGCCCTCGTCGTGCTGCTGGCGACGACGGCGGGCACGTACCTGTGGAACCTCGCCGCGTCCGGATACGGGAACAGCTTCTATGCGGCCGCGGTCGAAGCGGGATCGAAAAGCTGGAAGGCGATGTTCTTCGGATCGCTCGATCCCTCCAACTTCATCACCGTGGACAAACCTCCGGCCGCGCTGTGGGTGATGGACCTCTCGGCCCGGATTTTTGGATTCAACACCTGGAGCGTCATGGTTCCCGGCGTGCTCGAGGGGGTGGCCGCGGTAGCGCTCCTCTATGCCGCAGTCCGGCGCGTCGCCAATCCGACAGCCGGCCTGGTGGCGGGCGCAGTGCTGGCGGCCACGCCGGTGGCCGCACTCATGTTCCGCTTCGACAACCCGGACGCGCTCTTGGTGCTCCTTCTGGTGGGCGCGGCGTACTGCATGACCCGCGCCATCGAGAAGGCCGGGACGAAGTGGTTGGTGCTGGTCGGAGCGCTCTTGGGCTTTGCCTTCCTCACGAAGATGATGCAGGCGTTCACGGTGGTGCCCGCGTTCGGTCTGGCGTACATGATCGCCGCCCCGACCTCGTTGCGCCGCCGCGCCCTGCAACTCCTCGGGAGCCTGGTTGCCCTGGTCGTCGCGGGCGGATGGTGGGTGGTCATCGTCTCGCTCGTTCCCGCCTCCGACCGGCCATTCATCGACGGCTCACCTGACAACAGCATCTGGAATCTGATCTTCGACTACAACGGATTCGGGCGGCTCACCGGGAGCACTGGCGGCGGGGCCAACTTCAGCGGCACGGCGGGTGTGTTCCGACTCTTCAACGACGCCATGGGGGGCCAGGCCTCCTGGCTCCTTCCGGCCGCACTGGTGGGACTGCTCGCGGTTCTGGTGGCACGCCGGCGGGCACCCCGCACGGACAAGGTGCGGGCGGCGGCCATCGTCTGGGGCGGGTGGCTGCTGGTCACCGGCGCAGTGTTCAGCTACGGCGAGGGCGTCATCCACACGTACTACACGGTCGCCCTGGCGCCCGCCATCGCGGCCCTGGTGGCCATCGGCGCGCATCAGCTCTGGAAGGAGCGGGACCATTTCTGGGCCCGCGCGGTCGCCGCCGGCGCCGTCGTGCTCACCGCCGGCTGGGCGTGGGCGTTGCTGGACCGGACCCCTTCGTGGAATCCGGAATTGCGCTGGCTCGTAGTCCTGGCGGGCGCGCTGGGCGCTGCCACGATCATGGCCGCACCGGCTGTGCTCCGGCGCGGGCGGTGGGGAGGCATTGCGATGACTGCGCTCGTCGGGGTGGCCTGTTTGACCGGACCGGTGGCGTACACCGCCGACACCATTGCCACGTCGCACACGGGCAGCATTCCCACGGCCGGTCCCGCCACGGCCCAGGGACTCGGTGGCGCCGGATCGCCGGGTGGCGGCGCCGGATTGCCCGGTGGCGGCGCCGATGCGGCGGGTGGTCGCCCCACGGGAGGTAGTTCGACGGGCCGGCCCACGTCGGGTAGCGGATTCCCCGGTGGAGCGGCTGGATCCTCATCTCGGTCCAGCGCCGCCGAGGCCGGCGGTCCTGCGATCGGCGGGCGTGGAGCAGGCGGGAGTGCAGCCAGCGGTCGGGGTACCGGTGGCGGGGCGGCGCAGGGACAAGCCGGAGCAGGCGGCGGCGGAGGCGGCGGCGGGGTGACGACCAGCGCGGCGTTGGTGCGTTCCCTCGAGTCCGACGCCTCGCACTACAAGTGGGTCGCGGCAGTCGAAGGATCGCAAAGCGCCGCCACTCTCGAACTGGCGACCTCGGGCGACCCCGTCATGGCGATCGGAGGCTTCAACGGGCAAGGAGGGAATCTCTCCCTCTCCGCGTTCAAGGCGTACGTCGAGAAGGGCGAGATCCATTACTACATCGCAGGGTCATCGGGTGGCGGTGGGGGAGGCTCGAGTTCGGCGATCGCCGATTGGGTGGCGTCGCACTTCACCGCGAAGACCATCGGCGGCGAGACGGTGTACGACCTGACGTCGAGCACGTCGAACACGTCGAGTTGAGCACCGGCACAGCAGGAAGGATCGCCGCCACTCCAAAAGTGTCCTTATGAGTTGTTACGATTAGGTCGTGGTTGCAGCCGATATCTTTAGGCCTGGGCAGTGGACTGATTTTTTTGTTCTGGTCGGGACAGGCGCAGTCACGCTCACCGGCTTGGTTTTTGTGGCGATGTCACTCAACCTCAAAGCAATCTCTGTCGACGCGACACATCGTAATCGAGCGATAAACACGCTTGCAGGTTTGGCTCTGGTATTCATGCGCTGTGCGCTGGTACTTATGGGAGCGCAAAACCATCAGGCAATAGGCGCAGAACTGTTTGTAGTCTGCGGTATTTCGGCAGCCATTTTTGTCAAAGGCTACGCGAGAGCCCTTAGGATGAGCAAAGGTCTAAGGCTCTCTCGCATAGTTGGCGGAAGCCTCATACACTCGGCTGAGATGATCGGTGCGGCACTCTTTGTGTTTGGGTACGTGTCCGGTCTCTATATTGCAGCGGTAGCGATAGTAACCAACACGTGTTACATGATCACGGCAGCGTGGTTACTCGTCACCGAGGCGTTCGATCAAAAGCCTGAGCAGGCATAGCCTTGGCGTCAACAGGGATCAGCCGAGTTCGGTGCCCACTACGGAGACGAAGGAGACCATCTCGCCCGGGTAGCCGCCCAGGTTATGGGTGAGGGCCAGGGTGCGGTCGGTATGGATCTGGCGTTCGGGCGGGGCCTCACCGCGTAGCTGCAGCCAGCATTCGAAGAACATGCGGAGTCCGGAGGCACCGACAGGATGCCCGAAGCTCTTGAGTCCTCCATCGGGGTTGACGGGAAGCTCGCCATTGAGGGCGAAGGTTCCGGCCAGCACCTCTTTCCAGGCGTTGCCCCGCGCCGCGAAGCCCAGGTCCTCCATGAGGACCAGCTCGGTCGGGGTGAAGCAATCGTGCACCTCGGCCAGGGCGAGCTGGCGGCGAGGATCGGTGACCCCGGCCTGCTGGTAGGCGTCGATGGCGGCGGCTTCGCACTCGGGGAAGTGGGTGTAGTCGTAGTCGGGATCGATCAGGCCGGATCCGTTGCCGGCCACGAAGGAGAGCCCCTTTATGTAGAGCGGCTTGTCGGTGTAGAGGTGGGCATCCTCGGCCCGCACCACAATGGCGGCGGCCGCTCCGTCGGCGACGCCGGCACAGTCGAAGACGCCCAATCCGCCGGCCACCCGCGGCGAAGCGCAGATGGTCTCCTTGGATACTTCTTTGCGGAACTGGGCCCTGCTGTTGCGGGCGCCGTTGAAGTGGTTCTTCGACGAGATGGTGGCGAGCACATCGGTCATCTGATCCTCGTCGATCCCGTATTTCGCTGCGTAGGCGGGGGCGACCATGGAGAACATCGCTGCCGCGGTCAGGGTGCGCGCCGTGCCGTCGTTAGGCGGGTTGTTGGAGTTGAGACCCTGGTACCCACCGTCCTTCACCTTCTCCGCTCCGAGGGCCATCGCCACGTCGTAGGCGCCCGAGGCGACCGCGTAGGCAGCGGCCCGGAGAGCCTCAGCGCCCGTGGCGCAATAGTTCTCGACCCGGGTGACCGGTTTGTTCTCCAGCTGCAGCGGGCGGGCCAGCGTGATCCCACTCATCCCGCTCTGTGCCGTACCGAACCAATAGGCGTCCACCTTGTCCTTGGTGAGACCCGCCGACTCGAAGGTCTCCTGTGCCGCCTCGACGATCAGATCATCGATACCCTTGTCCCACTGCTCACCAAACGTCGTACAGCCCATCCCGACGATGGCGACGCGATCGCGTATCCCGTGCGAGCTCATTGTGTGCTCCCTCCTTTGCGTTCCGTCCGTATCGGCTTGGCCTTCCAGAAATAGTCGTGAATGCCGTCCGCGGTGAAGAGACGCCGAAACGTCATCTCGACCCGATCGCCGATCGCCAGGGACCCGTCGTCGACGTCGGTCAGCTCAACCGGGAATCGGCCGCCCCCGTCGAAGTCGACCACCGCGAAGACGACGGGCGGGCTCGGCGAGTAGACCATGCGATCCACCGTGAAGGTCACGACGGTCCCCTTGGCATCGGCCATGGGCATGGGCTCCATGTCGTCGGTCGCCCCACCCTTCATGGAAACTCGTGCGGGGGGAAGGTGCACCGCTCCCGACGTCCGGTCCCGTGAGCCGACGAACCCGAACTTCCATGCTTCGCTCCGCCAGGCGGCACTCGACGAGACGCGTTGCGGCTCAGGTCGCCGGGGGGGTTCGAGGTCGACCATGCCGCGCCAGCTCAGGAACTTTCCATACGACACGGGCGCTCCGTCTCCGACCTGCGTCGCCACGGTGCGGGGCGGCTGGAACGACCGCAGCGCGTCCGTGGTGCGAAAGAGGAAGACATCGGCACCATCGGCCAGATGCACCAGCGCGATGACACGCTCCGTTCCGACGTCGTTGCTATTGCCCGCTTCTTCTTCGAGCACGCCGGCCAGAAGGAGCCCGGGGTGGGCGGTGCCCGATTGGCCCACGGTGCCCGCCAGGTCGTCGTGCAATGCGCCCTCGCGAATCCCGAGATGGCGCACCAGCGCCTTGTTGGCCCGGGAGTGCATGCCGGTGATGATGACCTGGTCGACCTCGTCTCCGGTCAAGCCGACGTTCTTCAGAGCCCGTTCCCACGCCTCCCGCCCGAGGGCCAGGTAGCGGGTCTCGCCGAACCGCTCCTCCCAGAGCTTCGAGCGCTGCTCGCCCGGAAGGCGCCATCGATCCAGGAATTCGTCGGTCGCCGAGCCCGAACCGAGCCACTCGGCGATGACATCACCGCCGGGCCCGTCGTCGCCCACCAGGATGGCCGCACCCGCGTCCCCCCCGATGGACTCGTCCCCGCTGGTCGCCAGGCCGTTGCGGGTATCGGCGGAGACGACGAGGACGGTGCCGGCATTGGTGAGCGCGGCCTGGAGCGCCCCGGCGCCGGAGCGCAACGCGCCGCCGAAGTCGAATGCCGGCACTGCGCTGGGGAGCCGCAGGGCGGCATGGAGGACCGTGGCATTGGTCTTGTCGAGATAGGCCGGCGTGGAGGTGGCGAACCACAGGGCTCCCGGCTCGAGATCGGGACGGGCGCGCAGGGCGAGACGGGCAGCCTCGACGCCGAACGTCGAGGTGTCCTCGTCATGGGATGCGACCGCCCGTGTCCCCTTCCCACCTCCGGTACCGAAGAACCGGTTGATCTCGGCCCGGTCAAGTCGTCGATAGGGGACGTACCCCGCAGCACTCAGGATTCCTCGCACGCCCGAGATCGTACTCGCCGCCGAACCGGGCCACGGTCGCCACGTATGCAATATGCAAACGGGCCGCGCCCGGGTGTCCCGGGGGCGGTGGCTCCCCTACTCGGGGCCGTCTTCAGGCGGTCCGGCGGGTGGGGTGAACAGGCCGCGCTCATTGAAGAGCTGGGCCACCTTGTTCCCGACCTGGCGCATCATCTTCACGTATTCGGCCGAGGCCCTTTCGCCGTCGCCCAGCTTCATGGCCCGCACGATTGCCGCCAGGCCGCGCTTCTCCACCGCCACGGCGTTGGGCACCAGTTCGAAGAAATTGCCGGGTACGAGAGCGGACATCGCCCGCAGGGCCACGTTGATCCGGGGTGATGCCGCCGCGGCGACGATCGCACCATGGAAAGCGAGGGAGAGGTCGTACAATTCGTCCGCCGTACCGGCCCGGGCGAAGCTGGACTGAATGTCCGCCAAGTTCTGGGGGAGATCGGCCGCCCCACGGGCCAGCGCCCGGTCGGCCGCGAACCCGTAGATGAGCCCGAACAACTCGTAATGGTCATGGACGGCCTGCTCGTCGAGGGCGCTGATGAAAGCGCCCCGGTGCATCTCGTTGGTGACCCAGCCCTCGCGTTCGAGGACGATGAGTGCCTCGCGCACCGGGATACGACTCACGCCCAGGTCGCTCGCGATGGCGTCCTGGGGGACCCGCATGCCCGCCCGAAGCTCCCCTTCGAAAATCAGCCGCCGGATGTGCGAGGCGATGTACTGCCCGCTCGGCGTGCGCACGAGC
>Ga0302324_100029267_pt1 | contig 10446 bp, 12 predicted proteins | sample Palsa_T0_1_FD_201949 | JGI IMG/M metagenome (GOLD analysis project Ga0302324, IMG submission 201949) | Peat permafrost microbial communities from Stordalen Mire near Abisko, Sweden - Palsa_T0_1 | ecosystem: Environmental > Terrestrial > Soil > Palsa > Peat permafrost | place: Sweden: Abisko... | reverse complement strand
CTTCGTGTCGAACCAGATTCTGGTCAAGCACTCGGCCACCTACATCGCCAAATACCCCAGTCGCGTCAAGGCGAAGAACGGCACCGTCCGCTGACCATGAACGCATCGCTCGGGACTCTCGGGGTATGGCTTGGCTTTGCCGCCTGCGTCGTCGGCGCACTGGTCATTGTGGTCGGGCTCATCCGATCGCGCTCAGTCGGGGACGGTGACAGCGGCGCCACGCCGAGCTTCGGTGGGGGAGTGGGTGACGGGAGGTTGTTCGCCCCCGTCATGTTGATCGGCGCCGTGCTGGCCACCCTGGCCATGGAGCATGCGCTCATCACCCATGACTTCTCCATTGTGTTCGTGGCGGAGAACAACAGCCGGGTCACGCCGCTGCTCTACTCCATCACTGGTCTGTGGTCGGCTCTGGCCGGATCGATTCTCCTGTGGGGTCTGGCGCTGGCGATTTTCAGCACCATGTTCGTCTGGCGGTACCGCAAGCTTGGGGCCGACCCGGTCATCCGGTGGGCCACCTTGGTGATGTACGCGGTGTCCGCCTTCTTCTTCGGGCTCATGCTCGGCCCGGCCAACCCCTTCGTGACCACCCACGATGTCACTTCGGGCCTGGGCCCGAACTCTCTCCTGCAGGACAATCCGTTGGTAGCCATCCATCCACCCCTCCTCTACCTCGGGTTCGTCGGTTTCACCGTGCCCTTCGCCTTCGCCATCGGCATGCTGGCCACCGGTCGGGTGGGCGAGCGTTGGCAGATCGAATGCCGGCGCTGGACCCTGATCTCCTTCACCTTCCTGTCCGTCGGCATCGTCCTCGGCGCGTGGTGGTCCTATCAGGTCCTCGGTTGGGGTGGCTTCTGGGGTTGGGACCCGGTGGAGAACGCCGCGTTGCTGCCCTGGCTGTGTGGGACGGCGTACCTGCACTCGGTCCTGGTGCAGGAACGGAGGGGCCTGATGCGGGTGTGGAACCTCTCGCTTTCGGTGGCCACCTTCGCCCTCACCATTCTCGGGACGTTCCTGACCAGATCGGGCGTCATCAATTCGGTGCACGCCTTTTCGAAGTCGTCGTTGGGGCCCATTCTGATCAGCTTCTTCTTTGTGGTGATCGTGGTCGGCTTCGGCCTCATCGCCTGGCGGGGCGATCGGCTGCGCTCGCCCGGTGGCATCGACGCCCCGCTCGGTCGAGAAGGCGCCTTCCTCTTGAACAACGTCCTCTTTGTGGGATTCGCCTTCGTTGTCTTGTTGGGAACGGTGTACCCCTTGCTCTACGAAGCGGTGACCCAGCAGCAGGTCACGGTGGGGGCTCCCTACTTCAACACGGTGGCCATCCCGGTGGGCCTGGCCCTCCTCTTCCTGATGGCAGTGGCACCGGTACTCAGTTGGCGAAAGATAAACGCCACCGTGCTATGGCAACGACTGGCCATTCCCGTCTGGGTCGGCGTCATCACCGTGGTGGCCTGCGTCGCCTTCGGCCTGCGTGGGCTCGCTCCACTGATCGGCTTTGGCATGGGTGCCGTGGCGGCCGCCACGGCGGCGCGGGCACTGGTGCTCTCGGTGCGAGGAGCCCGTACCCGCCATGTCGGATGGTGGCGGGGCGTTGTCGGTCGAGCCAACGGTGGCATGGTGGTTCACCTGGGCGTGGTGGTGCTGGCCGTGGGTGTGATCGCCGCCACCTCGTACCGTCATCAGACCGAACTGGCCCTGCACCGTGGCAGTGTGGTCACGTTCGACGGGCATCGCTTCGAATTTGAGGGGCTGCGCACAGTCACCTCACCTTCGAAGAGAGCCGACGAGGCGCTGGTCAAGGTGGACGGAGGCGGAGTCTTCGCACCGGCCACCACCAATTTCGGCGGTGCCCTCTCCACGGTCGGGACACCAGCCATCGACTCGGGATTGTTCGGCGACGTGTACATGACCTTCGACGCCGTTGGTGTGGCCGGCTCGGTGTCGGGCAATCAACCCATCAGCAACCTGCCGGTCGGCTCGGTGGCCATCGGTGTGGTGATTGAACCCCTGCTGGCCTGGTTATGGGCCGGTGGGCTCCTCATGGGCCTCGGAGGTGTCCTCGCCCTCGTGCCCGGCACCCGGCGCCGGGCCACTGACCCGGTGTCGGAGCCCTCGGCCATGGTCACCGGCTCTGCCCCGGCCGAACCCCATACGACGGACCTCGGGGCGCCGGCGGACAGTGATCGGTTGGTGCCGGTGGGCGTGGCCAGCCAAAGCGGTGCGCCCACCGCATGATGGTCCGCCGCACACGGCGCCACACCACTCGCTGGGTGGCGCTGGCCGTATTGCTCGTGTTGGCGGTCGTCGGCATTGTTCTGGCCACCCGTACACCACAGGAAGCGACCTCGGTCGACAGTCCCCTGCTCGGTCACGCCGCACCCCTGTTCTCGGGCATTGACCTGCGCAGCGGCGAGAATGTCTCGCTGCGCTCGTTGCGCGGCCGCTATGTCTTCGTGAATTTCTTCGCCAGCTGGTGTATTCCGTGTCAGCAGGAGACACCCGACCTGCTCACCTTTGACTACGAGCAGCGCGACGCCATTGACGGAGCCAGGCTGATCAGTGTGGTCTTTCACGACGAGACATCTGCGGCCCGCCAATTCCTCGTCGCGCAGGGCGCCACGTGGCCGGCCATCAACGATCCGGGGGGATCGATTGCCGAGAGCTACGGGGTGACCGGACCACCGACGACGTTCCTGATCGATCCATCGGGCCGCATCACCATTGAGCCGGTCATCGGTCCGGCGACCGAGGCGAACCTGAATCGGATGTTGCGAGAGGCCAAGGATGCCGGTGCCTGATGCCACGTCCCGTCTGCCCATCGGTCTGCGCTTCGCTGCGCCGATGGTGGTTCTCCTCGTCGCCCTCCTCATCGGGAGTGGCGTGTTGCACGGATCGCACCAGAGTCCGGCCCAACGCTCCTTGGCCATTGAGAGCGACGTGCGCTGCCCGTCGTGCACCGACGTCTCGGTGGCCCAGTCTGACGAGTCGACCGCCATCGCCGTACGCCACCGGATTGAACGCCTGGTGGGGCAGGGGAAGTCCACGGCGGTCATTGAGCGGACGCTCGTCGCCCAGTACGGGCCGACCATCCTGTTGGAGCCACCGGATTCCGCCGGCTTCGCTCTGATCTGGATAATTCCCGTTGTGCTCGGCAGCGGCGCCCTGGTGGGCATCGGGCTCCTCTTCTGGCGCCGCTCCCGCCAGTTCTCATCGTTGCGCGCCACGCAACAGACCGAAGCCGCCCCATGACGTGGGAGGTCGGGACCGGAACGGATGAGCCGACATCGACCGATAACGACGATCGATGGTTTCTCCAAGACGAGCGCGAGTTCCTCATCCGCTCGTTGGCCGACGCCGACCGGGAGCACGCGGCGGGAGATCTCTCCGACAAGGACCATCAGGTCCTGGTTGTCCGGGATCGCGCCCGTCTGTCCGAGTTGGAGGATGAGCTGGCGGCCCTGCCACCCGATGAGCGGGCACACCGGGGGCGAAGGAGCACGGAGGTGGCCCATGCCTCGCAATGGCGGCGCATCGGGATCATCGCCGCCTGTTTCCTCATTGTGGCCGGTTCGCTGATTCTCGTGATCCACTCACGCCACGCCCGCCTCCCGGGCCAGGCGTCGTCTGGGAGCATCACATTGTCGAAGGCCAAGACGATTGAGCAGCAGCTGGCCCAGGCCCAGACCCTGGACGCCAAGGGGCAGGATGTCACCGCCCTCAAGCTCTACGGCACCGTGCTCACCGAGGATCCGGACAATCCGGAGGCCCTGACCCAAGGTGGGTGGCTGCAGTGGAAGTCCGGCTTTGCCGCTGACGTGCCGACGGTCACCCTGGCCGGCCGCAGAGACGTGGAAAAGGCCGTGCGGGTCTCCCCGAGCTTTTACCTGGCCCGCCTCTATTACGGGCTGATTCTGGTTGATCAGGATCACAACAACGCCGGAGGCATCGCCCAGTTCAACCACTTTGTGGCGGACGATCCACCTTCCGCCTTTCTGGACATAGTGGGGACGTTGCTGGCGGAGATCTACACCAAGGCCGGCGACCCGGTTCCACCGGCGCTGGCCCAAGCCGCCGCATCGACGACGACGACCACATCAATCCCGTAATGCACGCAGTCCCGCCACCACTTCGGGAAAGGTGGTGATGAAGGCGGCCAGGTCTTCCTCGGTGGTCGACCACCCGACCGAAATTCGGAGGGAGTGACTGGCATCGACGCCCATCGCCTGCAGCACCGGTGAGGGCTCAATGCTCTCCGACGAGCAGGCGGAACCAGAGTGCACGGCCACCCCGGCCCGGTCCAGACCGATGAGCACCGGTTCGGCTTCCACTCCGTGCACGCCGAGGCAGATCAGATGGGGGAGGCGCTCATCGACCACCTGGTGACCAACCACTTCCACCTGGGCCACCGAGGTGGCACCGGCCGACAGTGCCGCAATGTTCCGTCGGGCCGCTTCCATCTCTGAAAGGAGGAGCTCCTGGCCGTTTTCGGCCAGAGCCCCGGCCGCAGACCCAAAGGCCATTAGTACGGGCATCGCCTCCAGACCGGCTCTGCGTGCCCGCTCCTGCTCACCCCCGACAATGAAAGGCTCAATCCGGCTGCCCCGGCGCACGACGAGGGCACCGGCGCCAGGCAGCCCCCCGAACTTGTGGGCGCTCAGACTGACCAGGTCGGCGTCGAGCGCACCGAGGTCAAGCGGTACATGACCACAGGCCGCCGCCGCGTCCACGTGGACGGGAACTCCGGCGTTCCGGCAGAGCTCGACGACCTGGTGGACCGGTTGCAACGTGCCCACCTCGTGATTGGCCCATTGACAGTGCACCAATGCGGGAAGAGGACGTTGGGTCGTCGTCAACCGATCCTCCAGCCAGTCGAGGTTGAGGCGCGCGTTGCTCTCGACCGGGATCACCTCGGTTGGGGCCGATCGGGCCGACGCGTCACGCACCGCCGAGTGCTCCACGTCGGCCAGGAGGACCGGTGCACCGGTCCGTTGGAGGGTGGCACCCCACACGGCGGCATTGATGGCCTCGGTCCCCCCTGAGGTGAAGATGACCTGTCGCGGCTGCACGCCGAACAGTGTCGCTACCCCGAGTCGGGCACCTTCCAAGGCGTCGCGGGATACCCGTCCCTCAACATGGAGTCGTCCCGGATCGGCCGCCGGCAACGTGATCCAGCGGTTCAGCGCAGCCAGTGCCTCCGGGCGTGGTGGCGTGGTGCTGGCGTGGTCCAGATACGCGCGCGGCACAATGACGACTCAGGCAGATGCGGCGCAGGCAGCGTCACCCCGGGCCCGGGAGGACAGCATGACCGGCACGACATGCTCACAAGCTTGTCCGCACAGCCCCGAGAGCAGGCCTTTGACCATCCCCCGGTCGACGGCGCACAACACCGGGTTCGTGCTGCTGGCGTCACCGAAGGGACACTGCTCAGCGACCACGGCGGTGGTGTCCCCGCGATCTTCTGCGTGCGCGGCGAACCCATGAGCCGTCAAGGTGTCCGCCACCACATGCATGGCGGCACGGATTGTCCTCTGGCCCTCGTGCGGGGTCATGCGGGCGGCCAGCGAGCGGCCGTACTCCTCGCCGACATGCGCGGCCATGTTCTCGGCTTCCTCGGGTCCCAGGCGTTGCATGGCCTCACCGAGTAACCGCATAAGGAGATCGTCTCGACGCTGCATCAACCCGACGGTGAGATCATCTTCGACGCAGAAGAATTGTTTGGAAGGACGTCCCGCACCGGTGGTCTTGCGCCCCGCCTCAACACGGAGATAGCCCCCGTCAACCAGGCGCTGGAGATGGTGGCGGGCCACGTTGGGGTGAAGGGAGAAGGTGGATGCCACTTCGGTGGCCGTGACTCCGGGCTCGGCCCTGACGTGGAGGAAGATGTCGCGTCGGGTGGGATCGCCAAAGGCGGCCGAGACGGCGGCCACGGCGGCGGCGAACCTGCCGTCGTCCGAGCCGCGTGCGGGCTCTGGGCGTGGCACTCCTGGTGTTCCTGCGATCCGGACCGTGCTCACGGTCAGTAGTCTACCGAGGGATCTGCCCCATCAGCTGGGGTTACGCGCTCACCCGGCAATCGCCGCCGACGGAGTGCCCGGTCCAGGCACCAACGAGGATAGGGAGTGCATGGCAATCGACCAGTTACAGCTCGAAGAAGCGCTCAACGCGATTATCGAGCCCGAACTCTCGCTCCCTCTGGGTGAGCTCGGACTGCTGCGTGAGGTGAAGACGCGCCGGCGGCGCGCCCGCATTGAGGTGGCGCTGCCCGTGGCGGCCTGGCCCGGATCCGACGAGTTGGCCGACGAAATCCACCGTATCGCCCGAGCAGTGCCCGGCGTGGAGGAGATTGAGTTCGATCTGACGGTGATGCATGAGGAGGAGCGCGCCGCGCTTCGGGTTACGTTGCGCCGGCACATGCTCGGGACGGCCGAGGCCGACGACGCCGCCGAAGATGAAGAAAGTCACGGCGGGCATGGCCACTCCCACGCACACGGTGAGGCTTCTGCCGCGGCCTCCTTCCTGTTGCCCGATGCCACCACGCGTGTCATCGGCGTGTCTTCGGGCAAGGGTGGTGTGGGCAAGTCGACCGTGACCGTCAATCTGGCTATCGCGCTGGCCAAGTCCGGGCACACCGTTGGGCTGCTCGACGCCGATGTCTACGGGTTTTCTGTTCCCAAAATGCTCGGCACCGACCACGACCCGATCATTCTCGGCGACGTCGTGATCCCGACCTCCGCCCATGGGGTCAAGTGCCTTTCCATGGGGTATTTCGTGCCGGATGACCAGCCGGTCATATGGAGAGGCCCCATGCTGCACAAGGCCATTCAGCAATTCCTCACCGACGCCTACTGGGGCAATCCGGACTTTGTGTTGATCGACATGCCACCAGGCACCGGCGATGTGGCACTTACTCTGGCGGAAGTCATGCCCAAGGCGGAAATCATTGTGGTGACCACTCCGCAGCCGGCCGCCCAGCGCGTGGCCCAACGCTCGGCGTTCGCGGCCCGTCGCCTCAAGCTGTCGGTGCGCGGTGTGGTTGAGAACATGAGTTGGTTCACCGGCGACGACGGGACGCGCTACGAGCTCTTCGGTTCGGGCGGCGGGTCGACCCTGGCCGCCGATCTCGGCATTCCGCTGCTCGGGAAGGTCCCCCTGGTCAACGCCGTCCGCCAGGGTGGCGATGATGGCCGTCCCATTGTGGCCGTCGAGCCGGAGAGCGAGACATCCCAGGCGTTCATCGCCATTGCCGACCGCCTGGCCGCCTTGGGGCCGGCCCGCGTCTATCGCAAGGAACTCAGTTTGCGCTGAGGTCGGAACTCCTGACCGCGGGGCCACTCCATCCATTCGCTGGACGATGAATCTCCACCGTAGAATTCGTCACACCATCATGAAACCGACGAATCTTGCCGACCACTATGAGCTTCCAATCATCGACTGGGCCACTATCAAAGACCGTCTTGCACAAGGGGTGACCCAAGCCCCCGGGACGGGCGGGCCTGACCGGCACACCAGCTGGTTGGCGACGGTAAACCGCGATGGAAGCCCGCATGTGACAGGGGTCGGTGCGCTCTGGTTCGATGGCACATTCTGGTTCGAGACCGGAGAGCTGACCCGTAAAGGCAGGAACCTGGCGCGCGACTCGCGGTGCACGTTGAGCGTCGCCACGCACGAGTTCGACCTCGTCGTCGAAGGCGTGGCCGAGAAGGTCATTGATCCGGTCACAGTTGGCGCGATGGCTGAGCAATGGAACATGCAGGGATGGCCGGCCCGAGTGGATGAATCAGGTGTGGCTCTCACAGCCGATTACAGCGCGCCATCAGCGGGACCTCCTCCGTGGAGCGTGTACCGCCTGGTGATACGCCAGGCCACTTCCGTCCTCACGATTGATCCGGGAGGAGCGACGCGCTGGAGATTTGATGCACCCTGATCTCCACATCACCAACCGAGTTCGCCCTCGCCTTCGTTGAAGGTACCGGTGGGGCCGTCCTTGTCGATTGACGCCAGCCGCACAATGACTTGTGCGCCCTGGTCGACCGGCTGTCCAGCACTGCTGAAGGGAGTGAGCTCGGTCGCGGTAAAGCCCGGCTCGACCGCGTTGAACTTGATCCCGGGCAGCGCTTTGGCGTACTGAACGGTGAGCATTGACACGGCTGCCTTACTCGAGCCGTAAATCACTGAGGGGAAGTGATACTGCCGACGCTCCGGATTGGTCACAGCCCAGAAGGAGCCAAGGGCGCTCGAGACATTGACGACCACCGGGTTCTTGGACTTCTCCAACAGCGGAAGTGCGGCTTGGGTGACCCGGATGACACCGATCACATTGGTGTCGAACACCCCCAGCGCCACCGTGCCATTGATGTCCGCGGTCGTGCTGATGCCAGCGTTGTTGATGAGGACGTCGAGATGACCTTCGCGGCTGGCGATCACCGCCAAGGCGGCCTCGACTGACGCGTCATCAGTCACGTCGAGCTGCACGAATTGGCAGCCAAGTTCGGTTGCCGCCGCCTCGCCGAGCTCGATGCTGCGCGCACCGATGAATATGGTGTGCCCCCGCTCGCTCAGTTGGCGGGCGGTCTCGTAACCGAGTCCCTTGTTGGCTCCGGTGATAAGTGTCACGGTCATGTGATGTTCCTCTTTGTTCGTAATCGAGCGTCAGGTCGCGCAGTCGCGGGTCTACCAGCCAACGGGGATCACTGGTCCGGGCCAGCTCATCGGTACAGGAGCGAACCCGGCGTGGTCAGCAGCTCGCCTGACTCCAACCAGGTCTTGAGGCCGGAGAGGATCATCGGCCAACCCCCGTAGATCTGATTACTGGCTCCCTCGCGCATCTGGTCGTGGGTCACGGTGAGGTGGCAGGAGTCGCCCACGGGCTCGATCTCCCAGGTGACCCGGGAGGAACCTTCGGCCTTGACCTGGTCGTCCCACAGGGCGACAAGGGTGTGGACGAGTCGGCGGGGCGGGTCGACTTCGAGGACCTCCCCCTCACCAAGATGCACGTTGTGCGCCGCCACATCCACATCAATGTGCGAACCGACTTGCCAGTCCGACATGGCCCCGGCCCCGAAGTTGTACTTGCTCCTGATTTCGGGGTCGGTGATGGCTTCCCACAGGCGCTCAGGCGTGGTGCGGATGTAGATCTCGTAGATTTTTTCCATCGGTCTCTCCAGTTCTCTCTTCAAGTCACTGAGCCCTGCCACCCAGGGTTCGGCGTATTTGCTCACCCAGCGGTCGTGAACGAGCCGGATCGGTACCGGGTTCAAGAAGTGGAGTTTCTGACGGCCTCGCCGCCTGGTCACCACTAACCCGGCCTCTTCCAGCAGCTTGAGGTGCTTCATGACACCGAAACGAGTCATGGCGAAGCGCTCCTCCAACTGGCCCAAGGTCTGACCGTCCACACGGAAGAGCTCGTCGAGCAAACTCCGCCGTGTGGAATCAGCCAGTGCCTTGAACACATCGTCCACGCCAGCACAATAGGTGACTAAATAGTCACATGTCAAGAGGCCCGCGGTATTTTCACACCGTGAATCCCCCCGGCATAGCGTGCAGGAGGAGTGATCGAAAGGAGATAGATGGCGCAAGATTGGGCGCGACCCGTCGTCCACTGGGAGATTGAGGCGAAAGACCCTGCGCTGTTGCGATCCTTCTACGGATCGCTCTTCAACTGGAAGATCGGCGATGGATTCATCATGGGGATCCCACCCGGCATCGGGGGACCCGAGCCGGGTCCCGGTGGGCATCTGCGGCAAAGCGAACGTTCCGGCGTGACGCTCTACATTCAGGTCGGCGACTTGCGCACCTCCTTGGACAAGTCGGTCACGCTTGGTGCGACCGTGGTGGCTGAGCCGTTCGATGTGCCCGGTGGGCCCACCCTGGCCGGCATCATCGACCCGGAAGGCAACCCCGTCATGCTGGTGCAGGCGTGATGCCGTGTCGGTAGTAGAGGTCACCAGCTTCTCCCTGGCGGCGGGCAGCAACGAGGAGACCTTCTTGCAGTTGGATCGTCGTGTGCAGACAGACGTCGTCCCCAATCAACCGGGGTTCATGCGGCGCACCACGGCGCGGAGCGGTGAGAACTGGGTGGTGGTGACTCTGTGGGCGTCGCTCGAGCACGCGGCTGCCTTCGATGAAATGGCCGGCACCTATGCCGCGCAAGTCGAGTTCGACGTGCACATTGAGGTGGGGAGCGTCCGGACCGAGCGATATCAAACCCTCGACTGACATGGAGTTGGATCAGCTCAAAGTCACCCGGTACGACGTGGCCGACGCCATTGCCACCATCACCCTCCATCGTCCCGAGCGTCTCAATGCATGGACCGGGCGGATGCACACCGAGTACCGGGGACTGCTGGCGCGGGCAGCCGATGATGTGGCCGTACGCGTCATTGTGGTGACCGGCTCAGGTCGGGGCTTCTGCGCCGGAGCCGACACGAGAGCGCTCGAGGGTCACGT